>Ga0137409_10005269_pt1 | contig 13498 bp, 15 predicted proteins | sample CZODoug1_16funga_FD_122059 | JGI IMG/M metagenome (GOLD analysis project Ga0137409, IMG submission 122059) | Vadose zone soil fungal communities from Angelo Coast Range Reserve, California, USA - CZODoug1_16fungal (Hybrid Assembly) | ecosystem: Environmental > Terrestrial > Soil > Vadose zone...
CCGCGTGGACGGCGGTGTGGAAATCGGCGCCGCGGAGCCGTACACCCGCATCATCGCCTCGGCGCTCGTGGCGGAGCGTTGCCCCGCGCTCGTCGCCGCGTCGCGCACGATCGGCGCGGCGCAAATCCAGAACCGCGGCACGCTCGGCGGTAACCTCGCGAACGCGTCGCCCGCAGGCGACACCCTGCCGGTGCTGCTCGCAGCCGATGCGATCGTCGTAACCGACCGGCGCACGATTCCCGTCGCCGACTTCTTCACCGGATATCGCAAGACGGCGCTCGGCGTCGGTGAGCTCATCGTCGCGGTGCGTTTGCCGGCCGGTGCTCGCGGTGTCCGGTTTCGCAAGGTGGGCACCCGGGCGGCGCAGGCCATCGCGAAAGTGGTGGTCGCCGTCAACCGCGAGCCTGCGCGCATCGCCTTCGGATCGGTGGCGGAGGTGCCGCTGCGCGCGCGCAGCGCCGAGGCGTCGCTCGCCCGGGGCGACGTCGCGGGCGCGGTAGCGGCGGTCGCAGCGGACATCCGCCCGATTGACGATGTTCGGTCGACCGCCGAATACCGCCGCACCGTGGCCCAGAACGTGCTACGGCACCTGCTGGGCGACTAGTTGGCCCGCTGAATCGCGTAGCCCAGGAGCAGAGTCGTGCGCAACGCACCGGGTGAGCGTACCACCGCGAGGTTGATCGGCAGGCTCACGCCGCCGTACCTGAGGGTCTGGCCGATGCCCAGCGCCAGGCCGGAACCGAGCGGCGAGACATTCGGTCCCATGCCGAACTCGAAGCCCCGAGGTAACCGGATGCCCATCATCAGGGTCGCACTTGGGACCAGCGTGTTCTGCTCAACCGCACCGAGGAGGAGCACTTCCTCGACGACAAGCTCTGGACCCCTCGACGCCGGGGCGACGTCTTGCTCGAAATGCCAGCCGAACTGACTCATGAACGGGCTGACGCCGTACTGCCTGAGCCGGGCGTCGGCCCGGCTCCCGGTGACGAAGGTGACTCCGAGCCGGGGACCCTCCATCGAACGCCGGATGAGCCGGCCCTGAGGCTGCTGTGCGGGCACGTCTCTCGCTCCCAGCGCGAGGGTCAACAGCGCGGCTGCAATCGTGTACCGCATAGTGCACCTCTCGAGTGTACGGGCAGGGAAATCCCGCCGCGTGCTCCAGAGTCATCACGGGGCGTCAAGTGGGCATCAAGGAATGCATCCTCGCGCTGCTGAGCTGATTCGCACGCTCGCGCTGCGGCCGCACCCCGAGGGTGGCCATTTTGCCGAGGTGTTCAAGTCTCCGCACCTCGTGCACCGGCTGGAGGGGGATGACTCCCGCGCCGCGCTGACGACGATCTACTTCCTCCTCGCCCAGGGAGAGCGCAGCCGGTGGCATCAGGTCGCGTCGGACGAAGTGTGGCACTACTACGAAGGGGATCCGCTCGAGCTGGTGTGGGAGGAGCAAGTCGAGATCCGTCGCATACAGCTCGGCCCGGTGGCCATGGGCCGTGAGCCGGTCGCGATTGTCCCGGCCGGGTCGTGGCAGGCCGCGCGCAGCCAAGGGGCCTACACGCTGGTCGGCTGTACCGTGGGGCCCGGGTTCGAGTTCCGAGACTTCGTCTTGCTCAGCGATGTGCCTGCCGAAGCCGCGCGGGTGCGCGCGCGTTACCCCGAGTTGGCGGAGTTGTTCTGACGCGCGAGGCGGCGCGGCGTGTGTTCACGACACGCGTAGCTTCAACACGTTACCAATCATCGTGCGACTGCTCTTCACTCCCTGAGATCGAGTAGCTCGTCGTGTGCTGACGAGCGTTTCTAACTCTCAAAGAGGAGTCGCCGCACATGACAGTCCGCGCCGGTTTGCTTCGATGCGTCGTCGCTGGTGCCCTTGCCGGCTGCGGGGGTGGGGGGCCCACGGGCCCCTCGGGGGCGCCCGTCGTTCTGATCGTCAACGGCGCCACGCTGCCGTCCGCGCCGCTTGGCGCAACAGTCGTCATTCAAGGCTCGAACTTCGGCGCGAGCCAGGCAGCCGGCTCCGGTGTGGTGGTGTTCTCGAACGGCTCGGCCGGACCCGACACAGCCGTGATCGCGAGCGCTGGGGATTGGAGCAACACGTTGATCGTGACCACGGTGCCCGCCGGCGCCGTAACGGGAAACATGGTCGTCAAGACCTCGGGTGGGACGAGCACGCCGGTCACATTCACGGTCGTCGCGAAGGTGGCCTTCAGTCCGTCCACGGTCTCGTGGACCAGCACGACGGGATTGCCGGTGGGCTTGAGCGGTCATGCGGTCGCCGCCGCGACGCTCCCCGGCGTGGCGCCGACCAGCGTGGTGTACGTGGTGGGTGGTGCGGACAGCACCAACGTGCCGCGCGACACGATCATCTATTCGACCGTCACGAACACGGGCACGCTGGGAGCCTGGACCAACACAGCCGAGCTGCCCGTCAAGCGCGCGTTCGCCGCCGCCGTCGTGGCGACGTCTACGAACTCGCTCGTGAGCGGTGCCTCCTACCTGTACGTCCTTGGGGGCGACAGCACCGCCAGCGGTAAGCCCGTCGCGACGGTCTACGTGGGAACGCTCAGCGCCACCGGCGCGGTGAGCAGTTGGTCGACGACGACGTCCCTGCCCGCGCCCGCGCATTCGCTGGGCGTCGTGATTTTCAACGGCAGCATCTATATCGCCGGCGGGTCAGGCAGTGGCAACGTGCCCCTGGCCACTGTCTATCGCGCGGCGATTCAGTCCAACGGCTCGCTCGGCAGCTGGAAGGCGGAAGCGTCCCTGCCATTCGCACGGAGCTACTTCGCCTTCGGCGTGAGCGGCACGTACTTGTACGCGGTGGGAGGCGACAGCGGAACCGTCACCCCCAACGACTCGAGTCTCGCCGCCGGCGCCATCAGCGACGTGGTCTACGCGCACATTGACGTGCGCTCGGGCGACGTGACGGCAGCGGGATGGACGGGCGGCTCCAACAAACTCAAGAAGGCCGTCGGCAAGCATACCGCCGTCGTGGCCGGCGGCGATGTGCTGGTGACCGGGGGGCTCTATAACGGGGCGAGCACGGGCTCGACCGAGGAGACCTATGCGGCGCTGAATGCGGACGGCACCACCAGCAGCTTCAACGGGGCGACGGGCTCCAACACTATCTCTTCAGCGGGAGGTGGGAACCTGTTCAACCATGCCGCGGTCGGCTACCAAGACGCCAGCGGCGCCTTCCACGTGCTGGTGGTCGGCGGCGACGACGTGAACACGCCGACCAAGAAGCACAAGGGCATCTTCTACTACTAGCGCCTCAGGACCCTGTCGCAACACGCGCCGGGCCGGAGCGCAGCAGCTGCTGCGCTGGCCCGGCGTGGGGGGGGCATTGCTCAGTAGGCCAGCAACTCCAGCGCCCGCGCCAGCACGCGCGTGCCGAGCGCCAGGTCTTTGGGGTCCGTGGCCTCCTCGGGACAATGCGACCGCCCACCGATGCTCGGCACAAACAGCATGCCCACCTGACAACGCGCTGCCAGCACCTGCGCGTCGTGTCCCGCGCCGCTGACCAGCACTTTGGGCGTCACACCCGTTTCCGTCGCCGCTCGCTCGAGGACCTGTCGCACGGCGCCGTTCATCGGCACTGGTGGCCGCTCGTGCAGCGTGCGGATCTCGATGCCGAGCCCGCGCTCCGACGCGATCGTCCCGCACAGCGATCGCACCCGCTCCTCCAATGCGCGCCGCCCTCCCATGTCCGCGTGACGTAGATCGATCGTGAACGTCACGCGACCGGGAATCACGTTGATCTGGTCGGGCTCGACCTGCACGCGCCCCACGGTCGCCACGGCGGGCCGGCCGAGGGCCGCGGCGATCGATTGCACCGCCTGGATCATCGCCGCCGCGCCCGCGAGGGCGTCACGCCGGAGGTCCATCGGCGTCGTGCCGGCGTGGTCGGGGCGGCCCGTCACGACGACCTCGAGGTGGACGGCTCCTGCGATGGCGGAAACAACGGCCAGCGGCACCTGCTCCGTCTCGAGAATGCTCCCCTGCTCGATGTGCAGCTCCACAAACGCGCCCAGATCGTCACGAGCGGCGGACGCGATCGTGGCCGGGTCGAGGCCGCGTTCACGCATCGCGCGCGCGAGCGTCACCCCCTCTGCGTCCTTGACGGTGTCGGCCTCATCGGGCCCGATGGCGCCGATGATCGCACGCGAGCCCCAGAAGTTGGTGGCGAAGCGGCTGCCCTCCTCTTCGCAGACGACGAGGAGCTCGAGGGGCCGCTTCGGTTTGCCGCGGGCTTGGGCGATGGCTCGCAGGGCGGTGAGCCCCGCGGCGATGCCGAGCGCGCCGTCGAGCCGCCCGCCGTGGCGGACCGTGTCGATATGCGAGCCCGTCACGACCGCTGAGCCACTGCCCTCGATGCGCCCCCACAAGTTGCCGACGGCGTCGCGCCGCACCGCGAGGCCCGCCTCCTTCATCCATCCTTCGACCAGGTCGCACGCGACCGCCCACGCGTCGCTGTAGAGCGGGCGGTAGTCGCCGACGGCGTATAGCTCGTCGAGGCAACGATGCAACAAGCCCTCGTCGATGCGGACCGTCACGGCCGCGGCTCCGGCTTCACGAGTTTTCCCCATCCCGCTTCCCCGACGATCTCGCCGTCGGCGAAGACCGTGCGTCCGCGCACGATCGTCCGCACATTGGCCCCGCGGAACGCGCGACCCAGATACGGGCTGATCCCGCTGCGTGTCTGCAGCTGCTCGGGACTGAACGTCCACGTCCGCTGCGGGTCCACCAGCGCGAAGTCGGCGTCGGCGCCGATCGCGATGGCGCCCTTCCTCGGATAAAGCCCGAAGAGCTTCGCCGGCGCGGTCGCGGTGAGATCGGCGACGCGCTCGAGCGAGAGCCCGCGCGCGTGCACTCCCCCCGTCAGAAGCACGGGGAGCGTCGCCTGGATGCCGGCGATGCCGCCCCACGCCTGCCAGATGTCGTGCTCGCCCTTTTTCTTGTCGGCGGCGGGGCAGGGGGAGTGATCCGACGCGATGAGATCCACTTCGCCCGCGAGCAGCGCCGTCCACAGGCGCTCCCGCGACGCGGCGTCGCGGATCGGCGGTGCGCACTTGAGCGCCGGTCCCAAGCGTTCGAAGTCCTGTTCGTCGAAGTCCAGATAGTGCGGGCAGGTCTCCGCCGTCACCGACAACCCCCACTCGCGTGCGCCCTGCACCTCGGCGAGGCCCTCGGCCGTGCTCACGTGCACGACGTGCGCGCGGGCGCCCGGGCCCGCTCCGCGCACGCACGAGACGAGTCGCTTGATCGCTTCGACCTCGGCCGCCGGCGGTCGGGCGCGGCACCACGACAAGCGGCCCGTCTCGCGGCGGCCACGCATCTCGCTCCCCAGCCGCTCGACCATCTCATGACTCTCGGCGTGCACGCCCACCACGACGCCGAGCCGCGCCGCCGCCTTAAGACCCGCGGCCAGCACGCCGTCAGGGACGCGACGGAAGTCGTCCACGCCGCTCTCGCTCATGAACGCCTTGAACGCGACGACGCCGCGCTCCGCCAAGCCCTCGAGCTCGGCGAGGTTGTCGTTCACCAGGCCGCCCCAGAGGCCGAAGTCCACGCGCGCTTTCTCGGAGGCGACCCGGCGCTTCGCGTCGAAGGCCTGAGCGGTGATCGTCGGCGGGTGGGCGTTGAGGGGCATCTCGAGGACCGTCGTGACGCCGCCGGCCGCGGCCCCGCGCGTGCCGGCGTCCCATCCCTCCCAGTCGGCGCGGCCAGGCTCGTTGAAGTGCACGTGGGCATCCACCAGTCCCGGGAAGATCACGAGGCCGCGGGCGTCGATCGTGGCACCGCCGTCCTCGACGTGCGTGCCGATGGCAGTGACCACGCCGTCCGTGACTGCAATGTCGGCGGCGGCGCGACCGGTGGGGAGGATGGCCTCGCCGCCGCGAATGACGAGATCGGGTCTCGTCAAGTCTCTTCCATGATGAACTCTTGCGCACCCTCCCACAGCGTGCGGCGCCCCAGCTCCTTCAGGTGCTCCTGCCCTTTCACGAGGGTCGCAAAGTGATTCCCTGCCAACTGCCCCACCTTGCTGGCGAACATGGTGGACCCATAGGGGAAGAGCATCTCGGTTTCGCTGATGCCCCCGGGGTACAGGAGCAGCATCCCGGGCGCGGGGTGGCTCGTGTGGTTCTCGAAGTCGAGGCCAAGGCGCTGGTCACCCATCGGAATCCAGGTCGACTCGCCGCTCCAGCGGCAGTGAATTACCTTGGTGCGGAGCGGCAGCATCTTGCGGACGACGGCCACGGTCTTGGGCGCGTCCTTGTCTTCGAGGCGCGCTTCGAACGCCAGGTTTCCCACGCGGATCTTGAGCATGCCCAACACTAACCGTCCAACGATTTCCACGCACGTTCTCGACACCACGCGCGGCGCGCCCGCGGCGGGGGTCGTGGTATCGTTGTGGCGACTCGACGGCAGCCAGCGCGCCGATCCCCAAGGGTCAGGCGAAACCGATGCCGATGGCCGGATCGGCGACTTGCTGAACGGGAAGGGGCCACTCGTCGCGGGGATGTATCGGTTGACGTTCGAGGTCGCTCCCTACTTCAAGAAGAAGGGCGACGCGCCCTTCCTGGGGCGCGTGACACTCGATCTCGAAGTGACGGATACGTCGCGACGCTACCACGTTCCGCTCCTGGTGTCGCCGTATTCGTGCGCGAGCTATCGGGGAAGTTGAGCGGTACGCGGGAAGGCATGATCGAGAGGCTCTTTGAGGGTGCGGGGCCGCTCGTCAAGCGCCTTCGGGCCGAGTCCCCGTTTATTTCGGCCGCCGCGATGATGTCACGGGCCCGTCAGATCCTGGAGGAGTTGGGTGGGGCCGAGCAGGTCGCGGTGATCAACGCGCATCCGCGCATCGGGGAGAACGCCGAGCAGGTACAAGCGCAGTCGCAGGCCTCCTTCAAGGAGCAGGGCTACGACCGCGATGACACGTCCTCAGAGGCGCTCGTACGTCTTGCGCGTCTGAACCAGGAATACGAGCAGAAGTTCGGGTTTCGGTTTGTGGTGTTCGTGAATGGGCGGCCCAAGGCTGCCCTGATCCCTGTGCTCGAGGCGCGGCTCAAGCGCTCCCGCGTCGAGGAGCTACAGACGGCGCTCGCCGACATCGTCGCGATCGCCGAGGACCGTTTGCGACAGGAGACATGAAGGCTATGCGACCCGTCAGCCACACCTACGTCGACTCCGTGAGGGCGCCGGTCGTTCAGGTGTTCGCGGCGATCACCGACCCGGCCCGCATCGCGAAGTGGCTTCCCGGCTGCGAGGGCGTCGAGGGCGTGGTGCCGTTCAAGAAGGGTTCGCGCTTTACAGCACGGTTCGGCCAGCGCACCAGCGAGTTCGAGATCGTCGATTTCTCGGCGCCGGCGACGTTCGGCTGGACCGAGCGTGGCGAACGGAAAGGCACGAAGCTGTTCTTGCGGCTCGACGTGACGGGTTCGACGACGGCGGTGACCGTTCGCGAGGTGTGGACGCCCCGCGGGTTCCTCGCGTGGGTGCGGGGCCGTTTCTTCGAGCGCCGCCAGGTGCAGCGCCGGCTCCAGACCATCGTGCAGAACCTGCGCAGCCTGCTCACGTCCTGAGGTCCGTTGCTCACCCTCGTCAAGCTGCTGCAGTCGCTCGTTAAAGCGCTCCACTCGGAGGGGACGCCCGGCCAGCTCGCGGCGGGGCTCGCCCTCGGCTCGATTCTCGGCCTCACGCCACTCGTGAGCCTCCACAACGCCGTCGTCTTCGCGTTGATCGTGATGCTCAACGTGTCGTTCGCGGGCGCGCTGCTGGGGTGGGCGTTGTTCATCCCCGTGGGCTTCCTGCTCGACCCCCTGTTCGATCACATCGGTCACCAACTGCTGATGCACACGCCGGCGCTCACGCCCCTGTGGACGGCGATGTACAACATGCCCGTCGTCCCGCTGACGAACTTCAACAACACGGTCACGCTCGGGAGCCTGGTCACGTCGGTGGTGCTGTTCCTGCCCTTCTTCTATTTCTTCCGGTGGGCCGTGGCGCGGTATCGCGCGACGATCGGCGAGCGCGTCAAGCAGTCGAAGTGGTATCGCGCCGTGACGGCCTCCAAGCTGTACAACGTCTACCGCCTCTTCAAACCCGAGCCATGAGCGTCCGCATCTTCCGTTGGCGCGCGATCGGTCCCCTCCTGGTCTTTCTGTTGATCGGCGGCGTGCTGTGGTGGCTCTTCGCCGACCGCATCGCGCGCCGTTCCGCCGAGAAGATCGGCACGGCGATGGTGGGCGCGAAGGTCGAGATTCAGAGTCTCCACATCGACCTGGCCAAGGGCGACGTGACGATCCGGGGGCTCACGGTCGCCAGCCCGCACGAGGCCTTGAAGAACCTCTTCCAGGCCGACGAGCTCGTCGCGGACATCGACGTGCTGCCGCTGCTCGAAAAGAAGATGGTGATCGACCGATTAGCCGCGAATGGACTCCGGTTCGGGACGCCGCGGACGACGGACGGACGCGTTCCCACGGACCCCAGCGCCAGCGTCTCCGGGCGCGTGCTGAATGAGGCGCGCGATTGGGCGCAGGGCTTCCAGGTGCCGGCGCTGCAGCTCGCCAGCGGGAAGATCGACGTCGGCACGCTCGATCCCCGCAAGCTGTCGGCGATTCCGGCGGCCGAGGCGCTGAGCGCGCGCGCCGATTCCAGTCGCAAAGCGTGGCAGACGGGCCTCGACAGTTTGCGCCTGGGGCCTTCGGTCGACTCCGCGACGGCGACACTGGCGCGTCTCAAGACCGCCCGCGCGACCGACCTCGGGGCCTTGAACGACGCGCGTCGTGCCATCGACCAGCTCAAGCAGGCGCGCAATCGCGTGACGACGCTCGAGCGCTCCGTCACGGGAGGCATGACGGCGCTGCGCGCGGGCGTTGCGGGATTGGACAGCGCCAAGCAGCGCGACTACGCCTTTGCGCGCGGGCTCCTCAAGTTGCCCACGCTCGACGCGCCAGAGATCGGGCTCGCGCTCTTCGCCCCCTCGGCGGTCTCCCAATTCCAGCGGGCGCTGTACTGGACGCAGTTGGCAAAGGCGCACATGCCTCCCGGCCTGCAGCCCCGCGCCGACGCGGGCCCACCGCGCCGGCGCCGCTCCGGGAGCACGGTGCGGTTCCCACGCGAGCACGCGCTGCCCGGGTTCCTGCTGCGGACGGCGGAGCTGTCGTTCGTGCTCGATCCGACGGCCGCGCAGCCGAAGCAGTACGCGGGCCGGCTCACGGGTCTGACGAGCGACCCTGCCGTCTACGGCCGCCCCACGGTGTTCGAAGCCTCGGCGCCGGCCGTCACCGCGGGCGCCATGCTGGACCACGTGCACGCCACCGCGCGCGACACCGCCGGTGCGACGGTCCAGGGCGTGACGCTTCCCCCGATTCACCTGCCGTCGCTGCCGATGTCGCTCGACCCCGGCCGGGGCACGGCGCAGCTCGGCTTCGCGCTGCGGGGCGACACGATCCGGGCGCGCTGGGCGATTCGTTCCACGCACGTGCAGTGGTCCCGCGACTCGGCAGCGCCGAGATCGACCGGCGCGGACCTCCTGTGGCGCACGCTGTCCGGCATCACCGATCTCCAGGTTGATGCCGGGGTCACCGGGACGCTCTCGCACCCGCGGCTGGTGGTTCGCTCGAACCTCGACGACGCCATCGCCGCGCGCTTGCGCACGATGCTGGGTGAGGAAGCCGCTGCCGCCGAGCGGCGCCTCCGGGCCGAAGTCGATCGCCAGGTCGACCCCGCGATCGCGCCGGTGCGTGCCCGCGTCACGACGCTCCAGACGGACATCACCAAGCGGCTGGCCGATCAGCGCGCTCGGCTCGACAAGGCCCAAAAGGATCTCGAGACCCGGCTGCGGGAGTTGACGCGGATCCGCCTGCCGTGAGCGACCTCGGCGCCGCAGCCGAGGCTATCGTCGCATCACATCTCTGGGCTGGCGAGCGTGTCTTGTGGTGCGAACGCCCCGCATCGGGCGGCGCGGTTGCGGTCGCCGGCGCGCGGCGCGGCGCGTACCAGGCGCTGGGCGCGGCGGCGGGAATTGTCGTCGTCACGTACAAGGTGGTGGGTGCCCTCGAGCGCGAGCCGGGTGCTCAAAAGGTGGTGGTGTTGCTCGGGGGCGTCGCGCTCACCGGCGCCGTTGCCTGGGGCGCGCTCCGCTCCTCCGTGCACGCCCGACGGACGATCTCCGCCACGGCGTACGCCGTGACGAGTCGTCGCGTGCTCCTCGTCCGCGGCGACGACGTCGAATGGATCGGCGATCGCGACCTGGACAGTTGCACGATCAGGGGGCGCGATCTCGTGATTCACCGAGGCCGCAAGGACATGGAGGACGTCACCCTTGCGGGGCTACGCGACCCAGCCCCGGTCGTCGCCGCCATCCAAACCCTTCGATCGCAAGCGGCATCTTAGGCTCGTGACGGACGACCTCGTCCGCCGAGCGCAAGCTGGCGATCAGAACGCCTTCCGGGATCTCTACCAGCAGCTGGCGGGTCGCGTGTACGCCTTGTGCCTGCGCCTGACCGGCGACGCAGGTGCCGCCGAGGAGCGCACGCAGGATGTGTTCGTGCGCGCCTGGGACAAGTTGCGGTCGTTTCGCGGCGAGAGCCTGTTCAGCTCGTGGCTGCACCGGCTGGCCGTCAACGTCGTGATGAGCGAGCGGCGCACCACGATCCGGCGCGAACAGCGCGTGACGCCGGTGGCCGATCCGGACACTGTTGTAGGGGCGCAGCATGCGGCGCCCCTCCATGGATCCGCCGGGCTGAGCATCGATCTCGAGCGGGCGATCGCCGCCCTGCCCGAGGGAGCGCGGGAGGTCTTCGTGTTGTACGACATCGAAGGCTACAGTCACGCCGAGATCGGCGAAATGACGGGCATTGCTGAAGGGACGTCGAAGGCGCAGCTCTTTCGGGCGCGCCAATTGCTGCGGGAGAAGCTCGACCGATGAACGAACGGGAGTTACGGGAGGCCGCAGGCCGCCTGCCGAAGAGCATCGAGCCGCCGCGCGACCTGTGGCCGGGGATCGAAGCTCGGCTAGGTCGCCGCTGGCGCCGCTGGTACTGGGCGCCATTGGCGGCAGCTGCGGCGTTGGTCGCGGTACTCGTCGCGAGGCCAGGTGACGGGTGGTCACTCACCTGGCTCGCGGGCTCGGGACCGGGGACCCTGCGCGTGGGACAATGGGTTGAAACCGACGACTCCTCGCGCGCGGTCATCGCGGTGGGACGCATCGGACACGTCGAGGTGCGGCCCCGGACGCGCATCCAGCTCGTCACGGCGCGCGCCGACGATCACCGCCTCGCCTTGGCGCACGGCGCCATCGAGGCCAAGGTCGATACCGTCCCGCGCATCTTCTTCGTCGAGACGCCGGTCGGCACCGCGATCGATCTGGGCTGCGCCTACACGCTCGAGATGGATTCGCTGGGCAACGGCCTCTTGCACGTGACGGCAGGGATGGTTGAGTTCCAGGGCACCGGCGGCGAAGCGCGCGTGCCGATGGGGGCCATCGTGTTGACCCGCGCCGGCGCGGGACCGGGAATCCCGTACGTCGAGGACGCGTCCGATGCCCTGAAGCGCGCGCTCGCGGCGTCCGACGTCCGCGGCACCCTCGCTGCGGCCCGGCCCGACGACGCGATCTCGCTGTGGCACCTGCTGCAGCGCGTCGACTCGGCCCAGCGTGCCGTCGTGTACGACCGCTTGGCCGCCCTCGTGCCTCCGCCACCCGGCGTGCAGCGCGCGGCCGCGCTCGCGCTCGACCGCGCGGTGCTCGATGGGTACTGGAACCACATCCATCGGATTCTTTTCCGGAAGGTGATGCTGCGCGGCGTGCGGGACATCGATCCCCGCACGGGGACCCGGGTGCGCTGAAGGACGTGGTTCGGAGCGCCCTTTAGGGCGAGTGATCTGGCCGAGCCGGCCCTTTAGGGCACGGATAAAAACTGGGGCCGGCCCCCGGCTTCGCTCCAGACGGTCACGCGCCACTCTCCCCGTACCCACGCTGTAAGCGTGGGCCCGATACGGCACTGCGCCTGAGGCGCAGTGTTTCACCGGGCCCACTCTTCAGAGTGGGAACGGCGTGGGATGGATTCCCAATCCGACTCAATTCAAACGAGAGATTCCCCAGCGGCATCCAACCGAGTGAACCCGTACCTGGAGTCACTCATGTTCGCTCGGATTCTCGCACTCAGCGTCGCGGCCCTCGTTTCCACCGCGGCCGGCCCGCCCTGGATTTCGATCGAGTACCCGGTCAACCCGCTCGATCAATCGATGCGCGGCGCGTTCCTCCTGGTCCACACCTTCCATCACGCCACGCCGGTCGTCTATCCGGTCGAAGGGACCGCGGAGGGGATCGTGAACGGCGAGCGCCGCACGGTCAAACTCGAGTTCACCGACACGTCGCGGCCCGGCGTCTACGGCCTGCGCCGCATGTGGCCGACCGAGGGCGTGTGGACCCTCGTGATCAGGATGAGCCAAGGCGACCACGGAACCGACGGCGCGACAGCAGTCGTGGAGATCGGTCCCGATGGTGATATCGCGTCCGTGCGGGTGCCCAGCCGCCAGGAACGCGGCTGGACAATCCCGACGGACGTGTCCATGGACGACATCGACAAGGCGCTGCGGGCCCGGGCGAGCGCGCTGGCGCGCAGGGATTAGCGGTTAGGGGGCGCGGCTGAAGCCGCGGCTCGGCGGCTGCCGCTGAAGCGGGCTGTGTTGCCCGTTCACGGGCAGCGCCGAGCCGCGAGTTTACTCGCGACTCTGGGGCCACCGCGCTTAATTGACCCCCCCCGGCAAGGAACTGATGCTGAAGGCGAGTACAGATCGCATTAGTTCTCTCGTGTGTTTAGCCGTCTCCACTGCCACATCGTCTGGACCACTCGCGACCGGGCTCCGCTCATCGACGCAGGGCTCGCGCGGTTTCTCGTGAAGTTCTTGCGTGGAGTCGCCCGGCAAGAGCGCGCACATCTGCTCGAGCTGGGCATGGTGCGAACCCACGTGCATGTCCTGTCTCGCGTGCACCCCACGACGGACATATCTCGCCTCCTCCAGCGACTGAAGGGCGGCAGCGCCGCGGTCGCAGGCAAGGAACGGCATTCGAGCGAGGGAAACCAACTCCGTTGGGCGAAGGGATACTCGATTCGGTCCGTCAGCCCCCGCAATCTCGCCACCGTTCGCGAATACCTGCGGCAACAGCCGGCTCGCCACCCGACGGAGGCCATTCCCGGGTGGCTTGGGGACCAGCCGGAGTATGACGCGTCGGGCCATGACGAATGGAGATCCGAGTTGCGGACACGGATCTGAGTTGGCCCGCGCGAGTCGCGGCTGAAGCCGCGGCTCGGCGCTGCCCGTAAACGGGCGGCTTTCAGCCGTAACGCCGAGCCGCGAGTTTACTAGCGCGGCGGAACGGGCTCCTGCCCGATCGGCGTGCCCGGCGGCGGGGCGAGCGGCTCGCGCCTCGTCGTCGGCGCGTCGCGCCGCGACAGGAACCGTTCGATGTCGGCGGCGGCCAGCTGGCGAT
>Ga0137409_10005271_pt1 | contig 13497 bp, 12 predicted proteins | sample CZODoug1_16funga_FD_122059 | JGI IMG/M metagenome (GOLD analysis project Ga0137409, IMG submission 122059) | Vadose zone soil fungal communities from Angelo Coast Range Reserve, California, USA - CZODoug1_16fungal (Hybrid Assembly) | ecosystem: Environmental > Terrestrial > Soil > Vadose zone...
GCCCTGGTTCCTCCTCACCCGGTGGAGCTGCCGTTGGCGAGCCCGGACGCCCTCGACAGGGCCGCGCGGATCATCATGCAAGCCAAATTTCCCCTGTTGATGTTTGGGGCGGCGGCATCCCGGCCGCGGTCGACTTCGGATCTCGCCCAATTCGTGTTGCGAACACGAATACCCTACTTCACGACGCAGATGGGCAAGGGCACCGTGCCGGGCGGCACCGAGCTCTATATGGGCACGGCGGCCCTATCCGAGCGCGACTACGTGCACGAGGCGGTCGAGCGCGCCGATCTGATCGTGACCATTGGCCACGATACGGTGGAGAAGCCGCCTTTCATCATGGGCGGAAACGGGCCGAAGGTCATCCACGTTGGATATCAGCCGGCGAACGTGGAACAGGTGTATTTCCCTCAATCGGAGGTCATCGGCGATCTGGGAGCTTCGCTGCGTTTGCTCGCGGATCGCGTGGAAGGAAAAATCCCCAACGCCACGGCGCTGCTGCCGCTGCGGGAAGGTATTTTGAATCGCATTGCCGCGCGCGCCACCGAAGACCGTTTCACGCCCCAACGTCTGGTGCACGACGTTCGAGAGGTCATGCCGGCAGACGGCATCGTGGCGCTCGACAATGGGATGTACAAAATCTGGTTTGCGCGGAACTATCGAACGCGCGTGGCGAATACACTGCTGCTCGACAATGCCCTGGCGACCATGGGAGCCGGTCTCCCGTCGGCCATTATGGCCGCCATGCTGTATTCCGAGCGGCGCGTCATGGCCATCTGCGGCGACGGCGGCTTTATGATGAACAGCCAAGAATTGGAAACCGCCGTCCGGCTGAAGCTCAATCTGGTCGTCTTGATCATCGAAGATCACGCCTACGGGATGATCCGCTGGAAGCAGTCCGTCGACGGGTTTCCCGATTTCGGCATGACGTTCGACAACCCTGACTTCGTGAAGTATGCCGAGGCGTACGGCGCCAAGGGAACGAGGGTCAGTGCAATTGGCGAACTGCAATCGATCCTCAAGAAAGCGTTTGCCGACAAAGGCGTGCATCTCGTCATCGTGCCGGTCGACTACGCGGAGAATGAGAGGGTCCTCGTCGATGAACTCCGAGAACGGCTGGTTGGGCGATCTCAGTGACGGATCAGGCGGAGAGAGCCGCTCAGCTGGTCGCCCCGCAGCCGGTGCAACAAATAATTCACGTCCGCGCCGCCGTCCGGCGCTGCGCCCGTTGGCTCGTTGGCGTGGAGCAACAGGGCGCGCGATGTCCGCAGACTGGCGTGTTTGGGCCGGTTTCGCTGCAGCAACGGCGGCGCTAACTCAAAGACGAGTGCACGCGGCGCCGCCGATCAACGGCAGCCTCTAAATTGGAACCTTTATCGCACCGGCTTGGTCGTTACCGCATATGGACTCGAGCCTGGCAGCATTACGCATTCGGGTATTCATCGTCAGCAATGTGCGATTGCTCCGGGAAGGGCTCGCGACACTGCTCCGCGAGTGTCCCTCGATCGAGGTGCTGGGCGCCGTGAGCGTGCAAGACACGCTGAGCGCCATCACGATGACTACCGACGTCGCGCTGGTCGATTCGCTGTCGCCGGGCGAATCGGAGATGGTCATGTCCGATCGGGTCATGGCGCTGCGAAATTTGTGCACGCGGATGCGAATTGTGGCATTCGGAATTCGCGAAACTGCCAGTGAGGTGTTGGCGTGCGCAGCTGCCGGCGTTGACGGCTATGTGCCCATGGACGCCGCGCTGGGCGATATGGTTAACGCAATAGAGAACGTGGTGCGGGGCGAGCTGGTTTGTTCGCCCAAGGTTGCCGCATCCCTCTACCACTCCATCGGCTTTTCGAGGGCCGCCATCGCCAACAGGACGGCGATGGCGGCGGCCAACCCCTTGACCACCCGGGAACTGCAAGTCGCCGATTTGATGAATCGGGGCTGCGCCACGAAGGAAATTGCATGGCGCCTGGGAGTTCGGCCCTGTACCGCGAAGAACCACATTAGGAACATCTTGCACAAGCTCCAAGTACGCCGGCGCGGCCAAGCGGTGGCGAAATTGCGAACCTTGATCGGCGAACATTTTAGCGTTGGCTGAGTCAGCCATGGATGAAACCGCTCATGGGATGAAACCGCTCATGTCCACAGGATGAAACCGCTCATGTCCACAGCCCCGCCGCACGCAGCTGGAGCAGGGTGTTCATCGGATTGCCAAAGTACTCCTCCCCCGCTGCGAGAGGCGTGTGCAGGGTGCCCAAGCCGGTGCCTGCGGTAATTCCGCCGCCGTAGAACGGCGGGCTCGTCGGCAGAAAACCCGGGACCTTCTGAAGATCCGGAATTCCTGCACCGACCCGGCTCCGGTCGATCTGCGCATAGGGTACTGCCGCCGCGCGAAGAAAGTCGTAAAGGATCGAGACTCGCTGATCTGCGCGCGCCCCGAAATTGATGCTTTGTAGCATGGGGTGATGCGAGAGCAGCAACGCTGAGAACCCGACGACGTGGGAAGCGGCCATCGCACACCCGTCCCAAGCGGCATGACCGCCTCCTGGGATGCTGGATACGACGGCGACACCGGGGCCGCACAGTCCAACTTGCGGTCCCCAAGCACTGAAGTTCGTTGCATAGATGCCTGAGTACGGGATCAGCTGGGGTAGTGCTCTGTGCGCATGGCGAGTGTCCTGCGGATATTCGCCGAGCTTCCCCACCGCCGACACCGTCAGCACGCCGGGCACGTTACCGGGAAATTGCACCGCTCCGCCCGAGTTGCCCGCCCCGACGATGCAGGCGATCCCGTTCAACCGCGCTTCGGTGATCTTCTGTGCCGCGAGTTCGGAGAATTGCTGGCCGCTGATGCCGATTTGCACGATGTCCAGGCGTCGCTCGATGCATTGGCCCAGCGCATCGATGAGATCGCTGATGTGACCGCCCGGCACCACTTTGAATATATGCACTTCGGAAGCCGGCGCGCAGCCGATGATGTCGGACGATGCAGCGGGGGAGCCGGCGATGATGCCCGCGCAGTGGGTGCCTTGTCCCAACTCGTCGGTTTTCCAACTTTGCGGGTCCTTGTCTCGCGTGAGATCGACGCCCCGCGCCACGTGATGCAGGAGAGGGTGGGAGGTGTCGCAGCCTGAATCGATGAGGCCGATTTTCGTCCCGGTACCACTCCAGTCGGTGGATACCCGATCAAATTTCATGATGCGCTGGCCCCAGCCGTAGGGCCGCTCGCCGGGAAAGCTGCGTGAAGTCCGATCCAGCGGGCTCAACCGTATCACGTTGACTTGTCCGGGTTCCAAGGACGGACTTCGGATGTAACGTTCCCAGTGGTCTGCCGCGGGACGCACATAGATCGCCTGCATGTCGGCGCCTTCCACGGCGTGGGTCTGCAGGCTCGCCTGGCCCGAGGAGTCCGTGACGGCCTGCGCCAGAATCCCAGGTCCGTAGAGTCCGGCTCCATAAAGATTGATGACCGCGTTCGCCAGCGGCCGGTCGCCCTCACCGATGACCTGGAAAAGGAGTTCGCGGCGCGGACGAGGAAATGGCATTGCCTGAACGCCGAGCCGTCCGCTCAGGGGTTCGGGCACGACCATGTCCGAATAATCCAGCGGTGCGTCAAGTTCGACGATCACATAGGGCGGAGCATTTTGGCGGAGCGCTTCGCCACGCTGCTCGTCCATCCGGACGACCATGGTCTCCGACGACATCGTCGTCGTCGGCGTTGCGGAGGCCGCAGTCAGGGTACGAACCTGAGGGCTACTCACATCCGGCAGACGGCGAATGATCTCCACGCCTTCCATCTGGCTGACCCTTTCGAGGAAAGGATCGCCAGATAGCGGCATGATTCCGGGCAGCGACCTGAAGCCGATCAAATATCGCTGCTTGCGGCGCACAACCGTGGCAGAAGTCCTGTCGCGAGTCCCGGATCCAGTCCTGTCGTCTCCGGAAACCCGATCCGTCGCGGCGAACGGCTCCGTCGCACCGCTCGAATGCGCCGGTTTTCTGGACTGAACTGGTTTTCCGGCCTGACTTTGACCCGATTCATCTCTCTGCTCGCCCATGATGGATTTCTCCTGCCTCGGTTGTGTAGCCACGTGTCCTTATTCATCGCTCCTGTCGGCGCATCCTCCTCGATGCATCCCCGCGCTTAACCGCGCTTAACACTGCGTCAATGCATCGTGATGCCGGGCACGAAATTGCTTCCCAGCTGGTTCGCTACGAATTGACCGTTGCCCGGTATGAGTTGTGCCGCGTAGGGGTTGCCGAAATTTTGAGCGGCCTGCTGCGCGGCCAAGTGCGCGAACTGCTGGGCTACCAAGTGATGATATTGCGCGAGTCGCTGGAGCTGTTGATGCGGCTGCTGAAGCTGTTGTTGCGGCTGTTGCAGCAGCGCCGGATTGATCTGCTCGGGATTAGACTGCGGCTGTTGCCATCCTCCAACGGGCTGGCCGATCCCGTTTGCTGTGGCATTGATTCCTTCTTTAATTCCTCCCATACCCGCCGGGTGCTGCAGCGTCAGCGACTGCGCCGCCAATTGTGGCGCCAGAAGTTGCAGCAGCGCCTGCAGCTGAAGTGCGGCCTGTTGTTGCACGAGATGTTGCCAGTTCGACACTTGCGGCGGTGATTGGGCGAAGCTTTGCGCGAAGTTGGGCGTCAGCTGCGGGTAACCGTACAAGGTGTTCGAGAAAGGGATGGCGTTGGGGGCCGCCTGAAAACCTTGCTGGCCGAATGCTTGCTGGCCGAACGCTGGCTGGCCGAACCCTCCTTGAGGAGAACCGAATCCCCCCTGTGGATAGCCAAAGCCTCCCTGTGGATAACCGAGGTTTCCTTGAGAATAGAAGTTACCTTGCGGATAAAACATGCTGGCCTCCATTGACTGGATGAAATGACTATCAATCGCCGCCACATCGCATCTCACCGGTGGGATTCAGTTCGATTGCCGTTGCGACGTAATGACAGCCTAGGCCCGGTCGACGAGCGTGCAAATGGCTCAATGGTGCCGTTGGATCTCCGCTCGAGCGGGAATCACGAGGAGTGATGCTTTTGGCTCATTGCATGGCGAGGAGGTCGCCATTGGCCGGCCCGAGCACGCAGCGATGCGGGTTTGCTATCGAGCGTGAGCCGCAGGGGCTGCAGAGGGCCGCGACACTAGACACCCAGTTCGCGGAGTATGGATTCTCTGAGGTCTTGTACCTCGGGGCTGGACAGTTTGCGTGGATGCTCGAACGGTACCTCGAAAGTCGCCTGGATTTTGGTCGGACGAGCCGACAGCACGAGGATTCGGTCGGCCAAGTGAATCGCCTCTTCCACATCATGGGTGATCAGCACGACGGTATGGCGTTCTTCCGCCAGAATTCTCAGCAGTTCCTTGCGCATGCGCAAGCTCATGAGCGCGTCCAAGGCAGAGAACGGCTCATCCATGTACAGAATTTCCGGTTTCACCACCAGAGCGCGCGCGAGCTCCGCGCGTTTGAGCATTCCCCCGGACAGCTCGTGTGGGTAACTATTCTCGAAACCCTTCAAGCCCACAATCGCGGCATAGTGATCTGCAATTTCCTTTTTGTCGCTTCGCGCGTGACCGTTGAGCCCAAACATCAGATTCTGCTGGACCGTGAGCCACGGGAAAACCGAGCCATGCTGAGATATGAGGATGCCCTTGGAGCTCGGTCCGTTACCGGACGCGCCATCGACTGTGACTGACCCTTGATCGGGGCTATCGAAGCCGGCGACGACATTCATCAGCGTCGATTTGCCGCAGCCGGAAGGGCCGACGATGGCGACGAATTCGCCGTCAGCCACGTCAAAGCTGACGCCATTGACAACTTGCAGTACACCTTGGTCCGTCAAAAAGCCCTTCTTGAGGTCTTTGACCGATATCTTAGTGCGCATAGCGCCACCGCACCGCCCGGAGACCCTCTAGCAGTCGCATTGCGCCGTCGAGTGAGAGACCGATCAAGCCGATAATCACCATCCCGCCGACGACTAGATCGTAGCGGTTGCCGGCGTTGCGTGAATCGATGATCAGATAGCCGAGTCCCGACCGGAGCGCAATCATCTCGGCTGCAACAACCACGAGCCAAGCCACGCCAAGGCCGATCCGCATGCCCACGATAATTTGCGGTAAAACAGCGGGAATGACCACTCGGCGAAACAGCGTGTAACGTGAGACGCCAAAATTCTCGGCGGCCCGAAGGTATCGCCTCTCGATGGTGTGCACTCCGGCTGTGGTTTGCACAACCATTGGAAACACCGATGACATGAAAATGAGAAATATGGGAGACGTATCGCCGACGCCAAACCACAGAATGGCAATGGGAATCCAGGCGATCGGAGAAATGGGCCTGAGCATCTGAAAGATAGGATTGAGTGTCGAAAACGCGCCTCTTACCCACCCCATCCAAAGACCGAGCGGCACCGCAATGCTGACGGCGAGTAGGAAACCCACGGCAACTCGCATCAACGAGGCGCCGATATCATCCCACAGCGTACCGTCCTGGGCCAGTTCCAGCGTGCCAGTGACCACTTGCCCAGGGGTGGGAAAAATCGCGCTGTGAGTTACAACGACCGACAGCCACCACACGGCGATCAGAACCGCGATCACGGCCAGGGCGGGAAGTATCCGTCCGAGTTTCGACATCGCTTTGCTTCTCATCGCCACCAATCGTGCTCCTTAACTGTCCGTAGCCGCCACCATATTCTTGCCCAGGCGGATTCGGGCATCGGTTCGACAATAACCGTCATTTGTCCGCTGGCGTGTGCCGTGCACGCGAACTGATAATCGGACGCAACCGCAAAAGGTAACCGAAAACTCTGCCCGGGCATCATCAATGTCGGCCCGAACACCTGCGGCACGTCGTCCATATTCTCCAGGACGAGGATATCTTTGAGGCCGAGAGTCAGACGAATCTCGGAAGGGAGTATTTCGACATTATTTCCCGCCATGCGGCGGGCCCAGGTTCCCCTCGGAATCGCGAAAATCACGTCCCGTGATTTCGAATGGATGGGAGTCAGCGCCGCCCAAGCGGTTGCGCCCAGAGCAATACCGACCGACAAAATCCCCAACCAACGAACATGCCTCATAGATCCGTTGCTTAACCGCGGAGACCAGAAAAGGGACTTACTGCTGCAACAAAATTCGGACATCATGCACGACATCGTCGGCGCCGTGCCCGTACGGCATCAAGGCGCGGAGGCTCCCGACACGATCGATCAAATAGATGTAGGACGAATGGTTCACCGCGTAACCGCCCGGAATAGGTACTTTATCGCCTACCGAGATTCCATAGTCCGCGCGCACGGCAGCCAACTGCTGTGGCGCGCCGGTGCCGCCTATAAAACTGGGATCGAAGGCGGTCAAGAACTTCCGCATGCGCTCGGCGTCATCTCTCTCGGGGTCCACCGTGATGTAGAGGACCTGCACCTGATTGGCCGCCACATCCAGCTTTCTGCGCGCATTGGCGAGGACGCTGAGCGTTATCGGGCACACTGCTGTGCAAGAGGTATATCCGAATGCCAGCAAGACCACCTTGCCTCGATAGCGACTGAGTTTCAATTCCGTGCCGTCGGATCCGCGCAGCGAGAAATCAGGCGCGAGCCGGGCTGGGTTAAAAACGCCGGAAATGAGACTCGTATTGTCTGCCGCGTCGACCCCAGCACTGAGCGGAAGCAGCAACAGCAACAGTACGAGCGCGCGAATCATGAGTGTCCCCGGATCAAAGCGGGATTGCGGCGGGCTTGGCGACTCGCGCAAAGCTCTCGTCCACATATGTTTCGTACCGAACGGGACGCTTGATGGTGCCGGCCTCGATCGACAGCTGCATCAGTTCCTCAAATTCCGCCCTGATCATGCGCAAGTCGCCATAAGTCACGCGATCCGTCGGATTATCCATGACGAATTGGATGATGTTGGGGTCTTGATTGAAGAACTTCTTGCCTGCAGCAATGGCCACCGCCTTGTTGCGGTTCTCTTGTTTGGCATCGAGCCACACGCCCGCGCTCAGCACGTGATCGACGAGATCCTGCACCAGCGGACGGTTCTGTGCGATGAGTTCCTCGCGCACGGTCAAAACGCAGCAAATGTAGTTGCGCCATTCGTCGCGGGTCATCCGCAAAATGCGCGCATAGCCCGCGCGCTGCGCCGCCGCCCCGAAGGGTTCGCCGGTGCAGTAAGCGTCCACCGCGTCGGCGTAGAGAGCAGCAGGCATATCGGGAGGCGCCATCTCCACGATCTGGATGTCATCCGGCGTCATGCTTTCCCGTGCCAGCATTTTTCTCAAGAATAGAAAATCGACGGCGAAGCGACTGGGGATGGCGATGCGCTTGCCGGCAAGCTGCTTGAAGTGTTCGTATGGGGAATCGGTGCGCACCATGATCACGGCGCCCGACCGATGACCCAGCGAGACGATCTTGATGGGCATATTTCTGTCGGCCAAATCCATGACCAACGGCGCCAGCATGTAGGCCGCTTGGATCCGTCCCGCCATCAGCGATTCCTTGATTTCGGGCCAGCCGTTGTACTTGCTGTACTCGTACGCAAATTGCGGGTCCGCGGCCTTTCCTGCGTCGTTGGCGGCAGCCCTGGCCACGCAGGCGATTGGCAGAGTGAGGTTACAAGTCACGGGCAAGCCGCCGACGATCAATGCCGTTTGCCTTTTCTCTGCAGCGCAAGACAGCAAGCCCGCAGGCAAAGCGGCCGCAATCGCGCCTTGCAGGATCTGCCTGCGGCGCTGGAAGTGTGCGGACTCTTGGTTTTCTGTGTTCGTCGGCATAGCTCTCGTCATCGGTTTAAACGGCGAATTTCCGTAGCGCGGCGTAGCCTTGCAGCAAAGTTGGCGTGAGAAGTCTATAGGAAGGCGCCGAATGTTTCAGCGGTGCCTTGCCCTTGTTTTCGGGATTTTTAGCCTATTGTCTCGCCGCTGCTTTGACTTCAATGCCGACCACGTGGCCGCGTGAATCCTCGTACCTATACCGGCCGGCGACGTGGTGTTTTTCGAGCAGGCTTTCCTCCGCTTTGTTTGCGGCGTAGATCCATTGCTGATTGCTGGATGAGGTGCCACACGAACCGGATGAATGGCGCCGCATCACCAGCCACCTGCGCATGCTCGATCGCCTTGAAGACAGGCACGCGCTCGTCGCTGTGGATGGTGACCCAAGGGAGACCGGCGCTGAGCAGTACGTGATTCATGAGTAGCCTTCCGAGCCGGCCGTTGCCGTCCATGAAGGGGTGAATTGTTACAAACTCCAGATGCACGAGTAGCGCACGTCCAATGGGTGATAGATCCTTCTGAGCGGCAAAGCGTTCGAGCCCACCGATCAGGTCCGGAATCTTTTTCGGATTGGGTGGCACATGGCGCCAGCCACGCAGACCCACGCTGGAGTTTCGCCAGCCACGCAAAGCGGCCGAATCGGTAATCCCCGCATCCACTGACGGACGAAATAGTGCCTCATAAAGATCCAGAATCAAGTCAGTGTCGACTGGCGCCTTCCTTTGAGAGCGGGCAAGCACTTCGTTGAATGCGATCGCGTATCCTTGGATCGCCATCGCGGCTTCGAGGGTCTCTCGGTCCCGTGGCCCATTGGGCAAGGGCTCGCCGCGCACGATGGAGTCAGAAATCTCGCGCGATATTCGATATCCCTCCATCGTTGTGCTGTGATAGGCGTCATGAGCCTTCACCTGTTCCGCGCTCGTTCGCAACGTCCGCCAAGGGAACGTTGGGAGTGTTTTGGCCTGCGCACCGACCAGGTCGCGAATTTCTGCTTCTCGACGTGCAAGCCGCATGGCCTGTTCATCCAACCAAGGTGAGCCACTTCCCCGAGGAGAGCGTTGCAGTACGGATGGGACTTGAATGCGCGTGCCGACGCCCGTTCGTGACGGTGGGCTGATCCGGGCCGAGACCCGGCGCGCCGCGGCGTCGAGCTGTCGAGCTAGGGGGTCATTATTCAGGGCGGCCGCCATGTCGGCCAACCGTTGCAATGTGGCCGCTCGCGGTCTTTCTGCGGAAGCCGTTTCCAGGTCCGGCGTACGGATCACGAGATGTCTGAGCCAAGCGGAGACCGGTTCGATGCCGGCGCTAATCTCCCGTTCGTCCAGGGTAGAAAGAACGTCGGCGGCGGACAGCATCGGAATCTTGACCCCGCCAGGCGCGTCGACGAAGTTGAGTCTTCCAGCTGGCACAGCGCTTGGACGCAGACGCATGATGAAGCCCGAATCCAGCGGAAGTGCATATTCGCTTTGGTTCGCGCTCTGATGGGCCAGCAATTCCTCGGGAGGTGAGAAGTCCTCGAGGCGGAGCCTGATGGCGCCCAGTCCTGCGATGGCTGCCGGGTCATAGCGCCCTAAAACCATGGCCACAACAGCCCAGTAATTTGCGATGAAGACTGCACGCCGGTCGAGCGGGCGTTCAGCTGTAAGTATCCACGCGCGCTTTCCGGCGACATCCATCACGAGTCCTTCCTGCCGAAGAACGCGGGCCACGGCGGCCGATGGGGCCGCAGCGGGCGATACCACGTAGTGGCCTGCGTCTGCATGCTCTTTCCACCAGCGGCGGGCTTGCTCGATCGGCGACTGTCGCGGCATGGCTTATATCCGTAATAAGGTCTGACCATTTACCGTGATTATTATTAGCCATTTTACGTAAAAATGATACTTAAACACTCGGTGCGGACATCGGTTTCATCCCCACGCGATCGGATGATGCTGGGATTCCAATGATGGCTATCGGACCCGGACAGGCCGTTCGCCATGCCCCGAACTCGACTCAGCAGACCGGATAGAACTCGTCACCCATGCAGGTTTTGAAGAAAGATGCCCGATAGACGAAATAAATCGATGTCAAGAATACTATCGGTTGCACCTATGATGGACTGGACCGGCTAAGTCCATTTTGTGAGCTGTGTCAGTTGCTTAGCCGCTTCCAAAAACGCATGTCTCCTTTATGTCTCCTCCAATAAGAAAAATTCTACTGGCCTGCCCATGATGGCCGCCCGATCGCATTCCGACGTCCCATCCCACAGCCGGACCGAGGGCCTACCGGGTGGCAGAAGTTCGAAAATATCGACAGGCCACTGATTCCGCGCTCGTCAAAACGCCTCAAAACTTGATATTCTTAGACCATGCCCAGACTTCGCAAAAGTAGCCCTCGCAAGAACCTCGCTTTGACGGCGACGTCACCCGTACTCGGCCTCAAGCGCTTTGCAGTCATGAGTGCGGTCGAGGGGCTGACGCTCACAGCTAAGGGCCGGAAACGAGTTGCCTCGGGAGCTTCCACCGAGAAGCGACGAGCGGATGTGTTGAAGGCCTATCTGGATCTGAAAGGGCCTGGGTGACAGGGAGTCGTTACGACGCCGACGAGATCGCGGATCCGTACAGCTATCGTGGTACAGCGTGTCTAAAAAATAAGCTTGGATTACGCGACGCCGACACGCTACAGGCGTTCGAATTGGAAATGTCCACGGTGCGAGCGGATGAGCCTCTTCCCGCCGGGCGATTTGGGCCCACGCACTATTGCAGAATTCACCGGCATCTCTTTCAGGACGTTTACCGTTGGGCCGGCAGTTACCGAACAATTGCCACTTCAAAGGGTGGCAATTTGTTCTGCCGCCCTCAATTCATTGAACGTGAGATGGTTCGTCTTTTCGGTAAACTTAGGTCTGCCGCTTTCCTATTGGGAGGCGACCGCGATGGTTTCATCCGATCAGTTGCCGAGTTCCTTTCGGACCTCAATGCCATTCATCCGTTTCGAGAAGGAAATGGACGCAGTCAATTGGCGTTCCTACATCTCTTGGCGCTGCGCGCGGGCCATCCTCTTGAAATCGAGCGCATCAAGCCCGCGGCATTTCTTGCCGCAATGATTTGCAGCTTCGACGGCAATATCGAACCGCTCGCCGAACAATTGACTGCGCTTCTCGTCTAGAGGAAGGCGGCCGCTTCGATCTTCCCATCGCGATTGGCATCGTTAGCGCTTGGCTTGCTGGAGGCTTTGATCGTTGGCATGACGCACCCCGAGAGACAAGGTATTCTTGTCCCCTTTATATCTGTCCGGCAACTCATAAACTCGCACGAATACGCAGAAATATCGCAGAAACGCACCGCATGGAAAGCACTCCGAAATTAGGCATTTCCTCCGAAACACCCAGGGTTTTGATCGATCGGAGGCTATCGGTCGCCCCCATGATGGACTGGACGGACTGCCACTGCCGTTACGTGCATCGCTTGTTTGCGCCGCATGCGCTGCTGTACACCGAGATGATCGTCTCCACCGCGCTGCTGCGTGGCGACGCGCGCCGCTTGCTCGAGCACCATCCGGCCGAGCATCCGGTCGGTTTGCAGTTGGGCGGCTGTGATCCCAAGGAACTTAGCTTAGCCGCACGCATGGGCGCCGCCGCGGGTTTTTCTGAGATCAATCTCAACGTGGGCTGTCCGAGCGATCGAGTGAAGAACGGCTCGTTTGGCGCGTGTCTCATGCTGCGCCCGGCGCTGGTGGCCGACTGCGTTCGGGCGTTGCGCGACGCCACCGCGTTGCCCGTGACCGTCAAATGCCGTATCGGCATCGATGATCGCGACGACTATGAGTTCTTCGCCGCCTTCGCCGCTGCCGTCGCGCCCCACATCGATGCGCTCATCGTGCATGCGCGTGCCGCGATATTGGGAGGACTGAGCCCCAAGGAGAATCGCGAGATACCGCCGCTGAAATATCAGTACGTGCACCGGCTCAAGAGCGAGCGGCCGGAGCTCAAGGTGATACTGAATGGCGGGCTCTCGCAAGCCGCGGAAGCAGGCAAGCATGTGGCTGCCGGACTCGATGGCGTCATGCTCGGCCGCGCGGTCTATCATCGGCCGGCACTGCTGGCCGAATTGGAGCAGGCGTTGATCAACCCCGCATGGCAGGTGCCGGACCCCCGGGAGATCATCGAGCGGGTGGTCGCCTATGCCAAAATCTGCGCGCGGCGGGGCATCCGACTGCACTCGATCACGCGGCATATGCACGGCTTGATGGCGGGACGCGAAGGCGCGCGTGCCTGGCGGCGGTTTCTCTCCGAGGTCGCGGCCCGGCCGGAGGCTGTACCGGAAACGCTGTATTCGGCGCTTCCGATCCTAAATCCGGGGCTGGCGGCCTAAACGCATCGAGGCGGCCGCGCCAGATTAAGTATAATGGCCGTGGAAATGGGCAAAGAAATAGAAGTAGCCATCGTATTTGCCGACGTGGTCGGAAGCACCAAGCTGTATGAATTGCTGGGGGACCTGCGCGCACGCGACATGGTGGGCATTTGCATCGACGTGATGCGCGCGGCAACCGATCAGAATCACGGCACGGTCATCAAGACCATGGGCGATGAGGTCATGTCGACTTTCCCGACCGCCGACGATGCGTTGAACGCCGCCGCCCAGATGCAGAAGCAGATCGTTCTGCACCCGCAGCTCAAGGTCGACGAGCAGACCGTGGCCATCCGCATCGGCTGCAACTTCGGGGCGGTGGTGCTGGAGAACCGCGATATCTTCGGGTCCGC
>Ga0137409_10005272_pt1 | contig 13496 bp, 14 predicted proteins | sample CZODoug1_16funga_FD_122059 | JGI IMG/M metagenome (GOLD analysis project Ga0137409, IMG submission 122059) | Vadose zone soil fungal communities from Angelo Coast Range Reserve, California, USA - CZODoug1_16fungal (Hybrid Assembly) | ecosystem: Environmental > Terrestrial > Soil > Vadose zone...
CAGCACTACAACCCCGTGAATCCCGACGTGCACTATCACACGACGGGACCGGAGATCTGGGAGCAGACCGAGGGCAAGGTCACGCATTTCGTCTGCGCGCCCGGCACCGGCGGCACGGTGAGCGGTGCGGGCAAATACCTGAAAGAGAAGAATCCCAAGATCCGGGTGGTCGCGGGCGATCCCGCGGGATCGATCTACACCGACTACGCCAAGACCCGTAAGCAGACCGATGGCGAGCCCTACAAGGTCGAAGGCATCGGCGGCGACAAGATTCCCACGTCGCTGCACTGGGATGTGATCGACGAATGGGTGGTCGTGAGCGACAAGGACGCCATGCAGATGGCCCGCCGCCTGTCGAAGGAAGAAGGGCTATTCGTGGGCGGCTCGACCGGCGTAAACCTCGTGGCGGCGCTGGACGTGGCGCGCCGGCTCGACGATCCCAAGGCGCTGGTCGTGACCGTCCTGGCCGACACGGGCGAGCGCTATCTCAGCAAGGTCTACAACGAAGAGTGGCTGCGCGAGAACCAGCTCATCGACGATGAGCGGCCGACCGTGGGCCGGCTGATCGCCGCCAAGAACAGCGACGCGCCGCCCCTGATACATGTGGCCCCGGAGGCCTCGGTCCGCCAGGCGCTCAATCTGATGTCGACGTACAACGTGTCGCAGCTGCCGGTGCTGGACGGCGACGACGGCGTCGGCGCCATCTCCGAACAAGCGCTGATGGCCCGCGCCATCGGACAGCCAAAGATCCTCGACAGCCCCGTGCGGGACGTCATGGACCCGCCGTTCCCAGTCGTCGATGGTGAGTCGCCGGTCGCGCTCCTGACCACGCTGCTTTCGCGCACGACGCCGGCGGCATTGGTCCGACGCAACGGCAAGGTCGTGGGCATCGTAACGCGCTACGACCTGCTGCATCAGCTGGCGGGCATCCGCTGATGCGGATCACGGTGCTCACGGGGGGCGCGACGTCGGAGCGCGCCGTCGCGTTCGCGAGCGCATCGCAGATCGTAGCCGCGCTGCGGGGAGGCGCCCGCAAGCACCAGGTCCAGGTGGTCGATCTCGCCGGAGGCGTCCTGGACGAGCCCGCCGAGCGCGAGTTGCTGGGAGGAGCGGTCGGCCTGACGCCGCCGAGCGTGGACGCCCTCGTCGAGCGTGAGCGGCGCATGCTGTCCGAGGGGCTCGCGGAGCTCGAGCCGGTACGGAACGCCGAAGTGCTCTTTCTCGCGGTGCACGGTGGCCCTCTGGAAGGCGGCACCCTGCAAGCCGTGCTGGACGTGATCGGTGTGCCCTACACGGGCAGTGGGCCGCTGGCAAGCGCGCTGGCGATGGACAAAGACTTGTCCAAGCGCCTGTTTCGGGCCGCCGGCGTGCCCGTCCCCGCGTGGTTTATGGCGCCTGTAGGCTCCGACGACGTGAGCACGGGCCTCGGCTGGCCGGTGATCGTCAAACCTTCCAAGCAGGGCTCCTCGGTCGGCCTCACGCTGGTGAAGAAGGCCCAGGACTTGGCCGATGCCGTCACGCTGGCGGCGCGCTACGACGATGAAGTCATGGCGGAGCAATTCATCGCGGGGAAGGAATTGACGGTGGGCGTGCTCGGCGACGTCCCGCTACCGGTGGGACAGATCGTTCCGAAGCACGAGTTGTTCGATTATGAGACCAAGTACACACCCGGGATGTCGGAGGAGACTTTCCCCGCCCGGATCGACACCGTCCTCGCCCGACAATTGCAGGAGTATGCGCTGATGGCGCACCGCGCCTTGAAGCTCAGCGGTTACTCGCGGATCGACTTCCGGGTGAGTCCCGAGGGAGACATCTTCTGTCTGGAAGCGAACTCCCTGCCGGGAATGACCCGCACCAGTCTGTTCCCTCAGGCCGCGCAGGCGGCAGGCATCCCCTTTCCCGAGCTGTGTGAGCGTATCGCAAGCCTGGCCCGGAACAACAGGGCCGGATAGGGTGGATAAAAACCAGACGCCCTAAAGGACACGTAGGAGAATAGATGGGCCCGCAGCGCATGTACGGTTTGACTCCATGGGTGCGACGACTGCTCGTCGCCAACCTGCTCGTGTTCCTGATCCAGAACACGTTGCTGACTTCCGCGAGCTTTGCCGATGCGTTCGCGTTTGCGCCGGCGCATGCGTGGGAGCGCCCCTGGACGTTCGTCACGTACATGTTCCTCCACGCCGGCATTCCGCACATCCTGTTCAACATGCTCGTCCTCTTCATCTTCGGCTCGTCGGTCGAAGAGCGGATGGGCGGCCGGGCGTTCTTCCTCTTCTATATCCTGTGCGGAATCGGTGGGGCGGTGGCGTCGTTCCCGCTCACGCAGGCCGTCGTGGTCACCCAGATCATCGGGGCGTCGGGCGCGGTGCTCGGTGTGGCCGTCGCCTTCGCCTGGTACTGGCCAGACCATCCAGTGTTCTTCTTTCCACTCCCCGACCCGATTCCCGCCAAGTGGCTCATCACCTTCCTCGTGGCCTTCGATCTCGTGCTCGCGTTGATCGGAGCGAGCGACGGCATTGCCCACCTCGCCCATCTCGGCGGTGTGGGCACCGCATTGCTCTATCTCAAGGGGCAGCACTGGTGGGCGACGCGCGGCGAGCGGGAGGGGCAGCAACTGTCGGAGTCGAGTGTCCTCGTGTCGCAGCCACCGCGCGTCAGCCGGGGTAGCGGGATTCCGCCCTCCACGCAACGCACCAAGTCGCGCGGCGAGCCGGATGCGCGCGCGAATGCCGAGATCGATCGGGTACTCGACAAGATCATCGCAACCGGCGTGGAGAGTCTGACGCCGGCCGAGCGCAAGTTTCTCACCGAAATTAGCCGCCGGTTGCGTACGCCACCAAAGGCGTAGTGTCAAGTCGGAGTCGGTAACAAGCGACATTGACTCCGCCGAGTGCCTTCCCAAATTGGGCGGCAACCGGCGCAATGCTCGTCAATCTCGTTCCGGAGTTCCTCGCAACACTGGCCGCGCCAGATCCCTCCGCGGCATACCACGAGTACCTCGATCGCCATCGTCCCGTGTTGGGCGCGTACTGGCAGAATTACGTGCTCGATCCTGAGTCGCCGCATGCCGAGCCGATCATCGGCGCGGCGCTGCGCGCCGATCGTTCCGATCTCAAGGCCCTGCTCGAAGACGTGGATGTGGTCGCGATCGCCGAGGAGGCGCTGCGGCGCGCCACGGAGATGTTGGAAGCCGACTGTCCCATCGACCTCTACTTGATGGTGGGCGTGGGCGCGGCCAACGCGGGCGAGCTGGTGGTCGGCGGGCGCGGCATCGCGTTCGTCTGCCTCGAGCATTTCACCGGGCGCGCGAACGCGCAGACGTACGGCATGGGGCTCGTGCCCGAGCTGTTGCCGTTGTGGATCGCGCACGAAGTGGCTCACGCGCTGCGCTACACGTCACCGTCGAGCCGCGCGGCGATTCGGCGCCTCGTCGCCGAGCTGGGAGGAGGCGGCTATTACGACGGCTGGGAGCTGGGCTCGCGCGCGACGTTGCGCGAGCTCGTCGTCAATGAGGGCGCGGCGATCGCCGCCTCACAGGCGATTGCGCCCGGTTTCGAGCCCTGGGAGTACTTCGGCTATAACCGGCGCCAGTATCGCAGGCTCCGCGAGCTGGACGCCTTCCTGCGCCGTGCGTCCACCACGGACCTCGATACGACGGGCCTGGGTCTCAGGCTGCGCTATTTGTCCGGCGGCATGAGCCCGGCGGCGCGGCTGCTCGCGGGCAAGGTGCTGCCCGAGCGCTCCGGGTATTATCTCGGCCTCCGCCTGGTCGAGAATTACTTCGCAGAGCATGGCGCCGCGTCCACAGTGCGGGCCGCGGTCGAAGAGCTGCGGCAGGCGGACGACCGTGCCTCGGGTATCCAAACGGCGTGAGCCCGCGCGGCAAGAAGCCCGCTTCCCCGACGTCGCAGGTCCCGGAGCGCCGCCACAACCGGCCGCTGCGGGAGGTCCTGGACGAGCTCCTCAGCCATACGCGGGATATCGCCCGGCGCGCCAAGACGATGACGCCGGCGGAGCTCGACTATGCCCAGCAGCGGCTGGAATGGCTGGCGGATGAGGTGTGGCGGCTGTCGACAGGCGAGGCGAGTCCGCCCGAGTAGATTACGGAATGGCGACCCGCGGCGAATTCAAGGTAGCGATCACCAAGCAAGACCTCGTCTTTGCGGCCGCGCATTTCATTACCTTCGCCGGCCACCGCTGCGAAACGTTGCACGGGCATAACTACCGGGCGGGCGTCATCGTCGAAGGCGGGCTCGAGCAGGACAGCTGGTTCGTGCTCGATTTCTCCGCCGTGAAGAAGCTGATGCGGCGCCTCACCGACGAGCTCGATCACCGCGTCCTCTTGCCGCGCGATAATCCCAAGCTCACGATCTCCGAGGAGAACGGCAGCGTGCGCGTGGCATTCGACGGCCAGCCGCGCTACGTCTTTCCCGCACGCGACTGCGTGATCCTCCCCATCCCGAATACGACCGTCGAGATGCTGTCGCAATACCTCGCCGGCCGTGTGCGTGCCGAGCTGGGCTCCTTGCACCTCAAGGCGATCGAGGTCGAGGTCGAGGAGAACTTCGGCCAATCAGCGAGTTACCGTGAAACCCTCGACTAAGCTCTCTCCCGCCGAAATCAGCGACCGCTTGAAGGGCTTGCCCGGCTGGCGGCTCGAGAACGGCGCAATCGTCCGCGACTACCAGACCGATGGCTGGCCCACCACGCTGATGCTCGTGAACGCGATCGGATTCTTCGCGGAAGCCGCCGACCATCATCCCGATCTCGCCGTGAGCTGGGGGAAGGTGCAGGTGAAGCTCTGGACGCATAGCGCCGGCGGCGTGACGGCGAGCGATATGGAGCTCGCGCGGGTGATCGAGCAGACCGCGCTGTGGCGGCCGCCAGCCGGGAGCGCGCTGCGCGGGACGACGAAGAAATTCGTGGGATCGTGACCCTCGTTCTACCTCTCGTTCCCGCTCCCGACCCCTTCGGCACCTGCGTCCGCTTCAGCGGACTCCCTTACCTCCTCTTTCTCGATAGCTCGGCGCAAGGCGCGCTGAGCCGCTATTCGTTCCTGGCGGCCGATCCGGTCGCCGTGGCGCGCACGCCGGAGGCGGCTCGCGACATGCTGCGCACCCATCATCACCGGCCACTCGCCGGCCTGCCGCCGTTTCAGGGCGGCATTGCCGGCTACATCGGCTACGACTGGGGAGCCGAGCTCGAGCAGGTGACGCGGCCCCCGGCGGACCGTCTGACGCCGAACCTGCCTGACGTGACCCTCGCCCTCTACGACTGGGTGATCGCGTGGGACCACCTGCAGGGGCGCGCGTGGATCATCGCGTGGACAGAACAACGCCTGGCCTGGGTCCGAGCGCGCCTCAACGCAGTCGCGCGCACCTCCTCCGAAGGCTCCCGCCGTCCCTCGCCATCGTCCCTCACCTCAAACTTCACTCGCCGCGAGTATGAAGCCGCCGTGGCGACGATCCGCGACTACATCGCCGCGGGCGATGTCTACCAGGTGAACCTGGCGCAGCGGTTCGAGGCGACATTCGCGGGCCCGCCATTCGAGTTGTACCGGCGCCTGCGGGCGCTCAATCCGGCGCCATTCGGCGCGTACCTCGCGGTCGGCGATGTGACGGTGGCGAGCATTTCGCCCGAGCGCTTCTTGCGGCTCGACGAGGCAGGCGCCGCCCAAGCTCGCCCCATCAAAGGCACTCGCCCGCGGGGTAACGGACCGGCAGAGGATGCCGCGCTCGCGGCAGCGCTCCTGGCCAGCCCCAAAGACCGCGCCGAGAACGTGATGATCGTCGACGTGTTGCGAAACGACCTGGGCCAGGTGTGCCGGCCGGGCACGGTGCGCGTCCCGGAGCTATGCGCGCTCGAGTCGCACCCCACCGTGCATCACCTCGTGTCGACCGTCACCGGGGTCATGCGGGATGGCGCCGACGCATTCGATCTGCTGCGTGCCGCGTTTCCCGGCGGCTCCGTGACCGGCGCGCCGAAGATTCGCGCGATGGAGATCATCGCCGAGCTGGAGGACGCGGCGCGGGGCGTCTACTGCGGCGCCATCGGGTACATCGCGGCGAGCGGCGCGATGGACATGAACATCCCGATTCGCACGGTGACGTTGCACGATGGCATCGCTTCGTTTCACGCGGGAGCGGGGATCGTATGGGATTCCGATCCGGCGGCAGAGTACGACGAGACACTCGCCAAGGCCCGTGCCCTGATCGATGCGCTCACTTCCCCACGCAAAACGTCGCGAAGACCCGGTCGAGCACGTCGTCCGGCGTCACCACGCCGATGAGGTCGTCGAGAGCGGCGACGGCGGCTCGGAGATGTGTCGCCGTCGCCGCGGCATCCACAGCGGCAGCGCGCGCCGTCCAGAACGCCTCGAGCTCCGCCAGCGCCGTCTCGAGCGCCGCGCGGTGCCGGGCCCGCGTGACCACCGGCTCCACGTCGCCCAGCGCGAGCAGCTGACCGAAGGCCACTTCGGCGAGTCGCTTGCGGAGAATGTCGAGCCCGGTGCCGCTGACCGTTGAGACGCCCTCGCCTCCGGACAGATCAATTTTGGTGCGCACGACCACCACAGGTGCACGCACCTGGGCGAGGAACGTGGCGCGCGCGGGATCATCGGACTCTTCGCAGTAGAGCACCAGGTCCGCAGCCGCGAGATACTTGCGGCTCACCTCGATGCCCAGGCGCTCGACGCGTTCTTCGCTTTCGCGCAGGCCCGCGGTGTCGATGAGCCGGAACGGGAAGCCTTCGATGACGGCGTGCGCCTCGATGGCGTCGCGCGTAGTGCCCGGGATCTCGGTGACGATCGCGCGCTCCGTGCCGAGCAGCGCATTGAAGAGCGACGACTTGCCGGCGTTGGGGCGGCCCGCGATCACGAGCAGGGCACCCTCGCGCAGGCGTTCGCCCTCCGGAGCGGTCGCGAGGAGTTTGGCGACAGAATCGCGCGCCAGGCGCCAGGCGCGCTCGAGGCGCGCGGGGCTCACCGGTCCCTCATCTTCTTCCGGGAAATCGATGTCGTACGCGATCAGCCCTTCGAGGTCCAGTACTTCTTGGCGCAGGGCGCCGAGCCGGCCCGACAACCCACGCTCGAGCTGGTGCAGCGCCCGCCGGCGCTGTGCCGGCGAGCCGGCGTCGATGAGATCGGCGGTCGCCTCGGCTTGCAGCAGATCCATCTTGCCGTTCAGCACCGCGCGCCGGGTGAACTCTCCCGGCTCGGCGGGACGGGCGCCCGCCGCCACGAGCGCCGCGACCGCGGCCGCCGGCACCACGAGCCCGCCGTGCGTCGAGATCTCGACGAGGTCCTCACCGCTGTAGGAGCGCGGCGCCGGGAAGCACGCGGCGAGGACTTCGTCAACCGGCTCGCCGGTCCCAGGATGCGCGAGCCGCGCCCGGAACACGGTGCGCGGTGGATCGGCGAGGAACGGGTGGAGGCAGCGGGCGGCGAGAGCGAACGCACTAGCGCCCGAGAGCCGGATCAAGGCGAGCGCGCCGCGGCCGGGGGGCGTCGCCAGCGCGACGATCGTGTCGGAGAGCAGCCTAGGTCTTCGCGGGGGCGCGCGCGCGCGCCTCCTGCAGGCGGCGCTTCGCAATCATGTACTGCTGCGGAATGCTGAAGAGGTTCTGCGCCGCGTAGTAAAGGTTCAACCCCGAGGCGAAATTCAGGAACAGCATCGTCATCATGACCGGCATGAAGTAGACCATCATCTTGGTCTGTGGATTCGGCGGTACGCCGATCTGTCCCACCTTCGACAACCCGAACATCGACAGGCCCATCACGACCGGAATGATGAACAACGGGTCGTGGCGCGACAGGTCGGGGAGCCAGAGGAACGGCACGCCGCGGAACTCGATCGTGTTCGCGAACACGAAGAAGAGCGCGAGCAGCACCGGCATCGGCAGCAACATCGGCAAGCAGCCGCCAAACGGATTGACCTTGTGCTCCTTGTAGATCCGCAACATCTCGCGCTGCAGCCGCTCCGGATCGTTCTTGTAACGGTCCTGGATCTCCTTGATCAACGGCGCGACGGCCTGCATCCGAATCCCCGACTCCATCGCCTTCTGGTTCAGCGGCCAGAGCAGCAGGCGGATCACCACGCCGAACAGGATCAGCACCCAACCGTAGGCGAGCGACAGATGCCCGTGGATCCAGACGAGGACGTTGACGACGAAAATCGATACGGGATGGATGACGCCGCGGAGAAATCCGCCGTAGGGATTCGCGTCGTCGAGCCCGTGTCCGAGCGCCGCGAGGCGCTGATGGTCGAGCGGTCCGAGGTACAAGCCGTACCGGAACTCGCCCGCGGGCGGCACCGGCATCGTGAGCACGACGGCAGCGCGCGCGGCGCGCTTGTTGGCGCGCGGTAACCCCACCGCGATCGCGCCGCCGAACTTGGATTGGTTCTCGTCGAGGGCCAGAGCGGCGGCAAAGAAGTACTTCGATTTGACGCCCGCCCACTCGAATGGCCCGTCCAGGACGCGCCGTTGGCCGGCGTCGAGGGACGAGAAGTCGGTGCGGTTCGCCTTCGAGGACTTGGTGACCAGCGCGTAGTGGCGATAGTCATCGAGCGAATCGGCCTCGACCGACCGCAGACCATCGGAGAGTCCTACCACCAACACGGCGCCACCGCCTCCCAGACCGATCACACTGCCGTGCACGTCGAAGTGGTACTCGTCAGGACGGAAGCGATACTCGATCGTCACGCGCGCGCCGCCCTGGTCCGCTTCGAAACTCAGCGTCGCCGAATCCCGCACCGTCACGCTGGAGGCGCTGGGCCGGAACGACCAATCGGCGAGGGACACGGTGTCGCCGCCGCCCGTCGGCACGAGCTCGTGGGTGAGGAGCGGGCGCTCGATGGGAACGAGCTGCACGCGCTGCGCCGAGTCTCCCGACGCAAACGACTGGTATTGCAACAGTTGAGCGGAGACGAGGACGCCGCCGCGCGTACTGAAGCCGAGCCGATAGAGCGGCGATGTCACCCAGACTGTGTCGGCGGGCTCGACGGTTGGCCGGTTGGGCGGTTGGGCGGTTGGGCGTGTCGACGCGACCGTGGTCTCCGCCGCCTGGGGCTGAGTCACGCGCGCACTATCCGACGAACCGGCTAACCGGCTATTCGCCGTCTTTTTCGGCGGCCAGATCAGGCTTGGGGCGATGGCGACGATCATCATCAGGACGATCGCCAGTATTACGCGACGTTCCACTTAGTGATTCCCTCGGCGTCTAGGGCACCGGGTCGTAACCGCCCGGGTGAAACGGATGGCACCGCAAGATGCGACGGATGCCGAGCCACGAGCCTTTGAGCGCACCGTACCGCTCGACGGCCACGTGCGTGTAGCGCGAACACGACGGCACGAAGCGACACTGTGTGAATACCAGATGCGACAGTGTGAGCTGGTAGCCGCGAATGAGCGCCATCACGATACGTCGCGGCACCTGACCGAGTGTCACGTGAGCGTGCTCACCACGTCCGTCAATTCGGCGCGCAGGGCTGCAAATGGGGCGGCATACGTCGCGCGCTTCGCCCGAATGACCACGTCGATCGGCGGCAGCTGGAGGAAGGGGAGCACGTCGCGTCGGAGAATCTCTCTCAGCCGGCGGCGTAAACGATTACGGGCCACGGCGGAGGACTGAAACCGGGGAACGATGATCCCCATCCGCGCATGGCCCGTCGCATTGGGCCGCCAAGCCAGCTCGAGGTGCGGGGTGCGCCGGCGGCGGCCCGCCTCCCAGCAGGATGTAATGTCCGAACCGCGCGTCAGCCGGGCGCGGCGCGGGAACCGCTCGCTCGTTACCGGCTCCGGTGCTTCGACGGCAGGCGCACGGTGAGGCGCTTCCGCCCCTTTTTCCGGCGACGCGAGAGCGTGGCACGCCCCCACACATTCTTCATGCGCGCGCGGAACCCATGCTTATTGATGCGCCGCCGATTGCGCGGCCGGTACGTCGGACCCATGCATTCCTCGAAGTAAGGCGAAGTAAGGCCGGGAAACTTACCCCGGCGCCCAAGCGCCGGTCAAGGTTGACTTTTCCACATAGGGCCCGTACTTTCGGGCCGCCCTTGCAACACGTCCTTCCTAATTCTGAAATCGTAATGGAGCAGTCAGCCAAAGAAGCCTGGAAGCGTCTCCTCGTCGAGGCGCGGCGTGAACTTCCGGAAGCGACGGTGCGGACCTGGCTCGAGCCAGCCGAACCGATCGCTCTCGATGACGGCCGCCTGATCCTGGGCGCGCCCGATCAATTCGCCGCGGAGTGGAACGAGTCGAAGCACTCGGGTCTCCTGGCCCGCGCCGCCGAGCGCGTGCTCGGGCGGCCGACGACGGTCGTGTTTCGCGTGACCGAAGACCGCCAACAGCGCCCGCAGATGGACTTCTTCGTCGCGCCGCGCGAAAGCGCGGCGACTGCCACGGCATCCGTGGTCGGGACGACGCCGCTCAACGAGCGCTACACCTTCCAAACCTTCGTCATCGGTAAGTCGAACGAGCTCGCCGCCGCGGCGGCGCACGCCATCGCCGAAGCGCCGGGCAAAACCTACAACCCGCTGTTCATCTACGGCGCCACGGGGCTCGGCAAAACCCACCTGATGCAGGCCATCGCCCACGCCGTGCTCCAGAAAAACCCGGGCACGCGGCTGCAGTACTTCGGCGCCGAGCAGTTCATCAACGACGTCATCGAATCGATTCACGCGCGCACGATGCCGGAGTTCCGGCGGCGCTACCGCAACGACGTGGATCTCCTCCTGGTGGACGACGTCCATTTCCTCGAAGGCAAGGAAATGACGCAGGAAGAGTTCTTCCACACGTTCAACGCGCTGTTCGAGGCCCACAAACAGATCGTGTTGACGTCGGACCGGCCCCCCAAGGAGATCCCCGGTCTCGAGGACCGGCTCATCTCCCGCTTTGAGTGGGGCATGGTGGCGGACATCGGGCACCCCGACCTCGAGCACCGCATCGCGATCCTGCGCAAGAAGGCCGAGCAGGATCATCTCGAGCTGACGATTCCGGACGACGTGCTCCGCTTCATCGCCGAGCACATCCGCTCGAGTGTGCGAGAGCTGGAAGGCTGCATCATCAAGCTGCTCCTCTTCGCCTCCCTCAAGAACCGGGAAGTGACGATCGAGCTGGCCCGCGACGCGCTGTCGGACAAGATCCGCCAGGGCGAAGAGGGGGCCGGGTACGGCAACCAGTCCACGCCGAGCATCGACCGCGTGCAGGAAGTGGTGGCGCGTCGCTGGGGTGTCACGCCGGAGGGACTGCGCTCCAAGGCCCGCACCAAGACGCTCACGATCCCCCGCCAGGTGGCGATGTACCTCGCGCGGGACATGCTGGGCATGCAGTTGGTGGAGATCGGTCAGGCGTTCGGGGGCCGCGACCATTCCACGGTCATCCACAGCGTGGACAAGGTCGAACGGCAGATGATGCGCGATCGGACGTTCAAGGAGCGCGTGGAAATGGCGCGCCAGGAATTGTCCGCGCTGTAACAAACATTTGTTGTTTGGGGATAACGGCGCAGCGTGTGGGTTGTGGGGAAATAGTGTTGCTTATCCGCAACGAGCCAACACGCCATACAGCGCGCCAACATGAGGTGAGCAGGGAGAGAGCGAGTGGGTGACGGGAGTTAGCACACAGTGCCCACATATCCCCGGTCTCTACTACTACTACTAGTCTTATATATAGAGGAGAAGCAGTAAGACTTTCCCCCACTGGGAGACGGATTCAGTACCGATGAAGTTCACTATCACGCGGGAACAACTGCAGGAAGGCCTGGCGGCGGTGGCGGCAGCCATCCCTGCCAAGACGACGCTGCCCGTCCTCGCCAACGTTCTGGTCGAAGCGACCAAGCAAGGCCTGCGGCTGTCGGGGACCGACCTGGACATCGCGGTCAGCACGACGGTTCCGGCCGATGTCGATGCCGATGGGGCCGTGACCCTGCCGGCCAAGAAGTTGGTGGACATCGCCCGCGAGCTCCCCGCGGGGCCGGTGCGCGTGACGGCAGCCGGCGAAGCCCGCGTCTCGATCGAGTCGGGACGGTCCAAATTCAAGCTGCTGGGCTTGCCCAAGGAGGAGTTTCCGTCGTTCCCGACGGTCAAGTTCGATAAGGCCTGGAAGGCGGCCGCCGGGGTGGTGCACAAGCTCGTGGGCCACGTGGCCTTCGCGGCCTCCACCGAGGAAAGCCGGCCGATCCTGAACGGCGTCCTCTGGGAGCTGCGGCCCGACCGGATGCGCATGGTGGCGACGAACGGCCACCGCCTCGCCAAGATGGACGTGCCCGCGACGGGCGGGCAGGCGGCGGACCTCATCGTGCCTCCCAAGGCGCTGGAGCAGATCCGCCGGCTCTACGCTGCCGATGCGGAGATCGAGATCGCCAAGAGCGACAACCACATCGGGTTCCGCGCGGGCGGCACGCACGTGTTCTCGCGGCTGATCGAAGGCCCGTACCCGAACTACGAGCAGGTCATCCCGCGGGAGAACGACAAGCACGCCACCGTCGACAAGGCGGCCCTGGCCGCCGCGCTGCGGCGCATGAGCGTCGTGGCGAGCGACCAGACCCACCGTATTCGTTTGGCCTTCTCGGGCGGAGCGGTGAAGTTCTCGGTGCAGACGCCCGATCTGGGCGAAGCCCAGGACGAGCTGGCCGTGACCTACGAAGGGGAGCCGCTCGAAATCGGCTTCAACGCGATGTACCTGCTGGAGATCCTCAAGTACATGCCGACCGACGAGGTGCGGCTGACCTTCAAGGCCCCCGAGCGCGCGTCGACAGTGGAGCCCGTCGGGTGGAGCGACCCCGCAGCCTACATGGCGCTCGTAATGCCGCTACGGCTGGTGGACTGAGGTCGAGTCGGGCACGACCTTGATGGAATCCATCAGCGTGTCGATGACCACCGGGATGAGGGGCACGTCGATCGGCGGAATCACGGGCGGCGGAATCTCGATTTCATCGACGGGCGGAATGTAAACATCGGCCCCGTGGTAGCGGGCCAGGATCAGATCGCGACGCGCGAGCATGCGCGCCGGCCGCAGGACGGGATTCGAGCTGAGCGGGAACGGGAGCGTCGCGGCGAGCGCCCCGGCTTGCTGCTCGGTCAGCTGCGATGACGCGACCCCGAAGTACTCCTCACTTGCCGCGGTCACCCCCCACACGCCCGCACCCCACTCGGCGACGTTCACGTACAGCTCGAGGATCCGATCCTTGGAAAGCGCGAGCTCGAGGCGCCACGCGGTCACCGCCTCCTTGACCTTCCGTAACGGATTGCGAGACGCTGAGAGGTAGAGGTTCTTGGCGAGCTGCTGGGTGATCGTACTGGCCCCGCGCAGCCGGGCACGATTGCGCCAGGCGGCGCGCACCGTCGGCCACAGGCCGCGCCCCGCCTCGACGCCGAGCGCGTCGCCGATCTCTGCAAAGTCGATGCCGTGATGCGTTCGGAAACGCCAGTCCTCGCCGATGATCACGAGGCGCGGCATGATCGGCGCGACGGTCTCGAGTTTCGTCCACGTGAGGCGCGGAC
>Ga0137409_10005277_pt1 | contig 13492 bp, 10 predicted proteins | sample CZODoug1_16funga_FD_122059 | JGI IMG/M metagenome (GOLD analysis project Ga0137409, IMG submission 122059) | Vadose zone soil fungal communities from Angelo Coast Range Reserve, California, USA - CZODoug1_16fungal (Hybrid Assembly) | ecosystem: Environmental > Terrestrial > Soil > Vadose zone...
CACTCGGTTGATCAGTCCGATGCGATGGGCCTCCGGCGCGTCGATGATCTCGGCGAGAAAGAACAACTCCTTGGCCTTCGGCGCTCCCGCGTAATGCCGTAGCAGCCACGTCGTTCCGAAATCGCCGCCGAACCCGACCTTGGCGTAAGCGGTTCCGAACTTCGCCTGATCCGACGCGACGCGCAGGTCGCAAGCCAGGCAAACGCCCAGCCCCGCGCCCATCGCGTGACCGTTGACGGCGGCGATGGTCACCTTCGGCGAGTTGTAGAGCAGCCACGACAGCTCCTGGGCCTGGCGCAAACCGTCGATCCGTTCTTCGAGCGTCTTCGGCGCGTCGCCCTCACGCGCCATCATCGAAACGTCGCCGCCTGCGCAAAAAGCCCTCCCCGCGCCAGTGACTACGATCGCGCCGATTTCGGGATCGAGGCTCCAGCGCTTCAGGCAATCAATCGACCCGGCGATCAGGTCGTGGCTCAGGGCATTGAGCTTGTCAGGGCGGTTGAACACGAGCGTCGCTACTCTGTCGGTGACCGAGGTCAAAATCACATCTTCAGCCATAAGTTTTCCTTTCGTCTTTATAGATTTCAAGAAAAAGAACTTCAGCCACGAATGAACACGAATGAACACGAATATTCATGAATAGGGGCAAAGAGGCAAAAAACAAATGGATAAGCAAGAACAAGAAAGAGATTCGTGTTCATTCGTGTTCATTCGTGGCTGAAATTTTCTTGTTGAATGCTATAGCTCCAAATAACGCATGCTCCAAATGGATTTCAACGTCCCTTGAAATTCGGCTTTCGCTTTTCGTGAAACGCGGCAATGCCTTCCTTCGCGTCTTCGCAGTAGTTGGTCACGAGCGTTCCGAGCGCGGCGTCTTCAAGGGCGTTCTCCAAATCCATCATCTGTTGTTTGTACATCATCCGCTTGGTGATCCTGACGGCGATCGGCGGGCCTTCGGCGAGCCGTTCGGCCCACGCGCGCGCGGTAGTCATCAGTTCGGAGTCCGGCGCGACCTCTGTCACCAGCCCCAATTCCTTCGCGCGGCGCGCCGTGTAGACTTCGGAAAAGAGCGACATTTTGAGCGCGTTCTGCAACCCCATAAACCTCGGGAAGAGCCAGGCGCCGCCTTCGTCCGGCATTAGCGCGAATTTGAGACTCGTGTCGCCGAGCCTCGCGCTCTCGGCCGCGATGCGGAAATCGCAGCACAGCGCCAGCGTCAATCCACCCGCGACCGCCGCCCCGTTCACCGCCGCGATTGTCGGTTTATCGAACCTCCACAGAAATCTCACGAGTTGATGAAAGTTCTCGCGCATCTCGAGCTGCGATTCCAGCCGGTGGCCGCGATAGCGCGCGGGGTACTGGAAATCGCGAGAGACGTCCCCGCCCGAACAGAACCCGCGCCCCACGCCGGTAATGATCACCGCTCTGATCTCGTCGTCATCACGGGCGCCGGCCAGCGCGGCCAGCGTTTCGTGAACCATCGTCTCCGAATAGGCGTTCAGCTTCTCCGGACGGTTCAAAGTCACAGTGGCCACGCGATTCTCTTTCGCGTACAGAATCTGGCTGAATTCCATTTCGATCTCCCTGTAATGCGATATCAGTCATTCAATTACGGCGGTTTGCAAATGCGTGTACCGTACCGGAGATTGCGCCACTTTCCCGTACAAGCAATCGCAAACTGCTCTAACAGACCACAAACCGGCGCCTAAACTTACCGACCGGTAAGTGTACTGTCAAGCAAAGGTCTGTAGCGGCGCCATCTGATATGTGAACAACCCTGGCCGGATCGCTTCGCCCGGGTGATGGGGCGCTTCGCGCATGACGCAGGCGGCGCTGGCGTCAGGCCGCTCATCCTGTTTTACAGGTCGATGTCAAGATGGCGGAAGGAGTGTGTATAAACTTTAGGTTGTAGGCATTAGGCGTTAGGCTTTAGTTCCATCTTTCATGCTCGGCAGCCATTGTCCATGCGAAACGTCGCCCGGAGCAATGGGCGGAGGAGCCGGCGCGGACGGCGCAGGCGCCACAGGAGATGGAGGCGCGGGGACGTTTTCCGAGGACGAAACGGCGGTTATCTCCGAAGCGGTCTGTCCCAATCGCTCCGCCAGATAGAGCGAGATCGGCTTATCGATCCTCAATTCGCCGGTTTCGCCTTCGGCCTGGATGGCGCGGCGCAGCAGTTCAGGCAGATAACGAAGCAACAGCATATAGCCGAGTTCTCCGCCGCCGCCCATTTGATTGACGATGGTCAGAAACTCTTTGACCATCCCGGCCAACTCTTCTCTCTCCAGCCGCTCCCACCATCGGTCGTAATCGCGTCCGGCCTGAATGTCGGCCATGGCCCGCATGAGCCGGCGGAACGACGGAGGAAGCGCGTCCCACAATGCGCCGCGGGCGCTGGCTGGAACGTCGTCCGCCCCGGGCAACAAGTCTTCCAGAGTGAAGGCGCGTTCGGGCACGAGATGGCTCTCGCGCAACACGCGCAGGTAATCGTCGGCGGTGATCCGATACTCGGTTTCTTCGGCCTCCTTGTCGGAAGGCCCGGCCCGAGGCGTGGTGATCGGCTGCGAGTTTAAAAGTTTGATGTACCCGTAACGCGGCGAACGCAGTCCCATCTCAACCTGATAAGTCCTGTCCGGGAAGACCTGGAACCAGTATTCGCGCGCGTAGGCCGCGTCGAAGAAGACCGAGATATTGTTGGTTTCGTCAATCAACTTGAGCGTCGTGTGGAAACCGTTGGCGCTGTCGGAGGGAAAAATCCTGCGCGCGCGCTCGAACGGGTCGTCTTTCAATTGCCAGTAAACGAAGATCCGGAACGGGTCTTGCGCCATCGCGCGCATCATGTCGAAATCGTAATGCGACGGGATCGGCAATCCCGTGTCGGAGATCGGCTCGGCGGGAATCTCTTCTTCGAGCGGTTCAGTGGGCGCCTCGTCCGGCGCGAGGACGGGCTCGAACGGATTGCGCTCGACGGTCGGAATCAATGATGACAGATCGAAGAAAAAGGGCACGGGAATCCTCTCAAATGAAAATTTGAACTGCGAAGCCAGGACTGCAACAGGTAAACCTAGTAAGCCTGCTCTAGTTCAGCGGAGGGAGAGGCGAAAGCTTATGAGCGCGGTTTAGCGATGTCAACCTTTTTCGCCGGATTTTGTGACGCCAAATCCAGAAGGGCGAAATGTTTTTAGCCACGAATGAACACAAATAAACACGAATATTATTTCCGGTCTCGCCCGATCTCACAGGTCGTTTGGTCGCCATTTTCCTGCTTCTATTCGTGAAGATTCGTGTTCATTCGTGGCTAAAATTCTTTTTCTTGACTCTGTCGCGCCGCTCATACACGCTCAATAATGGTCGCGACCGCCTGACCGCCGCCGATGCAAAGTGTGATCAGGGCTGTACACAGGCCGCGGCGTTCGAGTTCGTCAATCGCCGTTCCGAGGATCATCGCGCCGGTCGCGCCCAGCGGATGTCCGAGCGCGATCGCGCCGCCGTTGACGTTGACCTTTTCCGGATCGACGCCGAGGTTGCGCATGGTCTGCATTGGCACTACGGCGAAGGCCTCGTTGATCTCCCAGAGGTCGATGTCCGCCGGCGTCATCCGCAACTGGGCCAGCGCCTTCCTGGCGGCTGGCGTGGGCGCGGTCAGCATGATCACCGGCTCGGCGCCGGCGGTCGCCATGCCACGAATCTTCGCCCTGGGCTTCAGGCCGTGTACCTTGACGTAATCTTCCGAAGCGATCAACACCGCGGCCGCCCCGTCAACTATTCCGCTGGAATTACCGGGGGTGTGGACGTGGCGAATCTCTCCGGCCTCCGGGTATTTTTTCAGCGCCATTTGATCGAGCGTCTCGCCGTTCGAGCCGACTACACGCGCGCCCCACGCGGCGAACGACGGTTCGAGCGAAGCCAATCCTTCGAGCGTCGTGTCGGGCCGCGGGTATTCGTCGGCCTCCAGCGCAACGACGCCGGTCTCCGGGTCGCGCACGGCGAACAGGCTCTTTTTGAAATAACCTTCGCGCTGCGCCACGGCCGCGCGTTGTTGTGAACGTAATGCGAATTGATCGATCTCCTCGCGGCCGAAATTTTCGAGCGTGGCGATCAGGTCGGCGCTAATCCCCTGCGGAACCTGGAAGTGTTTCTTTCGCAAATGCGGATTGTTCCCGTCCAGCCCCGCCCCGTCCGACCCCATCGGGACGCGCGACATGCTTTCGACGCCGCCGCCGACAACGAGCCGCTGCATCCCCGACATCACGCCCATCGCGGCGAAATTGACCGCCTGCAGGCCGGAGCCGCAGTAGCGGTTGAGCGAAACGCCGGTCACTTCCAGCGGCCAATCGGCGGCCAGCGCGGCCATTCGCGCGATGTCGCCGCCCTGCTCGCCGGCCTGCGAAACACATCCGATCACCACGTCGTCCACGTCGCTCTTCGAGACGCCCGCTCTTTCGGCGAGATGATTGAGCGTCTGGGCAAGCAGTTCCTGCGGATGAATACTGTTGAGCGCGCCCTTGCCCATTTTGCCGCGCCCGCGCGGAGTCCGTATCGCATCGATGATGTAGGCCATTTCGTCCACCTCTCTTTTATCGAAATTGATTATATTAAGAGTATGCTCCATTCAAATGAAATGACGCAAGAAGGGCGACGGGGCGACATTTCATTTTCGCCCCGTCGCCCACTCGCCCCGTCGCACTGTCTCTCTATCTCTCTGTCTCTCAGTTTGTTAAACTTCGTCCACTATGTACAAGGCCAGGGTCTTGATTGTTGACGATGAACAGGCGGCCCGCGTCGGCCTGACCGAGATCATCGGCGCGTGGGGTTACGAGACGCAGTCGGCGAGCGACGGCGTCGAGGCGCTGGAGGTCGCGAAAATTTTCCAGCCGGGCGCCGTGATCACCGACGTGTTTATGCCGCGTCTCGACGGCTTCGGGCTGCTCGCCCGGCTGCGAGAAGAATACCCGGAAACCTCGGTGATTCTGCTGACCGGCCAGGGCAACGTCGAGGACGCGGTGCGCTCCGTGATCGAGGAGGGCGCGTTCTATTACTTCGAGAAGCCGATCAACACGCGTCAACTGAAGGTCGTGTTGCAACGCGCCATCGAACGCGCGGCGACGCAGCTCGAAAACACCCGCTTGCGCCGGCAGTTGGGCGAATACGGCATCTTCGGGCGGCTGGTTGGCGCTTCGCACGCGATGCGGCAGATTTACACGACCATCGAGCAGGTCGCCAGTTCGGCGGTCTCCGTCCTGATCACCGGCGAATCGGGCACGGGCAAAGAGGTCGTCGCGAATACTATTCATCAACTCAGCCCCCGCGTCTCGCGCCCCTTCGTGGCGATCAACTGCTCCGCCATCCCCGAATCGCTGATGGAATCGGAACTCTTCGGGCACGAGCGCGGCGCCTTCACCGGCGCGATAGCCAAACGCGAAGGCTGTTTCGAGCTGGCCAACACGGGCACGCTCTTCCTGGACGAGATCTCCGAGATGCCGGTGATGTTGCAGGCGAAACTGCTGCGCGTGCTCGAAGACCGCAAGGTGCGGCGGCTCGGCAGCACGAAAGAAGTCCCGGTTGACGTGCGCGTCCTGGCGGCTACCAACAAAGATCCGCTCGAAGCCGTGAGGCGCAACGAACTGCGCGAAGACCTCCTCTATCGCCTGAACGTCATCCACATCAAACTGCCTCCGCTGCGCGACCGACGCGAAGACATCCCGCTGCTGGCCGAATTCATGGCCAAGGAGTTGAGCGAACGTCACGCACGCCCCTCGCGCGTCATCTCTCCCGATGTGCTGGAGATATTCGCCCGCCACCAATGGCCCGGCAACGTGCGTGAGCTGCGCAACGTGATCGAACACGCCACCGTCGTCTGCGAAGGTCAGCGACTCGAGAAACAACACCTGCCGCCGGCGATGTTCGACGAGCGCGCCATGCACAAAGAGGATTCAATCGATCTGCCGATCCCGATCTCGCTCGACGAGGCCGAACGCCAACTGATCCTCAAAACCCTCATCAAGACCAACAACAACAAGACGCGCGCAGCCGACCTGCTTCAAATCAGCCTAAAGACGCTGCACAACAAATTAAAGGCTTACCGCGAAGAGAGCGAGGAGTGAGAAACGTCGGTACGCATCTGGGGTTCCGCCTTCGGCTCTACCCCAGGCTTTATGCTGACGCCCGCTGCGGCGGGCTAAAACATGCCATTAGACGAAATGCTAAACAACTTAGTTTCCAGAGTACTATCCTTTTGCCCTCCGTCTGTCTCTTGTAAATTGAGAATCGCCGGATTCCGAAGCGCCTTCTGATTTACAATGTGTCTGACAAAACAGCTATAGCTAAGGCAGTTCAACGTAATGACGGCAGAAACAAAACAATTGTCCTTTGGCGAAATCCTGGCGCTGCGTCCCGTTCGACTGTTGTGGATCGCGCAGATCGTCAGCATCTTCGGCGACTTCTTGGCCCTGTTCGCGGTCTTGAGCGACGTGTCGTTTCGTTTGAAGGCGACCCCCGCGCAGGTGACGCTGATCAGCGTCGCCTTTCTGATTCCGTTCGCGCTGCTCGGACCCATCGCGGGCGTCTTTGTCGACCGGTTGGACGCCAGGTTGACCATAATCTCAAGCGATCTGATCCGCGCGGCTCTTGCGCTCGGACTCGTGTTCGCTTCGGGCCTCGATCAGATTTACGCGATCCTCTTCGCGCTCAGCGCGGTCTCGACGTTCTTCGTTCCGGCGCAGACGATCATGATACGCTCCATCACGCCGCGCGAAGGGTTGATGGCTGCGAACGCGCTGATGATGCAGGCGTTTCAAGTCGTGCGGATCATCAGCCCCGCCATCGCCGGGGCGATGGTCAAATGGATTGGCGCCAAACCCGCTTACTATTTCGACGGCGCCAGCTTCATCTTTTCCGCCTCGATGATCGCGGCGATTGCGATCCGGCGAGCAACCGCTGCTACGGCGCCTTCTGCTCCATCCGAAAGCGGCAAGCTGAAATCAATCCTGAACGACCTGATGGCGGGAGTGCGGTTTATCTTCACGCATGCGACAATCTCATTCGTGATCCTGGCGATGGCGGCGGGGATGTTTGCGCTCAGTTGCTTCGGCCCGTTGATCGCGATCTATGTCAGAGATTCGTTGAAAGGGACTGAATTTCAGTTCGGCGTGATTAACTCGCTGATCGGCGTCGGCATGATCTTCGCCACGCAGTTCATCACCAGGTTCGCCAAAGACCGGTCGAAGAGCCTCCTGGTGGTCGCCGGATTGCTCGGAATGGGAATAGCCGTGATAGTCATGGCTTCGATCGGACACGTTGCGGTGGCCGCGGTCGGCGCGTTCGGCATCGGGTTCGGCGCGATCTTCATCATCGTGCCGACGCAGACGTTGATGCAGCAGGAGACGCCAGTCGAACTGGTCGGGCGCGTCAGCAGCAGCTTCATGTCCGTCCTGTCAGTCTCTCAACTCATCGGATTGATCATTTCAGGATCGTTGGCGGAGTCGTTGGGAATCAGGAATCTCTTTTTCGCGAGCGCGGCGATGCTGGTTCTGTTCGCGGTGTTCGGCTTCTTCCGGTTACCCCAAAAGAATTCCAGCCACGAATGAACACGAATATTCACGAATAGGAACAAGGGAATTGCAGCCACACGACTTATCAAGATCAGAAAGAAGATTCGTGTTCATTCGTGTTCATTCGTGGCTAAAAACGTTTTCTTGAGAGCTATATCGCGCGTCACCCCTTGCTCACGTCGACGCCCACAAATTCCTTGAGGTAGGTGTTGCCTTTGTACTCAAGCTCGTCGTGGATGCCGATCTTCGAAGTATAGTAGGCGCGCGCCACGCCGGATTTCAGTTCGGCGAAGAACTTCTCTTCCGGCCTTTCGGGGCTTGATTCATTGCGCGCCATCCGCGTCAAAACGGCGACGCGTTGATCCGGTGAGGACTGCATAAACGGCTGTCCATTTATTTCGACTGAGATTTGATCGACCAGTTTCAGCCCCTCACGCCACTGCAGCTTCGGCTCGTCTAAAAAAGACTCGGCCAGACGCCCATCAATGTATTCGGCGACCTTCGCGGCGCGCGCTCCGGGCGAATGCTCGTCGGTGGGAATGATCAACTCGCTCAGCTCATCCATCATCTCGAATTCGGCGGGGGTGAAAAAGCGATGCGCGCTGGTTTGAGCCTTTGCCGGACCGCGCCCGTTTTTTGGCCCGGCCTGTGGCAGCGCCGGAGCGATGACCGCGCCCGCGGCCAATTTGATCATCTCGCGACGGCCAACTACCGCCGACGCCTTTTCGCCCTGTCGCTCCGTCGCCCCGTCGCCCCGTCTCTCTTTTTCATTCTTCGCCATCACAGATTTCCTTTCTTCAACTCGCCGGCCAGGTAATCGCAAGAGCGCCAGGCCAGGGCCATAATCGTCCACGTCGGGTTATGACACGAAGCGCTCACGTGGCTGCTGCCGTCCACGACGAACAGATTCTTGACGTCGTGTGATTGCTGGAATTGATTGAGGACCGATTTCTTCGGATCGGCTCCCATCCTTGCCGTGCCCAATTCGTGGATCGACCAGCCTTCGGTAAGGATGTTGCGGCCCAGGTTGACCACGGTGAATCCGGCGGCCTCCACCATCTCCTGCGCGGTATCGGCCATGTCCTCGCACATCTTCTTTTCGTTGTCGCCGAATTTGTAATGAAAGCGCAGTACCGGGATTCCCCACCGGTCTTTCACGTCGGGGTCGAGCGAGACGTAGTTCTCGTAGCGCGAGAGGACTTCGCCGAAGCCGCCCAGGGAGATCGTCGCCCCGGCGTAATCGCGCGCCGCCTTCTTGTAGCCCTTGCCGAAGCCGGGCTGTTCGAAGGGACTTTCGGGAAGCATCGGCGTCCCGCTATCCCCTTCGAAGCCGTAACCGCGAATGAATTTCGGGTTGCGTTCGGAGAGGTTGCGAAAGCACGGAATGTAAAAACCTCCGGGGCGCCCGTCATCGAGCGTGCGTTTCGCGCCGATCTTGTCTTTGACCAGCGCGGTCACGCGCGGCCCCATCACGTGCTCGCAGAAGTTATGGCCGACGTGGCCGCTGGAATTGGCGATGCCGTTCGGATACAGCCGCGATTTAGAGAGCAGCATCAGTCGCGCCGATTCGAGCGTCGATGCGGCGAGCACTACGACCTTCGCTTTGGCTTCGTAACTCCGCCCCGTCACCGTGTCGAGGAACGCGACGCCGCGAGCCTTGCCGGTGTTTGTGTCGACCAAAATCTCGCTGACCGTGGCGTTCGTACGGACGGTCAGATTGCCGGTGTCGAAAGCCGGGAAGATCAAGCCGGTGGGCGAATCGAACGCCGCGTGAATGTCACAACCGCCCGCGCGGCGGTTGCACGCGCCTCGGCCGTAACAGCGTATTCGATATTTGTTCTTGACCCCGTCGGTCGTCACGCCCGCCCGGTATGGAGTCAGAGTCCTCCCCATTTTCGCCAAAGTATTGCGCAAATGGACTTCGGGATCGTTCAACCGAATCGGGCGCTGGAAAAGGCTGTCGGGCAGGTTGGGCAGGTTCTCTTTCACGCCTGAAATGCCAAGCAAGAGGTCGACCTTGTCATAATACTTCTCGATGTCTTCGTACCCGATGGGCCAATTCTCGCCGTAGCCGTCGCGCGAGGCGGCTTTGAAGTCGTAATTTGAAAGGCGCAGCGCCAGCCGGCCCCAGATGTTGGTCTTGCCTCCCAGGCATCGCGCGCGCACCCAGGCGTAATTCGTGCCCGTGTAGGGATGGTCTTTCTCGTCGACGACTATGTTCTTGCTGTAATCGCTGCCGCCCCAGCTCTGCACGTAAGAATGCACCTGATTCGCCTTGAGGCCCTGGGCGTATGGCGGTTTGCGGAACGTGTATTCGTTGAACGTCAGCGCGTGATGGCCGGGCGGCATCTCCCCGCGGCGCGGATGGTCGTAAGGCCACTCGGTCGATTTCAATTCCTCGGTCGTGTTGATGCGCTTGCCGGCTTCGAGCAGCAGCGTCTTCATACCCGCCGAGGCCAACACATAAGCTGCCATTCCGCCCGCCGCGCCCGATCCGACGATGATCGCGTCGTAGACTCTTTTAAGATCGACTGTGCTGTCATTCGGAATGTTTGGAGCCGCCGCCTGCATCGAATTCACCTCCGTTTGAAAAACAAAGAAACCGCCATCGCGAATCCGATCAGGATCACGACGCGGCGCACGTGCTTCTGCCCCATCCGGCGCGCGATTCCCGCCGCGCCGTAGCCGCCGACGATCGAACCCAGGGCCATTAAAGCCGCTGACGGCCAATCAATCAATCCCGCGAACACAAAATAGACGGCCGCGACTCCGTTAATCATCGAGCCGAAGATGTTCTTCAGCCCGTTCATCTGATGGATGTCGCTCAAACCCATAATGCCGAGCACGGCCAGCATCAGGATGCCGATGCCCGCGCCGAAATACCCGCCGTAGATCGCCACCAGAAATTGATAGAAGCCCGCGCCGGCCATCCAGCTCGCGTTCGCTTCTTTATCCGCCGAAGCCCCCGACCGCAGCCAGCGTTGAACCGGCCCCTGAAGCATAAACAAGACCGTGGCGAAGAGGATGAGAAAAGGAACCAGCGCGGCGAATGTGGCGGGCGGAGTTCGTTTGAGTAACACCGCGCCGATCACGCCTCCAACGACGCTAGGGATCAGCAGGTAGAGAAATTTTCGCGGCGCTTTGAGCATCTCTCCACGGTAGCCGTAGGCGCTCGACCACGCGCCGGGCACGAGCGCAAAGGTGCTCGTGGCGTTCGCGATTATTTCGGGATGCCCCGACCAGACCAGCGCCGGAAAAGTCACCAGCGTCCCGCCGCCCGCAACCGAATTGATCATCCCGGCCATCATCGCCGCGCCGAATAGCAGCAAGCCTTGTACCAAAGTCATAAGCAGTGGTAATGAGATGTGGCGCGAGTTGTTTACTCGCGCCGTGGCGTCGTCACAAGGCGCGAGTAAACAACTCGCGCCACACCAGAAAACATAAAAGCGCCGCTCAGGATCGGTTTCGATCCAACTGAGCGGCGCGAATTCAATTCGGCTTCGTCGCCGGTCTCATTGACCAAGAGTGGTCGGCCAGCCGCCGCGCGTGATGTAATCGCTGATGGTGAAAGACAACATAATGAGCAGCCAGAATACCGCCGACACGGCGATCACCTGCGTCAGGCGCGAACTCCAGCGCACGTGCATGAAGATCAGCACGACCGCCAGCGCCTTGATCGCGGCGATGGTCAGCGCGACGATGGCGTTGAGTATCCCGCTGAAATGTTCAAGCACCGGCGTGTGCTTGAACATTTCTTCGAGGTCGAACTGAGCCACAAAGACCGTCAGCGCGGTCATCACCATCAGCAGCCCAAAGACGCCGATGTAATATTTGATGGGATTTTCGGGATGTTCGTGAGTAGTATCGTGAGAATAATCTGCCATAGCCCCTCGAATTATCAGTGTCCGCTGGCGGTGAGGTGAAAGCCCGTCAGGTAGAGCAGCGGGAAGAGGAATATCCAGACGATGTCAACGAAGTGCCAATAGAGGCCGCTGATTTCAATCGGCGAATTGTAGTTCTTGGTGAACCTTCCCTTCCTCGCCATCAGGATCATCGTGGTCAGGAGGCCGGCGCCGATGATCATGTGCAGCGCGTGCAGCCCCGTCATCAGGAAGTAAATCCACAGGAAGACTTGCACCGGCCGCTGCAAATTGCTCGGTATCGCGTGCTCCGATGTTGGATTCTCTTCCGGCGTAACAGGGTGATACAAGCTCGCCGCCGGGAAGAGATGATCGTGGATCTTCGTTGAATATTCGACATATTTGATCCCCAGAAAGACCAACCCCAAAACCAGCGTGATCGCGAGAAAAGTTACGAGCTTCTTCCGCTCGCCCTTTTGCGAATAGTAGACCGCCATCGCCATGGTCAAGCTGCTGACGATCAGCACGACCGTATTGGTTCCGCCGAGCTTGACGTTGAGCAGATGACTGCCGTAGAGAAAGCCTTCCGGATAATTGGTGCGATAGATCGTGTAGGCGAGGAACAGCCCCCCGAAGAACATGACTTCCGTCACCAGGAAGATCCACATTCCGATCATTCCCGCTTCTTTCTGCTGTTCCATGCTGACGAAATGATGCGCCAGCCCTTCAACATGAGTCGCGTGTTCAGCCAAGATAGTTCTCCAATGTAGGGCAAACTGTCAGTTTGCCCGCGCTTTATTCATGCGGCCTTCGCCGGAGGCCTGGGCGGATTATCAGTCCGCCGATGTTTTCTTCAATCCGTCTTCATCAGAAGCCGGGGCAAACTGACAGTTTGCCCTACATTATGCCCCCAGCAATTCAGCCTCGCGAGCCTGTTTGATCTCCGGGACGTGCTCGAACTCGTACGGCTCGTGCGTGACCACAGGCTGGTAAGTAAAGTTCTCGGTCGGCGGCGGCGATGAAGTCTGCCATTCCAGTCCGGTGGCCATCCACGGATTCGGCCCGGCCTGCTCGCCGTATTTGAGCGACCACATCAGGTAAAAGACCGGCATGATGAATCCGACCGCCAGGATCGAAGCGCCCGCGCTCGACAGGACGTGCAGCACCTGGAATTCGGGCGGGTAAGCGTGATAGCGGCGCGGCATTCCCAACTGGCCCAGGATGAACTGCGGGAAGAACGTCAGATTGAATCCGATGAAGATGATTATCGCCGAGATTCTGCCCAGGAACTCCGAATACTTTCGGCCCGTGATCTTCGGCCACCAGAAGTGCAATCCGCCCAGGAAGCCGATCACCTGGCCGCCGACCATCACGTAATGGAAGTGCGCGACGACGAAGTAGGTGTCCTGCAGGTGAACGTCTAGTCCAAGCGCCGCCAGGAACAATCCGGTCATTCCGCCGATGGTGAACAGCCCCAGGAAGGCCAGCGCGTATATCATCGGCGTGTCGAACGAGACGGAGCCTTTGTAGATCGTCGCCGTCCAATTAAATGTCTTGATCGCCGACGGGATCGCCACCGCGTAACTGATCAGCGAAAAGACCATTCCGGTATACATCGACTGGCTGGTGGTGAACATGTGATGCCCCCAGACCAGGAAGCCGAAGACCGCAATGGCCAGTGACGAGAAGGCCACGAAGTTATAACCGAAGATGCGCTTGCGCGTCATGGCGGCGATCAGTTCGCTGATCACGCCCATCGAGGGCAGGATCATAATGTAGACTGCCGGGTGCGAGTAGAACCAGAACATGTGCTGGAAGAGGATCGGGTCGCCGCCGAGTTTCGGATCGAAGATGCCGATCTTCAGCGTGCGCTCGAAGGCCAGCGCCAGCACCGTGATCGCGATGACCGGCGTGCCGAGCACCATAATCAGGCTCGTCGCGTAATGCGCCCAGACGAAGAGCGGCAACCGGAACCAGGTCAGGCCGGGCGCTCGCATCGTGTGGATCGTCACCATAAAGTTCAATCCGGTGAGGATCGAACTGAATCCGGTGACGAAGATCGCGACGCCGGCGACCGTGACC
>Ga0137409_10005278_pt1 | contig 13490 bp, 15 predicted proteins | sample CZODoug1_16funga_FD_122059 | JGI IMG/M metagenome (GOLD analysis project Ga0137409, IMG submission 122059) | Vadose zone soil fungal communities from Angelo Coast Range Reserve, California, USA - CZODoug1_16fungal (Hybrid Assembly) | ecosystem: Environmental > Terrestrial > Soil > Vadose zone...
CAGCGCGTGGGTGACCTACCGAAGCGGTACTTATGGAGACTTCGTCAGCGAGCCGTTGCTACGAATTCCATCGTATACGCTCCTTGACGCCTATGCCGGCATACGAAGTGACGATCACAGATGGTCCGCTCAATTTTGGGGCCACAATCTCACCGACAGGTATTACTGGACAACGCAGGTGGCGAACGTGGAAGGGATCGTAAGATATGCTGGGCTCCCCGCGACCTATGGATTCAGCGTAACGTATCGCTACTGAGCGACGGTCGTCGCCATAAGATAATGTGCATCGTGCGCGGGAAGACTTCGATCAGATGTCGCCGGCTCCCTGAGGCGGCCAACGACGTCGCGCCGTCAGCTTTTGCCCATCTTCGGGTAAGGTCCATAGGGAATAACCGGGACGGCCTCGATCGAGCGAAAATACGGAAACATCGGCAACGACTTTAAATCCGCCACGAGCGTATCGTGCGATTCGGAGTCGATCACTCCCATCGAGCCTCCGCAATCCGCGCGGCGCCACACACCTAAGAGCCGCCCCTCCTTCTGGACCTCGGCGACCCGCTTCGCCTGTGCGGCCGTTAACTCCGCCTCCCTTTCCGCAAAGCCAGCTGCCTGCCGGTCTATCGTGAAGGTTACGTGGTACAACATCTCATTTCCTCCTCGTCAACCGGTTTGAGTACATTGCTTTCCATCCCGCGAGCGCCTATTGATCATGGGATAATAACAGTCTCAGCCGACTAGCGCTACCTGATGCGCAATCGGTTGCATTAAGTCCCCACTCAAGGTCGATGGAGTCTTTGAGTGGCTTTCACGAACAAGGCGGTCATTCTTACCATGTCACTCCCGCATGCACTACTTACCGCGCTGATCGAAAAGCCCTCGTCCGGGTCGGAACTCGCTTCGCGCTTCGATCGATCCATGAGTTATTACTGGAACGCGACGCATCAGCAAATTTACCGTGAGCTAGCGCGACTCGAGAAGGCGGCCTGGGTTACCTCCGTGCCCGCCAAGTCAGTGCGCGGCCGCAAGAAGATTTTCAAGGTTCTTCCCGCGGGGCGACGCGAACTGAAGAGATGGGCAGGGTTAAGTGAGGATCCGCAACCGTTGCGCGAGGCACTCATGCTTCGACTCCGGGCAGAGGCGGTGGTCGGACCAACGGGTCTTCGCAACGACATCGCGCGCCAACTCGAGATTCATCGAGGCAGAGTGCAGACCTATCGACAGATTGAAACCAGGGACTTCGGTGATAGACGGTTGTCGCACGAGGACCGTATCCGCTACTTGACGTTAAAGGCCGGCATTATGGTAGAGGAGTTTTGGACGAACTGGTCGCGGCTCGCGCTCGAGACCCTTGACTCCGGTAATGCATGATGATCTCCAATTGGCCTTTCTTTCTCAGGCTGCAAAATATGCGGGTCGATCGAGATCGGCGATGAGTCCGGACTGAGTCGCGCGCCAGCCCAACTTTGCCTGTGTCTGCTCGCTCGAGGCCAAGACGTTCAGGGCGGCGAAGTGCGCAAACCAGGTGAAGTGAGCGCGCGCCGCGTCAGAAGTCATGCCGAGGACGGGAACCCCTAGGCGCCGGCCGATGACCTCGGCAATTTCCCGGAAGGCTATGCCTTCTTCTGCGACGGCATGGTAGTACGCTCCGTGAGCTGCCTTGTCCAAAGCGAGCTTGAAGACACGCGCCGCATCGAGCCGGTGAACGGCGGGCCATCGATTTGCACCCGAGTCGATGAAGACAGAAGCCTTCTTGTCGCGCGCCATCTTGATGAGTATTGGAACGAAGCCGTGGTCACCGTCGCCATGCACCGATGGCGGCAGACGAACGACCGATACGCGCGCGCCCCGTTCTATCAGCGCGCGGGCCGCTTCCTCCGAGGCGGCCCGAGGGTTCGGGCTCGGCGAAGCGGGCCTCGTCTCCTCCGTCGCCCTGCCGCCCGGTGGCAGCACACCGATGCCAGATGTGATGATCAATGGGCGGCCGGCTGGCGAGAGCGCCGCCCCGAGCGCCTCGATGACTTTTCGATCGAGCTCGCAGTTCTCTTTGAATTTCGAAAAATCGTGGTTGAAGCCTGTATGAATCACGCCATCAGACTCAGCGGCGGCTCTGCGCAAGCGATCCAGGTCCTCGAGCTGCCCGCGATAGGCTTTGGCGCCTGCGGCGACCAGCGACTGCGCCGCAGCATCTGAGCGAGCGAGTCCGAGAACCTCGTGGCCCGCGGAGAGCAGCTCCGGCACGACCGCTGAGCCGACGAAACCGGTGGCACCAGTTACAAATATCTTCATGATCAGATCTCCGCATTGAACATCGTTTTCGAATTGCCGCTTTTACGCGCCATTGAGCGTCCTGAAGAGCTCGTTCCTTTCCGGCCGCGAAGCGTTGGCGGCTTTCGTGGAATATCCGTAGGTGATCTCGACGGTTCCCTTGCGCAGTTCATCCATGACTGCGTCCGCGAACGTGTCCACGGGTATGCCCGCCCTGTTGATCCCCGGAGCACCCAGGTCCGTGTCCACATGCGGCGGGCAGATCTCGATCACCTCGATTTCGAGCGCCTTGAGCTGGTGCCGCAGCGTGAGCGCGTAGGAGTGAAGCGCAGCTTTGGTGGCGCAGTACACCGGAGCGGCCGCGCGCGGAATATGGGCCAGCCCCGAGGTCGTCACGAACACCACCGGCGCGGTTTGTCGCGCCAGATGTTGCGCAAAGAGCTGGGTGAGATGGATCGTTGCCGCCAGGTTTGTCTGGAGCTGTTGCTGGACTTCCGGCCAAGCTTCGGCCCGGTCGAGCGGGGTCGTAACCCACATCCCAGCGTTGTTCAAGAGCACGTTCAACCTGGGGAAGTCCTGCGTGACTTTCTGGAACAGATCGAGGCGGCCGGACGCCTCGGAGATATCGCAGCCGTAGACATGCAGCCCCGGATGTTCGCGCTGCGCCTCGCGCAGCTTCTCGAGCCGGCGTCCGCAGATGATGACCTCATTGCCCAGGCGCAGAAATCGCGCCGCCAGCGCCAATCCTATGCCCGTGCCGCCGCCGGTGATCAGGATCGTATTGCCGCTTGACTTCATATCGGCCTCCACGTGATTGATAATGACAAATAACTAATATTGTAAGTTGTAAGTTACAATCAAGAGGAATTGAAAGTCAAGTCGTCTCTTGCCTATACTGCTGCCATGCCGAAAACAGGACTCACCGCTGCGGCGGTGCGCGACAAGGCCATCGAGGTGACCGTCGAACGGATGCGCCGGCAGGGGTTCGACCGGGTGAGGCTGGTGGATATCGCGAAGGACCTGGGGGTGAGCCATGCGGCGCTGTACACGCACTTCGCCGATCGGGGGGCGCTCCTGGATGCGGTCTCCGAGCGCTGGCTGGACGCGCTCGAGAGTTCGCTCGAGGCGATCTGCCGGAAAGACAAGGATCCAATTGCGAAAATACATGAGTGGTTCCAGAAACTGCACCGCGCAAAGCGCGATAAGTTCTTGAATGACCCCGAGCCGTACAAGTCGTTCCATGTCGGGGCGGAAGAACGCAAGGCGTTCTACACGAGCCATTTGAGCCGAGTGCATCGCCAGCTCGCGCATCTGGTTGGGGAAGCGGTGACGGAAAAGAAGCTCACGAAGTACTCGCTCGACAGGACCGTCTCCCTATTGTTTGAGACGACAACCGGCTTTCATAACCCTAAACTTGTGGCGCAGCACGTTCACGAGAAACGCGAGGCCCTGCTCAAGCAGGTCCTCGATGTGGCCATCGACGGCTTGAGTTGAAAGCCTGCATCTTGCCGGCCGTAACGTCCATCGGGTTACCCCACATGGGTCGAAGGACCATGATTTCAGGGCATGCGTCGAAGCACGATGAGTCAGGCGAGTCCGGGCAGCAATCCCAATGCGTTGCGACGGCGGATCGCCGCGATCTCCCATTCCTCGAGACCGAGGGACTGGAGTGCTCGGCTGATTGTCTGACCCGAGCCGAAGGGAAAATCCGTTCCGAACACGATGTTGTCCGCCGAGAACAGCTTGCCCATGGCGGCAAATGCGACCGGATTGGCGGCGTAGGCGGTGTCGACGTGCAGGCGCCTGAGCTCATGCATCGGTCCATCGGGCAGCAGCGCCTTGATGTCCGGGTGGACGTCAGCCCATAACGCGATGCGTTCGGCCACCATGGGCACCACACCGCCCCCGTGGGAAAAAATGAAGCGAATGTTCGGGAAGCGGCTCAGGCTCCCGCTCCACAGCAGGCTCGACACGGCGCGTGCGGTATCGCTGGGGAACTCGAGAATCGCGGGCCCTACGCCCGGCATCAGGTTGGTGCAGCAGCTGTTGGTCGTCGGGTGGACGAATGCCACCACCTTGCGCCGGTTCAGCTCCTCGAGAAACGGCGTAAAGGCCGCATCGCCGAGATACCGGTCGGTATAGTTGGTGTAGAGGCCGACACCCTCCGCGTGCAAGGAATCGAGAGCATATTCCAGCTCCTTCAGGCTCCCGTCGATATCCGGGAGCGGCATGACCGCGAAATGACCAAATCGCCCAGGATGGTCTCGCTTGAGCTGCGCGGTGTACTCGTTGCAAGTTCGCGCGAGTGCCGCGGCCTCGCCAGAATTGCCATTCCAAACGCCCGGTACCGAGATCGATACGACCGCCGTTCCAACATCACCGCTGTCCATGTCATCGATGGTGCGTTGGGGTGTCCAGTGGGACGCGGCGGGAAAGCCGACGCTGATCCTGTGCCATTGCTCGAGGCGCGCCGCCAGATAAGCCGGCGGCAGGATGTGATGATGGACATCGATCGCGCCCCCCGCCGCCGGTCGCGGTTTGCCGAGACCGGTCCCACTCGCCAGGAACATGGCACCCGCGCCGAGCACGAAGGCGCGCCGCGAATGGGTTTCGACGCAGAGCGGTGCGGCCCGATCAGGAGAATCGCTGCTTTTCATAGTCCGACGAAGCTGGTTCGACCGTATCCGACTATTGCCGAGCCGGTGGGCGAACGCCAATCATCCATTTCTATGAACACAATAGCCCGGTCTGATAGATCACATTACTTCAAACGATTCGCCGCGCGGCTCGCCCCCAATTACGATCCGCCGGGTACTCGCCAACGAAGTGAGCGCTATGAAACGTAGGATTGGGAGTTGGACAATCATTTGCACCCTCGCGTATCACGGTACCGCGTGGTCGCAGGCAACCAGTGACGCCCCTGCGGAGGCGGGTACCGCCGTGCGCGTCCAAGGCGACGTCGCCTTGGAGGAGATTACGGTCACCGCGCAGCGTCGGACGGAGGACGCGCAGCACGCGGCGCTCGCCATCGATGTCGTGTCATCGAAGGCGCTCGAGACGACCGGTGCCGGAAGAGCCTCGGACATCGCCGCCTTGGTGCCCAGCCTGCAAATCGGCGAGAGTTCCAATTCGCAGCAATCGTTGTTTATCCGAGGCGTCGGGAACTTCATCGCACAGTCCTATACGGACCCCGCCATTGGTTTCAATGTGGACGGCGTCAGTATCGCGCGCGCGAGTTCGATGAGCGGCGTGATATACGACCTGGCTCGAATCGAAGTGCTCAAGGGACCTCAAGGGACTCTCTACGGGCGCAACGCCACGGGCGGTGCGATCAACATCATCCCCACTCTGCCCCAGATCGGGGACACATCCGGCTATGCCGCATTGACGATTGGAAATTACGGAGAGGTGCACCCGGAGGCGGCGGCCAATCTCGCGGTCACCGACAACTCGGCGGCTCGAGTGGCCTTGACCTACACCCGCCACGAAGGTTACCAAACGGACGACACAGGGAGCGCGAACAATTATGCGGGCCGCGCGCAATATCTGGTCAAGTTCAACGATGACCTGAGTGTGCGCGTTGCGGGCGATTACGCCCACGACGGCGGTAGCGGCAGCGCCGGAACCGTGATCGGTATCCAAAACCCGTTCACGGGCGCGATCACCACATCACCTCTACCGCGTGACGCCGGGAATCAAGACCCGCGCACCGGCGCCATTCTGATGGGTCAGTACAGCTTTCTGTCGGGTCGATACATGGAGCCGATAGCCGGATTACCGAGCACGGACAATAAGTACTGGGGTGTGCTCGCTGAAATCAACTGGAAGACTCCGATCGGCACGCTGACGGTGCTGCCATCGCACCGTGAGTCGGGCTTGGACGATTTCGGTGCGCCCCTGGGCTTCGGCAATACCACCCAAGAGCATGATGAGCAATCGAGTCTCGAGGTTCGGCTCGCGAGTGATAGCCAGGGACTATTCCGCTGGCTGTTGGGGTCATATTTGTTCCATGAAACCATCGATGCGACGTACCAATTCGACGAGGAAGCCATTGGACCCATTCAGTATATGAATCAAGGAACCCTATCCAAAGCCGAGTTCGGTCGCCTCACGTTCGCTCCCATCGATCAGTTGAGATTCTCTGTGGGAGTACGCTACACGGACGACTACAAGAGCATCGACGGACGAGAGGACTTGCTTCTGAGCGTCTGTGGCGCACCCACCACCCCCGTACCGGCATGCCCGGGGGCGCCGCTCATTCCCTATGGAACGAGCTTCGCCGCTCTGAGTTCGCAGTTGAACCTCTTTCCCATCATCCCGAACGCCCTCTACGGATCGAGCCTGCCGGGCGCGGCAAGGAGTGTCTATCCTCGTGTGTTCAAGACCGTCGTTCAGAACGCCGAGTACACCCGCACGACCTACCATGCAGGCATCGATTACGACGTGACTCCACATTCGATGCTCTACGCGAACTGGGACACGGGCTATCATGCCGGCGGCTTCGCCTTCGCGAACATCAAACCGACGTATCAGCCGGAGTACGTGAGTGCCTACAGCCTCGGCTCGAAGAACCGATTCCTCGACGAGAAACTGGAGCTCAATGCCGAGGCCTTTTATTGGAAATACACCAATGAGCAGGTCTCTCACGGCGCGTCGGATCTGGACGGTACCTACGTGTTCGTTACCGACAATGTGGGAGCATCCACCATCAAAGGCGCAGAAGCGTCGTTCAAATATCTCGTGACGCCCCATACGGTGCTGAGCGCGGATGCCCAATATTTGAGCGCCGTCTACACCAACTTCTCCTACCGGACCCCCGCGGGCGGGACCAATGCGCCGCCGCTGACCTCGTGCCCGCTGGCCCGTACGGACGCCACACATTACACGGTCAATTGCGCGGGAAAGACCGCCGAAGAATCGCCGAAATGGTCCGGTAATTTGAGCCTACAGCAACGCGCCGATCTCGGCGACTACACTCTCGAGGGGGAAATCGATGTGCGGGGTCAATCGTCCTTCAATGTCGGCTTCGAATTACTCCCGGTCGAGACGCAAAAGGCATATGCGGAAGTGAACCTGTCGTTGGGCCTTTCCCCTGTCAGCGATAAGTGGTCGGTGGTCGCGTTCGTGAACAACCTGACCAACCGACGCCCCTATGGACAAGCGTTCTATGAGTCAATCAAGAGCGTCCTGTTTTCAACTATCGAAGACCCCCGGACCGAAGGGGTACGTGTCTTCGTCAAATTTTAAACGACCTCCCGTGAATACCCCCGCCACGCCCGCCAGCAGTTATCGTCTCGGCAGTCGCCTCGTCAATCGGATGGGCTACGGCACCATGCAGCTGGCGGGTCCCGGCGTGTTTGGACCGCCGAAAGACCGCAAGGCGGCCCTCGCCGTCCTGCGTGCGGCGGTCAGTAGCGGTGTCGATCACATCGACACCAGCGACTTCTACGGCCCGCATGTCACGAATCAACTGATTCGTGAAGCCCTGCATCCGTATCCCAGGGAACTCGTCATCGTCACCAAAATAGGGGCCCGCCGCGACTCGAATGCGGCGTGGATTCCCGCCTTCGCGCCGGAGGAATTGACCGGCGCGGTGCACGACAATCTTCGCAATCTAGGTCTCGACGTGCTCGAAGTCGTGAACCTTCGCATCATGTTCGGCATTCACGAACCGGTGGAAGGGTCCATCGAGGCGCCCATGACGGTCCTCGCCGAGCTGCAACGCCAGGGGCTGATCCGTCACATCGGCTTGAGCAATGTCACCGCGGCGCAGGTCGCGGAAGGCCGCAGGATCTGCAAGATCGCGTGTGTCCAGAACCTTTACAATTTGGTACGGCGCGCCGATGACCCACTGGTCGACAGTCTCGCGCAGGACGGTATTGCCTACGTGCCATTTTTTCCGCTGGGAGGATTCACGCCGCTACAGTCGGGTATCTTGAACGCCGTCGCCCAACAGCTCGCCGCCACCCCCTGCAGGTCGCGCTCGCCTGGCTCCTTCTGCGCGCTCCCAACATGCTCCTCATTCCGGGAACCTCGTCTCTTGCACATTTGCGCGAGAATCTCGCGGCCGCCGCCTTGGATCTCCCGCGCGAGGCGAACGAGGCTCTCGAAGGGATCGTGGGCCGGCCGATTCCCCGATGACGGCTCGACGATAGCTGCGACAGATAACCAAATATTCCTGTAAATGATTTCAGCCGCCTGCTCGCCCAGCATAAAATCGTGGCCGGCGCCGTCGCGGAAGGGCGAGCGAAAATCTACGGTAGTGCGGACCAAAGGGCGGGAGGTCGGCGATGAATGAAGAGGAAATTGCGAGCGCGCTGCAAAAAATTGCGAGCAGCTTCGGCCACTCCATTCGCTCGCCCATACTGGAGACTCCGGCCAAATACGATCTCGAGTACGAGAATGTTTGGTTTCCGTCTGAAGACGGTGTGCCGCTGGAGGCATGGTTCATTCCTAGGAAAGGATCGGAGAAGCTCATCATCATGAACCACCCGCGGTGGTTCAGTCGATACGGCTTCCCGGCGCATCTCGAGCCTTGGAAATCCATCGGCGCAGCGACCGGCAATGACTTCGAAGTCAACTTCATGCGGGACTACAAGATCCTGCACGATGCCGGCTACAACACTCTGACCTATGACCTGCGCAATTTCGGCCACAGCGGCTCCGCCAATGGAGGCGTGACGAGCAATGGCGTATACGAATCTCGTGATGTCATCGGCTCGCTCACGTATGCTCGATCGAGGAAAGAGTTGCAGCGGATGACTATTGGTCTTTTCAGCCGCTGTCTTGGTTGCGCCGCAACGATTTTCGCGATGGCGCGCCGGCCGGATCAATTCTCCGATGTAAAGTGCTTCATTGGGCTCCAGCCACTGTCAATCCGGGTGATCATGGAAAAGGCACTGGAGCGGATGAAGATACCGGCCGACAGGATCGATGAGCTCGATCGTGGAATAAAGCTCGCCACCAGTTTCAGCATGGATGACACCTCGCCAGTCAAGCCGGCCAAGAGCGTCACCGTCCCCACATTCATGTATCAAGTGCATGATGACCTGATGACATCGCCCCGTGACGTCCAGGCGATTTTTGACAACATCCCCATCAAGGACAAGGAGCTCTTCTGGATTCGGGGAACGACGCGGCGCTGGGACGGCTACAACTACTTCGCCAAGGACCCGAGCAAGATGCTGGCATGGCTGGAAAAGTACATGCGCTAGGAAAGATATCAGATGTGTACCCCGATCGATCGGTCTGAGCTGCCGGAGCATCAATGGATACGCAAATAAAAATCACTGCAGGTGAGGCCGAAGCGCCCCGCAATCAATGGTACGTCATCGCCTTCAGCAGTGAGGTGGGCCGCCGGCCGCTCGCGCGGATGATATTGGGCGATCCCGTAGTTTTGTACCGGGGGGCGAACGGGACGCCGGTTGCGCTGTTTGACCGGTGCCCTCATCGCGGCATGCGCCTTTCGAATGGGGGCAAGCTCATCGATGATGCCATTCAATGCAACTATCATGGCCTCGAATTCAATCCCGACGGGAGATGCCGAAATATCCCCTCGGGCGGCGAGATCTCCAACCTGATGCGCGTGCGCAGCTACCCGCTGGTGGAGATTTGGAACTGGATCTGGATTTGGCCCGGTGATCCTGTGAAGGCCGACCCGGCGCTGATTCCGGATCATCATACGCTCGGCCTGACGGATCCGTCCTTGCATGCCTATTCGGGCTTGTTTCTACCGATGGACTGCAACTATCTGCACGCGTACGAGAATCTCGTGGAAGCCACGCACGTTAGCTATCTTCATCACCAATACGTCGACACCGGTAACGTCGCCCTGCAACCTTACAAGGAGGAGAGTTCCGAGGACCGGGTCACCACCATCCGGTCTTTCAAAGACGAGCCTGTCCATCCCTACGCAAGAATGTCCTACGGGCTGAATTGCGACGTGGTGGATCGCGAGCTGTGGCTGACCGCAATCCCGCCGTCACTCACGATCGTCACTGAGAAGTATTGGGAAAAGGGGGTACCCAATCCACGGGAATTATTCGTGCGCTTGGTGATGCCCGTTACCCCGGCCACGCACAATAGGTGCTATCAGTTCGTCACGGGAGTGCGCACTTTGCCGACCGATCCTGACTCTCTATTCAAGGGTCTGCAGGGCTTTCTGTCGGAAGACCAGGTCGCGCTCGCCGACGTGCAGAAGCTGTTCGATGACCTTGATCCGAAGAAGCGCGTGGAGGTCAGTGTGAGGTCCGATGGTCCCGCCTGGCGCGCGCGCCGCATGATCGAAAAGATGATCAAAGAGGAACGCCGGAGCGTCGCGCAGGCCACTGCGTGAGAACTGCGAGAGTACTGGTTGTCGGCGGCGGCATTTCGGGCCTGACGGCCGCCGCCGCCCTTGGTCGCTGCGGCATGCAGGTCGACCTCGTGGAGATCCGGCCGAAGCTCGGTGATCTGGGCGGTGTGGGCTTGTCCATCATGGGCAATGCGACGAAGGCGCTCGCGACGATCGATGCGGCACAGGCTTGCGTGGACGCCGGCATGCCGGCCGATACCTTTACCGCGCGCACGCCGAACGGCAAAGTGGTCGCCACGCCCGAATGGCCGCCGCCCGGCCTCTCCTCGAGACGGCGAGCACTCGGGTCCACGCCCAGGATTGGAAGTCCTCTGCTCTCAGGCAAGCTACTACCCGCCGAGGAACCCTTACATGCGCCAGAGCAGACCTTAGCATCACTGCTTCAACAGTGTTTACGTCAAGATGGGCATGCGCGCCATACCGTGAATGGCGAATCGACTTGACAACGCGTAACGATCCGGTTTCCCCTCTAGCAGGATGACACGTCGGGTCCCCGCGTTTGCCCTCTTGGTCGCGCTGCTGACAGCTTTAGTCGCGCTGACCGCACTTGCCTACGCTACTCCGCCAGATCCGACCTGGGTCAGCGGTTTCTTCGACGACGACGACAATGACAACGGCGTGTTCCTCATCACGTCAAGTCTGGCTGCACTCGACCCGTTTCCCGTGTCCTGCTGGACGCCGTTTCCCGTGTTCGGATGTCCCGTCGCGTTGGAAGATCGTGGTCCAACCTGCTCGCAGTGTTCCTCCTCTGCTGGCGCTCGAGCTCCTCCACTCTCCTAGGCATTTCCAATCGCGGTACCGGCGGCTGATCCGCCGTAGTTCAGCCGGCAGGTCGACCGCGTCCCAAACGCGCGCGGAGCCGATGGGCTCGTGCTCGAGGCCGGTGGGCCCAGCATCTGAGCGACCATCCTCGAGCTGATGCGCACGGCGCTAGATTCCCAGAAGGAGGGGCAGCAATGATCGGTTCGCAGGACTTGTTAGTCGGCTTGGTTATTGTTCTCGTGCTCTTTGGTGCGAAGAAGCTCCCTGAACTAGCGGGCTCACTCGGGAAGTCAATGAAGGAGTTCAAGAAGGGGGTGGCCGAGGCAGGCGAGGAGGAACCACCCAAGCCACTTGCTCCCTCGACCATGACGGCAACAGCGCCAAGAACCTGCCCGGCCTGCAAGATGTCACTGGAACCGGACTGGAGCCATTGCCCTCGATGTGGGACGACGTCCTCAAGCAGTTCTGCATCTGGCGCAAACACCCCTGTGTGAGCTGGAGCCGAGGCCCCGCATCCTGGGCGTTCGAATGGGAGCCGACATGATTGGGATCTCCGTCGTAAGCAGGATTGAGTGAGCTTGCCATGAGAGGGTGGCTAATCCTCGCGTTTACACTCCTGACCGGGGTGATTCTCGGTATTGGTGCCATGACCATGGGACCCGCGCTCGTGGCCCCGTACCTGCCGAAGTCGATCAGCGGGCAGGGTGAACGGATTCAAGGCGAGGTTTTGCGGAAGCAGCGCGAGGGGAATCGGCTCCTGGTGAAGGTCGGCACGACCCAGGGCCCGATGCTTGTCACCTTCACGCAGAAGGTCGCGGAGTTGGATCTCCTGCTCGAGCCCGGAGATACAGTGACGCTCACCACAAGCGGCTATGCGACCTTCGTCGATGATCCATCCCTTGACCGAGTGCAGAGGTCACCGGGAGCCGGGTTGGCACCCTCCCCGCCCCCGGCCTTGTCAAATAGCCCGCCGCCGGGTCCGAAAGACAAGGCGGTTCGATGAGGATTCCGAAAAGGAGAGAATGTAACTATGCAAAGCGGAGTTTCCTCATGACAGGAGGTGCCAGCTGACCGCCAGACGACGCTGGGGCCTCATCGGGGCTGGGGTCACCGTCGTCATCGTCGGCTACTGCGTCTGGCTCGTCCTCACCGATGCCCCCGCCTACCAGTTCCTGGTCCGCCTCTATCTGGACCGGATCTTTCTCAAGACGACGCTTCGCAAGTGGGGAGTCTTGGCGCCCGTCATCTTCATCACGCTCCAGGCACTCCAGGTCATCATCGCCCCCATCCCTGGTGAGATCACGGGCATCCTTGGCGGCTACCTCTTCGGTGAATGGCTCGGGCTCCTCTATTCCACCCTCGGGTTGACCGTCGGTTCGGTGGCCGCCTTCGGGGTCGGGCGCTGGGTTGGCGCCCACTACGTGCGCACCCTCGTCAGCCCAGAGACGTGGGCGAAGCTCGGCTTCATCGTCGAAGCCGAGGGCGCCATCCTCTGCTTCATCATTTACCTCATTCCCGGTCTGCCGAAAGACATGGTCTGCTACCTCTTCGGGATGAGTCCCATGCCGCTCTGGGTCTTTGCGCTGGTCTCGACGCTTGGCCGCATCCCAGGCACATGGGTCCTGTCGGCACAAGGCGCCCACACGGCAGCCGGAAACTACTCCTATGTGATGCTCCTTACGGCCATCGTGGTGGCGGTCGCCTTACCGCTTTACTACTATCGGAATCGAATCGTTGGGTGGGTTCGAGGCCGCCCGAGCCCGAAAGCCTAGGGCTGAGGGTCCGTCAAGTTCGGAGCCGGCGTGTCGTCAGGCCCTCGGACCTGCGTCCAGGATTGGAAGTCCTCTGCCCCTTGCCAAGGCATGGGCCTCGGGAACGAACGCTTCCAAGCACTTCCGCCGCTACTTCTCGCCATAGCGGGTTCGGAGCTCGCGAAGGAACGCGCGGCGCCTTGTCGTGGAGATGGGTCGCGGAAGGTCGAGTTGGACCCAACCGGTCCGCCCCTTAAGGTCAGCACGTCGCCGCCCTCCTTCAAATAGGTGGAAATGGAGGAACGGCTGACGGCGCACGTAGAACACGTTGGGTTCCTTCTCGATGACCCAGGCCCAGG
>Ga0137409_10005281_pt1 | contig 13483 bp, 8 predicted proteins | sample CZODoug1_16funga_FD_122059 | JGI IMG/M metagenome (GOLD analysis project Ga0137409, IMG submission 122059) | Vadose zone soil fungal communities from Angelo Coast Range Reserve, California, USA - CZODoug1_16fungal (Hybrid Assembly) | ecosystem: Environmental > Terrestrial > Soil > Vadose zone...
TGGTGAGGTTCTTGACCCGCGCCTTGAGGAGCGCCAGCTCGGTCATCTCGTGATAGTGCGTGGCGAACAGGGTGCGGGCGGCCACGGGGGCGTGGTCGTGCAGGTATTCCGCGACCGACCAGGCAATCGACAATCCGTCGAAGGTGGAGGTACCGCGCCCCACCTCGTCGAGGAGGATGAGGGAACGCGCCGTGGCGTTGTTGAGGATGTTGGCCGTCTCGTTCATCTCGACCAGGAACGTGCTCTGGCCGCGCGCCAGGTTGTCGGAGGCGCCGACGCGGCTGAAGATGCGGTCCACGATCCCGAGGGTGGCCTCGGCGGCGGGCACGAACGAGCCTGCCTGGGCCATCAGGACGATGAGCGCCACCGAGCGCAGGTAGGTCGACTTGCCCCCCATGTTCGGCCCGGTCAGGATCAGGATCTGGCGCTCCTCCAGGTCCATGAGACAGTCGTTCGGCACGTAGCGCTCGCCCGCGAGCGTGCGCTCGACCACCGGGTGCCGCCCCTCGAGGATCCGCAGCCGGCCCGAATCCTCGACCCGCGGGCGCGCGTAGCCACGCTCGGCGGCGACCTCGGCGAGCGCCGCCAGCGCGTCCAGCGCCGCCAGCGCCCCGGCGGTGGCGCGCAGCCGCGGCGCCGCCTCGGCCACGCCGGAGCGCAAGGCCACGAAGATCTCGTGCTCCAGCGCCTCGATGCGCTCCTGGGCCGTCAGCACCTTGGCCTCGTACTCCTTGAGCTCGGGCGTGGCGTAGCGCTCGGCTCCGACCAGCGTCTGCCGGCGCTCGTAGTCGGCGGGGACCAGGCCTCGGTTGGCGTGGCTGACCTCCAGGTAGTAGCCGAAGACCTTGTTGTAGCGCACCTTGATCGAGGCCACACCGGTGCGCGCCCGCTCGCGTGTCTCGATACCCGCGAGCACGGTGTGGCTGTCACGTCGGAGGGCCCGCAGCTCGTCGAGAGCGGCGTTGTATCTAGACAAGAATATGACAACGCCGTCCAAGCTAACCTTGCGGCCAAAGCTCAAGTAAAAGCGGCGGAAGCAGGCGTCGAAACTGCACGTGCACAACTAGCGCAAGCAAAAGCACAAGTCAACACAGCCAAAGCGGCAGTCGCCGCCGCCAAAGGGCAACTGGACAACGCAAAGGCTGAGGTCAACACCGCGATCTTTAACTTAGGATTAACAAGGATCGTCGCTCCTATCGATGGTATCGCCGGCATTGCACAAGCACAGATTGGCAACCTCGTGAGTCCAACGAGCGCAGCGCTAACCACCGTTTCCACAGTCGATCCTGTGAAGGTTTACTTCACGCTGCCCGAACAGGAATACCTGAGATTTACGAAACGCAATCTGATCGACGGGCGAGATGGCGGCAGAGTGGCACCTATAGAGCTCGAATTGATCCTCGGTGATGGCACGACTTATCCGCAGAAGGGAAACTTCTTACTCGCTGACCGTCAAGTCGATCAGAAGACCGGTGCGATTCGCCTGGCGGGCATCTTCCCCAATCCGGGTAATGTGCTGCGGCCCGGCCAGTACGGTCGTGTGCGCGCCATGACATCAACAAAGCACGATGCCTTGCTGGTCCCACAGCGCGCGGTCACTGACTTGCAGGGTACTTATCAGGTTGCAGTTGTCGGCAGCGATAACAAGGTTGGAATCCGTACCGTGAAAGTTGGTGATCGGGCCAATTCAATGTGGATTATCGAAGATGGCTTGAAAGCTGGAGATTTAGTCATCGTTGAAGGAATACAAAAGGTCAAACCGGGAGTAGTAGTGAATCCGAAGTCATAGGCCAACGTTAGAGCGCATGAATTTAGCGACGCCCAAAGCGCTTGAGAATTATGAACCCATCATTGAAGGGACTGAAAAATGATCTCCAAATTCTTCATCAGCCGGCCAATAGTCGCGATCGTAATCGCGATCGTTACAGTCATAGGTGGACTTGTCGCCATGGCCGGACTGCCCGTGGCCCAATTTCCAGACATCGTGCCGCCGCAGATTATTGTCACCACGACCTACACGGGCGCGGATGCGCAAACCATCGAAAACTCAGTCGCAACGCCACTCGAACAGCAAATGAACGGCGTCGACAAGATGCTCTACATGCAGTCGACGAACGCGAACGATGGCACACTGACACTCACCGTGACCTTCGACGTGGACACCGATCCCAACATCGATCAGGTCAACGTTCAGAACCGCGTCGCGCAGGCCCAGCCGAACCTGCCGGCCGACGTTAACGCGTTCGGCGTGAACATGCGCAAGTCGACCGGGCTACCGACACTGGTCTATGCGCTCTATTCACCCCAGCAAACTCACGATTCCCTGTTTCTCGCGAACTACGCAAACATCAACATCAACGACGCCCTTTATCGCGTGCCGGGCGTGGGCCAGGTGCAACTGTTCGGCGCAGCCGACTACGCCATGCGCGTCTGGGTCAAGCCGGACTTGCTCGCCAAGCTCGGCCTGACTGTCCCAGACCTGGCGCGCGCCGTGCAGCAGCAGAGCACCGTCAACCCGGCCGGCAAGGTCGGAGCCGAGCCGGCACCGCCAGGAAAGGAGATGACCTATACGCTGCGCGCTCAAGGAAGGCTACAGACGCCGGAGGAGTTCGGTCAGATCGTCGTGCGCGAGAACCCGGACGGCTCGGCGGTGCGCCTCAAAGACGTGGCGCGGATCGAACTAGGCGCGCAGAACTATGATCAGATCTCTCGCTTTGGCGGCCAGCCCGCCGCCATCGTCGCCGTGTACCAGGCGCCCGGATCGAACGCGCTGGCGATGGCCGACGGCGTCAAGAAGACAATGAAGGAGTTGAAGGAGCGTTTCCCCGCAGACCTCGATGACGCGGTCTCCCTCGACACGACGCTTCCGGTTACCGAAGGAATCCACGAGATCGTCGAAACACTGCTGATCGCAATCGTGCTGGTCATTTTTGTGGTCTTCATCTTCTTGCAGAACTGGCGGGCGACGTTAATCCCGATGATTGCTGTACCAGTGTCGCTCATCGGCACGTTCGCGGTCTTCCCGCTCTTGGGCTTCTCGATCAATACGCTGTCGCTGTTTGCCTTCGTGCTGGCGATCGGCCTGGTGGTTGACGACGCGATCGTCGTCGTGGAGGCGGTCGAGCATCACATCGAGGAGGGCATGAGCCCGCGTGACGCGACGCTCAAGGCGATGCAAGAAGTCTCCGGGCCGGTCATCAGCATCGCTCTCATCCTCGCCTCGGTCTTCATCCCTGTGGCGTTCGTCAGCGGCATTCAGGGGCGCTTGAACAAACAGTTCGCCGTCACGATCGCAGTCTCCGTCGTCATTTCGGCCTTCAACGCGCTGACGCTCAGCCCGGCGCTGTCCGCGATGCTGCTGCGCCCGCGCAAAGAAGCGCGCGGACCGCTGGCTCGATTATTTGGCGGCTTCAACCGCTGGTTCGAGAAGGCCACGCGCGGTTACGTCTCTTTGAGCCGCGGACTCATTCGCAAGGCGCTCGTTGGTGTATTGATTCTTGCGGGATTCGCGCTGGCGGACGGCGTGTTCGGTAAAAGGCTGCCGACCAGCTTTCTGCCCGAAGAGGACTACGGCTTCCTTTTTCTTAACGTCCAGCTTCCGCCGGCAGCTTCGCTCGAGCGGACTGATCAGGTCTCGCGCAAGATCGAAACGATACTCAAGGAAACAGACGGCGTCGACTCTTACACCACTATCGACGGGTTCAGCCTGTTGAACCGAATTTCGGTGACCTACAATGGATTCTTCTTTGTTGCGTTGCGGCCGTGGAACGAACGCAAACACACGTCGCAGGAAATTCTGAAAAGCGTCAACGCAAGACTGGCCAATGAAGTGCCCGAGGCCATTGCGTTCGCTTTCAGCCCGCCGGCCATTCCGGGGCTGGGGAACGCGGGCGGGTTCTCATTCTGGCTTCAGGACCGAAGCGGCGGCTCGGCCGACTTCCTCGATCAGAACTTGCAAAAGTTTCTCGCGGCGGCCCGCCAGCGGCCGGAGCTTGCGGGCGTCTTCTCGCAATTCTCCGCGAACACGCCGCAGCTTTACGCCGATGTCGATCGTGACAAGGTGCTGAAGCAAGGAGTTGCCGTAGGCGACGTCTATCAGACAATGCAGGCGTACTTCGGCGGCCTCTTTCTGAATCAATTCAATCGTTTTGGCCGGCAATGGCGCGTCTTCCTTCAGGCAGAAGGTGAAGAGCGCCTCAGCGAGCGCGACATCGAACAGTATTACGTACGCAACAACGATGGCCAGATGGTGCCGCTCTCGTCTTTGGTCACGACGCACAGAATTTCCGGCCCCGAATACACCAACCGCTTCAACGTCTATCGCGCGGCGCAGGTGATCGGCGGTGCTGCACCTGGCTATAGCTCAGGACAAGCAATGGCCGCGCTCGAGGAGGTGGCGAAGCAGACGCTACCGCCCGAGATCAGTTACGACTGGGCCGACCTCTCGTACCAGGAGCGGAAGGCTTCGGGAACCACGACGACAGTGTTCGGACTGTCGCTCGTCTTCGTCTTCCTGATTCTGGCCGCGCTATACGAGAGTTGGTCCCTGCCATTCTCGGTGCTGCTCACCGTCCCCGTAGCGGTCTTCGGTGCATTTCTTGGCATCTGGCTGCGCGGTTACGACCTTGGCGTCTATGCGCAGATCGGACTGATCGTGTTGATTGGCCTCGCGGCGAAAAACGCGATTCTGATCGTCGAATTTGCCAAGGCTGAATTAGAGAAGGGTCGCGACTTGATCGACGCGGCACTCGAAGGCGCGCGTCTTCGCCTGCGGCCGATTCTAATGACTTCGTTCGCTTTCATCTTAGGATCAGCGCCTCTTTGGATTGCGTCGGGCGCAGGCGCAGAAGCGCGTCGCATCCTCGGCACCGTCGTGATTGTCGGCATGTTGGCCGCGACATGTATCGCCATTTTCATTATCCCTTTGACATTCTATTTGGTTGAGAAGTTTACGATGCGCTTCAGCCGGAAGCATGACCACGAGATTGGTTCGCCAACTCCGGAGCCTGCTGCAGGCGACTGAATGCGCATTGCCGATTTGAGATTGCCGATTGCCAATTCATCAATTGAGAGCGGAACAATTCACCAAACTGAGATTGTTAATTGAAACCAGTAATGAAAAAGCACTGTCTAATTGCAGTTTCAATTGTTCTCGTATTCGCGTTCGCGTTTATTGTGACAGCTCAGCAGATAAACAGTGCTGACGACAAGAGCGCAAATCTCAAACAACAATTGATCGAGATTGAATGGACCGAAACTGACGCACAAATTCGCCTTGAGGAGCTCGACGAACAGTTGAAGCCGGAAAACATCGAGCGGGCAGTGGCAGGAATCGGCTCAACACACCCGGAAGAGCTGCGCGAGTATCGGCGCAAAGTGCTCACGATTGAACGAGATGGAATACAAACACAACTGGACCTACTTGAGGAGAAGCGCGCGCAAATCAAAGGCGCAATTGCTGCAGCAGAATACGCTTCATACTTGAAATACGCGCTGCCTTCGCCCACACCGTCTCCCGTAACGTGGCTATCGAAGCCGATGACACAGCTGATGTCACCTGAAGAAGCACGACCCCTCACCGGCACGGTGCGTGGCGCAATCATCACCAAGGGTCCGGACGGGCAGTCATACAACATCCCCGGTGCGAATCTAAAGCTAAAGGCTACGGCCCAACTGATAGAAGCGTCGTCGAACGATCAGGGAGAGTATGAATTCGCGAACTTATCGGTCGGCGAATACACGCTCGAGGTGAGCGCCCAGGGATTCAAAAACGTTAGCAAGGTAGTGGTGGTTCGCACGGGCGAAACGTTGATTGAAAACATCACTCTTGAAGTGGCGGGCATCCAGGAGTCGCTCACGGTGAAGTCCGCTAGTGAAGGAGTTCAGACTACGGAGGCCGCGACAGCATGACAACTTGTACCCACCTTGAACAATTCCGAATCGTCTCGCCGAAAACGCAAGGCTGTGAAGCGTGCCTACAAAGCGGCGAAGACTGGGTCCATCTGCGAATGTGTCTTAGCTGTGGTCATGTCGGGTGTTGCGATGATTCAAAAAACAAACATGCGACGGCGCACTTTCGCTCGACTCAGCATCCCGTCATTAAATCTCTTGAACCAGATGAAAGTTGGCGTTGGTGTTATATCGACGAACTGCTTGTTTCCGACGACGTTGAGTCCCACGAGGCATCTAATGTTACTTCGTCAACTCAATCGTTGCCGCTGCCAAAACAAGCGTCGACGAATGGCCACACCCGAGGGATGTTCAAGTCAATTTGTCGGCGGGTGCGCAGGTGCGACAAGAAGAATCTGGAACCGTTGATTGAACTTGCTGTTGAGATTGCGCGTGAAGGTCGCGAAGGTCGCCGCATTGGCACGCTCTTCACTTTTGGTGATGCCGACGCGGTGCTAAAACATTCCCGCCCGCTGATACTCGATCCACTTGCAGGGCACACTGAGGAAGAGCGACAAATACGAGATGTAAATCTGCGAGGCACAATCAAGGAACTCGCGCAACTCGATGGAGCTTTTGTGGTGTCAGACCAAGGCATCGTGGTTTCGGCATGTCGTTATCTCGATGCTATGGCTTCAGACGTGGTGTTGTCCTACGGCATGGCCAGTCGTCATCTGGCTGGCGCTTCGATCTCTCAAGTTACTGATGCGGTAGCGATCGTGGTCTCGGAAAGCTCGATGGTAAGAGTCTTCGACGACGGAAAATTAGTCGCGGAAATAATTCCTGAATTGTGGCTGATGGATCATTACAATGTGCAACTGTCGAAACCTTACGAAGAAGAGCACGTGGGTGATTTGGCCGTGCTTACAGCAAAGCGATGATTACTGACGACTCCCGAGATTTGTTTTCTCATTGTCAGTGCGGCAGATAGCTTTTGGCCAGTTGGAATCCTAAGACATTAGGAGTTTGTACTTGTGGCGACGTAGCTTGCTTTGACGGCTGAAACGTCTGTAAATACTTACTTGGTAACGCGTAGTAGAATGCTGTGAATACCCTGGCAACGGACTTAAAATCCGTTGACCGCAAGGTCGTGCGGGTTCGACTCCCGCCCTCGGCACCAATTATATCAATCACTTACAAAGACTCATCGTTTCTATCCAAATTTTCGCCACGGAGTTAACTCCGTGGCGAAGCTGATTTCGATTGAATTTGTTGGAGATATCGTTGACTCGTAGTCGGTGGTAACCCCCTCATCAGACAAACGACCTAAGAAGTCGATTTAACGATGGCTCCGATGTCACGGTTCTCAAAAACAACGCCCGGCGGTTCTTGCCCAACGCGGACGACGACATTCACCATTGCCCACAAGATGACTCCGACCACGTAAAGCAGCTGCAGGCGAGTCGCCTGTTCCTCCAGCAGGTCTTCGGGAAGCGTTGTCGTCCAGGAGCTGTCAAGATTCAAGACTTCCTGGGCTCGTGGCCCCGGTTCGAGGATTTTGGGTTGAGGTATGCGACGCGTCTGCGTGCCTGCCTGAGGATCGTCCATCATGTTGATTACGACGCGACCAGTCACGTTTTCGTTCTGTCTTAGAGCTCAATTAATGGTAGCGAACGATAACGCTTACCGGTGAGATGGTAGAGGGCGTTAACGACAGCAGGCGCAATGATTGGCACGGGTGCTTCACCGACTCCGGTTGGTGGTTCGGTCGACGGCACGACGTGGACGTCAATGTCAGCCGGCGCATCGGCGATGTAAGGTGGCGTACATCGATCGAAATTTCCTTGTTCCACCCGACCCTCTTTTAGAGTGATGGCGCCGCGCGGCATAACTTGCGTAAGACCGAAACCGATTCCGCCCTGGAACTGGCTTTCGACGGTAAGCGGATTGACCGCGAGGCCACAGTGTACGGTCACCGTTACGCGATGAATTTTTGGTCGCCCATTAACGATCGAAAGTTCAGCGGCGCAGGCGCATGCGGTGTTGTTATATTCACTGCACGCGTATCCGACCGCATGCCCTGCGGGCAGCCTAGTACGCCAACTCGCCTTTTCATTAAGCAACGTAAGCACTGCGCGGAATTTGTAAGCGTCCTTATTAAGAAGCTTCAACCGATATCCGATCGGATCAGTCTTGGCGCGATCGGCTAACTCTTCAATCAACGTCTCGCGCACGAAACTGTTATGCCCGTAGCCAACTGACCTGTGTGACAACACGGGTACGTTCAACGTCGGGTGATGGGCAGTCAAATCGACATTCGGAATGGCGTAGGGTGAATCGCTCGATCCTTCCACGGCCAGATGATCGACGCCGTTTTTCACCAGCATTGCCTCCATCGCAACCCCGGTGCCCTTAACGAATGACTGGCCCACAACGACATGGCGCCAAGCCAGGGGCGCGCCATCACTGCCGATTCCGACTTCGACTCGGTGCACAAACATCGGGCGGTAATATCCGCTGCGCATGTCGTCTTCACGAGTGAAGATCAGCTTGACTGGTCTACCGCGTACGCGCTTGGCGATGGCAGCCGCTTCTCGCACTAGATGCGAATCGACCAGTCCGCGCCTTCCGAACGAGCCACCGGCGAATAGGACATTGAACTTCACTTGCTCGGTAGCGAGTCCCAACACTTCCGCAGTTGCCATCTGCTCCCAGGTGGGCAATTGAGCCGGAACCCACGCTTCCGCGCGGTCACCGTCAAAGCGAACCGCGAGGCTAAGTGGTTCCATTGGCGCGTGCGCCAAATATGGAAATTCAAACTCGGCAACGATCCGTTGGGATTCAGGAATTCGATCGATCGCTGTTTCATCACCCCGTTTGAGCGCAACTCCACCGGGCGTTTTCGCCAGCTCTTTATATTGAGCAAAGAGTCTTGAACTATCGGCGTGCTCAATGCCGTCCAAGTCCCAATCGACTTTCAGTCGATCGCGCGCTTGCTTGGCAATCCAAAACTTATCGGCGACCACGGCTACCGCACTTCCTTTGACGAGCGGATATTCGAACACATCGCGAACGCCAGGCACAGCCCGCGCTTCTTTGTCGTCAAAACTGCGCACCTTGCCGCTGAATACTGGAGGGCGCGCCACCAGCGCAATCAACATCCCGGGAAGATCAAGGTCGATTGCGAACTTATGCGACCCATCGCATTTTGCGCGGCCGTCAAGCCTGCGCACCGGTTTTCCGATGAGCTTAAACTCGGAAGGATTTTTGAGAGCAACCTTGTCAGGGATTGGTCGTCGTGCAGCCTCGTTTGCCAGATCCGAATAACGAACAGAGCGATTTCCCGGACCGTAGACTATGCTGCTCGCAGTGCGGCATTGCTCGGGCTTTACGCGCCAACGATCGGCTGCGGTTTGCACCAACATGGACCGCGCTCGCGCGCCCAATTCTCTATACTGTGGAAAGGAGTTAGCAATCGCGGTCGAGCCGCCCACCCACTGGACGCCGATCAGAGGATCTTTGTAGACATCTGCCGCCGGCGCTAGTTCAGCGATCACCTGAGACCAATCAGCGTCCATCTCGTCGGCCAGAATCATCGGCAATGCGGTGTGCGTGCCCTGGCCAACTTCGACTCGATTGACTTGAATGACAATCTTGCCGTCAGGGCGAATGTGGATAAACGCGTCGGGCGGATAAATCTTCGCTGGTGGAGCCTGCCCTCCTTCCTGAGCTGAAGTAGGAAGGTCGAGATAAAGCGAAACCATCAATCCGCCGGCAGCGGCGGCAGAGACGCGTAGAAAGTTGCGTCGATCGATCGTTCCCAGTTCTCTGATTGTGTGTTTCAAGTTCACCTGTTCTAAGCCAAACGCTTCGAGGCATCCTCAATAGCCTGCCGAATACGAACATATGCAGCACACCGGCAGAGATTCCCGCCCATCGATTCCTCGATGTTGGCATCGGTCGGCTTCGGATTTGCTTTCAGCAATGCGCAGGCGCTCATGATCTGTCCACTCTGACAGTAACCGCATTGCACGACATCTTTTTCCACCCAGGCTTCCTGCACAACACGGCCAACAGGATCACTGCCAATGCCTTCAATGGTGACGATTCGGCGATTGCCTAAAAGCGAAATCGGCACCACACAGGAACGAGTGGCAACTCCGTCAAGATGAACTGTGCATGCCCCGCAGACGCTGATGCCACAGCCATACTTGGTTCCCGTCATTTTGAGTTCTTCGCGCAGCACCCACAGCAGCGGGGTCGACGGATCGACCTTAACTTCCTTGCGCTGGCCGTTAACGGTTAGGTGGTAAGTCGCCATCGTGATCTCCGATCGTCAACGTGGGCAAGGCATACCGGCGTCGATCCACTGCCGAGTGGCGGCGACAAATTCTGCATGAGTGAGCGCCGGAAGGGTTCGCATTGTCCCGTCCTGCTTGCGTCCCGGGTTCCAGGCCCAGAGCACCAGCGGCTCTTCCTCATTATGCTTGAGTAAGCCTGCTGCATTGAGACCGCCATTCTTGGTGCGATCAGTTAAGGAGTGACAGACGACGGCGCTCGATAGCGGCTGATCATTTTCGTCCTGCCATCGCATTGAAAGCGGCGCCAGATGCCAGTTGCGACCGCCGGGCACTCCAGTGCTCTCGGCATTTGCAGATTGGTGACAGCTAACACAGTTCAGTCCCGGAACGCCGTTGCCTTCTGGTCCGCGAATGACATTGGCGAAATGATGATGACGATTATCACCTTGCTGCGGATAATTAGTCGCTGTATGACAATTTATGCAGCGCGGAGAAGTCAGGACCGAGTAAACTTGTTGCCACGCCGCCAAGCCGTCGGACCTAGCTTCTCGCCCCTTGAAATCATTGCTACTGAGTGCGCTCCGCGATACGACGATACATGCCAGACAGAAGAGCAATAGCAAGAGGCTGCGAACCATCAATTCACCTCAGTCTGGACTATGACTACGGCCATCTGCCTTACTCAAGTGTTGCGAAGGCTACAACCCTCATAGTTACACTATTGTCGGAATCGTGCCGCCGTCGATCACGTCTTCAGCACCGGTAGTGGATGACGCCTGGCGGCGAGTATGCAAGAATCCAATTGATGCGTCCAAGATTTTGTTTTGATGATTCCAATACCTGGGAGGTATCGAATGGAATTGCGGCATTTGCGGTATTTCGTGGCAGTTGGCGAGGAGCAGCATTACGGTCGCGCTGCTGAGCGCCTCCATGTCGCTCAGCCGGCCTTATCACGCCAGATTCAGGATTTAGAGAAAGAGATGGGATTCGCTTTATTCGATCGATTGCCACGAGGCGTCCGATTGAACGCGGCGGGAAAACTGTTTTTGACCGATGCGCGTCGGATCCTGCAAGACGTCGATGAGGCGAAGCTTCGTGCCGAGCGGATAGCCCACGGCAAGGCCGGTACACTTCGAATCGGTATTGCCACTGCGGTATCCTGGCATGGATTGGTTGTAGACTCCTTTCGCGAATTGCGGCGTTGGCAGCCGGCAGTGGAGCTGGAGCTGCAGCATCTGCTTTCTGTTAATCAGGTTGAAGCGATCCTGTCCGGCCGACTGGATGCTGGATTTGCCGCCAGTCTCACACCGTGGCACAAGGACTTGGCACATTGGGAATTCGCGCAGGACAGAATGGTCCTGGCAGTGCCCAAAGGTCACGCATTAACCAAGCGAAAAACAGTTCGATTGCGGGATCTGCGGGACATTCCGTTCGTCTGGTTCCCCCGCTGGGTAAATCCAGCCTTCTATGATCGAATGATGCAGGCGTGTGCTCGCGGCGGGCTAAGCGCTCCGCGCATTGTTCAGGAGGCTCCGGATCGCGACACCAATTTGGGTCTTGTTCAGTGCCGGATTGGACTCTCCTGGCAACCCGAAACAGTGCGTTGGCACTGTCCCCGAGGTATCGTTTTGCTCCCAGTTGTTGATATGGATGTCCGGCTCCCATTTAACCTAATTTGGAAAAAGGACAATTCGTCGCCATTGCTGCAGAGATTCGTGGCTCAGGTAGAAGCGTTAGGACGGAAAAAATCAATGCGAGCTGACGGCATTAAGGGAACAGGCAAACACGGTGACAGCCTGAGAACCCGCTCTCCGACGCCCTCTTAGCAGCGTGATTGATCGCTCTTCGATGCTCGGGAACAGTTAGCAATGCTGTTAGACTCCCGGAAGCCGATCGTCACTTCGCGGCGCGGCGGCGTAACGATGCAAACGAGTTATCAAGAAGCGTGATCAATCGAAGGAGGTGTAGATCGCGGTTTTGAAAGACGATTCCTTAAATCATCAGACTGGAGCCTCGGCGGTGAGTCTTGACCCGCTGACGGTTGGCTCATCTGATCATTTCGATCGCGTCGCTCAGAAGCGCCTACCGCTGGGCGCGGAATTACAGCTCGCTCTTAATCTGATTCCGGCGCATACGTGGTACGCCGTCCCATCAGGCGCCCTTACGTTCGTGAATGAACGAACTGCAGATTACCTTGGACTACCGAAAGACCATCCTCTCCGTTTCGGCATCGATACTGGCGCAAAGTGGGATTATCACATCGCTTTATTGCATCCGGACGATCACGAAGATTCACGTAATGTGTGGTCAACTTCCTTAAGCACAGGCTGCGCCGCTGAGGGGACTTTTCGAGTTCGTAACGCCGAAGGCGGGTATCGATGGTTCCTCAGTCGTGCGGACCCTGTCCGGGATGCGAACGGAACCCTTCTGTATTGGATTGGGGTTAATCTCGACATTGAAGAACGGAAGCGGGCCGAGCAAGAGCTTCGAGACATCCTCGATACTATTCCGGCTATCGTGTGGGTTGCGCTGCCTGATGGGTCTAATACTCACGTAAACGGCCGATTCGTGGAGTACGCGGGCATGACGCCGGCACAAACGGCCGGGTCAGCGTGGCGAGAAGCAATCCATCCCGATGATCTTCAGGCGCACGAAACCCGATGGCGCGCATCCATTGCCACTGGCGAACCTCATGAAAGCGAGGTTCGTTTTCGCCGGGCGGACGGGGCATATCGATGGCATTTGGACCGCGGCCTTCCATTGCGAGCTGAGGATGGAAACATCATCAAATGGTATGGCGTTGTCACAGACATCGAAGACCGAAAGCGCGTCGAAGAAGCCCTGCGGCGCAACGAGCATTGTCTGGCAGAAGCCCAACGACTGAGCCACGTCGGCAGCGTCGGAATGGAAGTCAGTACGAAGCGGATATTTTGGTCCGAGGAGTCTGCCCGGATCTATGGATACGCACCAGGGACGGAACCGACGCCCGAATTGATTCTACAGCGAGTTCATCCCGAGGATGTGGGCCTTGTCACCGATGCCATTGAGCGAGCGGGGCTGGGCGGAGATGACTTTGACTATGAGCATCGGTTGCTGATGCCGGACGGTTCGATAAAGCATATTTACAACCTGGCCCATTGCTATAGGAACGAGGCAGGCAACGCAGAAGTTCTCGGCGCGATAATGGATATCACAGAACGTAAAGTTGCGGAGGAAGCGATCCGGCGAAGCGAAGCGTATCTGGCCGAGGCCCAAAGGCTTAGTCATACGGGCAGCTTCGGGTGGAAGCCGGA
>Ga0137409_10005283_pt1 | contig 13481 bp, 9 predicted proteins | sample CZODoug1_16funga_FD_122059 | JGI IMG/M metagenome (GOLD analysis project Ga0137409, IMG submission 122059) | Vadose zone soil fungal communities from Angelo Coast Range Reserve, California, USA - CZODoug1_16fungal (Hybrid Assembly) | ecosystem: Environmental > Terrestrial > Soil > Vadose zone...
TGGATAGTGCGCAACCGGCGCGACCCGATTGCGCGCGAACAACTCCGGAAACAGCCGCATCATCATTTTGCGGTTTTCCAGCATGTAGCTGACGCCGCTGGGTACTCGCAGATTGTCTTCCAGGACGTAGAACTCGGGGTCGCCTTTGCGGTTCTCGGCGCGCACGATGTCAATGCCGGCGATGTGCGCGTAGATGCCGTTGGCAACATCGACGCCGCGCATCTCGGGCCGGAACTGCAAGTTACGCAGCACTTGTTCGGCCGGGATGCGGCCAGCACGGATGATGTTCTGGTCGTGATAGACATCGTGCACGAACAGATTCAGCGCCCGCACTCGCTGGCGCAGGCCGGCCTGCAACTCGCGCCATTCGTTGGCGGCGATGATGCGCGGAATCACATCGAATGGAATCAGGCGCTCGGTGCCGCCGCCGTCAACGTCCTTCTCGCCATAGACGGCAAAGGTGATGCCTACGCGCCGGAACACGATGTCGGCCTCGGCCCGTTTGTCGCGCATCGTCTCCGCGCTCTGCTTCTGCAGCCAGTCCTCGAAGTCGCGGTACGGCGCGCGCGTACCGCCGACGGCAGCGTGCATCTCGTCGAACGCCCGGCGCGCCGGTCCAGCGTCCGGCGCGGCTGCGCCGTGCTCGATTGCGCCTTGCCCTGACGCGCTGGATTGCTGTTGCGCCGCCATGACTTGAGAGTTCCGCGGAGAGACGATTTCGAAGACGGAGGTTAAGGCAGGAATCGGCAATTCGACCCATCGCGTACGACTCTAGCAAGAAGCAGGCCGAATGCGGGAGACGCGATCGCGGCGCTGTCAGGCAGCGGTCCCGCACTGGCCAGCTCCTCCTCGCCTTGGTTGCGCAAGGAGTCGCCGCGAACTGGGCTCGCCTGCGACTACTGCGGCGAGTGAGGCGGGACTTGCGGCTCGCGTTGATTGGCCGGCTCATCGGACTCCGGCTCGCCCGCCCAGCGCGCCGGCGCTGCCGGCTGGTTGTGCCAATAGCGCCGATGGTCCGTGCGCCAAGCCTCGACCCGGACCGCGCCGTCGCCTATGAGTCGCCACTGCACGGCGCCATCAAAGTCGGTGCGCCTCATGCGCGCATCGAGCAGCTGGTAGCGCTCGATCACATCGGCGGCCGGGTGGCCGAAGCGATTGCGGTAGCCGGCCTGGAACACGACCCACTTCGGCGCGGTGGCCGCCAGCAAGTCGGGGCTCGATGAACTGCGGCTGCCGTGATGCGGCGCCACCAGCAAGGTCGTTGCGAGGTCACCAACGCGCGCCGTCATTTCGGCTTCTTCGCGCGCAGGCAGATCGCCAGTGAGCAACACGCGCACTGCGCCCAGCTCGACCGAGACGACGCAGCTCATTGCATTGGTGGACATGCGCGGGCGTGCGTAGTCGCTTGCCAATGGCCGCAGCACGCGCACAGTCGCCGCGTCGAACCGGCGCTGCTGCCCGGCGCGACAGCGATCAAGGTTGCGCGCGCCACTGACCAGCGCGTGCTGCGGGTCGATTGAGGTCCACGTTTCAGTCACCGGCACATTGGCCAGCACGGCCGGCGTGCCGCCCGAGTGATCGATGTCAAGATGCGAGACAACCAGCAGGTCGATGTGATCGATACCGCGCCAGCGCAGGTATGGCACGATCACGCGACTGCCGGCGTCGGCCTCCGGCGAGTAGCGCGGTCCGGTGTCGTACAGCACGACGTGCCGCCCGGTTTCAATCAAGAGGGCCATGCCCTGGCCGACGTCGAATGCGGTGACCCAAAGCTCGCCTGCGGGCGGGCGTGCCGCCGGCCAGACGGCGAGCGGCGCGAGCCAGATTGCGCCGAGCCAACGCGCCGGCCAACCCGGCGGCGCCAGCAGCCACAACACGCCCGCGCCGGCGCCGAGCAAAGTCCATTGCGGTGGTGCTGGCAATGGCACGCTTGCGCCGGGCCATTGCACGATGCTGCTGAGTCCCTGCGCAAGAAGTTCGAACAATCCGTGTGCGGCCGCCAGCAACGGCCCGGCCACCAACGGCAGCGGCTCGGGCAGCACGGCAAACGCAGCGGCAATCAGCGCGAGCGGCGTGACGATAAAACTCACGAGCGGAATCGCAACCGCATTGGCGAGCGGCGAAACCAGCGACACTTGCTGGAACAACACGAGCGTCATCGGCAGCAACGCCAACGTGACCGCAGCCTGCACCCGCAAGGCGACGGCAAGGTTGTCGCGCCAGTTTTGAATCGGCGGTGCAACGCGCCCGGATGTCACGCAGAAAATCGCGGCCACGGCGCCAAATGACAGCCAGAAGCCCGCTGCAGTCACCGCCCACGGATCGACCAGGCACACCACCGCGGCGGCGAGCGCAAGTGTCGTCGCCGGCGTGGACGCAACGCGAGCTAGCACCGCCAGTGCGACCGTGCCCAGCATGAAAAATGTCCGCTGCGCCGGCACTCCCCATCCGGCGAGCAGGCAATACAGCAAGGCCGCAAGCAGCGCGGCAAGCGCGGCAATCGTCTGTCGCGGCGCGGCTCGCAGCAGCCAGCGCGAGCGCCTCCAGATGAACGCCGCCACCAGCGCCGCGAGGCCCGCGATCATCGTGATGTGTAGGCCCGAGATCGACACCAGATGCGAAATACCGGTGCGATTGAACAATTGCCAGTCCGCCTCGCTGATGGCGCGTTGATCGCCCAGCACAAGCGCGAGCAGCACACCGCCGTAGCGGCGGTCCTGAAGTTGCTGCTGCAGTCGTTCGCGCAGTACGTCGCGCGCGCGATCGACCAGCAGATCGGGTCGCCACACCAGGTCATCGATCAGCAGCGGCGCAGCATCACTCGCCGTGCCATCGTTCGCCCTTGCCGTTTCGCCCTCGGCGCGAACATACCCGGTTGCGCGCACGTTGCGCTCCAGTAGCCAGGCCTCGAGGTCAAAGCCGCCCGGATTGAAAGTCCCGTGCGGACGACGCAGGCGCACGGTGAACTGCCAGCGTTGTCCCGCACGCACGTTGGCATCGCTGGCATCACTTGCGTACCAGGACAGCGCGATGCGCGCCGGGACATGCACGCCGCCGTCGACCTCCTCGACCGCGAACTCGAAGCGGCTGCCACGCTCGAGTTGCGCCGGCAGGCTCGCGATCGTGCCGGTTATACGCAAGTCTCGCCCCTCGTCATCAAACGCAAATTCGTCGGCGAGTCGAATCTGCGCCGCCAACGATGCATAAACGAAACCCGCGGCAACCGCGGCAGTGATCGCGAACGTGAACGATGTGGCGAACGATGCGGTGACCGCCCGGTATCGCCGGCGCCCGAGCGAGGCGGTTCGCGACCCGCCCGCCACTTCAGTCGCACTATCTGTTGCCCGACGGCCGACAAAACATGCCGCGATCGCCGTGAGCAGGGCCAACACACCGAGCGCGATACTCAGGTTCGCGGCAGGAAGCGTGGACTGTTGCTGGGCGAGAAAATCGCCAGCCACCCATGCCGCAAGTATCCAGGCCGCCATGATTCGTCACGTGCAGCGAGTTGCGCGCACCGCCGGGCGGTGAGCGCGCGCGCCTGGCAGACAAACCAAGACCGCGCGCCTCGCGGTGCAGCGCTCGGGCCTACCGCGCCAATGGCGCTGCGCGCGAAAACTGCGCTTCGCCGGCGTCGATTCAGGCGCCCGCCTGCCAGCAAGTCGCAGTGGGCCGGCGACGGTGCTACGACGCCGGCGACATGAGTCTTGCCAGCCTGGGCAGGGCGGCCTGCGCGTTGCGCCAGTTGCTGGCAGCGATCTCATTCGCGGGTCGCCCACGCAGGGCGCACATCGTCTCGGCAATGCGCGGCAACTCGGCCGGCTCGTTGCGCCGGACCGTGGCGCCATCGCGCAGCCACTGCGGCGGAATGTCGGGCGCGTCGGTTTCCAGCACCCACTCATCGTCGGCGAGAGTAGCGGCGAACTGGCGGATGCGGCGCGACCCGTCATAGGTCATCGCGCCGCCGAATCCGAGGCGCATGCCGCGCGCGGCCATCGCCTGTGCCTGCACCTCGGAGCCGTTGAACGCATGCACGATACCGCCCGGCACCTCGATCCGGCGCAGATGCTTCAGCAACGCGTCGGCGGAGCGGCGCACATGCACGATCACCGGCAGATCCAGTTCGCGCGCAATTTGCAACTGCGCGCGATAAAACCACTCTTGCCTTTCGCGATCGAATCCGGCGACAAAAAAATCAAGGCCGATTTCACCGATCGCGACAAAGCGCGGATCGACGAGAGCGGCCCGCGCCGCGACGCGCAGTCGCTCGAGGTCGTCTTCGGTCGCTCGCTCGAGCCACAGCGGGTGCAATCCCAGTGCATAGGCGAGATCGAATTCGCGCGCGACCGCAGCTGCCTTGGCGAAGTGATCCACGTGCACGCCTGGCAGCACCATCATCGATACGCCGCCGGCGCGCGCGCGCGCCACGACCTCGGCCCGATCGCCGTCAAATTCGTCGGCGTCGAGGTGACAGTGTGTATCGAGCCACATGCTGGCGGCGGAATGTCAGGAATCAGGCGGGGAAACTGTGCGAAGCACCACGCCCAGCGCTGCGCCACTCACGCCGGCAACGAGGCGATACGCCCGTGATCGAGCCGCAACACGCGGTCGCAGCGCGCCGCCAGTTCCGGATCATGGGTCACGATCACGATCGCCGCGCCGCGGCTGCGCGCGAGCGAGAGGAAAACGTCGAACACGCTGCGCGCGGTATCGCGATCGAGATTGCCCGTCGGTTCATCGGCGAGGACACAATCGGGGTGGGTGACGATCGCGCGCGCAATTGCAGTGCGCTGGCGCTCACCGCCCGACAGCTCGCCCGGATGATGCGCGAGGCGCGCGCCAAGCCCGACCGCGCGCAGCGTTTCTGTCGCGGCGGCGCGCGCCGCCGCGAGCGCCACGCGCCGGATGGCAAGGGGCATCGCGACATTGTCGAGCGCCGAGAACTCCGGCAACAGGTGATGAAATTGGTAGACGAAGCCCAGCTTCTGATTGCGCAGAGCGCCACGTTCGGCATCGGACAACGCCGCGAGATCCCGTTGGCCGATCTGCACGACGCCGGCATCGACGCGGTCCAGTCCACCGAGGCAATGCAGAAGCGTGCTTTTGCCCGAGCCCGACGCGCCAACGACCGCGACGACTTCCCCGGCCGCGATGCTGAAGTCGGCCCCGCACAACACGACTACCGCGCCGGCGTCGTCAAGTTCTTGCTGCAGGCGTGGCGAGCGAGCTCCGCCCCCCTGCTGATCGGCGACGACGCGGCTAATCAACTCGGGTCGATCAAGAAAAACTCGCCATACACCGCGCGCCTGCAGTACGGCGCTACTCATAGCGCAGCGCCTCCGCCGGACGCACACGTGCCGCGCGCCAACTGGGATAGAGCGTCGCGGCAAGCGAGAGTACGAGCGAAATAAGAACGATCGGCACGATGTCGCCCGCTCTCGGATCGGAGGGCAATTCGCGCAGGAAATAAATGTCGGGCGGCAGCACGGGCGCGCCGATCAGCCGTTCAATTGCGGGCACGATCCAGTCAATATTGAAAGCGGTCGCCAGACCGATCGCCACACCCAGAGCAACCCCGAGCACGCCGATGATCGCGCCCTGGACGACGAAAATTTGCATGATGCTGCGCGGGCTCGCGCCCAGCGTGCGCAAGATGGCGATATCCGACTGCTTTTCCGTTACGGTCATGACCAACGTCGACACCAGGCTGAAGGCGCCGACCAGAACTATCACGAGCAGGATGAAAAACATCATTCGCTTTTCAACCTGCACCGCTGCGAACCAGGTCCGGTTCTGACGCGACCAGTCACGCGCGACCAATCCGGGCGGCAATTGCGCCGCCAGTTCGGCCGCGATTTGCGGCGCACGCTGCATGTCTTGCAGGCGCAGCCTGACACCGGTCGGACCCTCGACGCGAAACAGCCGCTGCGCGTCGCCGAGGTGGATCAACGCCAGCGTGCTGTCGTATTCGAAGTGACCGGACTCGAACGTGCCGACCACATGAAATTGCTTCAGCCGCGGCACAACGCCGGCCGGCGTGACATTGCCTTGCGGCGCAATCAGCGTGATCTTTTCGCCGGGAAGCACCGCCAATGAGCGCGCCAGATCGATGCCCAGGATCACATTGAACCGGCCGTCGGCGAGATCGGTAAGTGCGCCGCCAGCGATGTGCGCCAGAGCATCGGACACTGTGGGCTCGGCCGCCGGATCGATGCCGCGTATCAGAGCACCACGGACCACCTCACCGTTGGCGAGCATCGCCTGGGCGTTGATGAACGGAGCGGCCGCCAACACTTCTTTCTGGGTCTTGGCGAGGGCAGCGACCTGCTGCCAGTCGGGCATTGCGCCCGAGAGCGAACCGATCTCAACGTGCGCCACCACGGATAACATCCGGTCCCGCACGTCCTTGGTGAATCCGTTCATCACCGACAGCACAACGATCAGCGCCCACACGCCGATAGCGATGCCGGCCACCGAGATCGCCGACGTAAACGAAATGAAGGCGTTGCGCCGTTGCACGCGCCGCCCGGCGCGCGTGTAACGCAGACCGACCCGCAGTTCGAAGGGAAGTTCGGGCAGCGTCAAGGGCAGAGGAATGTTTGTGTAAGGAGTAAGGCGTCACGCCGTGTCGCGTGGCGGACACGAGAATGAAAAGTCCCAGCAAGACAGCACGCCGCGCTGAATCAGACTGCGCTGGATTCTACGGGAGCATCGCACGCATCGCGCCGCAAACACGTGCGATTAACCACGGCATTGCCGGTCGCCAGTTCGTAGAATCGGCCACATGCGAGCGAGCGCCGATGTCATCTGGCACGTTGTCATCGCTGCGGCACGGGTACCGGCCGACATCGGGCGCGAAGTCACCCGCGCGCTACCCGATCCGAAGCACTGGCCACTGGCGCAGCGCTGGCGACGCGGCGCGCCACTTGCGTTCGACGATGGGCCCGGATTCGCGCCTGATCCGAACCAAGCGACGCAGCTCAACTGGCTGTGGCATCGATTTGGCGGCGTCGGGTTGCCGGTCAGCGCACCCTATGCGTGGCGGGTGTTGCAGGCCGAGCGCAGCGATGAGGATCCGGCAGGAGCTGCTGCGGATCCGTCGCAGCGCGCCGCGCAGATCTGGTTTTGTCAGCCCGCCAACTATGCGTTTGCACGAGACCACATGGTGCTGGCACCTCTCGGCGCCGATCGGCCTTCGCCCGCTGAAGCAGACGCCTTGATCGCGGTGGCACACGCGCCGCTGGCTGCAATCGGCGCGCGACTATGGCGGCCACCGTCACCCGCCGAAGGTCCACTGTGGTTTTTGCTCAGCGAGCGCGCCCTGCAGATTGACGCCCTATCCCTTTCGGCGGCGCTCGGCCGCTCCGTGGTCGAGGTCGCACCCGAGGGTGCCGACGCCACACTCTGGCGCCACACGCTCAACGAGATCCAGATCGAATGGCACAACCACCCGGTCAACGACATGCGGCGTACCCAGGGTCGGCGCGAGATCAACGCGTTGTGGCTGCATGGCGGCGGCGCCTGGCAGGCGTTGCCGCGCACGAGGATCGCGAGCGTGGTCGACGGCGCAGCGGCGGACGGTGTCGGAAAGGAAAATGCTGGGGCCGCTGAATCGCAGGCGGCACTGCACGGATGGGCGCTGGCTGCTGGCGTTCCTCCATCGGGAATCCTGGGCTTCAACCAAACGCCCTCCGCCGAAGGCGATGCGATCACGTTGTTCGATGGCCTGTGCGAGCCCTATGCGTTCGGACATTGGGGCGCGTGGCTCGAGCACTGGCGCGAACTGGGAGCGCGCATCGATGATCTCTCGCGGCGCGCGCTTGCCGCCGGCTTTATGGTTGAACTCGTTTTGTGTGGACGTTCGTCGCTGCGGCGGGTCGCGCTGCGCAGGACCGATCGCTGGCGCTTCTGGCACCGGCTTGATCTGCGCACGTTGCTGGCCGAGGACGACAATGACCGCGCTGTTCGGTGATCGACCTTTCGACGCCGCAGCTGCGCAGCGCCTTGCGCAAAGCGGCTTGCCTGCGCCGCTGGCGCGCGTTCTGGCGGCGCGCGGCGTGACGCGGTACGACGAGCTTGACTTTGCCGCGCGCGATCTGATTCCGCCATCATCGCTCGCGCATGTTGGCGCTGCCGCGTGCCTGCTCGCCGACAACATCGAGCAAGGCAAGCGCCTGCTGATCATCGCCGACTACGACTGCGATGGCGCCACGGCGTGCGCCGTCGGCGTGCGCGGCTTGCGCGCGTTGGCCGCGTTGCCGACGGCAAATGCGCCTGCGACGGCGAGCGACAAAACGGCCCGGCGCCGTGCGTGCGTCGACTTCTTGGTTCCCAACCGTTTCGAATACGGCTACGGGTTGACGCCAGAGATCGTCGACCTCGCCGCTACCCGCAAGCCAGATCTGCTGATCACCGTCGACAACGGCATCGCCAGCGTCGATGGCGTGGCGCGCGCCACTGCGCTCGGCATCGATGTGCTGATCACCGATCATCATCTGCCGGGGCGCGAGTTACCTGCGGCACGCGTGATCGTCAATCCAAACCAGGACGGCTGCGGGTTCCCGAGCAAACACCTGGCCGGTGTGGGCGTGATGTTTTATGTGCTGCTTGCACTGCGCGCCGAGCAGCGGCGGCGCGGCCACTGGACCGAGCAGACGCAGCCGCGACTGGATCATCTGCTCGACCTGGTTGCGCTCGGCACCGTGGCCGACGTGGTCCGGCTCGATCGCAACAATCGGATCCTGGTGGCCGAAGGTCTGCAGCGAATCCGCAGCGGCCGCATGCAACCCGGCATCGCGACGCTGTTTCAAGTGGCGGGGCGCGATGCACGGACGGCGCGCGCCACCGATCTTGGCTTCGCGCTGGGACCACGCCTGAACGCGGCCGGGCGGTTGACCGACATGAGCCTGGGCATCGAATGCTTGCTGGCCGATGATACGGAGCGCGCGTTGGCACTGGCACGTCAATTGGACCAACTCAATCGCGACCGGCGCGAGATCGAGGCCGGCATGCAGTTTGATGCGTTGCTCGATGTGCGCGAGGAAGATGTCGCTTCGCGCCGCACGATCGCGCTGTTTAACGAGACCTGGCACCCGGGCGTGGTGGGCCTGGTCGCCGCCCGCATCAAAGAAAGGTTTCATCGGCCGACGATCGCATTCGCGCCGGCCGACGGCGAGCGCATGCGCGGCTCGGGGCGCTCGATCGATGGCGTGCATCTGCGCGACACCTTGGATCTCGTCACCAAGCTGCAGCCGGCGTTGATCGAAAAGTTTGGCGGGCACGCGATGGCGGCGGGTCTCACCCTGCGCGCGCGCGATTTTGCAACCTTCGCGGACGTATTCGAGCAGGCGGCCGCGGCGAGCAGCGACCCGGCGCTGTATCAGCGCACCGTCGCCACCGACGGCCCGCTCGCACCGGATGAACTTTCATTCACGTTGGTCGATGCCATCGAGCGCCAGATCTGGGGCCAGGGATTCGCGCCGCCGCTGTTCGTCAACGAGTTCATTGTCCTCGAGCAACGACTCGTCAAGGACCAGCACCTGAAGCTGACGCTCGACTTGCGCGGGCGAAAGGTGAACGCGATCTGGTTTCGCCATACCGACACGCTGCCGTCCCAAGTGCAGCTTGCGTACCGGCTGCAGGTGGATGACTTTCAGGGGCAGCGACGAGTCACTCTGGTGATCGAGCACGCGTCCCTATAATTGCAGGGTTTGCCGTCAACCAGAGCAGCACGTCGAACCTCAGTACTCTAAGCGCCCAATTTTGCGCAGCCTTCTAGTACGCGAACCGAAGCAAGATCCGAAGCGAGAATCGCATGGACGCGGAACGACTCAACCAAATTGCCGCCACGTTGACCGGACTGCAAACCCGGCTCGCCGAGCTGCGGAGGTTTCTTTGACGTCGACGCCAAGGAAATACACCTGGCCGAGGTCAAGCGCGATCTAGAGGATCCGCAGGTCTGGGACAATCCGCAGCGGGCACAGGATCTCGGCAAGGAAAAAAAAACGCTCGAGGACGTCGTGCAGAAAATGCTCGTCTTGGCGCGCGACGTGCATGACGCCGACGAGATTTTCGCGATGGGCAAGAGCGAAAGCGACGACGCAACGCTGGTGGCGGTCGAGGCCGACGTGCAGTCGCTCGAAAAGAAAATCGCCGACCTCGAGTTCCAGCGGATGTTCAACAATCCGCTCGACCCGAACAATTGCTTCGTCGAGATCCAAGCCGGCGCCGGCGGCACCGAAGCGCAGGACTGGGCCAGCATGCTGGAGCGCATGTATCTGCGCTACGCCGAGCGGCGCGGCTTCAAGACCGAACTGCTGGACGAGACCGCGGGCGAAGTGGCCGGGATCAAGGGCGCGACGATCAAGGTGAGCGGCGATTACGCCTACGGCATGTTGCGCACCGAGACCGGCGTCCACCGGCTGGTACGCAAATCGCCGTTCGATTCCAACGCGCGGCGCCACACGTCGTTTGCCAGTGTGTTCGTTTACCCGGAAGTCGATGACACGGTCGCGATCGAAATCAATCCGGCCGAATTGCGGGTCGATGTTTATCGTGCCTCCGGCGCCGGCGGCCAACATGTGAACAAGACTGAGTCGGCGGTGCGCATCACACATCTGCCGACCGGCATCGTGGTGCAAAGCCAGAACGATCGCAGCCAGCATCGCAATCGCGCCGAGTGCATGGCAATGCTCAAGTCGCGCCTATTTGAGCTGGAAATGCGCAAGCGGCTGGCGGAGCAGAACAAACTGGAAGCATCGAAGACCGATATCGGCTGGGGTCACCAGATTCGCAGCTATGTGCTCGACCAATCGCGCATCAAGGATCTACGCACCAACGTCGAAATCGGCAATACGCAGGCCGTACTCGACGGCGCACTCGATGAATTCATCGAGGCCAGCCTGAAACAAGGCGTGTGACGACCATGCATCGGCCGCCGCGCAGGCGCGACGCGCGCCGTCCGGGATACGGGAGACTTCCGGTATGACTTCTCTTTTCATTGTCACCGGTGCTTCGCGCGGACTAGGCCGCGCGATTGCTGAACAGTTATTCGCACCGGACACCTTCGTCCTCGCGCTGGCGCGCACGATCAATCCGGATCTCGAGGCCGTCGCCCGTAAGGCGAGTGCGCGCTGCGAGCAATGGACGCAAGACCTCGCCGATAGCGCGCGGGCGGCGGCGCGGCTCGAATTATGGCTGCAACAGCAGCGCGCGCAGGATTTCACGCGGGCGACGCTGATCAACAACGCGGGCCTGATGCACCGGATCGGACCCATCGATCGCACGACCTTTGACGATCTCGCCACGGTACTGCGGGTCGATCTCGAAGCACCGCTGCTGCTGACACAGGCATTTCTGCGGGCAACGCGCGCCTGGCACGCCGAGCGGCGCGTGCTGAACATTTCATCCGGCGCCGGGCGCACGGCATTTGCCGCCTGGACCGGCTACTGCGCCGCCAAGGCCGGCCTCGATCATGCGAGCCGGGTGATCGCGCTCGACGAAACGGGGTTGGCGAATCCGGCGCGCATCGTTTCGCTCGCGCCGGGCGTGATCGACACGCAGATGCAGACCGACTTGCGAGCAGCCGACCCGAGCGGATTTCCGGACCAGCAGCGATTTATCGACTTTCATGCGCGCTCCGAGCTCGCCGCGCCGGCCGACGCTGCGCGCCGCGTGCTCGCTTATCTGGCGCGGCCCGATTTTGGATCGACCGTTGTCGCCGACGTGCGCAACGCTTGAGCGATTCGAGGACCCGATGATGGAGCAGACCTCAGCCAACGAACTAGTCGCGGCGCCGGCCGATGAAAACCAGATCATCGCCGACCGGCGCGCCAAGCTCGCGCGTCTGCGCGCCACCGGCCCGGCGTTTCCGAATGACTTCGAGCGCACCTATGATGCCGGCGCATTGCACGTGGCTCATGACGCTACCGAACGTGAAGCGCTCGGCGCACAGAACATCGAGGTAGCAGTCGCCGGCCGCATGATGTTGAAGCGTGTGATGGGCAAGGCGAGCTTCGCCACGGTGCAGGACGGCTCCGGCCGGATCCAATTTTTCGTTACGCCCGACGACGTTGGCGCCGACACCTACGAGGCGTTCAAGCACTGGGACATTGGCGACATCGTCGCGGCCCGCGGCACGCTGATGAAAACCAACAAGGGCGAGCTGTCCGTGCGCTGCCGCGAGCTGCGCCTGCTGGTCAAGGCGCTGCGGCCGCTGCCCGACAAGTTTCATGGCCTGGCCGATCAGGAGCTGCGCTACCGGCAGCGCTATGTCGATCTGATCATCAACAACGATGCGCGCGCAACGTTCCTGACGCGCACGCGCGCGATCGCGGCGCTGCGCGAGTTCATGGTGCGGCACGACTTTCTCGAAGTCGAAACGCCGATGCTGCAGGTCATTCCCGGCGGCGCAGCGGCCAAGCCGTTCGTCACGCATCACAACGCGCTCGATATCGACATGTTCCTGCGCATCGCTCCCGAGTTGTATCTGAAGCGGCTGGTGGTCGGCGGCTTCGAGCGCGTGTTCGAGGTCAATCGCAACTTTCGCAATGAAGGCCTGAGCCCGCGCCACAACCCCGAGTTCACGATGCTCGAGTTTTACGCCGCGTATCGCGAGTACCGCTGGCTGATGAACTTCACCGAGCAGCTGTTGCGGGCGATGGCGCTGGCCGCCACGGGTTCACTGCAAGTCGAGTATCAGGGTCAGCACATTGACCTCGCGCCGCCGTTTGCGCGCCTGACCATCGTGCAGGCGATTGCGCAGCATGCGCCGCACTACAACCCGGCGCAGCTCACCGATGCGATCTTTTTGCGCGCGGAGCTCGCGCGTCTGGGCGACGCGCCGGGATCGCACGCGGGGGTGGGCGCTTTGCAACTCGCGCTGTTCGAGCACGTCGCCGAGAGCAAGTTGATACAGCCCACGTACATCATCGACTACCCGGTCGAAGTCTCGCCGCTCGCGCGCGCGTCGGACGCGCATGCCGCAGTCACCGAGCGCTTTGAATTGTTCATCGTCGGCCGCGAAATGGCCAATGGCTTCTCCGAGCTCAATGACCCCGAAGATCAGGCTGCGCGCTTTGCTGAGCAGGCGCGCGCGAAAGCGGCAGGCGACGAGGAGGCGATGTTTTACGATGCCGACTATGTCCGCGCGCTGGAATTCGGCATGCCGCCGGCGGCCGGCTGCGGCGTCGGTGTGGATCGCATGGTGATGCTGCTCGCCAACGCACCCAGCATTCGCGACGTAATCCTGTTTCCGCACATGCGGCCCGAGTAACGTGAGCGCGCCGGCGAGTGGTCGCGCGCCTGTGCTTGTGAGTGCTCCGGCACTGGTGGCGCGCGTCGCGTCGCTGTGCCTTGAATTCGCCCAACGTTCCCATCGCCAGGCACCCGCGGATTGGCTGCCGGTATTGATCACCGACATACCGTGCGGTGTCGCGCATCAGCAAGTCGCGACCCTGCTGGCGGCCGACCCGGCGCAATTT
>Ga0137409_10001473_pt1 | contig 13478 bp, 13 predicted proteins | sample CZODoug1_16funga_FD_122059 | JGI IMG/M metagenome (GOLD analysis project Ga0137409, IMG submission 122059) | Vadose zone soil fungal communities from Angelo Coast Range Reserve, California, USA - CZODoug1_16fungal (Hybrid Assembly) | ecosystem: Environmental > Terrestrial > Soil > Vadose zone...
CACGACGGCGCCCAGGTCGTCGCCAAGATGAAGGAAATGCCGACCGACGACGACCTGTTCGGCAAGGGCTCGATCCGCGCCGACGGCCGCAAGATCCACCCGGCCTATCTGTTCGAGGTGAAGACGCCGGCGGAGTCGAAATATCCGTGGGACTACTACAAGCTCGTCGCCACCATTCCGGCGGACGAAGCGTTCATTCCGCTGGAGAAGAGTGTGTGCCCGATGGTGAAGAAGAGCTGAGCTGACGTTCAGGCGTCACGCGGTTGTCAACAATGCCCGGCGCGAGATCGCCGGGCATTGTTGTCTTGAGGTGGGATGGCTTCGATCAGCCGGATCCGATCACATTTTCGATACGGATGGGCAGACTGCGAACCCGTTTGCCAATCGCATGAAAAACCGCGTTGGCGATGGCGGCCTGGATGCCCGCCGTGCCCAGCATGCCGATACCTTTGACGCCGCCCGGCAGGTGCGAGTCCTCTTCGTCAACCATCGTGATATCGAATTCCGGCATGTCGGCATGAACGGGGATCAGGTAATCGGCGAAGGTGTCACCCAGAATTCGGCCTGAAGCGCGATCCGTCACGGTCATCTCGTGCAGCGCCATGCCGATGCCGCCGATCAGGCCACCGACATACTGGCTCTTCGCAAGACGCGCATTGAGCATGCGGCCGGCGGCAAAGGCGCCGCATACGCGACGCACCCGGATCTCGCCGAGCTCCGGATCGACGCCCACTTCGACGAACACCGCGCCGTAGCCCATGCTGCTGACGGCCAGTGATTGCAGTTGGGTTGCCGCACTTTCACCCTCCGCTTCCAGGCCGTCGGTCGCACTGCGCGCCAGCACATCCGTCAGAAGCTCGCCCACATTGCCGGTCCGGCTCCTGATCATCCCGTCCTGGAAATCGAGGTCCTCGATCCGCTGACCGCAGAGCGGCGACTGCTCGTCGGCCACAGCGGTCCGCGCCAACGTCGCACGTAATCTTTCGGTCGCCATTTCAACAGCAGGCGCCAAGCTGGCGGTTACCTGGGAGCCGCCGGAAAACGGTCCTTCCGGCAGCCACGTATCGCCCAGCTCGACGCTCACCTGCGACATGGAAACGCCGAGCGCCGCCGCCGCCATCTGGCCAAGCACGGTATAGGTGCCCGAACCCATGTCCTGGGTTCCGCATTGAACCCGCAAGGACGCGTCCGCCGCCAGATTGACGCGGACCTTGCAGGCCTGGCGGATCGCCGGATAAAGGGTGCTCGCCATGCCGCAGCCGATCCGCCAGCGTCCATCGACGGCGACGCCCTTCGCCGGCCGCCGCGACCAGCCGAACCGTTCGGCGCCAATGCGATAGCATTCGAGCAGACCATTGCTGCTCCACGGGCGGCCGGCCTCCTGATCGTGATCGGCAAAGTTGCGCACGCGCAGTTCGACCGGATCGATGCCCAGCCGTTCGGCCGCCTCGTCGAAGGCAGATTCGAGCGCAAACGTGCCGGGTGCCGTACCCGGGGCGCGCATCGGGACCGGGTGCGGCTCATTGGTGCGAACGAGACGGTGCGTTGTCGTCACATTGGGGCAGGCATAGAGAAAGCGCGAATAAACCGCCGTGGAATCCGAGTAATCGGCGTGCGTCGAGGTCTGCGCGAGCGCGTGATGCTCAATGCCGGTGAGACGGCCGTCCACGCCGAACCCCAGCCCCAGATCCTGCACCGTCTCTTGACGGCGGCCGACCAGGGTAAACATCTGTGCGCGCGTCAATTCCAGCCGCACCGGGCGCCCGGTGCGTTTCGCCGCCAGCATGGCCCAGAACATCCAGGGCCACCAGAGCTGCCCCTTGCAGCCGAAGCCGCCGCCCAGGAAGCGCGCGATAACACGGATGTCCGCTGTCGGCATTTTGAAGGCGTGCGCGATCATCGTCCGCGTGCCGAAGATGGCCTGCGTCGAGGTGTGAACAACGGCCTTGCCGCCCTCCCACCAGCACACCACCGCATGCGGTTCCATTGGGTGATGGTTGTTGACGGCAGTCTCGTACTGATGGCGGACGACGAGGTCGGCTTCGGCCAATGCCTTGGCGGCGTCACCGCGTCGGCTCTCGGCCGGGAAGCGTCCGACCATGGCCGGCGGAAATGACTGGTCGAGCGCTTGCGCCAGCCCCGTCACTGCCGGTCGTGCCTGTGTGACGATCCTGACCGCGCGTGCCGCCGACCTCGCCTCGAGCAATGTGCTTGCGGCAATGAGCGCAACGGGCTGGCCGGCAAAGTGAATGGCGCGCTCCCGGATCAAGGCGGTTGCCGGAGAGGGCTGCAGCGCTTCCGCTTCCCCGTGGGAGACCATCGCGGCGAAGCCGGGCAGCGTGCTTGCATCTGTTGCGTCGACGGACAGCACATCGCCGCAACTGATCGGCGCCTCCACCAGCGCGGCGTGCAACAGGCCTGCCGCCGGAACCTCGGCCTCGAATACGGCGCTGCCGGTGACCTTCAGCGCGGCCTCGTAGCGAAGAGCGGAATCGGTGCTCATGGCCGGCCTCCAACGGTTTGCAAGGCGCGGATGACAGCATTGCGCAGCAATTCGATCTTGAATCCGTTGTGGGCGAGCGGCCGGGCGTCCTCGATGGCCAGATCGCCGGCAGTAGCGATGGCTTGGGGATCCGGCGCGCGGCCGACGAGTGCCGCCTCGCTGCGCGTCAACCGCCAGGGCATCGGCGCGACCGCGCCAGCGGCCAATCTCGCCTCGACGATGATGCCGTTTTCAACGCGCAATACCGCGGCCACCGATACGACGGCGAACTCGAAGGATGCGCGATCGCGAACTTTCAGATAGGTCGAGCGCGCCGCAAAGCGGGATGCGTTTGCGACATGAATACCTGTGATGAGCTCACCTGCTGCGAGATTCGTTTCGCGCTCCGGCGTCTCGGCGGGCAGCCGGTAGAGATCGCGCAGTGGAAGACGCCTCGCTCCAGCTGCTTCGAAGACCTCGACCTCGGCATCCAATGCCGTCAGCGCCACCGCCAAGTCCGAGGCGTTGGTCGCGACGCACGACTTGCTTCCGCCGAACAAGGCCGCCTGACGGTTCTCGCCGGAAAGCGCGCCACATCCGGAACCAGGTGCGCGCTTGTTGCAGGCGAGCCCTTCGTTGCGAAAATACGGGCAACGGGTGCGCTGGAGCAGATTGCCGCCCACCGTCGCCATGTTGCGAATCTGTCCGCTTGCGCTGGCCAGGATCGCCTCGGCGATCAGCGGATGATGCCGCGTGACATCCGGGTGGATGGCCACATCGCTGAGCCGCGCCAGCGCCCCCAAGGAGAGCTGGCTATCGGCAAATTCGATATCATCGAGCGGCAGACGTGAGATGTCGACGACGCCCTCAGGCGCCATCACGCCTGCTTTCCAGAGCTGCAGCAAGTCGGTTCCGCCGGCCACGAAGGCGGTGCCTGCTCTCGAACCCTGGATCAAGGCGTCGCTGACTTCCGAAGCACGACTGTACTGAAACGAGGGTGAACTCATAGCCCCGCCACCTCGGCAATCGCCACCACGATATTTGGATGAGCTCCGCATCGGCAGAGGTTGCCGCTCATGCCCTCGCGAATGGCCGCGAGATCCCGGGGCTTTTCGTCAAGCAGCGCCAGGCCGGACAGAATTTGTCCGGGCGTGCAATAGCCGCATTGCAGCGCGTCATGACGAATGAAAGCGGCTTGCAGCCGATGCAGATTGTCCAATGTCCCGATGCCCTCGATCGTGGTGATCGACCGGCCGTCATAGGAAGCCGCGAGCGCAAGACAGGATTTAATGCGGCGCCCGTCGGCCAGCACGGTGCATGCTCCGCATGCTCCCATATCGCAGCCTTTTTTGGTGCCGGTCATGCCAAGCCCATCCCGGAGAACATCCAGCAGCGTTTCACAGCCTGGCACCGAGATTTCGTGATCCCGACCGTTTATCTTGAGCGAAACATGGATGGACGAACCAGGCGACATGAAGTTTCCTTGAAATTGTCTGGCCGGAGTTTGATCAAAGCTCATCCCCGTTGTCGGAGGTCTGGCTGGGATAGCAAGGCGAGCAACGGCGACCTTTCCCGCATTCCCTGATCATCGCAGGTTGCGGGCGGCCCCGGAAGGGCTAGTATTATCCTAGGATTGGGAATACCTCCCCGCAGCAGAGGAGATAGACCATGGCAGACCTTAGCCGAAGCGAGTTCGGTGATTTTCTTCGTTCGCGGCGCGCCAAGCTCAAGCCGAAGTCGGTCGGCCTTCCCGATGGCCGAAGACGCCGCGCTCCCGGCTTGCGGCGCGAGGAAGTCGCCGAACTCGCGGGCATCGGCGTGGACTGGTACATTCGGCTGGAACAAGGACGGGCCGTCAGTCCTTCGGTGACCACGATCGACGCGCTGGCGCGGGCGTTGCGCCTCAGCAAGGTAGAGCATACGCATTTGCGCGCGCTCGCATCGGGCGCCAACCGGCGCGCCTTCACCCGGGAAAGCGTTCCCGCCCCCCTTCGCAACCTTGTCGAGTCCTTGAACCAACCGGCTTACATCACGGGCCGACGCTGGGACCTCCTTGCCTGGAACAAGGCTGCCGCCGAGATTTTCGCCTTCGATCGTCTTGCGGAAGAAGATCGCAACATTCTCGTCTGCATATTTCTCTTTCCGGGAACGCGGCGCCTGTTCGGATCAAGCTGGGCCGAGGAGGCCAAGCGTGTCCTCGCCCAGTTTCGTGCGACACACGATCTCTGGGCTGGCGATCCTGCGTTTATCGAGCTGCTAACCCGTCTTCGAAACGGCAGCCCGGAGTTTGCGGAATGGTGGGAAACCCACGATATCAGGGGCGGCGCGGGCGGCGTGAAGCGATTGCGACATCCCAAGAAAGGCACGCTGCGTTTTGCACACGCCAGTTTCCAGGCCAATGACGATCCTGACCTGAAGCTCATCATCTATTCACCGGCCTGAACCGCTTCGTGCGGCGAGATCGCCAAGCTGTGTCTGCTGTTTGAAAATTGAATCCGCAGCAAGGACGGAGCTATCGTCGAAAACGCCTTCGCACGCCCCGTTGACGAACCCGCCCTGCCCCTCAGCTCCGTCCCTTGATCCGGAAGATGACCGGCAAGGTGAAATTCAGTCCCTCATCGGCGACCAGCGGCGGAGGCTGCGGCACCGGATCGGAGCGCCGTACCATGGCAAGCGCGGCTTCGTCGAAAGCCGTATCGCCCGATCCCTTGACGATGGCGGTCGACAGAACATGGCCCATCCGGTCAAGCGCGAAGCTGACAACGATCTCGGCGCTCTTTTGCGAGCGCTCCGCCGGATAGCGCTTGTGCTTGTCCAGATGAGCGATCAGCTCCTTCTGCCAGGTCACGCGCGCCCGGCGCGCGGTCTCGCCGGTGCCCTGCGACGGAGATATCGAACGCGGCCCTTCCGGAATGGCTTCGGAGCTGGGAGTAGCGGTCGCCTCCGCCGCGACCGATTCCGTCGAGGCCGAAGTTTGCACCGCGGCGATCTTCGGATCGTCTTCCTTGGGCTTCTGCGACTCGTTCGGCGCCACCACCCGATCAGGATCGTCGGTCTCGGTCGGTACGTCCTTTGGCAGCTCGGTTTCCTTGACCTCGGCCTTCTGCTCGGCGAGTGCGGGCGATGCCACCGAGGCGTCGGTGTCGGGGCCCGGCGGCAGATCGGTGGCTTCACGGTGCAGCGACGCCAGTTCAAGCCCGACCTCGATCGCCGCCGCTCCGAGCGAGTCGTCGGGCTCATCGGTTTGCAGATGCGCAACCGCCAGCGCGCCGCAACCGACGTGAAGCGCGAGCGCCGCAACCGCTGCCAGAATCCAGAGCCGCCGGGACGGCTTTTGTTCGGTTAGGAAGTCGGGCATCGCTGTCGGCGGCTCAGGGTTTTGGGTTTTCGGGTCCTGCAGGCGGCAAGGCGGTATCTGGAACCCCTTCCAGCGCTACCAGCTTGATCTTCGAATAGCCTCCCGCGCGCAGGATTTCCAGCACGTCCATCATCTCACCATAGGGCACGGCGCGGTCGGCGCGCAGGAAGATAAAGCGGTCCTTGCTGGCGTCCGCCATCGCATCGAGCGAGCGAACCAGATCGACCCGCTTGACCGGGGTTTCTCCGATCGCCACCGCGAGATCCGGCTTGATGCTGACATAGGTCGGCTTGTCCGGCTTCTTCTGCGGAGTTGCGGTCGACGACGGCAAATCGATCGGAAGATCGACGGTCGACAGCGGCGCCGCCACCATGAAGATGATCAACAGAACAAGGATGACGTCGATGAAGGGCGTGACGTTGATCTCATGCGTTTCAGCGAAATCGCTGTCGTCATCGAGTTCGGTGTCTGCCAATGAGGCGCCCATCGCCTACTCCGCCGCGCGCGAATGCGTCGCACCATGGGTGCGATCGAGGTCGCGCGACAACAATCGCCCGGCGGCGCCCGACGCCCGGCCGACCAGTTCGAGGTAGCCCTTCGTCACGCGCGCGAAATGATTGTAGATGATGACGGCCGGGATCGCCGCGACCAGACCCAGCGCGGTGGCGAGCAGCGCCTCGGCGATACCCGGCGCAACCACGGCAAGATTGGTGGTCTGCGATTTCGAGATGCCGATAAAGCTGTTCATGATGCCCCACACCGTGCCGAACAGCCCGACAAAGGGCGAGGTCGCGCCGATGGTGGCCAGCACTCCCATACCGAGGCGAACCCGGCGCGCTTCGGCGCGCACGATCTCGGCAAAGCTCGACGCCGCCCGTTCCTTGATGCCGCTGTCGCTGGAAATTCCGGCCGACAGCCGGGCCTCCCGCATCGACGCTGACAACAACGCCGACAACACGTTGCGCCTGGCGCCGAGCGCGAATTGCGCTTCCGCCAGCGACCGGGCGTCGCTGATCATGGCGAGTGCTCGACGCAGCTTGCGCTGGATCAGCGACAGCTCGATCATCTTGGCGATGAAGATGGTCCATGTCACCAGCGAGGCGAAGGCGAGACCGATCATCACAGCCTTGACCAGCACATCCGCCGACAGGAACATCGACCAGGGCGACAGCTCGCGCAGCGCCACAGCCGTCGATTTCAGTAACCTGCCGCCATCGGCCGGAGCTGCTGATGCGTCTGATGCCACTGGCGCAGCAGCTGCTGGCGCAGGAGCGGACTGAGCAGCCGCCGATGGCGCTTGAGCCTGCGGCGGCGGTGCTGCTTGCGCCGGGACCGCCGGGGCTTGCGACAGCGCAGGAGCTTGCTGCGCCGCGGGAGCTATTTGCTGTTGCGCCAACGATGATGTCGCGGGCGACAGCATCGCCAGCCCGGAAATCACAGCAAATGTCGCTCGATAGCGTGACATGTTCATACTTCGGCCCAGTAGCGGATAAGGTTGTGATAGATACCAGTCAATTTGACCGTTTCAGGGTCATCTCGCCCAAGCCGCACCATCAGGGCCTGAATCGCAGTATCGAGATCAAAAATCAGGCTGCGCGCATGCGCATCTCGTACCATGCTCTGCAGCCAGAAAAAAGACGCAACGCGCATACCTCGCGTCACCGGCGTGACCATATGCAAACTGGACGCAGGATAAAGTACGAGATCGCCGGCCGGCAGCTTGATTTCGTGGGAACCGTAGACGTCCTCGACCACCAGTTCGCCGCCGTCATATTCGTCCGGTTCGGAGAGAAACAGCGTCACCGACAAATCGGTCCGGATGCGCAATCCGGTCAGATGATCGCCCCGCACCGCGTTATCGACGTGAATACCGAAATGGTGCCCATCCGCGGCGGCGTACCGATTGAACAGCGGCGGAAAGATCTGCAGCGGGATCGCGGCCGAGATGAACTTCGGATTGGCTGTTAACGCCGAGACCACGCGATTGCCGAGTTTGCGCGATACCTCGCTGTCGGGCGGCAATTGTTCATTGCTCTTCACCAGCGCCGATTGCGCACCGGCGGTGGAGCGGCCGTCCTCCCAGGCGCAGCCATCCATGATGCGGCGGAAATCCGCCACATCATTTTTGCTCAGCACATCAGGGATGCAAATCAGCATTCCATCTGCATCCCCAAATTCGACTAGAACCTTGCCGAAAGTACCAGGCTTGCGCTACGCCCCGGCGCCACGAACACGAACGGGGTCGCACTCTGGTACAGTGCGTCATAGTACAGCTTGTTGGTGATGTTGTTGACGAACAGCTTCGCGGTCCAGTTCTGGTCGATCTTCGCTTCCGCGAACACATCGAAACGCCAGTAGTCCGGAATTGACGTGCCCTGGTTCGCGGCCAGGAAGGTACCGCCGTACATCTTGGATCGATACACCGCCTGCCCGCCGAGCTCCCAGATATCGGTGAGCTGGTACTTCGTCAGAAGGCTGAACGATTGGTGCGCGACGTTGGCGAGCGGAAGCCCGACATTGCTCGTGAATAATGTCGTGTTCGCGGGCGAGACCAACGACTTCGTCACCTCCGAATGCATCAGCACGAGTCCGCCAAACACACTCCATTTGTCGGTGATCTTGCCGCCGACGCCGAGGTCGATACCCTGGATGCGATAGGCCGCACCGGCACTGATGCAAGATACCGTGGTGCCCGCCGCGGTGCCGGCCGGAAAGGGACAACTGGCGGTTTGCGTCGCGGCGGTGACGTTTCGCGATTCGCGTGCGTTTTCTTTCTCGGTCTGGAACAACGCAGCGGTCAACAGCAGATGGCGGTCGAACAACTCCCACTTGGTCCCGACTTCGATGGCCTTGTTTTTCTCCGGTCCGAAAATCTGATTGGGGTTGCCGTTCAGCGACGGCGCAAGCCCGCCATACTGGGCACTGGTGCCGTCGAATTCAGCGCCGACCGGGTTGGATGACGTCGCATAGGCGGCATAGACGCTGGCAATCGGCAGCGGCTTGAGCGTGAGGCCCAGGTTGAAATTCGGCAAGCCATAATGCTGTTCCTGCGAGTTGAAGATGTTCGGCAAGCCGCCCACCGTGCCGAAGCCGCTGACCTTGATGTTGTAGTCATCAAAGCGGACGCCGCCGTTCAGAATGACGAGGTCGTTGTAGTTGGCGGTGTCGATCAGGTAGACGCTCTTGGTATCGATGGCGATCTTGGTCGGCAGGCCCGCCAGTGTCGTCGGACCGTTGAAAGGCAGGTAGGTGAATTGCGGGTTGTAGATGTTCACGCCTGGCAGCGAGCCCGTGCCGCTGAATCCGCCGGGCAGCGCTTCCGAGCTGAGACCGGCAAATTTGTCGATGCTGGCGATCTCACGCGAAACTTCGACACCGCCCAGAGCCGTATTCTTCCAGCCAGCGACGTCGAACTTGTAGGTCGCTTCGGTCTGGTTGGCGACGTTTTGGGTAACTTGATAGCGGCTCTGCGGGTTGGCGCTGAGCGTCCACAGCGCGGGGTTGGCGTTGGTAATGACCGGCGCTTCCGGAAGCGTTCCGATGTAGTCGAGCACCGAGCGCTGAATTCTGGTCTTGTTGCTCAGCGTCAGGTCCGGGGTAATCGCGACCTCACCACCGAACGTGCCGATGTCCTGCTTGATGCTGTAATAGTCGCGATTGACGAAGCCGTAGAAGTTATTGCGGTTGACACCGAAATCCGGGAACGGCCCGCCGGCGGTCGACGCCGTGCTTGGCCGGTAGTACGGCACACCGAAATCCGGCAATCCGTGCAGATTAGTGTGAATGTAGCTTGCGCTCAGTTTCACGGTATCGAGCGGCGTCCACTTTACCGCGACAAAGCCGCCGTCGCGATCGTCCTTGATAAAGTCGCGACCGGCGACACCGGCGTCCTGGAACAACCCTCCCGCGCGAACCGCCAATGTCGGGCTGATCACCTGATTGACATCGAGCACAACTCGCTTGGTGCGATCGGTGCCGAACGTGGTGTCCATGTTGTAGAAGCTTTTTTCGGTGTTCGCCTGCTTGGTGACGATATTGATGGCGCCGCCGGTGGTGCCGCGACCTGCGAAGGACGATCCCGGTCCACGCAGGATCTCGACCTGCTCGGTGAAGAAATTCTCGCGAACGCTGACGCCGGCATCGCGCATGCCGTCGAGGAAGACGTCGTTGCGCGCATCGAAACCGCGAATGAAAAACCGGTCGCCAAAGGCGTTGCCGCCCTCGCCGGTTCCGAGCGTCACACCGGCCGTGCTCAGCACCGCCTGCTTCAGCGTGGTGGCGTTCTTGTCTTCGAGGATTTCCTTGCTGAGCACCGTGACGGTCTTCGGCGTGTTCAACAGCGGCTCGGGGAATTTGCCCGATGCCTGCAGGCGGTCGACCTTGTAGGGCGCCGCCGCGTCGGCATAGGGATTGCGGTCAGGGCGCAAGCCGCCGGCGTTGGGAAACGGCACCGCGGCAACCTGTGCCGGCTGCGAGCGAGACCCCGCTCGCCGCAGCGCGGTGCGGGCGCGGACCTGGTCCGGCGAAGGTTTCGACGCAGCGGGACGCGGGCGAGCGACCGGGGCATCGACCGTCACCGGCGGGAGGTTTGATTGCTGCGCTTCGGCGCCCGAGAACGAGGCGACCGCGATCAGGCCCGCGACCGCGGAGACCTTTCGCCCCGAATTGTTGTCCAATTTTTCGTCGACCGAGTTGATCGTCGCGATTGAACGCAACGACCTCGGTGCTTTTGCCTCACCCATCCCATTCGCCCCTTTGAATTCAATTCCAATTCGCTCACGCGATTCATTTGCAGCGAGCGACAAAGTGTTGGTATCGGGCGAAAAAATTGGGGTCAATGCGATTACGATGCAGCGACGGTTGAATCCGTCCAGATCAAAACGATTCTAAATCTCAGTTTGAAATCGTTCTAAAATTATTTTTTGAAGCGTTCTAAACAGAAGTCAGAAATGCCCATAAATCAGCACTTTTCTGCTCGCGGGTGCGCCAGCATCGATCAATCGACACTGGGTGGCTTCATCAGCGAAAACAGTTCGTCGATGGTTTGCTGCGCGGTCAGCCGCACGCGATCGGTATTATCCATTCCTGCAATGTTGACGCCCTTCACCACCGCTTTGATTTCGTCGCGAAAGTCGGTGAGAAACCGCAACGGATCAGGCGAATCGTTGGCGACGCGCGCGATCAGGCCGGTGATCAGGAGCTGGCAGGCCATCATGCGTCCGTTCAATTCATCCATCATGCACTCCTGAACTGTTTTCGGGTTTCGTATGCGCGCCGTGATATGGACGACCTTCAGCCCGGTTACAACCGAGCCGCATGGCGATTGAATTCGAGAATGCGCACCCGACGCGGTGGCGCTGCGCGAACGTCTCGCGGATTTCGAGCAACTGAGACTTACTTGGCGGCGACGCTGCCAGGAGGTTCGGCGAAATTTTTGATCCGCTCCTTGATGTCATGGAGCGTCTCGAGGCTGGTTTCGATTGCCGCGGCGGGAATATCTTGCAGAACGTCCGTTGCGATTGAGTCGCGCAAGCTGTCGAGATCATCGACCAGCTGGCGGCCGCCCGGCGTCAGAAACAAACGGTTGGCACGGCGATCTCTCGGATCGGGGCGGCGCTCCAGCAAGCCATGCTCGACCAGACGGTCGAGCAGACGCACCAGCGAGATCGGTTGAAGCTCGAGCATGTCGGCCAAATCGACTTGCGATAATCCCTCCTGCTGCCGCAATCGAAACAGTACAATCCACTGCGCGCGCGTGGTGCCACGGCCCTTGGCGCGGTGATCGATGTAGTTGCGCAGCAGACGCGAACTTTCGACGAGTTGCGCAACCAGCTCGCGTTTCAGATCAAGAGACATTTTCAGATCAAGAGACATCGGGCATGAAAGTTCTTTGGGCAGCGGAAGCCTCTGAAAAGCTTTCCAAAAGTTTAGAATTCTCAAGTCATAGTGTGTGTACACATTAAGTGCACACATATTATATCTTTGGTCAGCGGGAAACGTTTTGAAGACCCATCAGTTATTTTTTTAAGCCACGAGCGCCCATGACCAAGTCGCGGACCATCCGTTGGATTTTACCGATCGCCGCGCTTGTCGTGGTGGGGTATTTCGGCTGGCAACGATTTCACGGCACCAATCCGACGGCCGCCGATACCGCCCAAAAGTCGGCCGCTTCTGCGCGCGGTGCCGCCGTTCCCGTCACCGTCGCGCCGGTCACGAAAGCGGATTTTCCGGTCTATCTCGGCGGGCTTGGAACCGTTCAGGGCTTCAACACCGTTCTCGTGCGCACCCGGGTCGACGGTCAGATCGACAAGATCGCCTTCAAGGAAGGGCAACTGGTCAACCAGGGCGACCTGCTGGTCCAGATCGACCCCCGGCCGTACCAGGCAGCGCTCGATCAGGCCAAGGCCAAGAAGGCCCAGGATGAAGCCAATCTGGCCAACGCCAATCTCGATCTGCAGCGTTTCACCAAGCTCGGCGAGTTCGCAACCCGGCAGCAGACCGACACCCAGCGCTCCACCGTGGCGCAATTGACCGCACAACTCGCGGCCGACGACGCCGCCATCTCCAACGCGCAAACACAAGTCGACTACACGACCGTCAAGGCGCCGATCTCGGGCGTCGCCGGCCTTCGCCAGGTCGACGTCGGCAATATCGTCAATGCCTCGACGCAGACCGGGATTGTGACGATCGCCCAGATCGAGCCGATTGCTGTCATTTTCACCGCGCCGGAAGACCAGCTGCCCTACATCAACGAAGCGCAATCGACGCAGCCGTTGAAGGTGATCGCGCTGACCACGGACGGCAAGAAGACACTGTCGGACGGGACATTGTCCGTCATCAACAATCAAGTCGACACCACAAGCGGGACTATTCGCCTCAAGGCGGTGTTCGACAACAAGAACCATGCGCTGTGGCCGGGTCAGTCGATCTCCACGCGGCTTTTGATGAAGACGCTGAAGGATGCGACCGTGGTACCAGACGACGCGATCCAGCACGGCACCGACGGCCTCTATGCTTATGCCGTCAATCAGGACAACAAGGCTGAGCTGCGCAAACTCAAGGTCAGCTATTCGATCGACGGGCGCTCGGTGGTCGATGACGGCCTGTCGCCCGGACAGCAGGTGATCACGGCAGGTCAGTACAAGGTTCAGCCCGGCACCCTCGTCAGCACCGCGGTGGCAAGTTCGGAGCCGGCACAGCCCAAGGTCAAGCAGGAATGAGCGACGGCATTTCCGCACCTTTCATTCGCTACCCCATCGGCACCTCGCTGATGATGGCCGGCATTCTTTTCGTCGGCTTGGTCGCCTATCCCCTGTTGCCAGTTGCACCGCTGCCGCAGGTTGACTTCCCCACCATTCAGGTCGCCGCCAGCCTGCCCGGCGGCAGCCCGGAAACCATGGCCTCCTCGGTGGCGCAGCCCCTCGAGCGCCAACTCGCCCAGATTCCCGGCATCGCACAGATGACGTCGACGAGCTATCTGGGAACGACGGCGGTCACGATCCAGTTCGACCTCAATCGCAACATCGACGGCGCCGCCAACGATGTGCAGGCTGCGATCAACGCCGCCAGCGGCCAGTTGCCGAAGAACCTTCCCTCGCCCCCGACCTACCGCAAGGTCAACCCGGCGGATTCGCCTAT
>Ga0137409_10005285_pt1 | contig 13478 bp, 8 predicted proteins | sample CZODoug1_16funga_FD_122059 | JGI IMG/M metagenome (GOLD analysis project Ga0137409, IMG submission 122059) | Vadose zone soil fungal communities from Angelo Coast Range Reserve, California, USA - CZODoug1_16fungal (Hybrid Assembly) | ecosystem: Environmental > Terrestrial > Soil > Vadose zone...
TTCTTCCCCGGCTACGTGCTGGTGCAGATGGAAATGGACGAAGACACCTGGCACCTGGTGAAGGAAGTGCCGAAAGTGCTCGGCTTCATCGGCGGCACCAGCGACAAGCCGGCGCCGATCACCGACAAGGAAGCGATGTCGATCCTGCGCCGCGTGGAAGAGGGCGTCGACAAGCCGCGGCCCAAGGTGCTGTTCGAGCCGGGTGAAGTGGTGCGCGTGACCAACGGTCCGTTCAACGACTTCAACGGCGTGGTCGAATCGGTGAATTACGAAAAGAACCGCCTGCAGGTGGCGGTGCAGATCCTCGGTCGCTCGACGCCGGTGGAGCTGGATTTCAGTCAGGTCGAGAAGGCGTAACGGGGAGCCTCACGGCGTTCGGACCCGCAACAGGTGCAACATGGCTAAGAAAGTACAGGGCTACATCAAGCTGCAGATTCCTGCAGGGCAGGCGAATCCCAGCCCGCCCGTCGGGCCGGCACTCGGCCAGCAGGGCGTGAACATCATGGAGTTCTGCAAGGCGTTCAACGCCCAGACCCAGAAGATGGAAAAGGGACTGCCGACGCCCGTGGTGATCACGGTGTACACCGATCGCAGCTTCACCTTCATTCTCAAGACGCCGCCCGCTTCGGTGCTCCTGCTCAAGGCGCTGGGGATTGAAAAAGGCAGCGGCACACCCAATACGGCGAAAGTCGGAAAAGTCACCCGCAAGCAGCTCGAAGAGATCGCCAAGCTCAAGATGCCGGACCTCACCGCGGCCGATCTGGACGCTGCGGTGCGCACGATCGCGGGCAGCGCCCGCAGCTCGGGCATCGACGTGGAGGGGGTCTGACATGCCGACAGCAACAAAGCGCATTGAGGCCTGGAAGACCAAGCTCGTTCCGGGCAAGCAGTATCCGATCGATGAAGCGATCTCGCTCGTCAAGGAATTCGCCAAGGCGAAGTTCTCGGAGTCGGTGGATGCCGCGGTGAATCTCGGCATCGACGCCAGCAAGTCGGACCAGCAGGTTCGCGGCTCGACCGTGATGCCGCACGGTATCGGCAAGAGCGTCCGCGTGGCGGTGTTCACCGGCGGCAAGAACGCCGACGCCGCACGAGAAGCCGGCGCTGACATCGTGGGTCTCGAAGATCTGGCCGCCAAGGTGAAAGGTGGCGAGATCAATTTCGATGTGGTGATCGCGAGCCCCGATGCGATGCGAGTCGTCGGCCAGCTCGGCCAGATCCTCGGTCCGCGCGGCCTGATGCCGAATCCGAAAGTCGGCACGGTGACGCCGGACGTCGCCGGGGCGGTCAAGAACGCGAAGGCCGGGCAGGTCCGCTATCGCGTCGACAAGGCCGGAATCGTCCATTGCGCCATCGGCAAGGCGAATTTCGAGCCGGAGAAGTTGAAGGAGAACCTGATCGCGCTGCTGCATGACCTGCAGAAGCACAAGCCTTCGACCTCGAAGGGCATCTATCTCAAGAAGCTCACCGTGTCCTCGACGATGGGGCCCGGTGTGTCCGTCGATCAGGCGAGTTTGAATCTGTAAGGATTGATGGAAAGCCGGTGCCACGAGGCGCCGGTGCCGTCGAAGACCGCAGGTGGGTCTAGCGGACCCTTAATGAGGACAACCTGCGCAGATGGTGTTACCCGAATCAGTGTTCACTGGTGAAGGGCACCATCCAACAAGGGCGGGCGCACAGGGAAGAGCGTCCGGTGGTGGTGGATCTTCAAGCAGGAGTAGCACATGCCGATGAATCTTGAAGACAAGAAAGCTCTCGTTGCCGAAGTGAATGCGGTGGCGGCGAAGGCGCTGTCGGTGGTGGGCGCGGAAAACCGCGGCCTCACCGTGGCGCAGATGACCGAGCTGCGCGCGAAAGCGCGTGCGCAAGGCGTCTTCATGCGTGTCGTGAAAAACACGCTGGCTCGCAAGGCCGTCGCCGGCACGCCGTACGAGTGCATCAGCCCGGCGCTCAAGGGCCCGCTGGTGCTCGCGTTCTCGAAAGACGATCCGGGCGCTGCCGCCCGCGTCGTCAAGGCGTTCACGAAGGATCACGAGAAGCTGGTGGCGACGCTCGTGTCGCTGGGTGGACAGCTGCTGGGACCGAAGGACATCGAAAAGGTCGCCAGCCTGCCGACTCGCGAACAGGCTATCGCCAAGTTGATGGGCCTGATGAAGGCGCCCATCTCGAAGTTCGTGCGCACCCTGGCGGAGCCGCAGGCGAAGCTGGTGCGGACCATCGCTGCCATTCGCGATCAGAAGCAGGCAGCGGCAGGTTGAGCGCTCATCGTATCGGGTAACTCACAAGTAATTTTTCCGGAGACCAAAATGGCTGTCAGCAAAGAAGACGTTCTCGACGCAATCTCCAAGATGAGCGTCATGGAAGTGGTCGAGCTCATCTCCGACATGGAGAAGAAGTTCGGCGTCACCGCCGCCGCCCCGGTTGCGGTGGCCGCCGCCGGCGCCGCTGCCGCGGCCGCTCCCGCCGTCGAGGAGCAGACCGAATTCACGGTGACCATGAGCGAGTTCGGTGCCAACAAGGTGGGCGTCATCAAGGTCATTCGCGAGATCACGGGCCTGGGCCTGAAGGAAGCGAAGGACCTCGTCGAGGGCGTGCCCTCGACCGTCAAGGAAGGCGTTGCCAAAGCGGACGCTGAAACCATCAAGAAGAAGCTCGAAGACGCCGGCGCCAAGGTTGCCATCAAGTAAGGATGGCGGCCTTTCACGGCGCGCAAACGACGCGGCTAGCCGGGCGGCGGATTACCGTCGCCCGGCCCGTCGCTATTGGTGCGGCATATCGCCGCAGCACTGATCGAGGTTAGTCGCAATGACCTATTCCTTCACCGAGAAGAAACGCATTCGCAAGGACTTCGGCAAGCGCCAGAGCATCCTGGACGTGCCGTACCTGCTTGCGATCCAGCTGCAGTCCTACAAGGGCTTCCTGCAGGCCGAAGTGCCTGAAGAGAAGCGCGATGAGGTAGGCCTGCACGCTGCGTTTCACAGCGTGTTTCCGATCACCAGCTACTCGGGCAATGCCACGCTCGAATACGTGAGCTATCGCCTCGGCGATCCCGTGTTCGATGTGAAGGAGTGCCAGCTGCGCGGCCTCACCTACGCGGCGCCGCTGCGGGTGAAGGTGCGCCTGGTGGTATTCGACAAGGATGCGCCGGGCGCCAAGAAGCCCGTCAAGGACGTGCGCGAGCAGGAGGTCTACCTCGGCGAGCTGCCGCTCATGACCGACAACGGCACGTTCGTGATCAACGGCACGGAACGCGTGATCGTGTCCCAGTTGCACCGCAGCCCGGGTGTGTTCTTCGATCACGACAAGGGCAAGACCCACTCCTCGGGCAAGCTCTTGTTCTCCGCGCGCATCATCCCGTATCGGGGCTCGTGGCTCGATTTCGAGTTCGATCCGAAGGATTGCGTGTTCGCGCGCATCGACCGGCGCCGCAAGCTCCCGGTCACGATCATCCTGCGGGCGCTCGGTTTCACCGAGGAGCAGATGCTCGACACGTTCTTCGAGAAGAACACCTTTCACCTGTCCCGGACCGAGATCGCGCTCGGCCTCATCCCGCAGCGCCTGCGCGGCGAGACGGCGAGCTTTGAAATCCGCGTCGGCAAGCAGGTCATCGTCGAGGAAGGCCGGCGCATCACCGCGCGCCACGTCCGCCAGCTCGAAGAGGCCGGCGTCAAGACGCTGCCCGTGCCGCAGGAGTACCTGCACGAGAAGATCCTGGCCCACGACATCGTCAACAAGGAGACCGGTGAGATTCTCGCCAAGGCCAACGAGAAGCTGACGGCGGCGACCGTTGCCAAGCTGATCGAGGCGGGTATCGAGTCGATCCAGACGCTGTACGTGAACGACCTCGACCGCGGTCCCTACATTTCGGACACGCTGCGCATCGATCCGACCAAGACGCGCCTGGAAGCGCTGGTGGAGATCTACCGCATGATGCGTCCGGGCGAGCCGCCGACCAAGGATGCGGCCGAGAACCTGTTCCAGAACCTGTTCTTCAATCCGGAGCGCTACGACGTCTCGCCCGTCGGGCGCATGAAGTTCAACCGCCGCGTCGGGCGTCCGGAGATCACGGGCTCAGGGGTGCTCAGCAAGGAAGACATCATCTCCGTGCTGCGCACCCTGATCGACATCCGCAACGGCAACGGCGAGGTCGACGACATCGACCACCTCGGCAACCGTCGCGTGCGCAGTGTCGGTGAGATGGCGGAGAACGCGTTCCGCATTGGCCTGGTGCGCGTCGAGCGTGCGGTCAAGGAGCGCCTGACGCTCGCCGAGACCGAGGGCCTGATGCCGCAGGAAATGATCAACGCCAAGCCAGTGGCAGCGGCGGTGAAGGAATTTTTCGGTTCCTCGCAGCTGTCGCAGTTCATGGACCAGAACAACCCGCTCTCGGAAGTCACGCACAAGCGCCGCGTTTCGGCTCTTGGACCAGGCGGCCTCACGCGCGAGCGTGCGGGATTCGAGGTGCGCGACGTGCATCCGACGCACTACGGTCGCGTGTGCCCGATCGAAACGCCGGAAGGCCCGAACATCGGTCTCATCAACTCGCTCGCCCTGTACGCGCGCACCAACGAATACGGCTTCCTCGAGACGCCGTACCGCAAGGTCGTCGACAGCAAGGTGAGCGACGAGATCCATTACCTGTCGGCGATCGAGGAAGGGCAATACGTGATCGCGCAGGCGAACGCGAAGATCGATGCGAAAGGCAAGCTCGCGGACGAGCTCGTGTCGTGCCGCAACCGCAACGAATTCATGCTGTCGGCGCCCGACAAGATCCAGTACATGGACGTGGCGCCCTCGCAGATCGTGTCGGTGGCCGCGTCGCTGATTCCGTTCCTCGAGCACGACGACGCGAACCGCGCGTTGATGGGCTCGAACATGCAGCGCCAGGCGGTTCCGACCCTGCGTGCGGAAACGCCGGTGGTCGGCACGGGCATGGAGCGCGCAGTGGCGATCGATTCCGGTGTTACGGTGATCGCGCGCCGCGGCGGGACGGTCGACTCGGTCGATGCTTCGCGCATCGTGGTGCGGGTCTCCGACGAGGAAACGACCGCCGCCGAACCGGGTGTCGACATCTACAACCTGACCAAGTACACCCGTTCGAACCAGAACACCTGCATCAACCAGCGTCCGCTGGTGAAGGCGGGCGACCGGATTCACGGCGACGACGTGCTGGCGGATGGTCCCTCGACTCACCTCGGTGAGCTCGCGCTGGGCCAGAACCTGCTGGTCGCGTTCATGCCGTGGAACGGCTACAACTTCGAAGACTCGATCCTGATCTCCGAACGCGTGGTGCAGGAAGATCGCTTCACGACCATCCACATCGAGGAGCTCACCTGCGTCGCGCGCGATACCAAGCTCGGGCCTGAGGAAATCACCGCGGACATTCCCAATGTGGGAGATGCGGCACTGGTGAAGCTCGACGAAGCAGGCATCGCGTTCATCGGCGCGGAAGTGCGCGCCGGCGACATCCTGGTCGGCAAGGTCACGCCGAAGGGCGAGACGCAGCTGACGCCGGAAGAGAAGCTCCTGCGAGCGATCTTCGGCGAGAAGGCCTCGGACGTGAAGGACACGAGCCTGCGCGTGCCGCCGGGCATGGACGGCACCGTGATCGACGTGCGCGTGTTCACACGCGATGGCGTGGAGAAGGATGCGCGTGCGCTCTCCATCGAGAAGTCCGAGCTCGAGCGGGTTCGCAAGGACCTCGCCGATCAGCAGCGCATTCTCGAGGACGACCTGTTCCAGCGCATCGCCACGATGCTGGTCGGCAAGACCGCGGAAGGCGGCCCCAGGAAGCTCAAGCCGGGCAGTCCGATCACCCACGAATATCTCAACGACGTGCCGCACGAGAACTGGTTCGAGATCCGCGTGCGCGAAGAGGAAGCCAATGCGCAGCTCGAAGCCGCCGCGGAGCGCCTGAAGGCGCAGCACAAGGCGTTCGAGAAGCGCTACGAGGAGAAGAAGGCCAAGATCACCGCGGGCGACGACCTCGCTCCGGGCGTTCTCAAGATGGTGAAGGTGTACCTCGCCGTGAAGCGCCGCGTGCAGCCGGGCGACAAGATGGCCGGCCGGCACGGCAACAAGGGCGTGATCTCAACCATCGTGCCGATCGAGGACATGCCGTACCTCGAGGATGGCACGCCGGTCGACGTGGTGCTGAATCCGCTGGGCGTGCCCTCACGCATGAATGTGGGCCAGGTGCTGGAGACGCATCTCGGCTGGGCCGCGAAGGGGCTGGGCCTGAAGATCGGCCGGATGCTCGACGCGCAGAACTCTGCGCAGGAAGTGCGCGGATTCCTCGACACGATCTACAACGAGTCGGGCGGCCAGAAGGAAGACCTGGGTTCGCTGACCGATACGGAGATCGTCGAACTCGCGAGCAACCTGCGCGAAGGGGTGCCGATGGCGACGCCGGTGTTCGACGGCGCGAGCGAAGACGAGATCAAGCGCATGCTGAAGCTCGCCGATCTGCCGCTGAACGGGCAGACGACCCTCTACGACGGGCGGACGGGTGAGAAATTCGATCGGCAGATCACGGTCGGCTTCATGTACATGCTGAAGCTCAACCACCTGGTGGACGACAAGATGCATGCGCGGTCGACCGGTCCGTACAGCCTGGTCACGCAGCAGCCGCTCGGTGGCAAGGCGCAGTTCGGCGGACAGCGTTTCGGCGAGATGGAAGTGTGGGCGCTCGAAGCCTACGGCGCTTCCTACACGCTGCAGGAAATGCTCACGGTGAAGTCGGACGACGTGCAGGGTCGAACGCAGATGTACAAGGCCATTGTCGATGGCAACCACGAGATGAAGGCGGGTATGCCGGAATCCTTCAACGTGCTGGTGAAGGAGATCCGCTCCCTCGGCATCAACATGGAGCTCGAGCAGGAGTAAGCAATACATGAAAGACCTACTGAAACTGTTCAAGCAGCAGACCCCGATCGAAAACTTCGATTCGATCCGCATCGGCCTGGCGTCGCCGGACCTGGTGCGTTCGTGGTCGTACGGCGAAGTGAAGAAGCCGGAGACCATCAACTACCGCACCTTCAAGCCGGAGCGGGATGGCCTGTTCTGCGCCAAGATCTTCGGGCCGGTCAAGGACTACGAGTGCCTGTGCGGCAAGTACAAGCGTCTCAAGCACCGCGGCGTCGTGTGCGAGAAGTGCGGCGTCGAAGTGACGCAGTCCAAAGTGCGTCGCGAGCGCATGGGACATATCGAGCTCGCGAGCCCGGTGGCGCACATCTGGTTCTTGAAGTCCCTGCCGTCGCGTATCGGGCTGATGCTCGACATGACGCTGCGCGAAATCGAGCGCGTGCTGTATTTCGAAGCCTTCGTGGTCATCGACGCGGGCATGACGTCGCTGTCGCGCGGCCAGCTGCTGACCGACGAGATGTACCTCGAGGCCATCGAGGAGCACGGCGATGAATTCGATGCGCGCATGGGCGCGGAAGCGGTCTATGAGCTGCTGCGCACGCTGGACCTCGCCGCAGAGACGGCCAAGGTTCGCGAGGACATGGCGGCGACGAGTTCGGAGACCAAGATCAAGCGCTTGTCGAAGCGCCTCAAGCTCCTCGAGTCCTTCATCGAATCAGGCAACAAGCCCGAATGGATGGTGTTGACCGTTCTGCCGGTGCTGCCGCCGGATCTGCGTCCGCTGGTGCCGCTCGATGGCGGCCGCTTCGCGACTTCGGATCTCAACGACCTCTATCGGCGCGTCATCAACCGCAACAACCGCCTGCGCCGGCTCCTCGAGCTCAATGCGCCCGACATCATCGTGCGCAACGAGAAGCGCATGTTGCAGGAAGCGGTCGATGCGCTGCTCGACAACGGGCGCCGCGGCCGTGCGATCACGGGCACCAACAAGCGCCCGCTGAAGTCGCTCGCCGACATGATCAAGGGCAAGCAGGGCCGGTTCCGTCAGAACCTGCTCGGCAAGCGCGTCGACTACTCGGGCCGCTCGGTCATCGTGGTCGGCCCGCAGCTCAAGCTGCATCAGTGCGGTCTGCCCAAGCTGATGGCTCTCGAGCTGTTCAAGCCGTTCGTGATCTCGAAGCTCCAGCTGCGTGGTGAAGCGTCGACGATCAAGGCCGCGAAGCGCCTGGTCGAGCGCGAAGGGCCGGAAGTCTGGGACATCCTCGAAGAGGTGATTCGTGAGCATCCGGTGCTCCTGAACCGCGCACCGACACTGCATCGGCTGGGCATCCAGGCCTTCGAGCCGGTGCTGATCGAGGGCAAGGCGATCCAGCTGCATCCGCTGGTGTGCACCGCTTTCAACGCCGACTTCGACGGCGACCAGATGGCGGTGCACGTGCCGCTGTCGCTGGAAGCGCAGCTCGAAGCGCGCGCGCTGATGATGTCGTCGAACAACATCCTGTCGCCCGCCAACGGCGATCCGATCATCGTGCCGTCACAGGACGTGGTGCTCGGTCTCTACTACATGACCCGCGAGCGCGTCGGGGCGCGTGGCGAGGGGTCGCTCTTCGCCGACGTACATGAAGCGCATCGCGCCTACGAGACCCGCAACGCGGACCTCCAGGCCCGGGTAAAGGTGCGTATCACCGAACGCCTGCCGGATCCGAAGGCGGATGGCGAGCTGCGCAACAACACGCGCGTCGTGTCGACGACCATCGGCCGCGCGCTGCTGTTCGAGATCCTGCCGGCCGGCTTGTCCTTCGATCTCATCAACCAGGACATGACCAAGAAGGCGATCTCCGCGATCATCAACGCCTGCTATCGCACGCTCGGCCTGAAAGAGACCGTCGTGTTCGCCGACCAGCTGATGTACACGGGCTTCCACTACGCAACGCGCTCGGGTGTGTCGATCGGCGTGGACGACATGGTGGTGCCGCAGCAGAAGACGCGGATCCTGGCATCCGCCGAGCACGAGGTGAAGGAGATCCAGGATCAGTACGCCTCGGGTCTGGTCACCAGCGGCGAGCGTTACAACAAGGTGGTCGACATCTGGTCACGCACCAATGACCAGGTGGCGAAGGCGATGATGGAGAAGCTGAGCACCGAAGAGGCCACGGACGTCCGCGGCCGCAAGGTGAACCAGAAGTCCTTCAACTCCATCTTCATGATGGCGGACTCCGGCGCCCGAGGCTCCGCGGCCCAGATCCGCCAGCTCGCCGGCATGCGCGGCCTGATGGCGAAGCCGGACGGCTCGATCATCGAGACGCCGATCACTGCCAATTTCCGTGAAGGTCTCAATGTCAACCAGTACTTCATCTCGACGCACGGCGCGCGCAAGGGCCTCGCGGACACGGCGCTCAAGACCGCCAACTCCGGCTACCTCACGCGCCGACTCGTCGACGTGGCGCAGGACCTCGTCGTCACGGAGATCGATTGCAGCACGAACAACGGCCTGATGATGACGCCGATGGTCGAAGGCGGCGACGTCGTCGAAGGGCTCGGTGAGCGCGTGCTCGGCCGCGTGGTGGCCGAAGAAGTGAAGGCGCCTGGCAGTGACGAGGTCATCGTCGAAGCGGGCACGCTGCTCGATGAAGGCTGGGTGCGAACGCTGGAGCAGATGGGTGTCGATCAGCTGATGGTGCGCTCACCGATCACCTGTGCGACCCGTTACGGCGTGTGCTCGCAGTGCTACGGACGCGATCTCGCCCGCGGGCGGCGCATCAACATCGGCGAAGCAGTCGGTGTCATCGCGGCCCAGTCGATCGGCGAGCCAGGAACGCAGCTCACGATGCGTACCTTCCATATCGGTGGTGCGGCGTCGCGAGCGGCCGCAGCCAACAGCGTCGAGATCAAGGGCAAGGGCACGGTGCGCTTGCACAACATCAAGACCGTGCGTCACGAGAAGGGTCACCTGGTCGCGGTCTCGCGCTCGGGCGAACTCGGCATCGTGGATGAGTTCGGCCGCGAGCGTGAGCGTTACAAGATCCCGTACGGCGCGATGATCAGCGTCAATGACGGCGACCAGGTGACGTCTGGCCAGATCGTGGCGACCTGGGATCCGCACACTCACCCGGTGGTCACGGAGGTCGCGGGCTTCATCAAGTTCCAGGACTTCGTGGACGGCATCACCGTCAACGCCCAGGTGGACGAAATCACCGGCCTGTCGAGCATCGTGGTGAGCGATCCGAAGCAGCGCGGCTCGGCTGGCAAGGACATGCGTCCGGTCGTGCGGCTGGTCAATTCCAAGGGCAAGGAAATCACCTTTGCCAATACGGACATTCCAGCGGTCTACGCGTTGCCGCCGGGCGCGATCGTGAGCCTGGAAGACGGCGCCAAGGTCACGGCGGGCGACGTCATCGCGCGTATTCCGCAGGAGTCCTCCAAGACTCGCGACATCACCGGCGGTCTGCCGCGCGTCGCGGATCTGTTCGAGGCACGCAAGCCCAAGGACGCGGCGATCCTCGCCGAGCGCACCGGCACGGTGAGCTTCGGCAAGGAGACCAAGGGCAAGCGCCGGCTTGTCATCACCCACGAGGATGGCGAGAGGTACGAGGAGCTGATTCCGAAGTGGCGTCATCTCAACGTCTTCGAAGGCGAGCAGGTGGAGAAGGGTGAAGTGATCGCCGATGGCGAGCCCAACCCGCACGACATCCTGCGCCTGCAGGGCGTGGAGGCGCTCGCGAACTACCTGGTGCGCGAGATCCAGGACGTCTATCGACTGCAGGGCGTGAAGATCAACGACAAGCACATCGAGGTGATCATCCGCCAGATGCTGCGCAAGGTCGAAGTCGAAGGCTCGGGTGAAACCGGGCTGCTGCGTGGCGAGCAGCTCGATCGTTCGCGCGGTCTCGACATCAACGAGCGCGCCAGGACCGGCGGCAAGGCCCTCGCGATCTTCGAGCCGGTGTTGCTCGGTATCACCAAGGCGTCACTCGCGACGGAATCCTTCATTTCCGCGGCTTCGTTCCAGGAGACCACCCGCGTCCTCACCGAGGCGGCGGTGCGCGGTCTCAAGGACGATCTGCGCGGGCTGAAGGAAAACGTCATCGTCGGACGTCTGATTCCGGCGGGCACGGGATTCGCCTATCACGCTCGTCGGCGCCGCAAGCCGGAAGACGCCGCGCGTCGCAGCTTCATGGACGTCGGCGGTGGAATGCCGGAGATGGAAGAATCGGGCGCGGGCGTCAGCGATGATGCCGAAGCCCACGCCGGCTGAGGACAGTGTTTTGGCGAGCGTGCACGTGCGCTCGCGCCGGACGAAACGCCCGCACACGGATGTGCGGGCTGGGCCGATTCACAGGGATGTGATCGCTCGACACTTCACCTAGCGTGCAGTCGCACCACACTCTCGCGCAACGCGGATCATCGCGGCCGCGCTCTTTTCCACGTCCTCGTCGGTCGTTGCCCACGAGCAGATGCTGATGCGCATCGCGGTCTGCTTCTGCCACACGGTGCCGCCACACCAGCAGGTGCCGTCCTGCTGAATGCCCGCGGTCACACGCTGTGTCATCTCGGGAGCACCGAAGGATACGAGTACCTGGTTCAGTACCACCTCGTTGAGGATCTTGTATCCAGCCGCCGATAGTCGCTGCGCGAATAGCTGCGCGCCGCGGCAGTTGCGCTCGAAGAGCTCGGCGAGTCCTTCGCGACCGAGGTTGCGCAAGGCCGCCCAGACCTCGACCCCGCGCGCGCGCCGTGACAGCTCCGGCGTGAATTCAGACGGGTCGCGGTACACGGCATCCTTTGGCAGGTACTCCGCGCTCACTGACATCGCAGCACGCAGAGCCGCCGCGTCGCGTGAGAAGGCGAGGCCGGAGTCATACGGGACGTTGAGCCACTTGTGGGCATCCGTCGCCCAGGAGTCAGCGAGCTCGATGCCGGCGGTGAGGTGCGCGAGCTGCGGTGAAGCCTTGGCCCACAGACCGAAGGCGCCATCGATGTGTACCCACGCGCGACCATCGTGTGCGCGCGTACACAGGTCACGCAGCGGATCGAACGCGCCGGTGTTCAGGTTGCCCGCCTGCAGGCACACGATCGTGCGTTCGTCGACGCGCGGGAACTGATCGGCGCGCATGCGCCCCTGCCCGTCGACGGGCACGCGAACTACGCGATTGCGACCGAGGCCGAGCAGGCCGAGCGACTTGAGCACGGTCGGATGGGCCTCTTCGCCGACCACTACAGTAACCGGGGGAGCACCGAACAGACCGTCGGCTTCCACGTTCCAGCCTGCGAGCTGATAGATGCGATTGCGAGCGGCGGCGAGTGCACTGAAATTGGCCATCGTGGCGCCCGTGACGAACCCAGCACCGGTCTGCGGCGGAAAGCCGAACAGGTCGACCATCCAGCCCAGCGCGATCTCTTCCAGGCGCGAAACGCCGGGTGTGGAGAGAAAGAGCCCGCAGTTCTGGTCCCACGCCGCGCTCAGCCAGTTGGCCGCCACGGTGACCGGGAGGGCGCCGCCAATGACGAAACCAAAGAAGCGCGGGCCCGCCATGGCCATCGTGGCCGGAGAAATGTAGTCATCGAGCAGCTGGAGGATCTGTTCCGGAGGCGTCCCTTTTGCCGGGAGTGGCTCCTCGAGTTCCTTGAGACGGGCAAGCGCGGGTGCCGATGGGGCGACCGGCCGGGAGGCCAGCGCCGGGTTGGAGAGGTCGTGGCGGCAGCACTCGAGCCGCCGCTTGCGAATCCAGCCCGCAACGGTCAGGCCCTCGTCGTGGAAGAGCTGGTGCAGTGAGCGCAGCGACATGTGGTGGGCGGCGGCGACCATGGTCGGCGAGAGCCCGGTGTCGCTCAGGTTCTCAAGGATGAAGGCCTGCCGTCCAGTGTGATCAATGCGATGATGGATCACGATAAAACTTTATACGCCGCCTCCCTGACTCCGCCGCCGACGGCCCCGACCACCACAACCACATACACTGACACCACGCCGCCGCCCACGGAAGTGACCGTCAATTATTTCTACGACAACCTTGCACCTTATGGCTCGTGGGTGGAGGTCGAAGGTTATGGACGTTGCTGGCGTCCGACCGCAGTGATTTACGATTCAGGCTGGCGTCCATATTGCGACCGCGGCCATTGGGTCTATACGGACTGCGGCTGGTATTGGGACTCAGATTATTCGTGGGGCGCGACGTTCCACTATGGACGCTGGTTCCGCCATTCGCGCTACGGCTGGTGCTGGTATCCGGGCGGCATAGGTTTCGGCGGGCGGCATTACTGGAGTCCGGCCCTGGTGGCCTTCGTCGGGTTCGGCCACGGCGGTTTTGGTTTTGGACACGTGGGATGGGTGCCTCTCGCGCCATACGAGCGCTTTCACCCCTGGTATGGCCGCGGATATTCTGGCGGCACGCGCTGTTGCGAAAAGACTTGATTGCCCCTTGGCCGTGCTGGTCGATCTCTCCGGGCCAAAGATTCGCACCGGGTCATTGAAGGGGGGCGAGCCCGTCAAGCTGCATGCCGGCGATCTGTTCACCATTACCACAAGGAGCGTCGCAGGCGACGCCACCGCAGTCTCAACCAACTATCCGGATCTGGCGCGGGTCGTACCCCCCGGGGTGCGGCTATTGCTCGATGAT
>Ga0137409_10005289_pt1 | contig 13470 bp, 9 predicted proteins | sample CZODoug1_16funga_FD_122059 | JGI IMG/M metagenome (GOLD analysis project Ga0137409, IMG submission 122059) | Vadose zone soil fungal communities from Angelo Coast Range Reserve, California, USA - CZODoug1_16fungal (Hybrid Assembly) | ecosystem: Environmental > Terrestrial > Soil > Vadose zone...
GCCTCGGTGTTGGCGGTGCCCTGGGCGCTCTCCAGCCTGATCTTGGGCGCTGTCTCGGATCGCTACGGGCGGCGCATTGTTCTAGTCCCGGCTATCTTCCTGTTTTCCGCCATGTCCTGGATTACGGGCTTCGCAAACGGTTTTCTCCAGCTGCTAGCCATTCGCGCGCTCATGGGACTGGCGGAAGGGTCGTGTTGGTCTACGATCAACGCCATCCTGGAGGAATCTTCGCATCCAACCCGGCGAGGACGAAACGTTGGTTTTGTCGTGAGTGCAGCGGCACTCGTCGGACTTGCCGTGGCTCCAGTTCTTACCACGCAAGTAGCCGCCCGATGTGGATGGCGCGATGCGTTCTTTGTGGCGGCGATTCCGGGTGTGGTCTCGGGTGTCCTGGTCTGGGCCTTTGTCAAAGAGCCTACACACCATTCAAATTTCACCGATGCCCAACGGCCCTCAACCCTGCGAAATTATCTGGTCATTCTGCGTTCTCGCAATGTCTGGTTGTGTTGCCTGGCTGCTACCGGTTTCATGTGTTGGCTCTACGTGCAGAATGTTTTCGCACCCCTCTACATAACCGAAGTGGGGCATCAGGCGGCCACGACGGCTGGATTTCTCTTGGGCGCAACGGGACTGGGCAGCTTCCTTTTCGGATTCACCTTGCCATGGGTCTCCGATCATATTGGCCGTCGGCGCGCTCTGTTGTTCATGGCAGCGGTGTCCGCCGTTGTTCCAATTGTTCTGTTGGTTCCGGTCCTCTATCAACATCTCTGGCTTATGGCAGCGATATTACTGCTGACGAACGGCGGAGAGGCAATGGCCGCTTTGGTCATCGTGTTAGTTCCGACCGAGAGCGTTCCGATTGGTTTGGCGGCCACCGCCATCGGGTTGGTCACAATGACGGGCGAACTCATTGGCGCCACACTGATGCCCTCGGTAGGTGCGGCCTTGTCGGATCGCTACGGTCAAGCGCTCCCCCTCTGGCTAGCGGCCGGTGGCGCGGCTCTGGTATTTCTGGCGGCGCTTGGGATGCAAGAGCCCACAGATGCTGCGTAGGAAGTCCTCGCCGGCCGCCTTGACAACGTTTTCGGCGGGGGAGTACCGTGGCTCCCAGATTCCTGCGACAGCGCCACCACGATTGGAGACCCGCTTATGTCCAGAAGGTTATTCTGGATTGTTCTTCCCGTGTTGACTGCGCTCGGGGGTCGCTTCCGCGTAGAGCCCCACCAAGGCGGAACCCACACACTACAAATTAGCGTTTGAAAACGAGTATGTGCTGGTCGTGAATATCCACTACGGCCCGCGCGAGAAATCGGGCCTGCATGCTCATCCGCGGGCGTGGTCGTTGACCTTAGCCCATCTTAGGTTTACCGACGAGCAGGGCAAGGCGTGGGAAAGTGAGGATAAAGGTTCTCTTGATCCAGGCAGGAAAGTATCCTTGGAAATGCGATGGTGGATGACGACCAAGTTGAAGTTAACGCCTGAACACATCTCCTGTTGCGCTCGCCTCTGAATTAACGGCACGGCGACGAAATGATCTACGACGGCGACGGCAACCGCGAACTGTAGACGAAATTGGGCATTCCGAGCGACAACGAGACGGCAGAACCTGCCACAAGTTTCGCAACCCGGAACCAATTAATGCGCTGCAGGAACTCCTTTGCTTTCTCCACTCCTTTCTTTCGTTTCTCCGCTTCCGTGGTTAGCGTGGTAGCAATGACCTCCATGAGCGCCGCGCGGGCGTCATCGTATCCCTGGTAAAGCCAGGCGTTGAACTCAACGAAAACGAAATCGTTATTCTCCCGCCGGTCCAGCGATCGCCTGATAAGCCGAATCATCGAAGACTTCCCAACGCCCCATGCGCCGGAAACCCCAATTGAAATCGGATCACCCTGCGCTTGGACAATAATCTCTGCCACCGTGTCGGCAACACCGGTGAAATTTAGAAAATCCAGTTCGGTTTCGTTATCTGTCCACATTTTTAATCCGACTATGTTCCCGCACTTTTGGCTGGCCGGTCATTCGGTGCTTGTCTGCGTGTAAACCAAGTCGCTGACGAAGCGCTTAAAAGATTCATTCTCGACGAACTTTTGTACACGTCGGTATCGTCTTTCAGGAGCAACTGCATGACATTGTTAAGCGCCTGATCATGCGCCATACGCGCGGTATGCGGGGTATTGGCTTTAGCATTTTTGTATCCAATACGCTTTTCTTTGTGGGTTCCAGCACGGCATCCATGCGGCGCAGCACGCACATAGGCAGGATGACATCGGGATATTTGCCTCGCTTGAATAGGTCACGGAGCACGTCGTCGGCAATGCCCCATATAAAGGAGACGATCTTGTTGTGCGTTGCTTGCTCCATGGTTTGACTTTTCCCGCGGCGATAACCTGTTTATTTCTTACATCAACTTACGTCAATTACTTGCTCGCCGCCATAGCTCCGTCCGGCGAGCACAATACCGGGTGCTTCCAGATGACTACGTTTCCTTCATTCCCAAGGCCTCATTCAGCCCCTTCAGCAGTTGCGCCCGTTTCTCGGCGCTCAACTTGGCGAGATTTTCCAGTTTCCAGCGCACGGCCGGCAGATCTTTTGCGCCGGGCAGGTCGAGGAGAACCCAGTCAGGCTCGCCCCGCTTCACCGAGATCAGAAAGCGCCGGTGCTGGTCGGGCATTTTGCCGACGATCTCGACAATGAGGGCCTCGCGCGCCTGCAGCAGCTCGTCCAGAGTGACAGGCGTGTCTACCATTCCCTCAAAACCGCGTTTGTATTCGGCCGAGATATCGAGCCGTGCCGGCGCAAGGACCTCCGCCATCGGGCGACGGTGGCTCAGAAGATAGACGATGAACGCCTTCCGCAGAGTGTCGTCTATTCCTTCATGGGAGAGCAGCTCGCGTACGTCGAACAGATCGCGCGGATGCTGGCGGTCGAGCGCAGCGACGACCTTGCCGGCATAAAGATCCGCGAAGCTGACGACCGGCATTTCGGCGAACCCGAATTCCTCCTCCACGCGCGTCGATACGGACCTGACGGCGGGCTCGTAGACACAGCCGCGCAGCACCGGCGTCACCTCGACTTTGATCTGCGCGTTATCGTCGCGAACGATCAACTTGGTTATGCCCTTCTCGCCCTTTGGCGCGCTTGCGCTCACACGTGCGCCGGGGAGCCCGCGCGTGATGGCATCGGCGATGCGCTTCATCGCTGCATCGATCTCCTTGAGCGAGGACGCACGATCCGCGACGGGAACGTATGTCAGATCGATATCGACGGAAAGGCGCGGCATGTCGCGCAGGAACAGGTTGATCGCCGTCCCGCCTTTGAGCGCGAAGCAGGTTTCCGCGGCGACGAGCGGCACGGTCCTCACCAACAGCGCCGCCTGCTTGCGATAGCCCTCATCCACCGGCATCGATAGACTCCGGCACAGTGATGTTGAAAGTCGGGTCCAGCTTGCCGCCGCGCACAAGCATCCGTTTTCCGTGCCCCAGGTCGATATCCTTCCGGTCCAGCTTCTTCAGCCAGGCGTGTTGATGCCGCTCGGCGAACCACAGGAAGAGGCGCTTCACTTTTACGTTGCGGCAAGCCACGAGCAGAGTGTGAAGCCGCCGCGGGCTGAGATTGCTGAGTCCCTCCATCAGCACGTCGGCCTGGTGAAAGGTTTCGCGCTGCGGGACTTCGTCCATCAATTCGAGAATCGCCCGCTCCGGCGAAGAGAGGGTCAGTGGCCATTCCCATTGACCCCACGGTTGCCGTATGTAGCTGCCACGCAGTGGATCAATGCCGGCATCGCTCTCGGCTTTCTTCCGGTTCGGGCGGCTCGCTTCATTTTTGAAAAGCTTCTCCGCATTATGAAAGACGAACCGGTTCTCCAGTTTCAACTTGAATACCCATCCCGGCGGTTTTCCGGTGCCGTACAGGTCGACTTCCCGGCGGCGCCCGGAAGACAGATAATGCGCGAATCCCTGCAGTTCGAGAGCTGTCCGGCCGCCGACCGTGAACGGACACCCCAACAGCGTCTGAAGGGAGATAACCACATTCTGCCACCGGAGGGTTTCGTGGCCGGCCTCTGCAGGCGGCTTCGGAGGCGGCCGACGGTAAACACCCCTCGCGAGCTGATCGAGCCAGCCATGGGCGACGTATTTATTCCGCAGACTTCTGGAATAGCCGTGCTTTTCCAGCCAGCCGGCGTCCACGACCAGACCTTCCGGAAGGGACCGTTGCAGCCAGTTTAACTTATCTTTGTTTTGTTCACCCACGGTTGACAATATAGCATATATCTAAACCAAGGCTCTAGTTTATAAATAGCAACTTTTGTACACCTATGGTGTACGAAATCCCATAACCATAAACTGAATACTCACCGCGCCTTTGTATACCAGATACCTCCATTTCGGCCCTGAACCCCTAAAAAACCGGCTAGTTCCTTCCGCTTTTCCTTCGGCCATCGAAGCCCGTCACGGCCCTCGCCCGGTCGGAGGTGGAGTGACTCTGCACTTTCACAGACCCTTGGCCGGCTCTTAGCCTTATCAATGAATCCCATCTCAACCGCCTAAGGCACGATAAAAAAGCAGCCATCTCTGGCGCGTGCTTGTTGACATTCTTTGATGTGTGGTTGCAATATGTGGTAATGAAACATATCGGGAAGCAAGCGATCGATCGGGAATTGAAGAAGGGAAGTGCCGAGCTGCTGATCCTCTCCTTGGTTGAGCACCGAGCGCGCCACGGCTATGAGATCAGCAAGCTGATCGAGGAACGGTCCGAGGGCGTACTGAAGTTCAACGTTGCCTCGTTCTATCCGCTATTGTACCGGCTTGAGGCGCGCGGCTTGATCGTGGGGGGATGGATCGAAAGGGCTGGCCAGCGCCGCCGCCGCTATTACAAGCTGACGGCACAGGGGAAGGAGATGCTGAAGACGCAGCGTTCTACCTGGGTCAACCTGGTCAATGCAATCCGTTTGATTACGGAGGCCGAGAATGCGTGATTGGGCAAAGGAGATCGAAGCAGCAATCGGTCCATTGAATCTTTCGGGCGGGCTTGAGGCAGAGGTTGTGGAGGAGCTGAGCCAGCATCTCATCGATCGGTACGATGAGTTGTTGATCGCCGGCACAGAAGAAGAGCAGGCGTATCGAATCCTGAAGCAGGATTTGACTGACGGCAAGTTGGTTGCCGGATTGAAAGCTACCATACGTGTTGCGTTAGAGACTGTGCCCATTGGTAGGGAGGGAGGCGACAAGCTCTTTGCGGGAATCTGGAAAGACTTGCGGTATGGGGCCCGCCTGCTCGTCAAAAGCCCGAGCTTCGCCATCGTTGCAATTCTTTCGCTGGCACTAGGCATTGGCGCGAATACCACCATTTTCCAAATCCTAGACGCGGTGCGGTTGCGAACCCTTCCGGTACACGATCCTGATCGGCTGGCCAAGGTTGCCATTGTGAACTCGCCTCATTGTTGCAGGGGAGACTTCTACTCGCGCAACGCCGATTTGACGGGTGGTCTGTGGAATGCCGCGCGTGACCAGCAAAAGGGATTCTCGGCAATAGCGGCGTGGGCCACCGATCGATTCAATCTCGGGCAAGGCGGAGAGGCCCACTACGCAAACGCTCTGTTGGTGAGCGGAGATTTCTTTAATGTTCTTGAGATTCAACCAATCGTGGGCCGGCTGATCTCGCCGGCTGACGATTACCGCGGATGCGGCGCTCAGGGAGTAGTGCTGAGCTATGCTTTTTGGCAACGGGAGTTTGGCGGACGGCTAGATGTTCTCGGCAGCAATCTCACACTCAGCGGTCATCCGTTTCAGGTGATTGGCGTTGCGCCAGCCAGTTTCTATGGCCTGGAAGTAGGTCAGAATTTCGATGTCGCCCTTCCCGTGTGCAGTCAGCCAGTATTCTCAACGAATCTGAATAGGCCTTCCTTGATGGATAGTCCCGCGGCCTGGTGGCTGGCCGCCATCGGACGTCTGAAGCCGGACTGGACACTGGAGCGTGCCTCTGCGCAACTGGACGCGATTTCTCCTGGTATCTTCTCATCGACATTGCCCAGTGAGTTCGATGTCATCGCGAAGAAGGATTACCTATCTTTTCACCTAGGCGCTCTGCCGGCCGCCACGGGCGTTTCAAGGTTACGCAAAGACTATGAATACCCTTTATGGGTGCTATTGGCACTGTCAGGGTTGGTTCTGCTCATTGCGTGCGCGAACCTCGCGAACCTGATGCTGGCCCGGGCAAGCTCCAGGCAGCGAGAGATGGCATTGCGCCTCACCCTGGGTGCATCGCGAAGCCGGTTAATTCGCCAGTTGCTTGCGGAGAGCTTATTGCTTGCTGTACTGGGGACCGCGACCGGCGTGGCATTGGCTCAAATCCTAAGCCGCGCGCTGGTGGCATTCTTGAGCTCTCAAGAGCAGCCCATCTTTGTGGAACTGACGCCCGATTGGCGCGTGCTTGGGTTTGCTGTTAGCCTGGCGGTTCTGACGTGCATCTTGTTTGGGCTTACACCAGCGATCCAGTCCTCGAGGACTGAACCAGGCATAGCTATGAAGGCCAGTGCGCGGGGAGCAACCGCCGGTCGCGGCCATTTCGTAATTCGACGAGCACTGGTTGTCTCACAAGTCGCATTTTCCCTTGTGCTGCTTGTGGCCGCACTCCTATTCGTGCATAGTTTTCGAAATATTGTCACCTTGAATGCAGGATTCCAACAGGACCACATTCTGATTGCGGATGTCGATTTCTCGCCGCTGAAAGTACCCTCCGCAAGCCAGATAGTCTTCAGGGGTGAACTACTTTCACGTGTACAAGCCATTCCCGGAGTGCATTCCGCTGCGGAGGTACTAATGGTCCCCATGAGTCACAGTGGATGGGACGACAACATCGATATTCCGGATGGGGTGCAGCGGCAGGACGTCACCCTGAACCGCGTGAGCCCTGGGTATTTCCAGGCGATGCAGACACCACTGCTGGTGGGGCGGGATTTCAACCAAACGGATACGCCGGCCTCGCCGCGGACGGCAATTGTGAATGAGGCATTCGCGCGCAAATTCTATGGCGGCGCCAATCCGGTTGGGAGGATCTTCCACGATTCAGGTGCCCCCGGCAAGACCTACCGTGTTGTGGGCATGGTGAAAGATTCCAAATTCTACGATCTGCGCGAGGATCCCGTGCCTACTGTCTACGTATCGTTCACACAGGCTAACGGTCCGGAGCAGCACTCTACGCTGATGATTCGATCTGACGAATCTTTGCTTCCACTCATTTCGTCCATCAACCACACAGCAAACGAAATCAATCCCTCCATGGTGCTCAGTTTCAGGGTATTCAAGACGCAGATTCGCGAAGGTCTTCTGCGCGAGAGCTTGATGGCTACGCTCTCAGGTTTCTTTGGCGTGCTAGCGACGGTGCTGGCCGTTATCGGCCTTTACGGCGTCATCTCATACATCGTCATCCAACGCAGAAATGAGATCGGCGTACGCATGGCTCTCGGAGCCGATCGCAGCAACATACTGCGCATGGTGATGCAGGATGCTGCAATTCTACTGGGAATTGGCCTCGTGGTGGGCACGGGCCTAACAATCGCGGCTGGAACTGCGGCCGCTTCAATGCTCTATGGGCTGAAGCCGAGAGACCCGCTCACGTTGGCAGCTGCAATTGCTGGAATCGTCGCAGTTGGTCTGGCAGCAAGTTTCTTCCCGGCGCAGCGCGCCGCGAAGCTGCATCCCATGGCAGCGTTGCGCGAAGAATGAGGTTGGCCTGTCTTCACTGACTCCACAGGTCGGCGCCGAATCCAAGGCACGCGCTTCGCTGAGTAAGATCCAGGTCGAGTCACTCATCGAGAATGGCTTCGGCGACGGGACCAGGATGGATATCGAGAAACGCGCTTCTAGAAAGTAAAAAGAGCGGATTCTCAGATCGACCGCGAAAGGATGTTTACGAACAAGAATAGTGTGCCAACTGTGTGCAGATTTCACCTCGGCAACACGGGCAACTGGTGCAGAACCATCGACTGACTGTCGGTAAGTCGGTCACCGCCAGCTGTTAAGACTTCCCAGATGCCGACTTGCACTAAGACTTGCAGGTACCTTTACCGGGTGACCGCATCTCAAGTTTGCGGAAGGATGAGCACGCAAATTCTCAGCAAACGCTCAGGCGCAAGGTTTGATGTTCTCGGATTGCCCACGCCAGTGGCTGTTGAACAACTCCGTTTGCCAGAGTTGGGCAGAAACCGCGTCGCGTCTGGATGCCTATAAACGATCTTCTCGGCTTTTTGGATACATTTCGGCTCACAGATTCTTGGCCGGTTTTCGTTGAAATCGAATGTTTCAACGGCCACGCCTCTTATCGCTCGACATTCAGTGATCGGTATAGATCAGGTACTTTTGCCGGACCCGCATGAATTGTTGCAGATCCGGCTGATAGTCCTCGGCAATACACCGCGGATCTTTGCCGGACTTAAGCTCCTCCAAGGTCGACTCATTCCCCAGCAGATCGATCAATCGATCCAACTCCCAATCGGCGGGATAGAGCTTCAGCAGCGCGGAGCCAAGTTCCAATCCAAGTTCCGGCGCATCGAGAACAGACCGGTCAGTCACGATCATCTGCACCCCGCCAACGCGCTGTCCGCCTAACTTGGCATCTTTGGCGGGTGTAAACCAGGTTGGCACGAATCGGACACCCGGGATTTGGCGTGCATTCAGATACTGCGCGAATACCCGTGGTCTGATCCACGGCGCACCAAACACCTCGAACGGCGTATCCGTCCCGCGACCGACGGATACATTCGTATACTCCAAAATCCCGATCCCGGTGTACAGCGCGGCCTCATTCATATTCCGCATATTCGGCGACAGGTTGATCCAAACCAGATCGGTGGAATCGAACCAGTCGCTGCGCGTCCATCCCTTTACGGGAACCACCGTGAGCTTGGCGTTGATGTGGCGCTCGCTGTTAAACATCTTCGCCAACTCGCCCACCGTCATGCCATGGCGAATCGGTTCCCTCGTGTAATCGACAAAGTTGAGGTGTTTGCCATCCGAGACAGGTCCTTGCACATGCACACCGGTTAAAGGGTTCGGCCGATCGAGCACAACGACCTCGGTGCCGGTGATCGCTGCAGATTCAAGTGTGTAACCCAGGGTAGACTCGTACGTATAGAAACGGGAGCCGATGTCCTGGATGTCGATCACTAGGACATCCAGCTTCCGGAGCACGCTTTCGGGTGGATGCCGGCTCGCCGTCGTGTCGCCGTAGATGCTGTAGATATGTACGCCCGTGGCGCGATCGACTGAATCGCCCACCGAATTGACGTCGAGTTCCCCGGTCACGCCGTGTTCGGGGCTGAATATCGCCACGAGCTTGATGCCGGGCGCTTTGGCGAGAATATCAATCGTCCTGCGGCCCTCGACATCGAAACCAGTGTGGTTGGTGATAACACCGACTGCGCGTGGGGAGGACGGGTCGGAACCCCGGACTTCCCGGAAACCATCCTGTTCGAGGACGTCGATCCCGTTCATCACGATTCCATTGTTTGGGGCTGGTCCATGCGCAGCAATTTGTGGCCGGCAGAGACCATCTCCGGAGGCTGCGCTGTTCGATACTCCGGGCTGCGATCTGGACATAAGCAAGACAGCAGTGAAGGTCACGAGAAGAAGGATTCTGGCGCTCACGCGGGAATTGTAGTCGCAATTGCACCCGGGGGCCAGCGAACGATTCAGTTGCGATTCGCCAAGGAGGTGTGCAACTGGGCGAATAAAAAACCCATCGTGAATAGGGTTAGCCCATGACGGCGCCTGTTTCTGTCAGTTGTTCAAAACAGACCAAATCACTCACTCAGACCGGTTTACGCTCGATTTCGGGTATAGGTACCGATCGACGGGCTTGTCGCCATCAACTTCCGAATTGTCGGCCAACCTTACCTTACTGGATTACTGAAGGTTGGCCCGTAAGCGTCCGCTGAGGTCGCCGTGAAGAAATCAGTGTTGCGAATCGGGCTCCAGCAGGAGGATCTTTCCGATGCCGCCTTTCTCTCCTAGTACGTGTGCTGCAGCCGCATCACGCAATGGCATCCGGCGATCAATAGGCAGAACGAACTTGCCATCGCGCACGTCATCGGCAAACTCGCGCACCTTGGATGGATCAGGCTGCGTAGCCACACGCGTAATCTTCACTGTCGGATTTTGAGTTGCCGCGCTTTCCGACAACACAGCGGTGTAGCCAAAGGAACCCCCCGATTTTATTTTAGCGATCAACTTAGCCGCAACTTCACCGCCAACGGTGTCCGCAATTGCATCCACTAAGCGGAAGTTCTCAATTGCTTCATCGTCCTGAATATGGCGACATGGTTCTCTCGCGGACCGCCAGTCTACGATCGGTCTCGTAAACTAAGTAGATCTATGGTTGCCTGTTCGGTTCCGGACATCTAAGTTCGGCTGCGGACACATTTTAAACACACTGGTTCGATAGACGGTACTCTGTTGTCCTTTGCCATCAAGGGGTTATGTTTCGCCCTAGATTGGAAAAGGTCTTGCTAGAAAAAACCAATCCGTGATCGTTTCGCCTTAGCATTTGGCCGGATCCCCTGTGGCATTGCCGTGGGAGCGGAAGGACGCAATCGAGATGGGAGCACTAGGTCAAGATCTTCGCTACGCGCTGCGGCAGTTACGCAAGAGCCCAGGGTTCACTGCGGTAGCAGTTCTTACGCTTGCGCTGGGCATCGGCGCGAACACGGCCGTTTTCAGCACGCTCAACGCTGTTCTGTTGAGGTTGCTTCCGGTGCGCGACCCGGAGAACGTCTACACAGTTGTGCTGGTCAACGGAGGCACACAGCCGCCGAATACCAACGGCACGGGAAACGGCAACACATCTTTTTCTTTCCCGGTGTTCCAGGCACTGCGACAGGAAAAGCGCGTCTTTAGCGATCTGATCGCCCACGTTCCGCTGGGCTACGGCAAAGTGCCAGTGCGTTATGGCGAGACTCCAACCGAGAAGCAGGGCGAGGAAGTCAGCGGAAACTACTTCGCGGGGTTGGGAGTTCACATTCTGCGCGGGGCTGGTTTCACCCCAAACGATGAAACTGATCACAACCTAGTAGTTGTCCTGAGCTACAGCTTCTGGACGGAGACGTTCTCGCGGAATCCCCGCGTGATTGGGCAGACTCTCTTCATCAAGGGAATTCCGTTCACGATCATCGGCGTCACTGCACCCGGGTTCTACGGCGTGCAACCAGCGCAAGCAGTAGATTTCTGGATTCCGCTACAGAGCCGGCCCGAGCTGAACGCCTGGGGAGTGCCCGCAACCGAGCATGCTTTGCTCAATTCGACCAAATGGTGGGCGCTGCCATTAATCGCGCGTCTACAACCAGGGATCACGCCTGAGCAAGCGGAAAAAGCATCGCAGCCGACGTTCTGGCAAGCAGCTACTGAACCTTTAGGCAAACTCGACTTCAAAACCTGGCCGGCGCACCTCGGTTTTGAGCCCATCCGCGGCATTGGCGGTTACGCCGAAAGTTATCGTGAACCGGTCAAGATCATGATGGTGCTGGTCGGATTGGTTCTGTTGATCGCGTGCACGAATGTCGTGCTGCTAATCCTCGCACGGAACGCGGCGCGCGAACGCGAGTTCGCCGTGCGGCTGGCCATCGGAGCGCGGTCCGCCCGAGTCTTTCGACAACTGCTTACCGAGAGTCTGCTCCTGGTAAGCGCAGGCGCAGGCGTCGGCTGGTTGCTTGCAGTTGGCGCAACGAAAGCTTTGGCAGTGTGGGCCAGAATTGAGGGCGGGCTTGCACCTGATCAGCGCGTGCTGATCTTTACCCTCACCATCACCTGCCTTGTGGCTCTTCTGTTTGGGCTCATTCCGCTGCGATCGGCTTTGCGGATTTCTATCGAACAGGAACTCAAGAGTAGCGGTTCCGGAGTGACTCCGCGTCGGAATCGCATGTTCGGGGGCAATCTGGCCGTCGCGATGCAGGTCGCAATGTGCCTCTCCCTGCTAGTGGCTTCGTCCCTCAGCGTGAGAAGCCTGCTCAATTACAAGCGGCAGGATCTCGGAATGCAGGCCGAGAGCCTTCTTGTCTTTGACCTGAATCCGCAAGGTCTCAATAGCAACACGCAAGCGAACTCGTTTTACGAACGATTACTGGAGCGGGTGAAAACGGTTCCAGGAGTACACGCTGCGTCGCTGGTGCGAACACGGCCAGGTTCAGGTTGGAGTAACACGAGCGGTATTACCGTGGATGGACGGGATATGCGCCAGGATGCGGGACCGCATGTCTCGGTAGGAGAGAATTACGTTGGCCCAGATTTCTTTCACACGTTAGGAATTCCGCTACTGCAGGGGCGCGATATATCGCAGGCCGATACATCCGCGGGCTTGCTAGTAGCCATTGTCAATGAGACCTTCGCCGAACGCTTCTTAAGAGATGGCGCACTGGGCCACCGAATCGGCGACCTGCCTGGCGCGGAAATTGTTGGTGTGGTGAAAGACAGCAAGTACGCGCGCGTCCGCGAACAAGAACTGCCGGCCGTCTACTACCCTCTGAGTCAAACCAGGATGCTGGGACAAATCACGGTTGAAGTAAGGGCTGTCGGTGACCCATTAACCCTTCTTCCGGCGATGCGGCGGGTGGTGCGAGAACTCGACCCAGACCTTCCCGTGCAGAAACCGATGACGCAGGCCGCGCAATTTGCGGAGACCTACTTCACCCCCACGCTGTTTGCCTACCTAGCAATGGGGTTCGGAATTTTAGCAGTCGTGCTGGTTGCGAGCGGACTCTACGGCACGCTCGCCTACCGCGTGCAGCGACGAACTAGTGAAATCGGCGTTCGAATGGCGTTGGGTGCATCTCGCGCGAATGTCCTGTGGATGGTGACCAGCGAAAGCCTGCTGATGCTCGCGATGGGCTTCGCCCTCGGTTTGCCGCTCTCGTTCATGGTGTCGCGATTCCTGCAATCGCAACTCTGGAAACTCAGCTATCTCGATACTTTCAGCTTCTCAATTGCGATTGCGCTGACATTCCTAGTCGCGATCGTGGCAGCCTTTCTCCCTGCCCGCCGCGCGGCAGAGGTCGATCCCATGGTGGCGCTGCGCTACGAGTAATCGCTCATAAATTCCTGAGCGGTCAGAAATCGCATGTCCGGACTATGCCGACCGCGAAATCACAATACGTTCGCGTCTGCGGATGAAAACCCATCAAGTCGGCATATTCTGAAAGTCGGCATTCTGTGCCAGACCACAAGAATCCCAAAGGAATGGGAGGAGCCTGGAGAGATGACCATCCGGACAATATCCAAGCAACACACTGGTGGTGCAATGGAGAGAAAGGATCGACCCGAATGGACTGACGGCCGATTAGGCAGTGCAGGTATCACTGGAGCGGTCGAACGGACGCGCGTTCACACTGGTCTGACACCCGGATGACGAGCGGGATGTCGGCTGTTCGGAAACTAACCAGCGGCGGTCCGTTGTCGATAAATTCGCCGTAACGCTCATTGAGGG
>Ga0137409_10005291_pt1 | contig 13465 bp, 9 predicted proteins | sample CZODoug1_16funga_FD_122059 | JGI IMG/M metagenome (GOLD analysis project Ga0137409, IMG submission 122059) | Vadose zone soil fungal communities from Angelo Coast Range Reserve, California, USA - CZODoug1_16fungal (Hybrid Assembly) | ecosystem: Environmental > Terrestrial > Soil > Vadose zone...
CAAGACAAGGCTCGCCCTCGTCATGGCTCAGTGACGTTTAGTCAGCGCGGGACGCCTTTGACCACGTTTTTTGCTGAGAAGACCGTGGGATTCACTCTATACACAGAGCCGCGAGTCAGTATCGTCGTGCCCATGGACCGGGCTTTGCGGATAAACACGCCTGGGAATTCAGCGCCCGTAAAAATCGTCGCAGACGTGAACGCCCACATCTACGGAATTACGGGAAAAGAACCTAACGATATTTGGGCGGTGGGGAATTCAACCAGCGATGGAGCAGCCGAGATATATCACAGCGCCGATCGCGGAGTGTCTTGGTCGAAACAGTTTTATCGCTTCGGATTTGGGCTACTGGATATTGCGTTTCAGAGCGATGGACGCACAGGGTTCGCTTCCGGAAGCAAGGGCGCGATTTTGCGCACGCTCAACGCGGGACAAAGTTGGGAGCCGGCAACCTTAGGGGCGGCTGCACCTGGCAAGTCCAGCACCGATTACCAATGGTGGCAGCAGCCTTGGCGAATTCCTGCGCCGCTCTCGTTGCTGGGAATGTTTCTGGCGCTATTTTTGCTGATTCCAGTTCTGGTGCCAGAGGTGGCGCCAGTTCCCACTAAACAAACGATCGCCAGCGTGACCGTAAGCGACGCGCCGATAGTCTCGCCGACCGACGATACTCTGGGATTCGGACCGGTTGCCCGAGCCATCTCCGGTTTGCTGCGCAACAAAGGCACGAAACTCCCCCTCACATTGGCCATCACCGCCAAATGGGGTCGCGGCAAAACATCATTGATGAGCCTCGTGCAGCAGGACCTGAAGCAGGCCGGTTGGCGCACGGTTTGGTTCAATGCCTGGCACCATCAGGAGGAATTGAGCCTGCTCGCCGCCCTGTTGCAGACTGTGCGACAGAAAGCCCCTCCCACGCTGCTGGAACGTAACGGCGCCCGCTATCGGTTGAAACTCTTGGCCGCACGCCTGATGCGTTGGCAAACATTGTGGGTAGCCGCCGCGTGCCTCGTGCTCTATAACTCGGAGACGGCCGTCCACGGCCACCACCCGCATATGTATGGTTGCGCGGCTCAATACCTATACACGACTAGTGGCGGAGATCTTAAGCCGGATGAAAGCCTCTGTGACAAGGCTGCACTCGCTCCATTAAAGCTCATCGCTACTACGGGAACCAATCAGCAGAAATCTGCGAACGCCAAAACTGTGGCGGGCAAGGCCGGCGTTACTACGCAACAGAAACCTCTGGAAACAGCCGCCAATGCTCCGCTTGCGCAGTCACCAAACCCTCCCCGCGAAAAACCAGGCGTGCTCCAGTTCTTAATGCGTCTAATCTTCGACGCAGCCCTCAAGCTGGAAGTTCTGGAGCAGAGCAATCGGCCGGGAGTGCACATCATCCCCCTTTTTGTGCTGGTCACTTTGGTTACTGTCCTCGGCTGGCAGATTCTGCAGAGCTTCGGAGCGAATCCCGCGGAGTTTCTTACCCCGGAAACAGCTCGTCACAATGTCTCCGAAATCGAAGCGCGCACTAGCTTCCTCGAAAAATTTCGTAAACAGTATGGCGATGTCGTGGGAGCGCTCGGCAAGTACCGCTTGGCAATTTTTGTGGACGATTTGGACCGCTGCCGTCCCGACAAGATCAGCGAGATGCTAGAAGCGACGAATTACCTGATGGCGGCCGGACCCTGCGCGATGGTTATGGCCTTGGAAGAGCAAGCCGTGATCGCGGGACTCGGCCTTAGTTTCAGTCGCATGGCCGAAGAATTCGTGCAATTACCGCAGTCCACCGGCCCGTCGCGCGACCTTCTAGCCGAAGCCTACGCCAAGCGCCAGGCGTTCGGAAAACAATACGTCGAAAAACTGCTTAACATTGTCGTGCAGGTCCCGGCGATGGACACGGCTAAGTTCGGCCGCGTGCTCGCGGGTTCCGGCAGAACACCGGAAATTGACGCGGAGCGGAGCAAACGACGCTTCCGTAAGTTCGCGGAACTGGCACGAGTTCCGGCCGCTGCGATTGTGCTTGCAACCATCATCCTTGTCGGCGGCAGCCTGCTAAGCGGATGGCTACTTGGTCGCAATCCGCAGAAAGTGATCGTACCGAATTCCGCTGCCGAACAGGCGGGCGCCGCTTCCACTGGAAATTCGGTACAGTCCCCGACTATTGGTCGACCTTCCGTCCCCGCGGCACAGCCCAGCAATACCGTTCCGCATCCCTCTTACGTGGCTGCTATTTCGGCAATTCCTCATCGTTGGTTCACTGGGTGGCGGCAATCGGTGGCTTGGTTCTTTATCTTAGTGGCTGTCGCAGCCACGACTTTGGCGAAGCGGCCGCCGCCGACGACTACGGACTCTGCACAATTCCTTCAAGCCCTGAAGGTTTGGGCGCCTGTTCTTGCCGACGTGAATCCTTCGCCGCGCGCCGCAAAGCGTTTGCTGAATCGGTTGCGATATTTAGCCATGCTCGAAAGGGAATCGGCAAAGGAACCGGAGGCCAAGACTGGCACGATTCCAGAACCCATGTTGGTTGCTCTGGGTATCTTGGAGGTCGCCACGCCGGTGACTTTAGAGAGTGCATCGGCTTTCCAAAGCTTACGGGCTACCGTCGAGACCGCTGGCCGCGGTCTCGTGGACAGCACTCTCGACCTGGCTCGTCAAGCGATGCGCGATCACGCGCAGCAGTTTGGCAACCTGACAGACGGACAACTAAATGAGTATCGAGTCCGATTTCTCGATCTTTCTGCAGGCATAACAGCGCGCTGATGCCGACGGGCGATGCTGCTCACATCGGAATCACAAAGTTTTAGTCATTTTTCTGTCGACAACAGCCTGGCAACGCAATCCTCTGAGAAGCGCAACCTCCGAGCGATCACCATTGCCAGTCGTCAGCCGATTCTCCAACCGTGCCAATAGGTGGACCGTCCGGCGGTTCAGCCGGTGGCGTGAGATCCAACCGTTTCGGATCCTTTTCGAATTGTTCGATTTGCCGTGACGCAAAGAAGAAGTGCGCCCCCTCAATTTCTGTCTGTCCCCCGCTGGCGGAGTCCAGCCACGCTTTCAAAGTGTGCAGTTCGAGGGCCGCCGTGGCACGCACCTCATCGCTGGCCCGCTCGTTCGCCGCCAGCGTCATCAGGTCGTACAGCGCGACATCGTCCACCACTTTGCGGATTTCCGCTGCATACCCGCTTCCGTGCGGACCTCTCCACGTGGCGGCCAACACCGCGTCGAAAACCTCGTCTAAGCTCGGATTCGCTTTGTCCCGCGCATGAAACTCCACCAGCCGCTCGGCACGTTCCGGATTGAAGAGAAATTGCAGTGTGTGCTGCGCCGCCGCTTCTGCTGGTGCCAGTGCGTCAAACGCCGGATACGTTCGAATTTTGAAATGTTCGCGCCCTCGCTCATATTCCGGCGGTCGCGGAGGGATCATCTTCAGCAACGATTCCGGCAACTCCAGCGCCTCCGGTTTCAGCGTAGCCAGCACCGCGGCCAGCGCCCGTCTCTGCTCTGCCGCGCCAACAATTTGCGTCGGCGTCTGTCCATCCCCGCGCAGCGCAAACGTATAATCCATCCCGCCGATAAGTTTGCTCGTCGCCTCCACTTGATACCGGTGCAGCATAAAAATCGGCACCAGCGCGTCCTCAATTGTTGCAAGCGGCGCGCCTTCGCGAATATTCTTCTCTCCAAATCGCCGCAGGGCAGCCGCGCGCACCTGCATCAGGCGATTTAACTCATCCACCGCGTTCACGCCTGAATCCCACAAATGCGCCACGCTGCTCGAGGAACTCGCCGGCCGCGCATCTTGATCCGTAAGATACCGCAGCCCCCGCCCAAACCCATTCAGCAAAATCTTGTCCAGCGCCGCGTGCTCACCCGTGCCCGGCGCAAATTCGCTGTACCCCCATGCAATCGAAACTTTATCCCACTCGCCAATCCCCGTAGCATACGCATCCGAAACATCCGGCACTCCATCCGCGCCCAGCTTCACCACCGGCGGCGGATAATCCATCACCGACGATCGATTCACCGTGCTCGCCGAATAGTTGTGCATCAGCCCCAGCGTGTGCCCCACTTCATGCGCCGCCAGTTGCCGCAGCCGCGCCAACGCCATTTGTTGCGCCCGGTTTGGTCGCGCGCGGTCTGGTCGGGCCGGATCTTGTCCCGGCGCCAGTGCCTTGCCATCCGCATACGGCGCCAGCAATCCCTCCGCAATCAAATAATCCTGCCGCACCCGCAGCGATCCCAGCGAAACGTGCCCCTTGATAATTTCTCCCGTGCGCGGATCGGTCACCGTCGCCCCATACGACCATCCCCGCGTCGCGCGATGAATCCACTGGATCACGTTGTAGCGCAAATCCATCGGGTCCGCACCCTCCGGCATCAGCTCCACGCGAAACGCGTTCTTGAATCCCGCCGCTTCGAACGCCTGCGCCCACCACCGCGCCCCCTCCAGCAGCGCAGACCGAATCGGCTCCGGCGCTCCGCGATCCAGATAATAGACAATCGGCTTCACCGCCTCGCTGACCGCCGCTGACGTATCTTTTTTCTCCAGCCGGTGCCGCGCCGCAAATCGCTTCACAATCGGCTCGCTGATCGGCGTCGCATAATCCATATACGCAATCCCGAAAAAGCTCGACCGCGGATCGTAAGCCCGCGGCTTGTACCCCGCCGGCGGCAATTGGACAAACGAGTGATGCTCGCGCACCGTAATCGCGTCCGGTTCCGGAGTCACCTGCTTCACCCACTGCCCCGGCTCTTCGCCCGCAAACGTCAGCGTCGCCTCCACCTCCGTGTTCAACGGGAAACTTTTCGTTCGCGGCAAGTACAGCGCGCATCGCGAAGCGTCCAGGTGATAGTTCCCCTGCTTCGTTTTCCGCAGCGCCGCCGGTACGCCATGCGCGTCGCGCAAGAAAAAATCCGTCGCGTCCACCAGCGCCCGCTGGCCCTCCTCCGCCGCCACCGTAAATCCCCACAGCGCAGACTCCGCAAACGAATCGCGCACCGCCCTCCGCTCGTCCGCATCCTCGCTCACCGCGCGATATTCCAGGTTCGATTGCACCAGCAACACTTTCGGCCCGCTCCGTTCGAACCGCACCACATGCGTCCCGCCAAGCTGCCCGCGATCCAGCCCAATATCATTCGAACCAATCCCCGCCGGCATCGAGCTCTGATACAAAAACTCCGTCCCCCACTTATCAATCTCCAGCCAAAGCTTCCCCGCCTTCGCATCCCAATAAATATTGAAATACCCCGCCATCTTCTCCATCGACTTCGTTTTGTCCGCAATCGAAATCGTTTTCTCCGCAGCCGTGTCCACCTTGGCCTGCGCAACCGTGCGCGGAGCGCAACACAGCACCGCCGCAAAAATCACCACACACAAACGCTTCAACATTTCCACCGCCTCCAAATTCGCATTCTTCAAATAAGCGCAAGAGTTTTACACAAAAAGCGCCGCGCGCGCTTGCTATAGTTGGTAGTGGCCAATCTTTAGATTGGTCAGTTTTGCAGGGCTGCGCTTCAGTCTATCTGAGTCTCGAAGGGCGCGACCCATCGAGTGCAGCGAATGTCTTCGCATTTAGGGGTCGGAGCTTTAGCTCCGACATTAAGCAGCGCGATAAAAGGGCTTTAGCCCCTGAGGAAAAATCCTACTCTTGCTGTCGCCAACTCTCACGTGACCAAACTCCGCATCTCCGTAGTGCAATATCTCAACACCGCCCCGCTAATCCGCGGCTTCACCCACGGCCCGCAACGCGCCGTCGCCGAAAAAAATTATGACCTCTCCTTCACCGTCCCCTCGCAATGCGCCGAAGCCCTCCGCACCGGCGCCGCCGACGTCGCCATCATCCCCGCCATCGAGTACCAGCGCATCGTCAGCGACGGCGTTCCGCTCACAATCCTCCCCAACCTCGCCATCGCGTCCAAAGAGTGCGTCCGCAGCCTCCTCCTCATCAGCAAAGTTCCCATCCGCCAAGCCCGCCGCATCGCCCTCGACCCCAGCTCCCGCAGCACCCAAGCCCTCGTAAAAATCCTAGCCGCCCGCCATTGGCAAATCTCCCCACAATTTTTCGAGCCGAGCCCGCCCCACCCGCCCAGCCCGCGCGATCAGAATGGTGAGCGCAGCGAAACCATCCTCGCCGCAATGCTAGCCAACGCCGACGCCGCCCTAATCATCGGCGACGCCGCCCTGCAAATAGCAATCGCCGCCGAAGCCAGCGGAGCATCGCAAGGCCCCGACGGCGAATGGCTTGCGAGCGCGGCCGCGCTAGATTCCGAAAGTTCCCTTGTATCGCCGCAGCTTCATCCCGAGCATGGCCGAGGGAATGCTGCGCCCGTCAAGCGTCCGCGCGAGGTGTCTTCCGAAGTTTCCGCTGCGGCCCTCACATCCCAGCAACTCCACATCTACGACATCGTCACCGAATGGCGCCACCTGACCAATCTCCCTGCCGTCCTAGCCATCTGGGCCGCCCGCAACCAATCTTTTCCCAACAACGCCCTCCCCGCCGATCGATTCCCGACTAACGACCTGTCCCTAGCAGACGTCATCGCCGACTTCCAAGCCTCCCGCGATTTCGGCCTGACCCAAATCTCCCAAATCGCCGCCGAAGCCGCCCGCGAAATGCATCTCCCAGAAAACGAACTCCGCCTCTACCTCGAAAAAAATATCGACTATTCCCTCGACGCCGAAAATCTCCAAGCCCTCCACCGCTTCTTCCAAGAAAGCCATTCCCTAAACCTAATCGCCGACCTGAATCCCACAAACATTGCCGCCGCAAAGCAAGCCGCCGCGCAAAAGCGCGCGTAGCCGTTCTCTCAACAATGTCATCCCGAGCGTAGCGAGGGACCTGCTTTTCCGATTTTGCCGTTGTAGCGCCGTCCCTTTAGGGCGGCAGCTTGCTTTTTTCTTGTAGGGGCCGGGCTTTAGCCCGGCCAGCGAGCAACAGCGAGCGCTCTTGCTTTTAATTTTTTCGATCCGACCGGGCCACCCTAAAGCCCTACACCATCACGCCCGCCATCCGAGCGCGTGACGCCTCAAGCCATCCGCCCCGCCCCAGCCTCCGCCCCACCAAATCCCACCGCCGCCAGTTCCACCGTGGAAAACACCTCGATCACCTGATCCACCTTCGTCAATTTCAAACTATGCCCAATCATCGACTGCACCGCCGCCACGCGCAGCCCGCCGCCCGCGCCCCGCAGCTTCGTCAAGCACCGCACCATCGACCCAATCGCCGCGCTATCCGCATGCGTCACGCCCGCCATGTCAAAAATCACCCGCGTCTCCCGCGCCGCAATCAACGCATCCACTTCCCGCTCCAGCCGCGCGCATTCCGGCCCGCAGTGGATGCTCCCCGTCATCGCCAGCACCGCCACGCCCGGCGCCACCGTCCGCTTCGTAAAATCCAGTATCATTTTCCAGAACTCATAAACTCTTTCCCCAACTCGTAAAACTTTGAACTCTAGAACTCTTTTACTCTTTTACTTTTGAACTCTTAAACTCTTAAACTCAGTCCGTGCCCTCATACGGAAACTGCCGAATCAACCGCACGCAATCCCCCAGCGCAGAAAACAGCGATTGCCCCCACCCGCACGGCACAAACGCCGCCGTCTTTTGATTCACCGCCTTGTCCGCCTCCGCATAAAATCGCAGCCGCTGCCCCGGAGGCGGCACCGCAAACTCCTTCACCGTAATCCCAAACCTCACCCCACCGCCCGCCTGCTGCTTCACAATCGAGAAGTGATGCAACTGCATCAACTCCTCCCCCGAATCCGCCTGTATATGCACCCAATCGCTCATGAGCCCACCGTGCCAGCCAAGCCAGCGGCGAAGCCGCGTACAGCCGCGCATCGTAGGCCACGAGCAAGCCCAAGTCAACGCCCAGCTCCGCCGCCGCAGGCGACCGTTGTAGGTGGCCGATCTTCAGATCGGTCAGCCCGTGCCTTCACGCAATCGCATCACCATGTCATCCCGAGCGCAGCCGAGGGACCCGCTTTTCGCTTGACGCCGTTTGCCTTGCCTTTCGCTGTCATCCCGAATCCCGGTCGCCTGTTCTTGGCGAACGTAGGTGAGGGACCTGCTTTTCGCCTTTCCGCCTTTTACCGGCCGCGGACCGTCGCGGGCAATTTGTACTTAACCATAATCAATTAAGTCATGAAGAATGCCTAAGATTGCGCTTGCTATCCACAGGTTAAGTGGCGCACGCTCCTCGCATACCACAGAGGCAGATCCGCAACCTGTTTGACCTGAGTTATCTGAAATTGCCTTCAGACAGCCCGAAAATTTCATTGGAGGCTTACATGAGAACTATGAATCGTTTGGAACAACCATTCCGCGGGGCCACCACCCTGCAGGAACAAATCAATCATCTATTTGGAAATGGACTAGCACGCACCGCTGAGGAGTCGAACTTGACCCCTTGGGCCCCGGCCGTCGACATCTACGAAACCGAGAATGAACTCGTCGTTAAAGCCGACCTGCCCGACGTCAATCCCCAGGACCTCGACATCCGCGTCGAGAACAACATCCTCACCATTCGCGGCGAACGCAAGTTTGAGTCCAAGGTGCACGACGACAACTATCTGCGCATCGAACGCGCCTATGGCTCCTTCAGCCGCAGCTTCTCGCTCGCTAACTCCGTCAACGCCGAGGCCATCCAGGCCGAATATCACAATGGCGTGCTGACCCTCAGCCTCCCCAAGCGCGAGGAAGCCAAGCCCAAGCAGATCAAGGTCAATGTGGGAACCTCGCCCGCGAATCAAGCCTTATCCCAACCAGCGGCACCGCAACAAAGGTCTCTAGCCGCCGCCCCAGGCGCACGCTAAAAGACCCGGGCCGCACACGAAGCGACAAAGGGCTGGCGATTTTCGCCAGCCCTTTTCTTTTGCAGCGGCGTCCCGAGCTTACGTAGTGGCCGGTCTTCAGACCGGTCAGTCCGTGCCTCCACGCAATCGCATCAACGTGTCATCCCGAGCGAAGCCGAGGGACCTGCTTTTCTCTCTTAACGCCGCTGCCCTAGCATTACGCTGTCATCCCGAATCCCGGTCGCCTGTTCTTGGCGAACGTCGGTGAGGGATCTGCTGTTCGCCTTTCCGCCCTTTCCCACCGCATTTCTGGCGCGTCATACCAACGTATAATTGCAACGCTCTTCCGCCGATGCTACGTTGACGATGCGAAATGGTTGCATTGAAAACGGAGCAGTTGTCATGAACAATCAACAAACGCACGAGCCACCATCCAAGATCGAACTCACAGGTCGGCCCATGTGGCAGGTCAGCCTAAGGGCATCGGTCCAGCGTGGACGCAAGAGACTAAGAGCAAGAATGTATGCAAATGCCCTAAAGCACTGCCCAGCATTCCAAACGCCAGCGCCGCAGCGCATAGCGTAGACTCAGCATATCTGTCATTCCCCCTCACCCCCGCCGCCGGAGGCGACCGTTACGCAGCGTGGTCTTCAGACCCGCGCTCTTGTTCTCCAGTTCATCACCTAAGCACTAAACTGCCTTTGTACTCCCAATCGACCTGGAGTAAAATCTCGCCGCGTTCGGTGGGGTCCACTCGTGTCGAAAGACAAACGGCCAAATCACGTCACAACCGAGACCAAAAAGCGTCCAATCGAGCAGTACGATCACAAAGATAAAAAGCGCATCAACAATCCCCCCGTCGGCCTTGTCACTCCCGAAACCGATCCTGTCCTTCCCACCCACAAAATCTACGACTACATCCAGCCCGTCCCCACCGTAAAGCCCGGCAAGACTTTAGACTACGACCCGCACCTCGACCCGCAACTCGTCTGGGCTAGCAAAAAAGAACACAGCTCGTTCGAAGTGCCCACGGTTTCCCTACACGTGCACGAAACCATCGACCCGCGCACCATCATCGATGCCGTTCGCCGCCGCAATGGCAACGGACTCCCCGCGCAGCCCTCACTGTTCGAGCGTCCCGAAGAAAATCTCGCCCTGCGAGACGCCGTCGACTTCTACAAGCACGCACACGGATGTCCTCGCGTGGGTGAAGAACGACCACCTCGGGTTCGAGATCACCTATTCCTTCAGGGGCATCATCCGAAAATTCCGCCCTGACTGCCTCATTCGTCTTGCAAATGGCAAGATGCTAATCCTCGAAATCAAGGGGCAAGATAATCAGGAGCAGCGCACAAAGCGCGAATTTCTGGACGAGTGGGTTCGCGCAGTCAATGGACACGGTGGCTTCGGCAATTGGGCGTCGGATGTATCATTTGCTCCCCTCGATCTTCTTTCCATCCTCCAAAAGCACACCCAATCCTCTCCCTGACCTTCCGCCTCGGCGAACAAGAAACCGCTTGACAACCGGTGTACTTATATGATAACGTCTGCCATGTTAGCTCGACAGATAATCCTGCCTCGGCCCTCCCCCACCAAGCTAACTCCTTTACTCCGATACGCTTGCAGCCTCTTGCCTCTCTTTTTGCGTGTCGCCTCCTTTGTTTTCAATAGCTTGCAGCCTCTTTTGCCAAAAACCGGGGGGTGGGGTAGCCTCGCCCAGGTAATCTCCAACCATGCACGCCGCCCCCATCGATTTTTTACTCCTTTGTTCTCATGGTCTTACGAATTGCTTTTTTCGCAACCCCTTTCCTTTCAGAAACATCTGCGTTGCCCTATAGTATTTTCAAAATCGAGTGTCGCATTCCCAAATCAGGAATTCTCGGCGCTCCTCCGCGTTCTCTGCGACTCGGCGTTATCGTTTTCCTTCGCATCTTCCGAGCCGTTCAAACGTTCCGACATTCCGACCTTCGGCCCGTTTTCAGCTAGAATGCTTGTGAACCCATGAGCCTGACCAAACAACAAGCCATCGACATGCTCGACTCCGACGACCTGGTCGGCCTCGGCATGGAGGCGCATCAGATGCGCCTGGCCAAGAACGACCCGCGCGTGGTCACTTACCAGATCGATCGCAACATCAATTACACCAACTTCTGCACCGAGTACTGCTCCTTCTGCGCCTTCTACCGCCCGCTCGGCGCCAAAGACGGCTACATCCTCTCCTTTGAAACCATCTACGCCAAAATCGAAGAGATGCTGCAGCTCGGCGGCACCGGCATTCTGCTGCAAGGCGGACTGCATCCCGACCTGCAAATCGGCTACTACGAAAATTTGCTGCGCTCGCTGAAAGCGCGCTTCCCGCAAGTGCATCTGCACTGCTTCTCCGCCCCCGAAATCTTGTGCATCGCGGAAGTTTCCGAAATCAGCGTGCGCGAAACCATTCAGCGCCTGATGGACGCCGGCCTGCAATCCATCCCCGGCGGCGGCGCGGAAATTCTCGACGACGAAATTCGCTCCAAAATCGCGCGCCTCAAATGCACCAGCGACGATTGGGAAGAAGTCCATCGCATCGCCCATTCCCTCGGACTGCGCACCACCGCCACCATGATGTTCGGCTGCGGCGAAGAACTCCGCCACCGCGTCAACCACTTTGACCGCATTCGCCGCATTCAGGAAGATACCGGAGGCTTCACCGCCTTCATCCCCTGGATGTTCGCCGCGGAAAACACCGCGCTGGGCAAAAAAGTGCAGGAAGCCACCGCGGTCGATTACCTGAAAACGCTCGCGGTCAGCCGCCTCTATCTCGACAACATCGACCACATCCAGTCCAGTTGGCTCACCCCCGGAATCAAAGTCTGCCAAATCGGACTGCAGTTCGGCGCCGATGACGTCGGCAGCATCCTGATTGAAGAAAACGTAGTCTTCGCCGCCGGCGTGAAAAATCGCACCAACGAAGGCGAACTCCGCCGCATCATCTCTGACGCCGGCTTCATCCCCGCCCAGCGCGACACCCTTTACCGCTCCTACGCCCTAAAATGAATATCTATTCGCACAAACCGACAATTCAAAGCCAAAATGGCGATTTCCGTCCGCACCAAATTGTTACGAGAATGTAAAGTGAATCTAAATGGCCCAATAACCAAAACGAACCAACGAAACCCAAGGGCGATACCAAAACGTTAAGTAATGTGAGATAGTACGCCACGTCGCGTTCTTGTACTTGGGGCAAGCCCGCATGGCTCGGCAAGACCATCCTTCCAAAACCGGTTCGAAAACCGAACAGCGCCAGGGCGCGCAGTCCGGCGCAACGCCGCCCGAAGCCGCCGCCGCGAACCATCGCGCCGCCGCGCGACCCGCCGACGCCGCCAGCACAGCCGCGCCGCACACCGACGCGCACACACCAGACGGAACAAACGGGAAGCAGACAGCGTCGCAGAGCAGCAAAGCGAACGCCGCCGCAAAGAATCCGCAGCCGAGCGGCGCACAAAGTCCGCAGCCGAGCGGCGGCGCAAAGGGGCCGGGGGCAAGCGATGACTCGCACACCTTGCACTCGCGGTTCGAGTCTTTGCTGCAGGATGTGCGGTTTGCTTTGCGCACCTTGCGCAAGAGTTGGGGATTTGGCCTTATTGCGATTCTGACGCTGGCGCTTGGTATTGGCGCGAACACCGCTATTTTTCAACTGGTTGACGCGGTGCGGCTGCGTAGCTTGCCGGTGCCGAATCCAGAACGGCTTGCCGGCGTGCAGGTGAAAAACGGGAACCGGGGATTTGGTGTCACCGTTACCGACAACGAGACGGCGTTGACGTATCCGCTGTGGGAGCAGATTCGGCTGCATCAGCAAGTCTTCTCGAATCTGTTTGCGTGGGCGGACAGCGGATCCGCATCGCTGGGCGAAGGCGCGCAAATGCGGCGGGCGCGCGGGCTGTGGTTCAGCGGCGACGCGTTCAACACACTGGGGATTTATCCGTTTCGCGGGCGTTTTTTTTCTGCGCAGGATGATCGCATGGGTTGCGGCACGCCCGGAGCGGTGATCAGTTACGGTTTGTGGCAGAGCGAATTTGCGGGGCAGGATGCGGCGATCGGCAGCAACATAATTGTGGACGGCAGGCCGACCGAAGTGATCGGCGTTGCGCCGCGTAGTTTTTTTGGGCTGGAGGTGGGCAAGAGTTTCGATTTTGCGCTGCCGTTTTGCTCGCTGGAAACGTATTTTCCGGGTTCTGGAACAACGACGCGCGCGGATTATTTTTGGATTCATGTATTGGGGCGGCTGCGACCGGGCGTAACACTACAGCGGGCTTCCTCCGAACTTGCGGCCATCAGTCCGGGCTTAATCGACGCGACGCTTCCCAGCGGTTATGGCGCAAATGCGCTCAAGGTGTATCGAAATTATCGGCTGACTGTCTTTCCCGCGGGAATCGGGGTCAGTTGGTTGCGCCAGACTTACGACACTTCTTTGTGGTTACTGCTGACGATTACGGCGATGGTGTTGCTGATCGCTTGCGCGAATCTGGCCAATCTAATGCTGGTGCGTGCCAGCACGCGCGAACGCGAAATGGCGGTGCGCCTGGCACTTGGCGCTTCGCGTTGGCGATTGATACGCCAACTGCTCTCAGAAGGGCTGCTGCTTGCCGCGGGCGGCGCGGTGTTGGGAATCGTGCTGGCGGGAATTTTCAGCAGAAGC
>Ga0137409_10005292_pt1 | contig 13464 bp, 7 predicted proteins | sample CZODoug1_16funga_FD_122059 | JGI IMG/M metagenome (GOLD analysis project Ga0137409, IMG submission 122059) | Vadose zone soil fungal communities from Angelo Coast Range Reserve, California, USA - CZODoug1_16fungal (Hybrid Assembly) | ecosystem: Environmental > Terrestrial > Soil > Vadose zone...
TGCTCCAACTCAAAGCCCACTGTGGACACCGCGTATCCACGGGCCCAGAAGTGCTCGCCCGTGAAATTCCGCTCTTTGCCACACAAGCGGGCCATCGCTATGGCGCTCTTCCCTTTCAGAAATCCGATCACCGAGGCCACCGGATACTTCGGAGGAATCGCGATGCACATGTGCACATGGTCCGGCAGCAGGTGTCCCTCAATGATCTGGCACTCCTTCTGCCGCGCCAATGCGTGAAATACTTCTCCCAACTTGCGTCGTGCCTGGCCAAACAGCACCTTGCGCCGCCGCTTGGGCACAAACACAACATGATACTTACAGTCCCAACTGGAATGCGCTAACCTTTGATACGTTTCCGACATAACATCCTCCTTTTTCTGGCTCTCACCAAGCCACGGGGGATGTTATGCCCAAACGGAACGGTCAAACCTTTTCTGGTCTCACTGGTCGAACCAGTGGCTTACCTAAAATCTGAGTTAGGGCGGCGTGACTCGCGCTGCCCTGTCTCTCGCCAAATCTCTGGGAGTACTGAACTTCACCCCCTTTGAATATGTTACAGGCTTGCGCGCAAGCTGTTGATTTCAAAGTCGGTCCTAAACTGACAAACCGACTGTCAGCAGAACTGCCACCACAATTGCAGAGGGAAGCAACCGCAAGAACCTCGATCAATCTCAACAATGACGCGATCGCCGCCCATCGCGATGAGCGGCTCCTAACTTAGCTAACCGGCGCTGTTCGGAAGCGCCAAATCCGCGTAGTCTCGGCCGATCTCAACACACAAAGCTTCGACAACAAGCTCATGATCCGCGCGCTGCGACAAACCGGAGACGGTCACGCTGCCGATGATGCCGGCTCCGGAAACGGCAATCGGAAACGATCCTCCGTGCGATGCATAGCGCGCCGACGGCAATCCATATTTGTCAAAGAGGGTTTCGTTTTTTGCTCGCAAGGTCAGCCCGACAGCGTAGGAACTGCGATGAAACCGCGAAACAACGTTGCTTTTTTTGCGAGCCCACTCGTAATTGTCCGGTGAGGTTCCGTCGAACGCGGCGTAGAAGAGTGGCTGACCGAACCGGCGCACATCGATAACCACCGAGGCGTTTCTCGACACCGCGAGTTCGCGTAAGCGCACTCCCAACTGCCACGCGACGGCTGCGCTAAAGGATCGGAACTGAAGTTCCCGTTCCTGCTGCGCAATGATTTCCAGATCAGTGCTGAGTTCCATGAAGAATTCTCCTTCTCAGCTTGCGGCCCGGATGCACTGTGTAGCATGCTTTCCATGTTTGTTTCGAATTATTCCTCATCCAAGCGGCCCCGTGAAGAGTGCACGACACGATCTTTGCGGGATTGCCGTGACATCGCGATTGCCTTGACAACTCCGGTACGCCTTTATAGGGTAAGCGATTCTTGGAAATTTACGCGAGCCAAGGAGTTTGGGCAGTCTCGCCGTCGCGGGTTCATCATGCCGGCAGCTGATCGGTTCTTTCGGTGACACCTTTGCGCAGAAAAGCCATCCTCGCCGTCCTGCTTGGTTTGTGCTCAGAGCTCCAGGTTCACGCCCAGTCTGCCAACGCATCGCTGACCGGCCGAATTACGGACGCCAGCAAAGCAGTCGTGGCGGGTGCCAAAGTGATCGTCATCAACAGGAGCACGCGCATCCGTTACGAAAGCTTTACAAACCAGACGGGAAGTTATTACGTCACGAACTTGCCTCCCGGAACTTATCGTATAGAAGCCGAAAGGTTGGGATTCAAGGCCGTTATCAAATCAGACGTAATTCTCCACGTCCAGGACACTCTGGAGATCAATTTCGAAATGGAGCTAGGTTCCGCGTCCGAGAGCGTCACGGTGCAAGGCGGTGCCCCGTTACTCGATACCGAGTCCTCGACGATCGGCACAGTAGTGGAACAGCGGAAAGCCAACGAACTGCCCTTGAATGGCCGCAATGTTTTTAATCTGATCGAATTGGTTGCCTCCGTAGTCCCGCAAGGCAGTTCCACTGGCACGCCCGTCGGTGTGAACCCATTTGGCTGGGGCAATTATCAGGTGAATGGCTCGTTCGGCAATCAGAGCGCGGAATACCTGGATGGCCAACCGCTGAACATCGGTTACATCAACCTGCCCGTCCTGATTCCCACGCAGGATTCAATACAGGAGTTCAGGGTTCAAACCAGCAATCTGGGACCCGAGTGGGGCAAGTTCTCCGGCGGAGTGACCAACTTAAGCACGAAATCCGGAACGAATTCGCTGCACGGCGAGGCATACGAATACGTTCGCAACAAGATCTTCAATGCCAACGACTTCTTTCTCAACGCTGTTGGAAGATCCAGGCCGCCTTGGGTGCAAAACCAGTTCGGCGCAAATGCCGGCGGTCCTTTGAACTTTTCGCGCAACGGAGGCCGCAACAAGACATTTTGGTTTTTCAGCTGGGAAAGCTTCCGCCTGCGGACTGGCCAGCCGTTCACCGCCACAGTTCCGGATGCTAAGGAAAGAGCTGGCGATTTTTCTGAAATATGCAAGTCAGGTTTCACTGGCGGTATTTGTAACGATCGCCAAAAAGACGCTAACGGCAAATCCGTTGTCATTAATCAGATTTACGACCCTTGCGCGGGCCGCGTGAACGTGCAGGGAGCTTGCCCGGGGAGCACGGCCACTCCCGCGCCATTTGCAGGCAACATCATTCCGGCCGGCCGGATCAATCCCGTCTCCGCGAAACTCCTAAATCTCTGGCCTGCGCCGAACAATGCGAATGTATCAACAAATAATTTCACTACGGTCGCCAGCACAGGCGGAGATCAAAACCAGCTGGTTTGGCGCGCGGACCACAACATCAAAACCAGGCAGAGGCTTTTTCTCCGTTTCAGCTACTGGAGCATATTGGACCTGCCGATCGATCCGTTGGGGAGCGGTCTGTGTGCCGACCGCTGCTCGGAGAACTACCACAGCAGCGCCATGGCCGCCGGGTACACTCACACATTCACGCCGACAGTCATCTTTGGCTTCAACGTGAGTGCCAGCCGCTTCAGCTATGACCGCAGGCCGAAGAATTCCGGATTCGACCTAACCACAATCGGTTGGCCAGCGATTTACAACCAGAGTGTCCCCGCTATCATGCGCACGCCGCCTACGCCGTGCGTCGCAAACTTCGCCGATAATATAATTTGTACCCAGGGGCAAAGCTTCATTCAAGATCGCAACACCCAGTACAACCTATCGCCAAGCATCTCCATGTTGCGGGGGCGCCACCAATACCAATTCGGCTCCCAGTTTGAAGTCGGCCGCGACAATTACGCGCAGTCCAACATCGCGAGCGGAGCTTTCGATTTCTGCGCTCCTGGCCAGGCGTGCTTCACCAGCCTGCCAGGGGTCTCCGGGACCGGCTTTTCTTTTGCAGATTTCTTGCTCGGATATGCGGACAATTTTAACAACTTCGTAAACCATTTTTTTGCCCAGTCTGTCGTTCCGGCTTTCACAGCGGGACAGCAAATTTACCGGGCGGTCTATTTCGCTGATTCCTGGCATGCAACCAACAAGCTGACTCTGAATCTGGGCTTGCGTTACGATCTGCAAGGACCCTGGTCGGAACGGTTTAACAGGCTGTCCTACTTCGACCCCGCCGCCACAAACTTCCTGACGCAATTTCTCCCCGCGGGCTCGCCACCCTTGAAGGGGGACGTCTTTCTCGTGAACTCTGGAGACCGGAACAATATTCCACTGGAGAAGATCGACTTTTCGCCGCGCATCGGGCTGGCTTATGGCCTCAGTTCAAAGACGGTTATTCGCAGCGGGTACGGAATTTTCTGGATTCCAAATTACGTGTCCTTCGGTCTCAACCCGCTGAACGATATGGTCAATGCCGCGACCACCACGTACTCGGGGACAATCGATGGGACTCACCCGGTCAACACAATTGCCTTTCCGTTTCCATCGGGCATTTCCGCGCCGCCCGGCCGGAGTCTCGGCGCGCAAGGGACGCAACAATTTCTCACTCAAGTCGTGCAGTCGATCACGGAGGCGTATCCCGCGAACCATCCAGCGGGTTACGTCCAGCAATGGAATCTGAACATCCAACGCGCACTGCCTGCGGACTTTTTCCTTTCTGCGGTTTATGTGGGTTCGAAGGGGGCGCACCTCGAGCAGTACTCCCAGCAAGTCAATCAAATCTCGGACGCATTGCTCGCAGAGGCAGCGGCCCAGGTCGACCTGACACTCCCAAATCCCAGACAAAACGTCGTCATCGTGCAATCCACGCGAAATCCGTTCTTCATCAACGGACAGGCGCTTGCGCTCACGGGCTCGACAACGACCAAGGGGCAACTCCTTCGTCCTTATCCCCAGTACACGAGCGTTCAACTCGCCGGCCAGGGCTCATACGACAGCATCTATCACTCCTTTCAGCTCACCGTACAGAGAAGGTTCGCGGGCGCCGGGTCGCTGCTGGTCGCTTACACCAATTCGAAACTCATCAGCGACACCGACACGCTGACTTCGTGGCTGGAGACAGGCGTCGGAGGAATCCAAAATAACAACAATCTGCGGGGAGAGCGTTCGCTCTCCTCGCAGGACGTTCCCCAGCGTTTGGTGGTGAGCTTTGTCCTCGATCTCCCATTCGGCAAGGGTAAGAAGTTTTTCTCGGGAGATAGTGATATGGCAGAAAAGATTATGGGAGGATGGGGCGTCGACGGAGTCACTATATTCCAGCGGGGATTCCCTCTGGTCTTTACGAACGGACAGCTCAACGGCACCACACTTTTTGGCGGGGGTTCTCGCCCGGACCTCGTCTCCGGCTGCCGTACATCGGTGGCCGGCGCCGCTACTGCAAAGCTCGGAGACCCAAATAATCTAAGCGCGCCGCGATGGTTCAACTCTTCTTGTTTTACTGCGCCGCCTGATTTCACTTTCGGAAATGAGCCGCGCGTGGATCCCCGGCTGCGCTCGCAAGGAGTTGATAATTTCGATTTTTCCTTATTCAAGAGAACAAGATTTGCCGCCAACGATCGGCTTGGCCTTGAGTTTCGAACGGAGTTCTTCAACATCTTCAATAGAACTCAGTTTGCCCCGCCCAACACGATTTGCTGCACCACCAACAATAAGAACTTCGGGGTCGTAACCAGCACGGCTCCCGGGACAAATCCGCGCCTGGTTCAATTCGGTTTGAAATTCATTTTCTAGAATGTGAGGTTCGAGACAGCTGAAATTGGACATGAATTGGTACGCGCGTTAGTGGGTTTCTGTACCAACGGAGTGAGAGTTCCTTGAAGAATTAAAACTGCTGGTTGGCATCTAAAAATCTTCTCATTCGACCGGCAGTGGTGTATGTTTCGAACAGCATCGGAGCTTGCCGGGGGGTGCGCCGGTGCACGGGGTGTCTCGCTGAAGGTGCAGCGTTATGCCGCGGAATTGAGAGCTACGCATGAGTTCTGCGCCGCAAGGACGCGCGCTCGCATTTCCCATCGCTTGGAGCCCGAGGCAGGAACTTTCTGCCCCGGCGCCAAAAGCTGCCGGAGACCGCTCTCCGAGCGATGAGGAGGTGATGGCTCGCCTGCAGTCTAATGATTCGGCCGCATTGGAGATTCTCTTTGGCCGTTACGCCCGCCTTGTGCTCGCCATTGCACGAGGCATCGTCCGCGATAGCGGCGAGGCCGAGGATGTCGTCCAGGAAGCATTCTTCTACCTGTACAAGAAATCGCTGCTTTTTGATGGTTCAAAGGGAAGTGCGAAGAATTGGATTATTCAAATTGCGCTTCACCGGGCACTGGACAGGAAGTCGCACCTGACACGCAGAGGCTTTTATGCTGGTACAGACATCGGCGCTCTCGGCGATACTCTAATGGGGGAGACCGATCTGGACCGGGAGATCGGCGCCAAGCTCAACCGGGTGCAGCTCGAGAGAGCCTTCGAGCAGTTACCCGAGATGCAGCGCTTGACGCTTGAGTTGTTTTATTTCGAGGGGTTGGATCTACGTGAGATCAGCAAAAAGCTCAATCAGCCATTGGGAAACAGCCGTCACCACTTCTATCGTGGTCTGGAACGGTTAAGAAGAAGCGCCTTTGTCCAGAGGCTTCGGGGAACTAAGCAATGCTAGAGGGCCAGAAGAGTCTGGAAGACCACGAGAAATTCAGGGAGCTCAATGCTCTGGCAATCTCCGGCACCCTCACACCGCTGGAGTGGTCCGAGTTGAATTCGCATTTGGACCATTGCGAGGAATGCCGCGAGGTCGCTCTCCAATACCACATTCTGGCGACAGAGGGAATTCCCACAATCGCGGACGCTTACACTGATCGGCTAGCGCAGGGAAGCTGGGACGAGGAAGCAACTCTGAAGAAATTGCTCGCACGTGTGCGGACAGCCTGGCGACCCGTTCTCGATTGGAACGTGCCCGTAGGGACTGCCGCACCGCCCCCCGTTTTGCGCCGAATCATCGCTAATTCTCTTGCACAAGCCGCACTCGCGGCATGCATCGTAGTGGCAGTCGGGTTCCAAGCCTATCGCCTGGGGGTTCGAGCGCAGGGCGCTGGCAGTCCGGCCCCGGTGTCTCCTGCTGAGCGGCTCCAGAAGCTTGCGGCCGAAAAGAAGTCGGCGAACGAACTGCTCGCGGCCCGGACCGCAAGGCTCGCGCAATTGCAGGAACAAAGCGCACGGGAGGAACGAGAACTCGCGAAATTGCGATCGGCGTTGCGTGAGACTGAAGAGCATTCGAACGAACTTATGGCAGCCAACACCCAGTCCGGCGGACAGCTACATGAGATCGCGCAACAACGCGACACTCTGAACACCCAGCTTCAAGACGCGAACCAGGCTTATCAGAATGTTCGGACCGAACTCGCAAGCCTGCGCGCCGACCGCGAAAGAGTATTGATCAAGACCACCTCGCTCGAAGCGAGAATTGACGAACTCACGGCCATCAACCGGGATCAGGAACGCAGGCTCCAAGACTCGGAACAGTATCTCGCTTCCGACCGGGACATCCGCGAACTGATGGGGGCGAGGAAGCTTTATATTGCGGATGTTTTCGATGTTGATAGCGGCAGCCGCACGAAGAGACCCTTCGGTCGGGTCTTTTACACCCAGGGTAAGTCTCTCATCTTCTATGCGTTCGATCTCGATCGCCAGCGCGGCGTAGTGAATGCCAACACGTTCCAGGTGTGGGGCCAGAAGGAGACGGCGCAGGGAGAGCAGGCGCTGCCCTTGAATTTGGGCATTCTATACATGGACAACGAAACCAATCACCGATGGGTGATGCGCTTCGACGATCCCAAACAGCTGGCGGAGATCGACGCGGTGTTTGTTACAGTCGAGCCGCGCGGCGGCAGCCGGAAACCAACGAGCAAACCGTTCCTCTACGCGCTCCTCCGTAACGAAGTGAATCATCCTTAGAGTCCGAAAATTCCTACTGGAATTCTAAGGGTGGACGGTAGACGCAGGGCTTTCGTCTGGGCCGGCATTCCTCTGCTCCTTTTCCCGCTTTCGTTTCCAGCCGTGTACTCAGGCTGGTACACATCTATTCATGAGTTCGTAACAGTAGGTAGAGCCGGAAAAATGTCGAGGAGTTGTGTCGCAAAAAAAGCTCTCAGTGCGGAGCTTGCGGGGAAGTATGTCCCGGCGCGGGAGTTTTAGTACCCGGCGGGACCAAAGTTGGGGGTAAGGAGCGCAGATCATGAAAAAAACACATACCAAGTCTCTTGTGGTGTTTGCCTTGGGGCTCTCATTCTGTGTCGCTTGCCTCGTCGTGGTCAGCCCGCCGTCTCGGGCTCAATCGACGTACGGCACGGTCAACGGGTCCGTCACGGATGCTTCGGGAGCCGCAATCGCCGATGCCCAGGTCACACTGACGAACCTAGGCACATCGGAAAAACGAACCCAATCGACTGGAAATGAGGGGTTTTACTCCTTCGTGAATTTGAACCCGGGCCGGTACAAAATTGATGTCGAGAAGCCAGGCTTTAAGCGCATCACTCGTCCGGAGGTCGTCGTAGACGTGCAACAGACCGTGCGCATTGACCTCGCGATGCAGGTCGGCGATGTCTCGCAGAGCATCGAGGTGACGGGAGAGACGCCCCTGCTGCAGCCGGAGACCTCCTCATTGGGGCAAGTGGTTGAGGAGCGAAAAGCAAATGAGCTGCCATTGAACGGCCGTAACGTTTTTAATCTTGTTAGTTTGGCTCCCTCGGTGATTCCGCAAGGCAGCGCTGGCGGCACTCCTGTCGGCGTAAATCCGTTTGGTTGGGGGAATTATCAGATAAACGGATCCTTCGGGAACGAGAGTGCGGAATACCTCGATGGCCAGCCGCTCAACATTGGCTATATCAACCTGCCGGTGGTGATTCCCACGCAGGACTCGATTCAAGAGTTCAAGGTGCAGACCAGCAATTTGGGCGCTGATTGGGGCAAGTTCTCTGGCGGCGTGATCAATTTGAGCACGAAGTCCGGAACCAACAGCCTGCACGGAGAGGCTTACGAATATTTGCGCAACAAAGTCCTCAATGCAAATGATTTCTTCCTGAATAAGTTCGGCCAGAAGCGGCCGCCATTCACCCAGAACCAATTCGGGGCCAATGCCGGCGGACCCCTGTTTATTCCGCATCTTTACGAGGGCCGCGACAAGACTTTCTGGTTTTTCAGCTGGGAAGGCTTCCGTCTCCGCACGGGAAGTGCGTTCACGACTACTGTACCGACGCCTGCGGAAGCGGCAGGAGACTTCTCGACAATCAAGACGCCAGTCGTGGATCCTTGCGGCGGCACGGTAACGATGCCCGTTGCTTGCCCGAATTTTGCCGGGGCTCCGACTCCCTTCGCGGGGAACAAAATCCCCGCGAATCGGCTCAACCCGACCTCGTTGGCCCTGTTGAAATTCTTTCCGACCGCTAACAATGCAGGCAGCGTTGATCCTACGACGGGAATTGTGACGAACAACTTCACCACAGCGACCAGCGCCGGCGGCAACCAGAACGAGGTTGTAGGGCGGTTAGACCAGACCCTGACTTCGAATCAGCACCTCTTTTTCCGAATCTCCTATTGGGATGTACTAGATCTGCCCGTCGATCCCTTGGGAACGGGGCTCTGCGCGGATCGCTGCGCGGAAACCTACAGCAGCTACAGCCCGACTCTGGGCTACACCTATACCCTTACTCCAACCACCATTGTTGGCCTCAATGCGAGCCTTAGCTATTTCCAATATAACCGCTCACCCAAGAATGCGGGATTTGATCTCACTACTATCGGCTATCCGGCCCAATACAACACGGCGGTGCCTTCGCTTGCCAGGACGCCGCCCACGCCTTGCGTCTTTAACTTCGCGGACAACATCATGTGCACGCAAGGTCAAAGCTTCATTCAAGATCGCAACACGCAGTTCAACTTTTCTCCTAGCATTACGCTGGTTCGGGGACATCACACCGCCAAATTCGGCGCGCAATTCGAGCTCGGGCGTGACAATTATGCGCAAACCAACGTCGGCAGCGGCGCGTTCGCTTTCTGCGGCTCTGGGCTAGCTTGCTTCTCACATTTCAGCTTTGCGGATTTCCTCTTGGGCTTCGCGGATAACCCGAGTCAAGTAGAGAACCACTTCTTCGGCCAAGCGGTTGTCCCGGCATTGGTGGCCGGGCAACAGTTCTATCGCGCGTTCTATGTGGATGACACCTTCCATGCCACCAAGAAGCTGACTTTAAATCTTGGCATCCGCTATGACCTGCAGGGACCATGGTCCGAGCGGTTCAACCGGCAGTCGTATTTCGACCCCAATGCCCAGAGCTGGCTATCGAATCCGTCCGCCACGGCCGGCTTGACCAATGTACCGGGCTTGCCGGGGTTGCACGGTGATGTGTTTCTGGTTAGTCCAGGCAAGCGGACCAACATTCCTCTGGATAAAACGGAAGTGTCTCCCCGCGTCGGTTTTGCCTACAGCTTCAATCCCAAGACGGTGGTTCGTGGCGGCTACGGAATCTTCTACATTCCGAACTATCTTTCCTTTGGTCTGAATCCGAATAACGACCCGGTGAACGATGCCACGACTTCCTATACCGGAACGGTTAACGGCACCGTGCCCACAAACACAATCAACACGCCGTTCCTGCCGAGCATTGTGCCGCCGGTTGGCCGCAGCCTAGGGACCCTCGGCACCCAACAGTATGTGACGCAGACGGTGCAAAGCTTCGCTATAGCCGATCTTGGGAATCATCCAGCTGGGTACGTTCAACAGTGGAACCTAAATCTCCAGCGGGAGCTGCCGGCGCGATTCTTTGTGTCGGCGGCCTATGTGGGTTCCAAGGGGACGCATCTGGAGCTGTACGATTCAGAATTTGACCAATTGGGCGACAACTTTCTTAGCCAGGCTGCCACGCAGTGCGCGGCTCAGGTGGCGGTGACCGCCACCCGCTGTGTAGGATCGGCTGCTGCAGGCGTTCCACAGGTCACGGCCCTACAATCCGTGCCTAACCCTTTCTTTGATCCAACCACTAAAACGGCCTTCGCCTTGGGATCGCCGACGACCACCACCGGGCAGCTTAACCGCCCGTACCCGCAGTATTCGAGTCTCCGCCTGGCCGGTCAGGGCAACTACGACAGCTCCTATAACTCATTCCAACTTACGGTTGAGCGTCGGTTTACGAGCGGCGGCTCGCTGCTGGTTGCTTATACCAATGCCAAGCTCATTAGTAACGCGGATACACTGACCAACTGGCTTGAGGGCGGCGGCACCGGCGCGATCCAGGATTACAATAACCTGAAGGGTGATCGTTCCCTTTCGTCGCAGGACGTTGCTCAACGTCTGGTCATAAGCTACGTCGTTGACCTTCCCTTCGGCCACGGCAAGAGGTATCTATCTGGCGCAAGCGGTTACATGGATAAGCTCGTGGGTGGCTGGGGAATGGACGGGGTGACCGTTTTTCAAAGTGGATTTCCACTCGTGTTTACCAACGGGGCCCCTAACTATGTGACTCTCTTCGGCGCGCATTCGCGTCCGAACGTGGTCGCAGGGTGCAACAAGGCGTCACCTTTAAGTGGCCGGGGACAACTGAATGAGTGGTTCAATACCGCTTGTTTTACGCAACCGGCGGACTTTACCTTCGGCAACGAGTCACGCGCGGATCCAACGCTCCGCGGATCGGGAGTCAGAAACTTCGACTTCGCGTTGTTCAAGAGGACGCGTTTCGGTCCAGACGAAAGGCTGGGAATAGAGTTCCGGAGCGAGTTCTTCAATATCTTCAACCGGACGCAGTTTGCTCCCCCGAACGCGAGCTTTTCGTCATCGAATTTTGGCGTGGTAAGCAGCACGGAGCCAGGCACCAATCCTCGGCTCATCCAGTTCGGGCTAAAGTTCGTTTTTTGATGCTCGGGACAGCCAGAGTGGATGTCGGTGAAGCATCCACTCTGGCATCTCATTCTGTATATCTCCAAGGGCTGCTCATTCCTGTTTGCGTCCAGCTTTTCCGTCCTCAGTTTCGTGTTAGCCTATTTTTGCGCATCCGAACCTCCTTATTGGTGTCTCGACGCGCGAGAAGTCGCCCACAAACATGACTCGTCGGTTTACGCGGCGTAATTTTCTGAACCTTGCAGCCACGGTTGCCGCAGGCCCCATTTTCGAAGTGAAGCCGCTGCGTGGAATCGATTTTCTTCTTCGAAATTCTCCTACGCCACGCAAATTCCTCATTGAAACTATGCCTGGCGGCGCGGCGCTGTTCGACTATAACAACGATGGTCTCCTCGACATATTCCTTGTAAATGGCGGCAAGATCACCGATACGTTGAAAGTCCCTGAACAGTTTGACCGTAGCAATCCTCGTTACTGGAACCGCTTGTACCGCCAGAATCGCGATGGCAGTTTCACGGACGTTACTCAAGCCGCGGGCCTTGCCGCCGCCGGCAACGGCAACTACGGCATGGGCGTCGCCGTGGGCGACTATGACAATGACGGTTTCCCCGATCTTTACGTCACCAGCTACGGCAAAAATGTCTTGTACCACAACAATGGCGACGGCACTTTCACGGATGTGACCCAGAAAGCTGGAGTATCTGCCGGCGGCTGGTCGGTCTCCGCGGGCTTTTTCGATTTCGATAATGACGGCCATCTCGATCTTTTTGTCACTCGATACATGGAATGGAATGCCGACCATAACAAAATTTGTGGCGGGGATTGGCATACCTACTGTCCGCCAGCCGAGTTTCCTCCAACGACCTGCATTCTCTATCGCAACAGGGGCGATGGAACCTTCGAGAATGTCAGCGAGTCTTCCGGCATCACCGCAAAGAAGGGGCGGGCGCTGGGTGCCGCGTTTGCGGACTACGACGCCGACGGAAACACAGACATCTTTGTGGCCAACGATGGCATGCAGCAATACCTCTACCACAATAATGGCAACGGCACTTTCACCGAGTGCGCGCTCGAATCTGGCGCGGCCCTAACCGCCGATGGCAAGGGGCTTTCCGGCATGGGCACCGTCTTTCAAGACTACGACAACGATGGCCGCCCGGATATTCTCGTGACGGTGCTGCCTCGCGAGCTGTACGGCCTTTATCACAACGACGGCGGAGGTTCGTTCAGCTACCAAAGCCTTGAAACCGGGCTGGGCGCTCTGACCTCCGGCAGTTCCGGCTGGGGCGTTGGCTTGGAAGACTTCGACAATGATGGCTGGAAAGATCTTTTCGTTGCTCAGAGCCACGTCCTAGACAATGTCCAGCAGATCGACGCGTCCTTGCGTTACAAAGAAGTTCCACTGCTCGCCCTCAATCATCACGGACGCTTCGAACGAGCTGACTCCGGCGTCACCACGCCTTTGGCTGCGCGCGGCGTGGCCTTTGGCGATATCAACAATGACGGCTGGATGGACGCTCTCATTACCACTCTGGGTGGTCCCCCAGTCCTGCTTCTCAACCGCGGAACCAACGGCAACCACTGGCTCTCCATTACTCTCCGCGGCACCCGCAGCAATCGCGATGGCTACGGCGCGCGCGTAGACGTGAACGGCCGGACTCGTTTTGCGAGTTCCGCGAGCAGCTACGTGTGCGCCAATGACAAGCGTCTCCACTTCGGCCTCGGCGATTCCCAAATCGCCACAGTCGATGTATCGTGGCCTTCCGGGGCCCAACAGAAGTTGAAAGACGTACACGCCGACCAGTTTCTCGAAATACGAGAACCGGAGCACTCGTGATACACGCGATTGTATTTTTCTGGCTGGCTCTGCAAGGTGTTTCGCCCGAGGGCGCTCAGCACATGCAGGCAGGCGTTGATGCGCATAAGCAAGGGCAGTTTGATGTGGCTATCAAGGAATTCCGGAAGGCTACGGAGAGCGATCCAAATTTAGCGGAAGCGTTTCTCGATCTTGGGGAAGTTTACCTGGAAACCCGCGACTATCCAGCCGCGGTCGCTGCGCTCAAACGCGCGTTGGAGCTAAGCCCGGAGCTCGACGCCGCGCACCTGCAGTTGGGCTATGCTTTGCTGGCGCAGGGTTACGCGGAGGAGGCCATTCC
>Ga0137409_10005293_pt1 | contig 13461 bp, 11 predicted proteins | sample CZODoug1_16funga_FD_122059 | JGI IMG/M metagenome (GOLD analysis project Ga0137409, IMG submission 122059) | Vadose zone soil fungal communities from Angelo Coast Range Reserve, California, USA - CZODoug1_16fungal (Hybrid Assembly) | ecosystem: Environmental > Terrestrial > Soil > Vadose zone...
TTCACCCACCTGTCATTTCGAACGGAACAAGCCGACGCTTTTGCATTTCCGATTCATTCCGATGAATCGGTCGGCTTGTATAGTGAGAAATCTCTCTTCGATTTGGATACGGGGCAACGCACGATCAACCTGAGATCGGTCGCCCTGGATCAAATGTCAAAGGTGAACGGACGGAAAACGATGGCCCAAACGAAAAAAGGGCGCATCATCTTGCGATGACGCGCCCTGTAAACTGTGTCGTACAGCCGTCCTGCTTCGCCGCCTAATTTACTCGTTCGCGCTCCGGCCGAAGCCCTCGCACTACCTTTCAATCCTGCTGCTCTGCTGTCCTGCTCTGCGACTCAAGTTTTCACAGAATCCGCTTCCTGCTCCGGCTTCTTCACCCTCTTCCTATTGCGCCACAAAATTTTAAGGCTCTGTTGCGCATATCGGAAGAAGGCGCTTCCACCAGTTCATTCCGCGCTTTCCGTCGATCGCCCCGAATCGTTTTCACTTTCCGTTTCGATCTAGGTGCACAATAAATTTTCTCTCATCTCGCGTCAACTGGATTTTCAGTTTTCACCTGTGCAAATCTGTGGATGATTGTGAATAAGTTTGAGGCCTCATCACGCCTCAAACGTCCATCTCCCATCCGCCATTGTCCGCTCCACCGGAATCGTCACCAGCGTCGACGGCTCTTCTTTCATCGGATCTCTTCCCAGTACCACCAAATCCGCCACCTTCCCAACTTCCAACGACCCCTTCAACTTTTCTTCAAACGATGCATACGCTCCATGAATCGTCCCCACTCGTATCGCCTCTTCCACCGAAATCTTCTGCTTCGCCCCCCAAACATTTCCTTTCGTGTCCGTTCGCGTCACTTCCGATTGCAGCGCCATCATCGGCACAAATTCTCCCGGCGGATAATCGGACGCTTGCGTCGCGCGAATCCCCGCATCCAGAAACGACCGCAGCGCAAACATGTGATTCAGCCGCTCCTCGCCGTAATACTTCATCTTCTCGCCGTGATAATAAACGTATGTCGAAAATGGCGTCGGAATCGCGCCCAGCGCCGCGATCCGCGCCACCAGGCCATCATTGACAACCGTGCAGTGCTCCAGCCGATATCGCGCGTCCCGCCGCGGAGTTTCTTTCTGCAGCCGTTCGTACACCCGCAGCGTCGTATCAATCCCCACGTCCCCATTAGCATGCGTCCCGATCTGCCATCCCGCCAGATGCGCCTTCCGCCCGTATTCGTAAAGCTCCTCTTCTGTCATCACCAAAATTCCAAAATCCTTTGGTCGCCCTTCATAGGCCGTCGAAAGCCGCGCCGTCCGTTCCGAAATCGATCCGTCGCAAACCAGCTTCATCGCGCCCACGCGCACCCACTCATCGCCCAGCCCTGTCCGCACACCCGCCGCAATCATCGAATCGATGTGCCGGTAATTGACGAAGCAGTACGCGCGATACAGCAGCTCCCCCGCATCCCGCGCATCCTGATACGCCTGCAGATCGACCGGCGTCCCCTGCGCTTCCGTCGCAGAAGTGATTCCCGTCTTCGCCAGCATCTTCGAGATGAGCTTCACGCCCTCGCGCTGGTCATCACGCGTAAACGCCGTCGGCCGCACTCTGTCGATCAACGCCTGCGCGCTCTCCGCCAACCGCCCATTCAATTTTCCAGTCGCCGCGTCGTGATCGATTCTGCCCCCAGCTGGATCGGGCGTTTGCTCATTAATCCCAGCCTTCCGAAACGCCAGTGAATTGCAATAAATCGTGTGACCGCCGCGGTGTTGGATGTACACCGGATGATCCGGTACCGCCGCATTTAAATCCCCAATCGTCAGCGGCCGCCCGTCGGAAGTCTTCGTGTCGTCGTACTTAAATCCCATCACCCAGTCGCCTACCGCCGTTTTCGCCGCACGCTCCCGCAGGGCCGTCGTAATCGCCGCAATCGACCGCAAATCGCAATCCACCATCCGCAGATGCATCACGCCCGCCTGCGCCGGATGCGAATGTGCATCAATAAACCCGGGCACAACGGTCTTCTTCCCCAAATCAATCTTCTTCGTCGTCGGCGTTGCCAGAGCCAGCACGTCCGCGTCGCTTCCCACCGCCAGAATCCGCCCCCGCGCAATAGCAATCGCCTCTGCCCGCGGTTCCCGCGCGTTAACTGTCCAGATATTCCCGCCGTGCAAAATCAGCTCCGCCTTCTCCTGCTCCAAGGCCCACGCCAACTCGGCAGGGAAGCACGCACCCAAACCAAGCGCTCCGACTCCGGCGAGGAATTCACGACGCTTCGCCATTTTTTCTCCGATTGTTTTTGTCTTTAGCAGTGGGCCGATTTCACGACGGATAATTCCGCGATTCTTTTTCTCGCGAAGTCACTCCACGGGCTGTGCGGATCGAGCGCCACGTATTGCTGCCAGTGTTCGAAGGCTTCCGCGAAGGCGTTCATTCTTTCGCAAACGAGAGCGAGTGTATACCGCGCGTCGGAATAGCCCGGCTCGATGCGAACCGCGGAACGTAAGTGTTGGCGCGCTTCTTCGAGATGGCCGAGTTCCTCGAGAACACTTCCCAGGTTGGAATGAGCCAGCGGGCTCTGCGAATCTGATTCCACCGCGCGGCAAAAATATTCTTTCGCTCTTTCCAAATTTCCCATCTCGTAATAAAGGGTGCCGCAGTTTATCAGCGCTTCCAGTTTTTGCGGATTCGCGATTAACGCGCGCTCGTACGCTGTAATCGTTTGTTCAGCCGCCAGGCCCTCCGTTTCACTGTCCAGAGCGGCTTCAAATAGTTCCTCCGCGGAACGGCCGGACATGACGCGGACTTTCTCGCCCATCTCGCGGGTGTCGAAGTTCATCACGAGCTGGCCGGAGAGAGGATCGAGACGAACTCCGTCGCGTTCGACGACTGCATCTCGACCATCCGAATGTATGCGCAGTTCATTCAGAGGAGCGTGTGAATTGAGAATCCCTTTGCGGAGCGCGGCCAGAGCCCGGCCGAGACGGCTGGCGGGAACGCCGCTTTCGATGAGCTGCTTGACTGTGCGAAGGCCAATGAGGTCGTGAAAATTGTAGAACCGGTTGTTTTGTTCCTTGCGCAATGAAACAAGGCGCAAACGATCCCAGTAGTCCAGTTGTTTTGCTGTCAGGTCCAGGATGCGCTGGACTTCTTCGCGGCTGAATCGGTCGGTTGATCCCATGAACTGTTTACTAGCTTACGCTTTTTTTCTCTTTTTCTCAGCGACGGGCGCGGCCACCGGCTCGACGGCCCGAACGGGCGGCTTTTTCGGAGCCGCTGCCGTAGCCGGCGCTTGCTTCTCCGCGAGACTCTTCTTCAGCGCTTCCATCAGGTCAATCACGGGCGCCAGGTGCGGCTGCCTCACTTCTGTCACCTGCTGGCCCTTCAGCTTCGCGGCAATCATCCCCTTCACATTTTCCTGGTATTCGTCGCGATATTTCTGCGCTTCGAATGGCGCCGCCAGGCTCTCGATCAACTGGTGCGCCAGCTTCTTTTCCTGGTCCTTCACCTCAACTTTATCCGTCGGCAACGACTCCGCCGCACGAATCTCATTCGTGTAGAACATCGTGTGCAGCGTCAGCCCCTTCGCGCCCGGCCGGATCACCACGATGTGCTCGCGCTGGTGCATCGTAACCTTTGCAATCGCCGCGTACGCCGACTCTTCCATCGCCATCATTAGCAGCTTGTACGCCTTCCCACCGCCCTCTTCGGGCCCAACGTAATACGACGCGTCGAAATACAGCGGGTCCACTTCGTTCAGTTTCACAAACTCCAGAATCTCCATCACGTGCGCCGACGGTGGCTCAATCTTGTCGAGCTCCTCCTCCGTGAACAGCACGTACTGATCTTTCTCGTACTCGTAGCCCTTCACAATCTCGGACCGCTCCACAGTTCGTTGGCATGTCGGGCAACTCAACGGCTGCTTCAGTCGCGAATTGCACACTTTGTGCAGTTGATTGAAGCTGATTCGTTCGCCACGCGCGGCCGCAAACAGCCGCACCGGTATCGAAATCAAGCCGAACGTGATGTGGCCTTTCCAGATGCTTGTGGCCATGACGAATCTCCTTCAACCGTAGTTTCTAAAACCGCATTTAAGGCTAATCACAAAGGTTAGTCGGGTAAGAGGGGCGATGCAAGACGATTTCCACAGGTTAAGTGCTTGTATTGCAAAGGGAAAGGACTAGAACTGACTTCTCGATTCTTAGGGCAAAAGGGCGCTAAAACTCCGGACGCCAGGGAAGCGTGGGTTAAAATGCTCGAGGGGAATTAGTGGAGCGATGCCGGACAAATTAGAGGAGTACAGGCGCAAACGGCAGTTTAACCGCACCCCCGAACCGCCGGGCACTATCGAAGCCCCAGGCAAGGCCAGTTCGAGCGGCAAGCGCTTGCCGAATCCGAAATTGGCCATCCTCGAAGGTCCCGCCACATCCGGTCTCGCCACCGAAAACGCTTTTGTCGTGCAAAAGCATGCCGCGACTCGCCTCCATTACGATTTTCGCTTGGCCATCGACGGCACTCTCAAATCCTGGGCCGTCCCCAAAGGTCCTTCGCTCAACACATCCGACAAACGCTTGGCCGTCCAAACGGAAGATCATCCACTCGAATATGGCGGCTTCGAAGGAAAAATCCCCGAAGGCAGCTATGGCGCCGGAACGGTCATGGTCTGGGACCGCGGTAGCTTCGTTGTCGAAGGAAATCGCGATGCCGAAACGCAACTCAAAAAAGGTGACTTGAAATTTATCCTCAATGGCGAAAAGCTTCGCGGCAGTTTCGTTCTCGTCAAACTGAAACAAAGTGAAAAAGGCAATGAGTGGCTCCTCATCAAGCACAAGGACGCCGCCGAAGACGCCGCTTACCAAATCGACGCGCACGACGGCTCGGTTCTCACCGGCCGAACGATTGACGAAATCAAGCAGGAGCTTCCGCCAAAACGAAATCCAATCCCGATCCAGCCGGCGGATCTCCATCCGGTGCGCAAAAGCACGATGCCCTCGCGCATCGGCCCCATGCTCGCCACGCTTTCGAATCAGCCTTTCTCCGATCCCAACTGGCTTTTCGAAATCAAGTGGGACGGCGTTCGCGCCCTGGCCCATCTCTCAAACAACTCCCTCACGCTCCGCTCGCGCAACAATGTCGACATTACCAAGCGCTATCCCGAACTCGCCCCACTCGCCAAAAGTCTCGCCGCACGCGAAGCAGTCATCGACGGCGAAATCGTCGCGCTGAACGAAGCCGGCCTGAGCGATTTCGAACTCCTTCAGCAACGCATGCATGTCCGCACGCCCAGCGAAAAACTCATCGCGAGCACGCCCGTCGTCTATTTCGTATTCGATCTTCTCTATTGCGATGGATTTGACTTGCGTGAAGCTCCGCTGCTTCAGCGTAAACAGTTTTTGCAGCGCCTTCTTTTTCCTTCGTCCACGTTCCGCTATGCCGATCATCAATTGGAGCAAGGCAATGAACTGTTCGAATTAGCGCGGCAGCACGGCCTCGAAGGCATCGTCGCGAAGCGCATTGACAGCCAGTACGTCTCCGACCGCAGCGCCAGCTGGCTCAAACTGAAAGTCACCCAAACCGTCGACGCCGTCGTCGGCGGCTGGACCGAGCCTCGCACCAGCGGCCTGAAATTCGGTTCGCTCCTTCTCGGCCTCCACGACGGCAAAAAACTCCGCTTCATCGGCCACGTCGGCTCCGGATTCGATGCCAGCAAACAAAGCGAAATTTTTGCCAGGCTCAAGGAACTTTCCTCTTCCACATGCCCGTTTGACACAAAACCTGCCGCCAATGAAAAGCCGTTCTGGACCTCACCGGCCCTCGTCGCGCGCGTTAAATTTAGCGATTGGACCAACGAAAACGCTCTGCGCCATCCTGTTTTTCTCGGTCTTCGTGAAGACATCCAACCCACCGACTGCACGTGGGAAACCGAAGCGGCGACTCCGCCTCAAACTGACGTTGTCCATGCGCCGCAAATCGTCGGCCGCGTCCTCACAGACAAATCTAAAATCGAATCCGAACTCTTTTCCGGCCGCGCCGAAACGCTCAACATCGAACTTGACGGCAAACGGCTCCGCTTCAGCAATCTCAACAAAATCTATTTTCCCGAATCCGGTTACACCAAACGCGACCTCCTTGCTTACTACTACTCCGTCGCCGACTACATCTTGCCGTTCCTCAAAAATCGCGCATTGGTTCTGCGCCGCTACCCCGACGGCATCAAGGGCCAGGCTTTTTTCCAAAAAGACTTGCGCGAAGGCCTCCCCGATTGGTTCAAAACCGTTCCCATCGATTCCGACGAACGCGGCAAGGAAATTCACTACGCCACAGCCAATGATCTCGCCTCGCTCCTCTTTCTCACCGGCCTCGGCTGCATCGACCACAATCCCTGGTCCAGCCCCATTTCCGATCTCGACCATCCTGACTATTTTTTCTTCGACCTCGATCCCTCCGATGGCACCGAGTTCAACGTCGTTGTCACCGTCGCCAAAGCGCTGCATGAACGCCTCGAATCGCTCAAGCTCAAAAGTTTTCTCAAAACTTCCGGCGCCACCGGATTCCACATTTTTATTCCCGTCGAACCTGTGTACACCTACGAACAGTTGCGCACGTTCGCAGAAATCATCGCCCGCGGCGTCACCGCCCAACATCCAAATCTCGTCACTAGCGAGCGCATCGTCGCAAAACGTCCCTCCGGCCGCGTCTTGATCGACGTCGCGCAAAACGCGCAAGGCCGTCCGCTCGCCGCCGCTTACTCCGTCCGCGCGTTCCCCAAAGCGCCGGTCTCCACGCCGGTTCACCCGCGCGAACTCCGCGCCACTCTCAAACCGGAAAGCCTCAACATCAAATCCATCCGCGCGCGCCTCAAAGAAAAAGGCGACCTCTGGGCCAGTTTCTGGAACTCCCGCCAACGCCTCGAAAAAGCCATCGAATTGCTAAGCGCCCAAATGTCCACCGCCGCCAAAAAACACTAGTCTCGCTGCCTCTCTTCTCTGTGTGCTCTGTGCTCCGCTCTCTGTGCCCTCTGTGTTAAAAGCCTTTCTCTTTTTTTCCTTCGGCTACGCGCCCCGCTCCCTTGCTATGATATTTTCTCTCTCCAGGGAGGCCCCCATTGCGCGCACTGGCAAACTCCACGTCGGCACTTCCGGCTATTCCTACAAACAGTGGAAGGGCAGCTTCTATCCGGAAAAACTTCCGGACAAGGACATGCTCTCCTTCTACGGCAAGCAATTCTCCACCGTCGAAATCAATCACAGTTTCTATCGCATGCCGACAGAATCGGTCCTACTCGGCTGGGCCAAAAGTGTCCCCGAAGGATTTCGTTTCGCGTTGAAAGCCAATCAGCAAATCACGCACATCAAACGCCTTCGCGATTGCGAAAGCACTCTCAAGCGTTTCCTCGAAGTAGCCAGCGTCCTGAACGACGGCGACCATCTCGGCCCGGTCCTCGTCCAGCTTCCGCCTAATTTCAAATTCGATCAGCCCCTGCTCGAAGAATTCCTCGCCCTCCGGCCGCCCGCGTTCCAGTTCGCTTTCGAAGTCCGCCACGCCTCCTGGTATACGGAAGAAACTTACGCCACGCTCCGCAAACACAACGTCGCTCTCTGCCTCGCCGAAACCGAAAAGCAAACTCCGCCCGATGTCCTCACCGCGGACTTCACCTACGTCCGCCTGCGCATGGAAAACTACACGCCAGCTCAGCTCGTCGCCTGGAAAAAACGTTTCGACGCCTGGCTAAAACAGGGCATCGACGTCTTCGTCTATTGCAAACACGAAGACGAAGGCAAAGCCCCCGCCTACGCCCGCCAACTTCTCGGCAAATAAACCCGTCGCCCTTTTTTCCGTTGTCCGTGTAGTGGCCGATCTTCAGATCGGCGTTTGGTCTCGCAGCCGCGCAGCGTAGCGCCGGGACTCAAGTCCAGCCTCTTTTTTCGTTCTTTATTGTGTAGAGCCGTCCCACGCATCAACCTCCCCTAACATCCTCCACTACATTATTCGTAACAACACATCTCTTTCCTCGACTCCGGCGAATTCCGACGCCCGTGTTATGTTCACCTAATCGCGGAGGATCCTAACGTTGCTTAAATTCATCGCACGGCTGACGACCATCGTCGTCTTCTCCCTCACCGCATTTTTTGCGCGCTCCGCGACTGCGCAGTCGAACGCCGGCCTGAAAATCGGCTTCTCCATCGAAGCTATGAACGGCGAACGTTGGCAAACCGACCTCGCCTCTTTCGAATCCCGCGCCAAACAGCTCGGCGCGGACGTGATCTCCGCCGACGCCCACGGCGACGACGATCGCCAGCTCCAGCAGGTTCAGGACATGATCAAGGCCGGCATCAAAGCCCTCGTCTTACTGCCGCACGACACTTCAAAAGCCAGCCGCATCGTCGACGCCGCAAAAGCAGCCAACGTAAAGGTCATCAGTTACGATCGCCTCGTTTTGAACAGTGACGTCGACCTCTACATTAGTTTCGACCGCATCGCCATTGGCACCATGCAAGCCGAATATCTTCGCAATCAAGCCCCAAAAGGGAATTACGTGCTGCTCGCGGGCTCTCCGAATGACGGCGGCGCCAGAGCCCTTCACGACACCCAGATGCAAATCCTCAAGCCATACATCGACCGTGGCGACATCAAAATCATCGCGGACTCTTACATGAATGACTGGCTCCCGTCCGAAGCCTATCTTTCGACGCTCAAAGCAATCGACTCCAGCAAGGGAAACATTGCCGCGATCCTCGCTTCCAACGACGGTTTGGCCGGCGGCGCAATTCAAGCCTTGCGTGAACACGGTCTCGCCGGCAAAGTTTCTGTCTCGGGACAAGACGCGGACCTTGCCGCCGTCATTTCCATAGCGCAAGGCGAACAATCTATGACGGTCTACAAACCCGTCACCACGCAAGCCGTCCGAGCCGCCGAAGAAGCCGTCCACCTCGCAAAAGGCGAAAAGCCCGTCGTCGACGCAACCATCAACAACGGCAAGGCAAACGTTCCCGTCATCCTCTTAAAACCAATCCTCGTCACAAAAGACAACATCAAGTCCACCGTAGTAAAAGACGGCTTCCAGAAACTCCAAAGCATCAACCAGGCTCTCTCCCCCGCCCAGCAAATCAAGTAGCCGAACCGCCGCCGCCAATTTTCTTGCCATCACGAAAAAAATCCCAATCCTGTTAACCTGAGCAAAGCGCGCTCTTTGCGCTCCGAATGTTTCTGCGGAGCGAAGTATCCGCTTTTCGCCTTTGCCTACTTCCCACCTTCGTCCTAAACTATTCTTCCCACCGCCCAAACAACAGAATCGAGAATCACCATGACCACCTCCACCGCCCAAATGCAATCGCCACGAATCGAAAACGGCAGGGAACTCCACCTCGCGGGTTTAAGCGGGCGTTACAACAATCAGACCATGCACACCATTCCGCAACTTTGGGAACGTTTCGGCCAGCACATTGGCCATGTCCCCACTCAAATCGGCCACGTCTCTTACGGCGTCAACCACAATCCGCAGCCCGATCATTCCACTTTCGATTATCTCGCCGCCGTCGAAGTCGCCGCGTTCGCCGGACTCCCCGCCGACTTCATTCATCTCACGATTCCCGCGCTCAAATACGCCATCTTTCTCCACACCGACCACATCTCCCAAATTACCCAGACCCTCGAAAAAATATGGAGCTCCTGGCTCCCCGCTTCCGGCCACGTCGCCGCCGTCACCTCCGGCTGCCCCATCTCTTTCTACGAGCGCTACGACGACTCCTTCAACTCCATCACCGGCCTCGGCACCGTCGAACTCTGGCTCCCCATCCAACCCTAAATCCCACTCAGCAAAATGTTTGGCATCCACCTGTCCCGCAGCCTTTTGCTCGCCCACCCGTAGGGGCACGATATATCGTGCCCTCTTCGATCGATCCGCCGCGGCAACTGAACAACAATCGCCCGCGATCCAACACCGACGTTGTCATCCAGAGCGCAGCGAAGGATCCGCTTTTTTTGTGGCGCTGGCTTGTCCTGCAAGGGCATCCTGCCGGCGCTCCTTCTTTTTCTTTCTTGTGTAGAGCCGCTCCTTTAGGGGCGGCTTCTTCGATCGATCCCGCGCGCACAAACCTCAGCGACATCCAAAATTCGAATTGCTCGGCCACGCGCACCAAATCCACCGCGTGTCATCCCGACCGGAGTGGCCCGGCATTTTCGCTTGCCCCGAGCGAAGCCGAGGGGTGCGTGCGATTTCTGCACGCCGGGCTACGGAGTGGAGGGATCTCTCTTCGATTTCAAATTCATCGCTGGCTCACGTAAAGCCGCCGCGACTAAACGTTCACACCACTCTACGCAGCCTGAACCGGAGTCACCTGCGCCAGCAGGATCACCCACTCCTCATTTTCAGGAACCCCTTCACGAACCAGCACCACACTCATCCTGTGCATCCACACCCGCTCCATGCTCGCAAGAATTGCATTTTTCCATAGCACAACGGCAACCAGCACGTCGCCCGCATCCACGATGGTGTCTTCAATCACGTAAACTGCATTTTTCTTGGCATAAGGCGCAAACACGACCCCAAATTCCTTCCCGATTTCCTCGCGATTCCATCGTCTTCCATAAACGTCCACAAATCGCGAATTCTCCGCGAAAAATATCAACAGGTCCTCCGCCTTCTGCGATTTCAGCCCGGCAAGGAAACTGTCCAGAGTATCCATCGCTCTTTTGCTTGATTCGGGCTGCACATTCATACCCGCAACGCGCGCGCCGCGTGCCAGTAGCTCTCGAATCGTTGCCACTCCGACGCCCCTTGCGCGGAGAAGTGTGCCGGCAAACGAATCCTCCACACGCAAGAGACCAAGCAGCAAGTGTTCGGTCCCGACATGGCGGTGTCCCAGTCTATCGGCCTCTTCCGCGGCCAGGGTTAGGACCTTCTTTGATTCCGACGTTAGAGGCAGTTCCACAGACGTGGAGATTCGTTCGCGTGCTGTGAGGTCCTTCTCAATTTCCGCGCGAATTCCTTCCTCGACGTTCACTTCATCTAAAAACTTCTTTGCAACAGCCCGGTCTTCTCGTAGAAGTCCCAACAGCAGATGTTCGGTCTCGATGTAGGGGCTGCCGTACTGGCTCGCTTCGTAACGCGCAAAGAAAATCACGCGTCGCGCCCTCTCCGTGTAGCGTTCAAACATAAAGTTACCCTCGGAGACTCGCCTAAGAGCTTGTCCCAAGTCCTCCAATCCCCAGTGCCCAGTGTATGGTCGATGAGAAGCGCGTCGCAATTGGCCGCGCGATCCACACCTCGCGCCCTTAAACTCGTAGGGGCACGATATATCGTGCCCTCTTCGCGAGATCACCACACGTACTTGCCGCCAGTCGCGCCACTTGGCAAAATCGGTCCTTGTAGTGGCCGATCTTTAGATCGGTTCTCCGCGATCCTCGACCGCGCCTCTTTTTTTTCATTTGTAACGCTGGCTTGTCCTGCAAGGGCGTCCCGCCGGCGTCTCGCTTGGATTTGCCGTGTAGGGGCGGGACTTTTCACCTTGAGCAAGCCGAAGGGCAGTCCGCCCTCTTTCTTTTTTCTGTCGTGTAGTGGCGGGTCTTCAGACCCGTTCTTTTCTCTGTTCTTTTCTGTCCTACGCTTTTGTACTGCCGTCCCTTTTTACCCCGAGCGGAGCCGAGGGGGCGGCATCTTCGATTTCAACTCGCACCTCGCCCCACCACGTGTCATTCCGACCGGAGTAGCCCGGTTTTCTCGCTTGCCCCGAGCGAAGCCGAGGGTGCACGCGGTGTCCGCGCGCCGGCCCTTTCTTTTTCTTGTCATCCCGACCGGAGCGGCACCGTTTTTTCTTCGCGCCGGATTTTGGCGCGCGGGGCCGCGGAGTGGAGGGACCTCTCTTCGATTGTGGCGTCATCACTGCCTTATGTGGCGCCGCCCTTTCGCGTATTTTGCGTCCCGCTATTTCGAAGCGCCGAACATTCTCCCGACGAGTCTTTCCGTATTCCAATTCAGTATGACCTGCTTGGCTTTCTCTTCATCCATGTCTAGCTTCCATTTCGCGTAGCCCGCGTCAACCAACTGACGGGCATAGCTTAGGATTTCGTTGTTTGCCTCATGGAGAGCAGATTCAATTGTCACCCTGTCATCAACTGACCGTGCTAGTAAAGAAAATTCGTGCTTCAACTGCGCGAGGTCCGTGTGGAGGCTTTCGTTGGTTAAATCAACGAATTCTGTCTCGACCATTTTGTGAACGAGCCGCGTGTATGTTCTGTTCCTTTCCATCGTTGGCAGCTTGTGGACCTGCTCGCGGACATCACGAATGCCAAAGATGGCCACAAGCAAAGCACCAATGGCTATCGCCAATCCAAGAAGACCTACGACCCTGTCGAAGTTTTCCATGCGCCGAAGCCTACCACATCGGCAGTTACCCTTCTTCGGGGTCATCACGACCTAGGAGCTGCGCGGGCGTGAACTGATTGGTTGTTCCTTCCCGGTGAGCTTGGCGACGGCGGACTACCCAGTTCGCAGTTAGCAACTTGATGCAGGGAAGCGTGTTAAACTTTGTGTTAATGGAAACACTACACAACATAAATGTGTGGACACTCGCTGTGCTCGACCATTGGCATGGTTACGTGAGCGGCGGCGCCATCGCTTTTGGCTTGGAACTGATCGAGAAATTCCGAGAATGGAAACCGAGCAAAAAGGTTTTTTTCGGAATCGTCGCTATTGGTTTTATTTGTTCCATGTACTCTACTTGGGCCGAAGAACGTGAACGATACGAGCAACTTGAAGTTAGGCTTACGGCAGAATTAAAGTGGAAGTTCCTAAACGTTGGTACTGCCAAAGCTCCGGAGGGGGCACTCATAATCCTCTGGGGTGAAGTTAACAATATTGGCCTCATGCCATCGACGGCTCAGAATTGGCACTTATCGGTGCAGTTTCCGCGTGTACTGAATACGTCCGATACGCTCATTTACACGAACATCGACGTTAAACGTGAACCATTTATTCTAGATAGTGAAAATGGAATAGAGCAGGCTCTACCATGGGAGAAGTTCTTGCCAGATATTACGGCGGCCGATAGCATCGCGACGGGGGCCGGGCGCGTGGGTTTTGTTACCTTCCTTTTACCTGGAATGCCACAGGATCGCCTGATTCAAGGCACGGTCCTTACGCTTTCGTTTGACGACGTGAACGGTAAAACGCAGCAATCTTCATGGGTGATGCACAGAACTGCGGTTCAGAGCCGCCCGCCTTACATTCCTGGAATGGGGCCGACCCGGGTGAAATAACGAGAGGCGCCTGACTCACTCGAATCGACGGGTGGCGGGCACGATATAGCCTCAATCGCATCTGCGCCACTCACAGTTGAGTCACGACGTTCGAAATAATTTCAACTCTATATGACACGGAGGGTGCCTGTAGATGGTCAAGACGTTGTTCCATCGGCGGAGCGGCTGATGGGCGGCTTGTAGTTGAGGCTACCATGGGGTCGC
>Ga0137409_10005295_pt1 | contig 13454 bp, 8 predicted proteins | sample CZODoug1_16funga_FD_122059 | JGI IMG/M metagenome (GOLD analysis project Ga0137409, IMG submission 122059) | Vadose zone soil fungal communities from Angelo Coast Range Reserve, California, USA - CZODoug1_16fungal (Hybrid Assembly) | ecosystem: Environmental > Terrestrial > Soil > Vadose zone...
CGAGCACCGCGCGCGTATCGCCGAGGTTCTCGAACACGTGCGTCGCGCCCGCGGCGCGCAGCGCTTGGGTGTCATAGAAGCCCGTCGCGACGCCCACCGTGCGTGCGCCCATCGGCCGCGCGCAGGCGATATCGTCGGGCGTGTCGCCCACCACTACGATGTCGGCGCCGCTGAAGCGCCGACCGGTGCGCTCCGCGGCGCGCTTGGCAGCGATCGCGGGCAGGTCCGAGCGGCGGTGCGAGTCCGAACCAAACGCCCCGACTGCAAAACGGCCGAAATCGAGACCAGCCGACCGCAGCTTCATGGCCGCACCTTGCTCCACGTTACCGGTGAGCAGGCCAACAAGCGCTTTGTGCTCGGCTTCGTAGGGCTCGAGCGCGGCGAGAAGATCCTGGATGCCGGGATAAATCCTGGTCGCCTGCGTGGGCTTGGCGAGCTCAGCCGTGAGCAGATCGACATAGCGCTGGCACACCGCGGTGATGCGGTCTTCCGAGCTGTACTCGGGATGACCGGCCAGCTCCAGCAGCTCCCGCACGATCTGCGGATCGGTCTTGCCGTCGAAGCGATAGCCGTCGATCGGCCCGGCGGTCCCCATCTCGTCGAGCAGCGCCCGATGGATGGCGCGCCGGCCGGCGCCGTCGGTCCACAGCAGCGTGCCGTCTATATCGAAGAGGATTAACCGCATCTATTCAAACTAATATGCGCCGCACCCCCACCAGGTTCTCGCGCATCCGAGCCATGCGTGGCTCATCACCAAACAGATGGTCACCGCCTACGCCGCCCCGCGACAATGCCGAATGCACGATCCGTCCCGCGCCTGCCCACAGCGCAACGTGCGACACCCGGCCACGTTCTGCAAAGAAGAGCAAGTCGCCGGATTCGTACCCCTCACCGTCCGCCGCCATCGGGACCTCGCGCCCCTGTCCGAACTGCTGGTCGCTGTCGCGCGGCAGTTTGATCCCCCGTGCGCCGCACACCGCCTGCACCAGACCGGAGCAATCGATTCCCCACTCGGTGCGGCCGCCCCAGAGATACGGAGCACCCGAATACCATTTCTGCGCTAGCTCGGGCAACGCCAGGTGCCGTGCCTCGACACGCAGCTCCTGCTCGCGGCGAACGTGTCCCGCCGCGACCGCGCCGCGCTGACCATCAGCCAGCTCCACCACTCCCCGGCGGAGCGCCACGCAGGCTCCGGTCGGCAGCCGCCGGCGCCCCTCCGCCGTCAGAATATCGGCGCTGAGCGATCGCGCAGTCGCGCGCTCCTTCCAGTCTTCCGCCCAGTCGGTGGGGCCGGTCGCGACGTAGCCCGCATTCACCCACGCGATGTAGCCGTCGGGGGCGCGCACCCGCAGCCAATCCTCGCGGCGCTCCAGCACGTCGAGCGACTCGCCGTGCAACACTTCACTCGCGCGCGCTGCCGACACGCGCGGCTCTGCGACGAGCGGCGCGAGCGCGGCGGTGACGATCGCCGCCGGCGCCACCTCTTCATCCGGAATGAGTTCGACCTGGTCGACCATTCCCGCATCGGCCGCCAGCCGGCGCAGCGCATCGCGCGCCTCACGGCTCGACGTCACACCGGCGACTCCTTTGGGCAACAACGAGACCTCGAATACCGTGAGGCGTCCATCGGCCGCCCATTTGCGGCGGATATCGTCGACCGCGCGTTCGACCTTATCCACGGCGGACCGCTCGCTCGACCGCCTCCGGCACGACCAGCGCCGCCAGCGCCTCGACCTGCAGCGGCGATTTCGGCGGGACCGTCGCGGTGCTCACGGCGAAGATCGCGTCTCCATCGAACAGCGTGCCGTACGGCGTGATGCGCCGGGCCAGCGCATCGCTCCCCGAGTACGCCAGCGCCTGGAGCTGGACCCGGTCGAGGTTCGCGTTCGTCGCGATCACCGCCAGCGTGGTGTTGCGGTTGAGCCGTTCCGGATCGCCGAGCGGCGCGCCGCCATCGGCGAGATAGCGGAGGCTGTCGACGCTGCCGGCAATGATCTCCCCGCGGGCATTTCTCACGTCGCCCACGGCATTCACCACCACGAGCGCCGCGACGATCACGTCACCCACCCGCTCGGCCCACGAGCCGAGGCCGGTGGGGACCATCTTCTCGAGCCCCGCGGCCTTGCCGCACGTCGCGCCGCGCCCCACGCCCACCAACCCGTCGGCGTAGTCGGCCCGCGCATTGTCGCACGCGCGGTACGCGTCGTCGGGACTGGGCCAGCCCAGCGGTTTGCCGGCATTGCCGAGGTCGAAGATCACCGCGGAAGGAACGATCGGGATGGTGCCCTTGTCGCCCACGGGCAGGCCACGGCCGCGCTCTCGCAGCCAGCGCATCACGCCGTCCGCCGCGCCGAGACCCAAGGCGGATCCTCCGGTGAAGAGCAGCGCGTCGATCCGTTCGACGAGGTGGCGCGGGTCGAGGACATCGAGCTCACGCGAGCCGGTCGCCCGGCCGCGCAGGCAGACGGCCGCGCGCAGCCCCGACTCGGGCGCGAGCACGACCGTGCAACCGGTGCCGTGCGCTTCGATCGTCGTGTGACCGACGGTGATGCCGGGGACGGCTGCGAGATTCATCCGCGATGTACTCATTGACGCGCCAAGATAACGTCGGCAACGTTGACGGCCATGACTCCTCCTAAGGTCGCAACGGGCGGCACCACGGTCCTGGTGGTGGACGATGAGGACGGCATCCGGCAGGCGCTGACCCGCTTTCTCACACGGCTCGGCTACACCGTGCAGGCGGCCGCGAACGCGTCCGAGGCGCTCGCGAAGCAGGCCGAGCACCATCCCCAGGCGATGCTGTGCGACATCCGCATGCCGGAGACGAGCGGCGTGGAGCTGCTGCCCAAGGTCCTGGCGCAGGATCCCGACCTCGCGGTGTTGATGCTGACGGCGATCGACGAGCCGCGCACCGCGATCGAATGCCTCAAGCTCGGCGCGTACGACTACCTGATCAAGCCGGTCGATCTCGAAGAGCTGGAGCTGTCGTTGCAGCATGCACTGCGGCAGCGGCAGCTGGAGGTCGACCGCCGCGAGCTGGAGCAATGGCTGGCGCGCGAAGTGGCGGTGCGGACGCGCGATCTCGAAGAGCGCTCGGCCGCCATCGAAGAGGTTGCGCTGGATGCGTTGGCGGCGGCCAAAGACTGGGATGGCACGGATGCGGCGCTGAGTAAGCTGGCGGAGGAGCTGGGAGCACCGCGCGAAGAGCTGGCGGAGGAGCTGAGGCGGCGGCGGGCGGGGGCCTAGGCTTTCCCGGCTTTGGCCTTTTCTTCGCAGGCTTTGCAGCGTGTCACGCCGCGGAAGGTACAGATCAGACAGATGAAGGTGCCGCAGTCCGCGCAGGGATAGCCCTCCGAGGCCCGCTCTTCATTTCCGCAGGAGCGGCACACCATCCCGTCGTGTTCTTTGAGCTTCGGTTTGTCCATGCGCCTCAGAGGTTCAAGCTGTAGGCCTTAATCTTGTTGATCAACGTCGCGCGCGAAATCCCCAGCTCCAGCGCGGCCCGCGTCCGGTTGCCGCCGTGGTGCCGCAACGTGCGCTCGATGTGGTGCCGTTCCACTTCCGACAACGATTGCGCCTGGTAGCGCCGGTCGGTGGAGGCCCGTTGCCGCAGGTCGGGCGGCAGCTGCTCGATGCCGATCGTAGTCTGGCCGCGGCCGAGAATCATGGAGCGCTCGAGCACGTTGCGCATCTCGCGCACGTTCCCCGGCCACGCGGCCGAGAGCAGGCGGTCCAGCACCTCGGAGCTGCACTCGCTGGGACAACCGGGGAGCTGTGCCTTGAGATCCGCGATGATGCGCGTGACGAGGTCGAGCCGATCCTCGCGCGTCCGCTCGCGCACCGGCGGCAGCACCAACGCCATGACGTTGAGCCGGTAGTAGAGATCCTCGCGGAAGCGGCCCGCCTCGACCTCGCGCACCAGATCGCGGTTCGTCGCCGTGACGAGCCGGACGTCCACCGTCAGCTCCCGTGTTCCCCCCAACCGCCGGAATTTCTTCGTCTCCAGCACCTTGAGCAGCTTGGGCTGCAGCTCGAGCGTCAGCTCGCCGATCTCGTCGAGGAAAATCGTTCCCTTATCGGCGAGCTCGAAGAGCCCGACCTTCCGCTCCTTGGCGTCGGTATACGCGCCCTTCTCGTGGCCGAACAGCTCGGAGTCGAGGAACGTCGCCGACAGGCCGGCGCAGTTGACCTCCACGAACGGGCCGCCCGAGCGCGGCGAGAGATTGTGAATGATGCGCGCCACCCACCCCTTCCCGGTGCCGCTCTCGCCCTGGAGCAGCACGGTCGAGCGCTCGCCCGCCGCGAGCAGCTCGATCTGCCGCGCCATCTCCTGCATCGCCGGTGAGACGCCAAGCGAGCCCACGCCCTCACTCTCGTGATCGAGCGCGCGCAGCCGCGCGTTCTGCCGCGTCAGGCGCACCTTCTCCGCGACGCGGGCGATCGCGGCCGCCAGATGCGTCATGTCCACAGGCTTGGTGAGGAAGTTCTCGGCGCCGAGCTGCATCGCCTTGACCGCGGTCTCGATGTCTCCCTGCCCCGTCAGCAGAATCACCGCGGCGCCTTCGCGCCGCAGCCGCTCCAGCACCACGAGCCCGCTCGCGTCGGGAAGATGGAGATCGAGGAGCACGACGTCGGGCCGCACGCGCTGGAAGGTCTCCATCGCCTGCTCGCCGGTGCCGTCGCGCCAGACCTCGTAGCCGATGCGCTCGAAGTACTCGCCGATCGCGCGCAGCACGCTGGCGTCGTCGTCTACCATCAGGAGCGTATCAGCCATCGTGTGCCTTGAATGCGGGGCCCACCAGCACCGCCAACGCTCCCGGCAACAGCTGCGCCTCGAACGGCGTCTCGCCGGTGACTTCGCCATCGAGCTGGACCGGTCGTGGCGTGTCGTCCAGGACCTCCACGCGGACCGAGCGTCCGCGCGCCCACCACACGCGGCGCCCCTTCCCGTTTCTGGCGCCCCCCAGGAACAGCTCCATCAAGGCGCTCGCGCTCTGAAAGGCGCCGTCCGCATCGATGGCCACGACGTCGAGCCAACCGTCATCCGGAGAGAGATCGGCGCGCAGCCTGAGAAACCCCGGCGGCAACTGGCCGCAGTTGAGCACGAGCAGCATCGCGGCGCGCAGCTCCTGCGGCGTGCCGTCTACGGTCACGCGATGCGGCGCGCTGCGCACCGATGGCAGAGCCAGCGCGGCGCGCGCGAGATAGGCGCCGAGCTTCCAGCGCCGCTTCTGCTCGCGTCCGGTGCTCGCCATCAGCTGTGCATCGAACCCCGTGCCGGCAGCGACGGCGAAGTAGTGCGCACCGTCCGCTCGCTGCACGACGCCGAGGTCGATCGCGTGCGCGCGGGCGCGCAGCAGCGCGCGGGCCGCACCCGTCGTCGTGCGCGGGATCCGCAGGTTTCCGGCGAGCACGTTGCCCGTGCCGCCCGGCACGACGCCCAGCGCGATGCCCGATCCGGCGATGCCGGCCGCGACCTGCATCGCGGTGCCGTCGCCGCCGTGGCTCACCAGGACGTCGAACCCCTGGCCGAGCGACTCCTCCGCGATGCGGCGCGCATCACCCGGCCCGGTGATGGTCCGCAAATCGACGTTCCACCCGCCGCGGCCCAGGATCTTGAGAATCGCCGTCACGGCCCGCGCATCGGCGCGCGCCGCGAAAGGATTGGTGATCAGCAGCGCGCGCGTCATCTCAGTAGCGTCGCTCCCAGAACACGTCGAAGCCGACCTGCCGCGAGACGGGCGCCTGCAACAGGCTCCCCAGGCCGCAGGCGCGCACCGGCTCGAAGCTGGCTTCGGTGCGCCACTCCGGGCTGAAGCGGAACTGGAAGCTCGCGCCCAGCGTGTTCGTCAGTCGCGATTGGTTCTGGCTTTGCACCTGCTGGCAGAAGCCCGCGTTCACCACCAGGAACGTCTTGGAGCCGATCGCCCAACCCGCGGCGACCTGCGCGCCGGAGAACGGATTGGTCGGATCGCCGGGCCGGATCTCGAAGTAATCGAGCGGCACGCCGAGATCGGATACGACGGTGCGCTCCAGCTCGCCCGCCAGCAACGACGCGGCCGTGTTGCGCACAAACCCTCCCTCGCCGCCTCCCAGCTCGAACGTCGGTTTTCCGAACATCAGGTAGGAAATCAGCTCGGTCTGTGACTTGTCTTTCTGCTCAGACTCGAGTGTCAGCTTCGGCACCCGCAACGTGCCCTGAATGTGCGCGATGACCGTGATGTCTCGGTTATCGGTTCCCGGCCCGGGAAGCGGATGGACGACGTGCCTCGCTTCGATGTCGAGCGCGGCATCGAGATCGGGCGTGCCGAAGTACTGCACCGTTCCCTGCGAAACGACGAACTCGCGCGTGACGGGACCGATGACCAGGCGATACGTGCCGCGCGGGGCCTGCAGCGTTCCGCTCAGGAGATAGTTGCTCCGCACCTTGTTGACGGTGACCGAGCCCGACAGCTGGATGTTGGCTTCGTTGGACCGGAGCCAGACGTCTTCGCCCATCGTGAGCTGCAGGTTGCGCACCTGCAGGCTGTCGAAGAACAGGCTTTGGAACTCCGGGCCCAACCGCTGCGTGCGAATCAGCGAGGTGTCGATGAGGTCCTGGACCCACGGCTCCTCCAGGTTCACGACGCGCTTGTTGACGAGGTCGGCGAAGTGCAGCACGCCCGACGTCACCGTCCCACGGCCGCTCAATGTCGCGCCGAACACCGGGCCGGTGAGCGCCACGCGGCCGCTCGCCGTGAGCGTCAGATAGCCGCGCAGGTCGAGCGCCTTGAAGTCGGACGTGTTGATGTTCAATGCGAGCACCGGCTTCGTCAGCCGTTCGAGCCGCATGAATCCGGTCAGCTCGGCCCGCCCGCGCTCGCTGACCGCGGTGATGCTGTCCACGCGGATCGTGTCGCCCCGCAGCGACAGGCTGCCGTTCAGGTCGGTGTAGCGCACGTTCAGGGCGGGAATGGTGGCGGCCGCGTGCCCGATCTCGAGACCGCCTCGCAGCCGCGGTGCTTCCCAGGTGCCGCCGATCCCCAGATCGGCGGTGAATACGCCCTCGACCTGGCGCACCGTCGTCGTCACCGCCGCGAGCACGCCGAGGTCGACGCTGTCCGCCCGCGCCTGGACCGACAGCGTATCGGGGAGCTGCCGCTCTGCGACGGGGACCAGGGCGAGGTCGAGCGGCAGGTGGGCAGTGACGTTCAGGATTTGCTGACCCGACCGCCACAGGTGGACCTCACCGTTCAACCGCTTGTTGCGATAGTCGACGATGCCGTCCATGAACGGCGCTTTGAACGATCCGAAGGACGCATTCGAGAACGCGAAGGACCCGCTGTAGGCGGGGTTGGCACGGGTGCCGTTTGCCGCGAGCGTCGCGGTGACCGCACCCGACACACCCAGCGTGTCATCCTGCATGAGCGCGTAGATGCCGGTGAGCGGAAAGCTGTCCAGCGAGACGTGCGCGTTGATCGGCCCGCGCCCGGGCAATTCGCCGCTCAGCATCAGACGACCGGCCCCCGCGGCGCTCTTGAGCGACGCCGAGTCGACGTGCAGCACGGAGTCACCGAATGCCAGCGCCGTGGGACGCTCCAGGAACCAGACGCCGCTCGGCAGCAGCACGGCGAGCGAATCGACGACGGCGTGTTGTGTCCCCGCTCCGCCCGGTCGAGCGTAGCGCCCCCCCGCGAGAAACGCGCCGAGATCCCCGACGCGCGAGCGGGCGAACCAGGTGAGCGAGTCGCGCGTGCCGCGGGCGCTGGCGGCCGCCGCGCCGAACCCGAGCCGTCCATATCCCAGCGAGTCGAACCTCGCGTCGACCTCGAAGGTCGGCACCGGACCGGGCTGGTAGGCCAGCGATCCTTCACCGCCGGGAACGTGCCACCCGCGCCACTCCAGGTTGAGGACGCGCGCATCGCCGCCGATCGACATCGAATCGAGCGCCCCATCGAGCCTCACCCGCACCTGCGCCGAGCCTTTGAGTTTGTCCTCGGGAGTGGCGCTCTGCCCTTCCCCCCTGGTCTGCGGGCCGGCAATCCAGGTGGCCAGCGAATCGAGGACGCTGAGGCTGTCGGCCGCGAAATCCAACACCAGGGAACCGCGGTCGGGACGCCGCCAACCCAGCGATCCGCTCCCCCGAGTCAGCAGCCCCGGCTGCTGCAGACGCAGCGAGTCGACGTAGACCTTCCCGTCCGCGAAGTGCATTTGCGTCGCGCCGCTGTCGATGATCGTTCCCGAAAACAGTGACGGAGCGAGTACGGCGGAGAACGCTCCCGATGGCGTGGTCGTGCTGTCGCCTGCGACGGTCCCGCTGGCGCTGAATGTGAGCCGCGAGGGAGGCCCGTTGCGCGCCAGCCAGCGTTGCAGGTTCACGTCCTGCGCGCGCAGCGTGAAGTTGCGGGCGCCGAAACCGGGATGGGCGCCCCGCGCGCCGAGCAGCAAAGTTCCGTCGCCGCGCACCGCTCCACCGCCGCCCAGCATGTCGAGGTCCACGTGCGTTTCGAGCGCCGCGACGTTGCCGGAGGTGCGGATCGTGCCGGTCAAACTGCCGCGCATCGGGAAATGCGCGATCCGCCCGGTCAGCCCATCGAGCGAGAGTGAATCGGCATGAACGTCGCTGAAGACGCCGAGGACTTCGGTGCGAGAGTCGAGTCCCACAACGCCGCGCAACACGCTGACCGGCCGCTCACCGTCGTGATGGCGCAGCGTTCCGCTGAACGTCGCGTTCTTGAGGGTGCCGGTGAGCGTGCCCGTCGCATCGAGCTCTCCCTGCAGATCGAATCCGGGAACCAGTCGCCGGATGGTGCCGATGTCGATCCGGCCGGTTTCCACGGCGAACGGCTGGAAGGCCAGAGCAGGGCCGCCGAGGCTGATTTCGCCTTTTCCCTGGATCTGGCTCTCGGGCCATCCCGGAACGAGCGAGTCACGGAACGACCACCGGGTCTCGATTTTCAAGGCGCTCATCGGCCCGTCGACGATCGTCTGACCGGTGAGGCGGCCGTGGAACGGCAGCGAATCGATGTAGACGCGGGCGAAATCGAGCGAGAGATCCTGCGCGGTGAGATCGCCCTGGCGCAACGCCACGAGCCCGGAATCGGCGGCGCTGAAGGCGTTGATGTGCCCGGTGAGCCGGCCCTGGCCGACGCTCAGATTGAGCGGCTGCAGCTGAATCTCGAGCACCCGCCCGCCGTGGGACGCGAGCATCACGCCGCCGTGCAGCACCGCATTTTCCGGAAACCGCGGATCGAGAAACCGGATGTCCGTCAGCGTCGCCGAGTCGGCGCGCATCGCGAGGTTCCAGAGCAACGTGTCGTGCGGCCACTGCACACTGCCCTTCGCGCTGAACTGCGTGCCGGGGAAGCGGATGCGGGACAGATCCACGTCGAGCGTGTGGCCGTCGATCGTCAACCGGCCGACGACGTCGGCGATCGACAGCCGCGGATCGCTGCTCTCGGTAGTGAGCCGCAGCACGTCGATGCGGATGCCGTTCTCCCGCGGCGCCTGAATGCGCAGCGCCGCGAGCCGCGCATTGAGATGCTCGAAGCGCCGCAGGCGATAGCGTCCGTCTTCGCCGGAGTATTCGATCTCCTCGTTGGCGCTCGACACCTCGCCGTGTTTCTGCAGCCGCAGCGTGAGCGAGCCGTCGGCGATCTGGACGTTGCGCAGCAAAATGAGCGAGCGCGGCCCGGCCGGGCCGAGCGGCTTGACGGTGACGGTGTCCTTCTCGCCCAGGCGCAGCAGCTCGTCGAAGTTGGTCCTGCCGTTGGCGTGCTGCACGATGTTGATGACGGGCCGGTCGAGCCGCACTTCCATGAACACGATGCGGCCCGCGGCAAAGTCGATCGGGTTATAGCCCAGCTCGGCGCGCGGCAGGAACGCAACCAGGGTCGAGTCCGGGTCGAGCAGCCGCACGTCGGTGAGCACGACGCCGGTGAGCAACGAGCCGCGCACCTCGCCCACTTCGATCGAGCCGTGCACGCCGCTCTCGACCGCTGCGCTGGCGACGCGCGCCAGCAGGCTGCGGCCCGCCCGCGTTCCCACCAGCGCGTTGAGCGCGCCGAGGAAGCAGGCCAGCAGTCCGACCAGGGACCAGAGCGCGACACCGAGCGAGCGGCGCATGCTAGAACGCCTGCCCCACGGCAAACTGCACGACGATTTTTTGCCAGAACGACTTGCTCGCCCGGACAGGCGGATACGACAGCCGAATCTGTTTGATCGTGTTGGACGTGTCGCTTACCTGATACAGCAGCGGTCCCCGCTGCGCGGCGTAGCCGTTGTATGCCGCATCAATACGCACCGGCCCCAGCGGCGTGCTGAAACGGACGCCGGCACCGGGAGTCACGCGCATGCCTCGGATCGAGACGATCTCGTCACCGCGCTCCCACACCTGGCCGGCATCGACGAAAAACCCCAGGCGCATGCGCGAAGCGAGGATTGGCGACGGCAAACGCAGCTCCGCGTTCAGGATGATGGCGGTGTTGCCGCCCGTCGGCCGGGTTTGCACGTTCCGAAACACCTTGTCTAAATCTGTGCCTCCGGCTTTCCTCGTTGCGGCGGTGTCGACCGCGGCGGGGCTGATCGTGTCGGCACCAATGAACACGTAGACGCGCGGACCCAACTCGTTGCGACCATAGCCCCGCACGGAGTTCGGCCCGCCACCGTAGAAGCGCTGATCCGGCGGCACGTATGGGACCGGCTGGCCCGAGAGGGTGATGTTGCGCGGCAGAATCGTCCCGCCGCGGATCCGCCAGGCGAACACGCTGCGGCGCCCAATCGGGTAGTACTTCGAGATCTCGAGCTCGCCACGATTGAATTCGTACGTCGAGTCGGAACCGACGAGTCGCGAGGCGTGGAGCAGCGACGCCGTCAGCAAGCTGCCCTCGGACGGGTCGAGAATGTTGTTCACGCGGTCACGCACCAGGGTGACCGTCACCGCGCCGAAGCCGCGCCGCTTGCGCAGAAAGTCCTGACTGGCCGCATCGCACACACGGAACAGAAAACAGTAGACGCCCGGGCTGGCCGTCGTCCGACCAACGGAGTAGCCGTATCCAACCGTCACCGGTAAACGCCCGCGCGCGTTGAACGTGACGTCCGCATTCCCGCCGATGGCTTCCCTCGTGTACACCGAGAATTCCGAGTGCCGCTCCGCGAGAAAGCCCAGCGAACCGACGTGGGAGCGCGACAGAAACGCCGGTTGCCGGACCGTCAGGCCGACACTGTAGTTGACCGTATCGAGCGTCCAACGGCCGCCGAAGGGGTTGCACAGCTGGTTCAATCCGGTCGATCCCTTGGGGACGCCGCCCAGCTTCGACACCCGTCCGGACACGTCCAGCGTACGCGCGCCGCCGAGAAAGTCGTGCGCCGCCCAGCCGCTCTGCACCCGGAAGCACTCCACACTGCCGTAGCCTGCGCCGAGACGGAGTTGATGACGCGGCCCCTCCACGACCTGCACCAGAACGCGGACTGCGGAATCGCCCGGCACGGGTCCCTGCGGCGCGACCGAGTCGACGAGCACGACGTTCACCGAGTTGAAGACACCCATGCCGTAGAGATCGCGCTGCGTCTGGTACAGGAGGTCCTGCTTGAATCGGTTGCCCGGCCGCACCGACATGACACGGCGCACCGTGCCGGTGTCCACGTCGCGCAGACCCCGGATCATCACTGCGCCGATGCGCATGCTCGGTCCGGGCTGGACGTCCAGCTCGACCTCGGCGCGTAGCACGCCCGCTTCCGAGTCGAAGTTTCTGAGGACCTCGGCGTAGGGGTACCCGCCGTTCCGCAGCCTGGCCACGATCGTGTCAGCCGACGCTTGCAAGAGGAAGCGATTGAACGGATCGCCGACCTGGAGCGCCAGGTCGTGCTTGAGTTTTGCGACGTCGAGAATGCCGTCCACCCCGCGAACGTCGAGCCGCAAGACGCGAACCGGCTCGCCTTCGTGAATCCGGAACGTGATGTAGACGTCGCGCGATGCGCGTCGCACGGACGTATCCACGACAGCCCTCATGTAGCCGCTTTGGCGATACAGCAGAATCAGACGGACGACGTCGCGGCGGAATTCGACTTCGTTGAAGTAGCGCTTCTCCCCCAGGCCCATCCAGCGGACCAGCCAAGAGGTGGCCCACCAGCTCGAGCTCGTTGTGGCAATCGCGCTCGCGAGGGTGTAATCATCGAGCGCTCTGTTACCGTCGAACGAAAGACCCCGAACGACCCGCTCCTGGTCTTGAGCGGACAGGACGGTTGGCGCCGCGAGCGCAGCGAGCAGCAACAGGGGTATGACACGCAATTGACGTGGTTTACCAATCTCGGCTATGTTGCGACACTTGCACCGTACTGTCAACCTTTTCGACACCGCCAAGAGCGCCCTGTTCCTCTGTATTCTCGCCGCCTGTCGAGGTCAGTCGGGCGGCGCGGATCAGGTACGGGGCCTGATTTACTATGAGACCTACGATCCCCGTTCGCTCGATCCGGCGCTGTCCACTGACGTGCCGACGGGTGAAATGGTGACGCTGCTATTCGACGGCCTCACGCAGTTCGACCCCGACGGCAAGCTTCTCCCCGGGTTGGCAGATCGCTGGACCGCGGACCGCAAAGGCCAGCGGTACGTCTTCCACCTCCGCCCCGGTGTCACCTTCCACGACGGCCGACCGCTCGTCGCTGCGGACGTGAAGCGCTCGTTCCTGCGCGTGCTCAACCCGCAGACGCGTGGCGGTCGAGTCTGGCCGTTGCTGCCGATTGCGGGTGCGAGCGACTTTGCGGACGGGCGCGCGCGCGACGTGCGCGGCATCGAAGTGCTGGGCGATACCGCCGTGGCGTTCACGTTGACCGAGCCGCTCGCGATCTTCCCGAAGTTTCTCGCCATGCCCGTGGCGTCGGTCGCCCCCTCGCCGGTTCCCGCGGAGTTCGGGCAGCGGCCGGTCGGCACGGGGCCGTGGCGGTTCGTTGCGTGGCAGCACGACGATTATCTCCGCTTCGTCCGGAATCCGAGCTACTGGGGCGGTGCGTCGCTCAGCGAGTCGCTCACCGTTCGGATCATTCCCGAGGCGCTCACGCGTGCGGCCGAGTTTCTGGCGGGCCGGATCTCGGTCGTCGAGGTCCCGTTCGGCGAGACGAAGAAATGGGAGCAGGAGCATCCCGACTGGCTGAAGCGTAAGCCGGCGCTCCGCCCTATCTATGTGCCGCTGAACAACCGGCGCGGCCCGTTGCGCGATCCGCGCGTCCGCCAGGCGATCAATCACGCCGTGAACGTCCCCGAAATCTTGCGCACGGTGTGGAATGGCCGCGGCGCCCTGGCTGCTGGTTCGATTCCGCCAACGTTGGGCGGCAGCGATCCCTCGCGGCGCCCCTACAGCTACGACACGACGGAAGCACGGCGCCTGCTGCGCGCGGCCGGATACCCGAACGGGTTTTCCCTGCAGCTGTGGCGTTCGGGGACGAACGTCGAAATGGGTCGCGTCGCCCAGGCGATTCAG
>Ga0137409_10005298_pt1 | contig 13453 bp, 9 predicted proteins | sample CZODoug1_16funga_FD_122059 | JGI IMG/M metagenome (GOLD analysis project Ga0137409, IMG submission 122059) | Vadose zone soil fungal communities from Angelo Coast Range Reserve, California, USA - CZODoug1_16fungal (Hybrid Assembly) | ecosystem: Environmental > Terrestrial > Soil > Vadose zone...
CAGACTCAGCACCCGGCTGAGACCGGGGCCGCTGGCCGTGGTCAGGCTCACCGCCAGCTCCACGGCCAGCAGGCCGAAGAGGGTGGTGAACTTGATCACCGGGTTCATGGCCACCGAGGACGTGTCCTTGAAGGGATCGCCCACGGTGTCGCCTACGACGGTCGCGGCGTGGAGCTCGGTGCCCTTCTCCTTGAGGTCGACCTCGACGAGCTTCTTGGCGTTGTCCCAGGCGCCGCCGGCGTTGGCCATGAAGATGGCCTGGAAGAGGCCGAAGAAGGCCATGCCGACGAGGTAGCCGATGAAGAAGAACGGGTCGAAGAACGCCAGCGCGAACGCCCCGCCGGCGCCTTCGTGCATGACTTCTGTCAACCACTGCGGAGCGCACCGGATGTCGACGCGTTCGCCCGCGGTCCAGAGCGATTCGTGCATTGAACTCTCCCCCCCCACACGAGTTTTTGTCCGGCCGTTTGCCGACGGCCGTTGCCTACGGAGTCCGGGTCGCGGCCCTCTGCGTGACTTCCGTGACGACCGTGGGGGGCGTGGTCATCCGAACCGGTTGCTTCTTGCGTCGCCGGAAGCGCGGTGGGCGCTCGTACGTGATGACGCCGAGCAACAGCCAATGCGTCATGGCCACCAGATGTGCGATCGGGTCAAGGTCGCTCCGCTTCAACATCGACGGAGCGACAAGGACGAGCCCGGTCGAAGTGCCCGCACCGTTCGTGCCGGCGACCACCAGAACTTCTTTGAGGCCGTGTCAAACGCCCCGTGTAATTGTCATGCTTAACCGAAGAGTACACCCATCGGAGTTGAGCCACCATCACACCTTGGTATTACTAGAAAATGTCCGTTCGTCTACTTCCCATCCGCTCGTTTAACGTGATATCGTAGTCCGGAATTAGCCGACATTGTGACGAACTGCTTGCTGCACAAGACTAAGTTCGCGGCCTGCCAGAGCATTGTCGATCTTGCCCACAGCGTTGGAGCCATGGCCTGCGCTGAAGGGGTCGCGAATCTCGATCAGATTCACGCCCTGATCGCCATGGGATGCGACAGCGCGCAGGGACCGTTCTTCGGCAAGCCACAGCCAATTGATTCCTTCAAGGCAGGCCTTCGCGCAGTCGAAGCGGAAGCAACCCCTGTCCAGGGCAGCGGCGATCCCTATGCATGGCCAGACGACAGCGCAGCATGATCAAGCCCGCGCGCAGGCCGAGCCCGCATTCAGCGGGCCGATCCATCACGCTTGGAATTCCGGTACGAGACAGCCGTAATTCCCGTCACTACGTCGTTCCGGCGCCGCCCCGATCCTAGAAGGAGGTGCCCTTGGGCATCCCGCTAAGCGCGCTGATCATTGGACAACCTGCCGACGCGCAGCACGTCGTTGATGCGCTCGAGCGCGCCATGTGCACGCCCATCTACAAATGCATCAACGACGACCCGACCATCCTGGCGGAATTGCAGTCCTCGTCCTGGGACTTGGCGTTTCACTGCCGTCCTGCCACTCAGGGCACCGACCTGGGCATGCTCAGGTTCATGCGCGACGCCAAGAAGCACGGCGTCCTGGTCATCTTCCTGTCTGAGAATTATAGCGACGAGGATGCCGCCAATCTGGTGGGCTTCGGCGCGCAGGACTGCGTGCCAAAAAAGCATGCTCACCGACTTCTGGTCGCCATCAAGCGGGCGCTCAACGTCGTGGAGACGAGACGCGCCGAAACGCAGACCATGGCGCAATTGCAGGCCGAACGATTTCTGCTGAACCAGCTCATGTCCAACATGCCGGACATGATCGCATTTAAAGATCTGGACCTGCGTTACACCCGAATCAACAAGGCAGGTTGCCAGAAGTTCGGCCGTGACGAGAGCGAGATCATCGGCTGCACCCTGAGCGAGGTCGCCAACTTTAGCGTGGACTCCTCGTTCGATGAGGTAGACGTCATCAACAGTGGCAAGGTCGACGTCGATCGCGTCGAGCGCGTGGTCCTGCGCAACGGCAACGCCCGATGGATCTCGTCGACCCGTGCGCCGATCCGCGACGGCCGCAGCGCCATCACCGGGCTCATGGTGATCGCTCGTGATGTCACCCGCAGAAAGCGGATCGAGGAAGAAAGCCGGATCGCAGGTCAGCGCTTGAAACAAGTGCTCGATCTGGCGAGTGAGGCCATCATCGCGCTCGACGACAAGCTCCGCATCATTGTCTTCAACCAGCAGGCCGAGGAAACCTTCGGATACTCTGCAGCGGAGGCATTGGGTCAGCATCTCAATATGCTGCTGCCGCCACACGCGATCGAGCAGCACAATCGCAACGTCCTCGAATTTCGCAATTCGCCTGAGGACCGCAAGCAGATGGATGCGCCCGGCAGAGTCAAGGGCCGGCGCAAATCCGGCGAGGAGTTTCCAGTCGAGGCATCGGTCTCCAAGTTCCTGCAAGATGAAGGATGCCACTATATTTGCGTCGTTCGCGATATCACCAGCCGGATCTCGCTGGAAAAAAGGCTCGTACAGTCGCAGAAGCTCGAGGCTGTCGGCCAGCTGACCGGCGGCATCGCGCACGATTTTAACAATCTCCTTCTGGTCATCATCGGCAATCTTGATCTGCTCAAGGATACGACGCCTGCCGACTCGCCGTCGCTCGAGCTGATCGAGTCCTCGCTGACCGCCGCCCTCAATGGTTCAGAGCTCGCAAACGGCCTTCTGACCTTCAGCCGCCAGCACACTTTCAAGGTCGAGACGATCGACCTTGCGGCGATTGTCGGCGATCAGTCGCGCCTGCTCAAACGGGCCATGGGCCGCGGCGTCACGCTCGAGCTTATGTCCTCCGAAGAGAACGTCTTCCAGGTCGACGTCGATACGACGCAACTGCGCTGCGCCTTGACCAACCTGGCAGTCAATGCGCGCGACGCCATGCCGGATGGCGGAACTGTCACCGTGCGAACCTACAACAAGACGCTAGCTGAGCCCGATCCATCGACCGCCGACGGACTGCCCGCCGGCGACTACGCGGTCTTGGAGGTGTCCGACACCGGAACCGGCATCCCGCCCGAGACGCTGCAGCGGATCTTCGATCCGTTCTTCACCACCAAGGAAGTCGGCAAGGGTACCGGCCTCGGACTCAGCATGGTCTATGGTTTCGTTAAGCAGATGAACGGCAAGATCAATGTCGTGAGCGAGGTTGGCAAAGGCACCAGGTTCAGCATCATCTTCCCGCGCGCGAGCGAGCAAAAAATGGCGCCGGAGCGCATTCCCGTCGCGAGTCCGGCAAAAAACCACGAGACCATCATGGTGGTTGACGACGACGAGATGGTCCGCAAGTCCGTGATGTCGCAGCTTCGGTCGCTGGGCTACACCGTGATCGAGGCGGATTGTCCAGCCGAAGCTCTCAACAAAATAGCCCGGCAGGAAGAGTTCGATCTTATCCTGTCCGATATCGTGATGCCCGGCGGCATCGACGGCGTCGAGCTTGCCCGCCTGGCGCGGCAGCAAGGTCACAAGGTGCTGCTGACATCGGGATTTCCTGACCTCAAGACCACGCATTCGGGCGGCGAGACGTTCGATTCGGGTAGCGTTCTCAAAAAGCCCTATCGACGCGCCGATCTGCAGCAGGCGGTGCGGGCGGCGCTTGGTGGGCAATCAGCGACCCGTCCGCATGGCACAAGTTTCCCCGAGACCGACGCTCCCTTTCCGCCAAGCACTTGCACGACACCAGCCCCGCGGCATGATCCCGAGAAAGCCTGGCCCGAGCTTGATCCGGGGTGGCAATCAGCTGTCGGACAGGATCATGTTCAAGCAGAAAGCTAGATTTTGATCAAATCTAGTCCTGCCTCGTCGCAGAGAACAGCTCTTCTATCTTCTTGATCAGCGGCCCCAACATCCTGGTGTCGAGATCATCGCGCGCAACGATGCCCATGTGAATCTGCGGCAGATCGGGCAGGACGCCCGGAGTCTCGATTACGAGCGTATCGGCGACCGCTGAGCGCGGGATCGCAAAATAGCCGAGACCCGCCGCCGCAGCAGCGCGGCGCGCCAGCGTATCGAATGCGGTGAAAACGATCTCGTAGGGACGATTGGCTGTCTCGAGCGCAGCCATTCCAAGCCGATCCGGCAGCAGCAGATTAGGCGAACTCACCAGCGGAACCGGCTGGTCGGGCTTGAGAACCAAACCGCGGGCCTTCACCCACACCAGATCCTCCATCCAACGTGACAAGGCATTGGCCTGGTCGCCCTCGTTCATGAACTGGGTCGCCGCCAGCTCAAGGTAGCCCGACCTTACGCTACGCAACAGACCATGCGAATGGTCGCAGCGGACCTGCAGCCGATATTGGCTTCTGAATGCCATTCCTTCGCGCACAATTCCCCCGAGCACGGCCGGCGCGTGAATATTGGGAATGCCAACGCGGACGACCTGCGGCTGCGTCTCCGCGCCACTGCCACTGACAATCTGATCGTTGATCGCGAGCATGCGGCGCGCATGCCGCAGCACCTCGGTTCCGCATTCCGTGAGCACCACCCCGGTGAGGCTCTTTGTAATCAGGTCCGCGCCGATCATGGACTCCAACCGCCGCATATGCGCGCTCACGGCCGGCTGGGTCAGATCCAGGAGATTGGCGGTCTTGGTGAAGCTCCCCAATTCGCAAATCGCAACGAATGTGCGCAGCAGATCGGTCGGGATGTTGGTCCTGCCGGACGAGATGAGCTCGCCCTCGCCCGCCTCGCCGTTGGGCTGATGGCTTTCCTGCATAAGCACTCTTTCCCCCTTGACCCCGCGCCGCCGCGCGCGTTCCAATCCCGCCTCCGCGGCTTTTGTACCATTGTGGCGGCGGCAGCGTACAGGACCCTCAGACCCCGGGCGCAGGCGTGGGTGAGACATATTTACGCGCCACTCCGCGTTAAACGCCCGTGCACGGATATGTCCAGACACCAGCGATTGCGGTGGTCGCTACTCAAGCTTCACGAGCTTGGCGCTCTCGATCCAGCGCGGGCAGTCGGTTGCGACGGCACCGGCAGCGTCAGCAGCGGAGCCGAGCTTTAGCTCGATGCCGAGCTTCTCCACGGTGGCGCGCAGGTCCGGCGAGCTCATGCCTTCGTTGATGGCAGCGTTGAGCCGGTTGATGATGGCGGGGGGCGTCTTAGCGGGAGCGAAGATCGCATACCAGATGTCGGTCGGCACGCTGGCGATCCCGCTCTCTGTCAGAGTCGGCACGGACGGCAACTCCGGCCATCGGGTCGTGCTGGTGACAGCGAGTGGCCGCACCCTGCCTTCAAGCGCCAGTTGCAGCAGCACCGACTTGTTGTTGATGAGCATGTGGATCTGCCCGCCGATCAAATCCGCGATCGCCGGCGCACCGCCACGATAGGGGATGTGCGGAATACCGACCCCCGCCGCTGCCTTGAACGCTTCGGCCATCAGGTGCTGATTGGTCCCAATAGCGGCTCCTGAGTTGAGCTTGCCGGGGTTGGCTTTGGCATATTGAATGAATTCGCTCAACGTTGTGATTGGCAGCGTCCGTGTCGTAACCAGCACCGCCGAGTCGGTCGCAAAATTTCCCACCGGCACCAGGGCTTTGAGCGGATCATAGTCGAGCTTGTACAAGAGTGATGCAGTGCAGAACGGGCCGCCGCTATTGACCAGCAGCGTGTATCCGTCGGGCGTAGCAGTTGTCATCATCCGCAGCGCGATCGTGCCGCCCGCACCGCCCACATTCTCGACCACGACCGGCTGACCGATCTTGCCCGACACCGCCTGAGCAACCATCCGCCCCATCGTGTCGGCCGGGCCACCGGCCGGAAATGCGACGATGAGCTTGATCGGCCGCGCCGGGTAGGTCTGCGCGCCCGCCATGCGCGGCAACGTCGGCAGGCAGGCGGCGCCCGCGGCCAGATGGAGGAACTTGCGGCGCTGAAGCTTCATCGTATCCTCCCGGGAGCTCACCAGCCATTTAACGACAGACATTGATCAAAGCCAGTAACGCCAAGCATAGACCAGCGTCATGAGCGTGCCAGCCGAGATCACGATGACTCGGACGGTCATGGGGGCGAGCACGGTGATGAGACGGCCGCCCAGGAATCCACCCACAACTGCTCCGACCAGCATGACGATCGTCTCAGGCCAGCTCACGATGCCTTGAACGACGAAGATGATGATGGTCACCGCGCTGACCACGCTCGCCAACAGATTCTTCAAGACATTGGCCTGCCGAATGGTCTCGCGGCCGGTGATAACGAGGACGGCCAGGTACATCACCCCGGATCCACCCCCGAAATAGCCGCCATAGATCGACGTCGGCACCAATAGCGCCCACCGCAACAGATCGGACCGCGCACTGTGGCTCTGCGCATCAGCCGCGTGAATGCGATGGCCAAGCGCAAAGACCAGTGTCGCAATGCCGATGAGCGCGGGAACCAAAAGCGTGAACAGCCGCTCCGGCGTGACGAGCAGCAGGATCGCTCCTATCGCGCCGCCGACAACTGTCGCGGCCAAAGCACCGACCAGGGATTGGTCAAGCCGCGGGAGTTGCGCGCGGTCGGAAAGCGCCGCGACGAAATGCCCAGGCGTGACCGCAACCGCGTTCGAGGCGTTAGCCACGATCGGCAGCAGACCGCTCGCGATCATGGCCGGAAAGGTGATGAGCGTCGCGCCACCCGCCATGGCGTTGGCAACACCACCCGCAAGTCCGGCGCCGAACAGAAGCGCCCCGATGCCGATGTCCATCGCCCCTCCATATCAGAACCACGCAGAGGTCGGGAGGCTATGACGGAGAGACCGATCGGGCCGTCAGCGCGGTGCGTGGGCCTGCGGATCCTGGGACGACTTTTTCGAATCACATTCACGCTTTGACTACGCGAGCAATAATCAATCGATTTTTATCGACCCGCTGTTCTTTTTCTCGCCATGAGCAGTTCCCGCCTGCATTCGGGCCAGAGCCTCAAACAACCGATCAAATGCGGCGATTGCTGTTAGGAAAAGCATCACACCCGAAACCTGTGGATGATAAATGGCAGATGACCTTCCCCCTCTCGCCAAATCACCCTGCCCAGGTGTTCAAGAAATGAGAGCCGTGACGGCAGCCACAACATGCGATGGTTGATCGATGGAACCGGTCAAGCTCTATTCCGAGGAAGCTACATGCTGCTATTACTGCGGCAAAACGCTGGGGAACCAGCGCTGTGCAGGCAACACCCCGCAAGGACCAAAGTGGTTCTGCAGACAGGAGCCTGAGAGCGACCCCCTTGAGAGCTGTTTCAGCCATTGGTCAATGCGGCAAGCCAGGAAAGCGTCGTGAAAACAAGATGCGACTTTTGCAACGGGGCTTTTGGGCTGATCCGCAGGAGATATCGCAGCCGCCAGTTTTGCTGTGCGCGTTGTGAGGAAGCATATAAAGACCAACGATCTAAGATCGTGGCTGATTTCAAAGCGCGACTCTATGGCTCGCTAACGGCGCGGGAGAAAGCTAGCGTCTAGCGATCACGCCAAATTAGTGGGCATTCGCGACAGCCGAAGCGGCCGATCAATGTGAAGGCCGGCGGATCGTTCCGCGGCTCGCATTGCGTGGGCTCATCGTCTAATATCCTGCCCTTCGATGAGAAACGAACGGGAGGGCCTCATGGTCCGGATCATTGCCGCCATGATGGGATTGGGACTCATGCTGACACAGGCGCAGGCCGTCGAGATCAAGCTTTTGGCTTCCAATGCGTTGAGATCGGCGCTGCAGGACATCGCACCGCAGTTCGAGCAGGCGAGCGGGCACAAGCTCGTCATGACCTTCGGCTCGACCAGCAATCTGACGGCAAGCATCGACAAGGGCACGCCCTTCGACGTCACCATCATGGGCGCCGATGCGCTCGACAATCTGATCAAGCGCGGCACGCTCGCGCCCCCGCGCCTCGACATCGTGCGCTCCGGCATCGGCGTCGCCTACCGCAAGAGCGCGCCCAAGCCCGACATTTCCACGGCCGCGGCGCTCAAGGCCACGCTCCTGGCGGCAAAGTCAGTCAGCTTCAACCCGCAAGGCCTCTCCGGCACCCACATGCTCGCCGTCGTCGATAAGATGGGCATTTCCGCCGAGGTCCGGTCTAAGCTCAAAGTGCCGGCGGTCAGCGCGGCTGAAGACGTTGCCAAAGGCCTGGCCGAACTCGGCATAACCCAGTCGAGCGAAATCCTGCCGCATGCGGCCGAGGGCGCCGAGCTCGCCGGCCCGCTGCCGCCGGAGGTGCAGCTCTACACGGCGTTCTCCATCGCGGTCGGCGTCAAGGCGCAACAGCCGGACGCTGCCAAGGCGCTGGTCGCGTTCCTGCGCGCGCCCGCGCTGGTGCCGGTGCTCAAGGCCAAAGGGCTGGAGCCGGGCTGAGCGAGACCTGGACCGGAACCAGCACAAGCTGCTCACGATTCCGCGACGCGCGAGCGAGTGCCGTCGCGGATTTAGAAATCAGGCTTGTTCGCGACCGGAATGCCGTAGTCAAACAAACTTTGGTTGTTCTCGGCGCAGACTTCTTCATGAACGCCCGGCCGTGGGATCCGGCGATATCGGTGGGTGGCCATCCACGGCTGATAGAAGGTGTCGGGATCATCCACTGTGAGAGTCACCCCGAGAGTCGTATCGTCGATCAATTTCCAGCGCTCCACGACGTGCAGCTTCTCTGTGTGCGGCGTGCGGTAGTTGTCCAGGTAGGTCTTGTTGTTCACCCCGATGGTGTCGATGATGAGCGTATCGCCTTCGTAACGTCCGACTGACTCGCCGTACCAGGACGGCTTCGGATTGGCCGAATGCGGCACGTCGAGATAGATACGCCGGACCTGCGCATCGCCAACAAAGATCATCCTGACTTGCTTGGGCGTTTGAATGAAATAGATCGGCTCGGCGACCGGAAACATCAGGAAGAGCGGAACGCCCGCCGGCATGCAGCTCGAGCGCGGCGTATAGGCGATCCCTCCGGCCAGGACCTTGTCGTTCTCCCGTTTCATGATCTCCTTGGCCCAGGGCTTCAGGTTGGGATTGCTGAGATCGGCAACCCGGAATGTCGGCTGGATTCCGGCGCGGCGGGCTTCCTGGTTGCCGACGTAGGGATAGGCCGGGTCGTTGCGCGTCGGAGCAGGCGCGCCCGGAACCGGCACAAAATCCGGATTGATGTTAACCCATCCGGCCATGTTGGAAGAAAAATCGGGCACTGAGGCCTTGGATTGCATCGTGACCTGAGCGTTCGACGGCGCCCAAGCTGACCCGGCCAATACGCCAACCACGAGAAGGCTTCTTCCGAAAATCAATCCGGTCATTGTCCCCTCCCTTTGTGTTGTACGATCGATCACTTGGTTCGCTGTCGGCTGATAGCCAGCGGTGGATTGGCAGGCATTCTCGGCGCCAAGACACCCTCGAACCAACCAATCCTACGGATTGGAACGGCCTTAGTCACGCGGCTGAGGCATTTTACGACTGCGTTGAATTCACGGCGTTTCGGATCGACACGATTGCGCCGCCGGCGTCAAAATCGGTTTGTCCCCATTCAGTCGGGTGGCAGGGGCCCATGAGCACGCCGTCATTGATCAGGACAGTCGGCGCAATAAAGTGATTGCGCCCTGCGGGCTGGGCGGGCGAATTCGCTTATTGCTTGCGCTCTACACGCAGAAGCAACGCGAATTCTTGTAGGGCGCAATTGCTTTATTGCGCCGCTTCGGACTAACCCGAGGCCGAGGTGGATTTTGAAAGGCAGTCGGCGCTCGGCGTGCGGCAGGCGCCCCTACGCCGCCGCGCGCCCGTCGTAGCTCAGCTCAGAGTCGGCGTCGATTTCGATTATGGCATCGTCTGCCACGAGCTCGGCACAGAACGCCCGCGCCTCCTCGCGTGCAGCTTCCGCTGCGAAACGACGCAGCAGCGTGAGCAGCGGCTCGACGTCGCCGATGCTTCCGTCAGCGCAGCGCGCAAGCACACGCTCAACCACGCGCCGCCGCAGCCGGACCGAGCCGTCCAGGCCATCGAGGGAGCCGATGTCCTTCATGGCTTCCACGGCCTCGTGGAACGCCGTGTAGGTCGAGGCCGGCAGGCCCGCACGCTCATAGAGCGCGCGCAAACTCGCGCTGCGCCGGTCATGCACCAGCGCGCTGACGCGAGCAAGCGGCAGCCCCGACAAGTCCGCAAGCGCGTGCTCGAACAGCGCGATGTTGCCCGACAGCAGGGCACGCAGGATCAGCCCGGCGTTGAGCTGTCCGCTCGCGCGCAGATGCTCGATCAGCGGCTGTACTTCTCCGTGCGGCGAGATCGCCGCAAGCGTCACGGTTGCCTTCTCGCAGGCCTCGCGCGTGACCCGCTCGGCGCGCTCGGCCTCGAGCCATTCCCGCGCCGTCACGAAGCCGGCAAGCGTCTCCGACAGCTTGGCAACGAGCGACTGGCGCGTCGGCGCCGGCAGGTCGTCGCGCGCCAACAGCGCCTCGCGGATGGCAGCGAGATGTCCGAAGCGATCGACGATCCGGTCAAGCGAGAGCGGCGCAATCTCGGCGCTCGGATTCTCGACCAGGACCAAACACGCCTCAGGCGCACCGACTTCCGCGATCGCGGCAGACACCGCCGGCGCGAGACCGCCGCGGTTGGCGATCGCAAGCTGCATCCCGGTATTGCCGGCTGCCGCCGCATCAACGAGATCGCCGTCGACCATCAAGGGCGAATGCTGCAGCACCCAGCCCGCAACCTCCGCCTGGTCGCCGGCAAGGCCAAGGATCACGACCAGCGGCGCATCCTCGCTGAAGGCGAGCGCGCGGGCGAGCGCGATGCGGACCAAAGGTGACGGATCGTCGAGCGACATGATCAGCGCGCCTTCAGTGGCGGCGCGATCGTCGGACGACAGATCGGAATACAGATAGGCGCGCGCGAGAGCGGCCGTCGCTTCCGCCCGCTCGGCGGCTCCGGCGGTGCGCACCCACTGTAGGAACTGGCGGACAATCATGGCTCGACACCGACGCGACGGGGGGGAGTGCCGCTAGGCAGCACGGATATAGCCTCATCCTACGCGCCGAGACTTAACAAAGCGTTCACCATAAATGTTTGGGAAGATTGATGAATTGTTAAGCGCGCAGCCGTGCGGGCACGGGCGGTCCAGGACATCGATCCCAGACGATGTTCGGACATGGTTTTCCGGACCGGACCGTGTACGGTGCCGGGAGCGTCTGCCCTCGACCACCGTACCCCCTCCCCATGACAGCGCCACCTGTTCCATCCTGTCCGGTGACCGGCGAGCCCGCCGTACGGCTTGTCCAGTCGATCAAGTCCGGCTTTCTAACCAGGGCCTGGCGCTACGCCTTCCGCGTCGATGCTGCCCCGACGCTGAAACAGCATCCACTCTTCCATCTATGGGAATCGCCCAGCGGTCTCCATTTTTTCCACCCCATGGTCGAGGGCGACCACGAGTTCTATACCGGCCTCTACAACCGGCTCTCCTTCATGGATACGTGGTGGCTCGATCACACGCGCCATGAGTTCAGGCTGGCGGCGCGTCACATCAATACGGGCGACCGTGTGCTTGACATGGGCTGCGGGTCGGCGGCTTTCCGCAAAGCGATACCGCAGGCGAGCTATCTAGGGCTCGATCCAAATTTCGCGGAAGGTCGCGGCATCGACTACATCCGCAACGAGACGCTGGCCGATCATCTCGTTGCGCATGCCGGGCAATACGACGTCGCCTGCGCCTTCCAGGTTCTGGAGCACCTGGAAAAACCAGCCGCCACCTTTGGGGATCTGGTGCGCGCCGTGCGGCCGGGCGGGCTGGTGATCGTTGGCGTTCCGCACGTGCCATCGGCGGCAACGCGCATCCCGAACTTCCTGATCAACGCGCCGCCGCACCATCTGACCTGGTGGACGCGCCCGGCGCTGGCCGCTTTGGCCGAGCGCAATGGCACCTCGGTCGTTGCCATCGAGCAGGTCCCATGGGGGACGCAGGACGCATTCGTGTACTGGACCGCGCGGTTCAGCCCGATCCGCTGCAAGGACATTTATTTCAAGAACAGGGTGTCCTGGCACCTGTCGGTGCTCTTGGGCATGATCGCCGCCAGGCTCATGCACAGTCTCAGGCGCGTGCCGAAGGCCCCGGACGAAGGCGCGAGCCTGCTCTTGGTGGCGCGCAAGACCTGATGGTCATCGCCCCTCACGAGCCATCGCGCTCTGTGTTTCGTGGCTCCTGATAGAGACGATCGAGTGGCGCCCCGCTCTCGCCGCTTGGCGATCCTCGTGGCGTCCACAGCGCGGCAACAACAGGCGAAATCGCACCGCGTCGGTTCTCGGTCGCGAACAACGAATGGAACGCCGACCGCGATGGCGGCCAGGCGGTCTCCTCCGTCGGGGCCGCAGGTGGTGGTGCTGCCGGCTGGGCAGCCGCAAACGCCCGGGTCACACCGGCCGTGTCGGCAACCCGGCGCGTCGGAGCGGCACTCACGGGCGGAGACTGCGCCGCGACCGCGGTCAGAGCAGTATCTGGCAGCGTCTGCGCCTTGGCAACCTGATAGCGGCGCACAAGCTCGTCGCGAACGCCAGCGATGGTGCGGGCATTGCCCTGCCGGTCGTAGAACACCGAGCGGTTGGCGCGCGCAGCCTCGGGAAACAGGGCGACCGCGTCAGTGTTGGGCTCACTGGCGGCAAGCTGGATCACTCGCGCGGCCGCATGGGGCCCGAAGAAATGCGCGACATAGAGCTCACCTTCGGTGGGCTTGCGCCCGATGCGATTGGCCAGGACAGCCGCATTCTGCTGCGTGATCACGCCGCCCATCACGGCGTTGGCGGCTGGATCCTTGCGCAGCTTCATCATCTCGTCGCGCAGCGCTGTGTCCTCAACCACATACCGGCCGGAGCTCGTCTGCGAGATCGCGTCCGCGTACTGCCCGAAACCGAAGGCCCTCCCCGCCGTCTTCATCACGCCGAGCCAGGTCTGATCGAGGAATTGGAACAGGCCGGTCGCGGTTGAGGTCGATATCGTCGAATTGGGGTCGAGGTTCGACTCGACCTTGGCGGTGGTGAGCAGATAATCGAAGTTGGCGCCGGTCGACTGGGCGGCCTTGCGGATGGCGCCGGTCACGGTCGCAATCGACGGGCGCACATTGGGAATAAGCGCCGGCGGGCGCGGCACATTGGGAGGATTGGCGTCAGCCGGCATCAGACTGTCTCGAGCGGCGGCTTGCCGCAGGATCCTTCACTAGATCAAGAAGTTACTCGTGCCCTTTCGATTCCAAGGCTCGCCTGCGGGGGCGCCGCAAAATGATGCGAGCCGCGGAATCGGGACACTAGACTCTTAACTGCTATGGTAAACGAGACCTTAACGAACTAGTGCCCCGTTTCCGAAGTTCGTGATACGTCTCAGCATGCTCTGACGCGAACTTCGGAAACAAAGGGGCACTAGCAACTCTATGATTCTAGTGCCGCTTTTCGATTTGAAGTTCCTAATCGAGTTTGCTGCAGGTGGTGTAGGAACTTCAAATCGGCGGCACTAG
>Ga0137409_10005300_pt1 | contig 13452 bp, 12 predicted proteins | sample CZODoug1_16funga_FD_122059 | JGI IMG/M metagenome (GOLD analysis project Ga0137409, IMG submission 122059) | Vadose zone soil fungal communities from Angelo Coast Range Reserve, California, USA - CZODoug1_16fungal (Hybrid Assembly) | ecosystem: Environmental > Terrestrial > Soil > Vadose zone...
TAGACGTCCTCGGCCGCCTGAATCAAGGAGCAGACGTCATTGTTCAGGAGAATCGGGAATGGGCTGGGCTTGCGGTCGCTCATGGGTTGGCCGCTCTGAAGGTGACGGCGTTGGACGCCCTTAAGCGCTTGCTGAGCGCATCCATGATCATTAGCGCGAACGCCGGCTGCTGACTGACCAGATACACGAAGCGGGCATGATTGATCCGCATCACGCGGGTGTTGGGGGCTGCGGCGATCGCGGTGGCCGAGCGGGACGAGCCGTCGATGACGGCCATCTCGCCGAAGAACTCGCCCTTGCCCAGGGTGACGATCACGGTCTTGCTGGCGCCGTTGATCTTGGCGATGTCGATCTGGCCGTCGAGCACCACGAACAGCTCGCGCCCGGTCGAGCCTTCCTCGAAAATAACGTCGCCGACATCAAATTCGTTGATGCATTTTTCGATGGCCATGGGAATCTCCCGCCTTCTGGCTGGTTCGTGCGCCATGTTAGTCGGGAAACACAGCCGCGCAAACGAAGCATCGAGGCTCTCGGCGGTTGCCGCAGGGCAACATGGGCAAAGCCTAGGCCGAGCCTAGGCCGAGCCTGGGCCAAGCTACGGCCCCGGCCTGGCGATCGGCCGAGCGCGGCTGGATGAGTTCCTAAAATTTTAGTAAACCGGTTGCCGGTAACGATTTGGCAAGAAATTAAAGGTTACCAAATGGTCAACCTTTACTGGAGGTTTTGATCGTGAGCGAGCAAATGGCTGAGCAGAGCAGCAGCGAAACCGGTTCCGTCAGCGCCGAGCCGGCGGTTCCCGCTTCATCGGATGCGCGGAGCGAGCCCGCGGCGGCCTCATTGGGGCAGGCGACTGACGTCGAATCCCCGAAACTGGTGTCCGAGCTGGCCGAAGCACCCAAGGTGGACGTGCCCAAGATCGATGCTCCTCACAAGATCGAAGCGCAACAGGCCGATTCCCCCAAACAGGACGCCCCGAAGGCAGACGCTGCGCACGCGCCCGGCAAGGTCATGATCATGTCACCCGGCGACCGCGCCTGGGACAGCAAGGGTTCCGGTCCGGAAGTCAACGCTGAGCCAAGCTCGGGAATGTTCGGCAAGCGCCGGCTCGGCGCGCTGGCGGCTGTGGCGGTGCTGGCGGCGGCGACGGGCGCCCTCGGCGGCGCGCTGGCGACCGCGGGTCTCGGGCACTTCCTCGGCGAAAGCACAGCGAGTGCCGGCAGTCCCACGCTGGAAGCAGCCATTGCGCGGATCGACGCCGACATCGCCAACCTCAAGGTCAGCGTCGAACATACCTCCAAGGTCGGCATGACCCAGTTCAACAAAACCAGCGACCGGCTCGACAAGGTCGAGAAGGCGCAAGCCGAGCCGGCCGCCAAACTCGCCAAGCTGAGCGAGGCCGTCGAAAGGCTCCGCGCCGCGCCAGTTGCGGCGGCTGCCGCTGCCGCGGCGAAGGAAGTCACCGGCTCGATTGCGCCGGTGGCGACAGCGCCCGCCTCCTCGACCAGGTCTGATGTGGCCAAGTCTGATGTGGCCAAATCTGAGGCGGCCAAGTCCGAGGCTGCCAAGTCTGAGGCCGCCAAGTCCGAGGTAGCCCGGCTGCCGACGGTGGAAGGCTGGGTGCTGCGGGACGTCGCCAATGGCTCCGCGCTGATCGAAGGCCGGCGAGGGATGTTCGAAGTCTATGCCGGCGATCCGGTACCGGGCCTTGGCCGGGTCGACGCCATCAGGCGCCAGGACGGCCGCTGGGTGGTCGTGACCAGCAAAGGCTTGATCGTCGCGCGCTAAATGCCGATCGCTTCACACCGACGTGAAGCGATCGTCAGGTCCGATCCGGATTGGCGCGACAGCCCGTCCGCTTTTCGGCTAATTTCCTGAATAGAAGACGTTGCCCGCAAGACGTCACGAATTGGCGTCTCCGATGCGCGGCGTTCATCAGGATAAGGGCCGTGCCTTTGCGATTTCTTGTCACCGTCTTTGTCCTGCTTTGCAGCGTTCTGACCGCGCGTGCCGGGCAAGGCGCGGCGCTGGAGCGTGGTACGGCGATCATCGATCCTCCGGCATTGCGCGAACTCGATCATGGAAGGTTCGGTGTGAGCGGTGTCTTGCTGCCAGCGCGATCGGGTGACGCGGAGATCACCGGCGGCCAGTTGTTCGCGCTGCCCGCAATGGTTCCCGTCCGCAAGGCGCTCGACGACGAGTTCGATCGCTATATCGCCAGACATAAGTCCAATCTTCCGAACGAAACCATCGGCGTCGGGGCGGCTTTCGATTTTCAACTGTTCGATCGCGCGCCGCTTTATTCTGACGACACGCGCTTCGTGCTGGCGGGCATCGTCAACCGGATGGACCGCGCCTATCTTTCCGATGCGAATTGCGGCGAGATCAGGCTGATCTACCGTCTGGCGCGAACGAGCGCGCCTGAGATCGGCGAAAATGCGGTGTCGCAACGCCTGCCGATGACGCTGAACGTCGTGCTGAAGGCCAAGGGCGATCACGCGGTCGACAGCGATGGTGCGGCCATCACTTGCGCCGGAATCGCGCGGCGATGGCTCGCCGCCGGCGAATGGCCGCTGACCGGTGCAGGGCTTGCTGCAAAACTGGTTTCGAAGGACGGCCCGCTGGATCTGATCAGGCCCGAAAATATCGACCGCATCGAAACCAATCTTCAGATCGCGCATGCGCCGAAGTCGGCCATCCGCGATTTCCGCACCGACTATCTGATGAAGGTGTTTAACTACAACGCGCAGACGCAGGTGTTCGAGCAGGCGCCGCTCGAGAACCAGATCGATCGCGAGCGGCTTCTGGCGGATGAAAATCTCAAACGCGACTTCAAGGCATGGCTGCTCGATCCCAGGCATTTCAGCGAGCTGGATCGCGGCACGATTCTGATCCCGGACAGATTTCTCGCCACCGGCGCGATCGCTCCGACCCCGATCGGATTTGCGACCTCCGACCTGCAGCCGGCCTTCGGCCTGATGCAGGGCGATGACGCAAAGGCTGTATTCAAGGAGAGCGACGTCGTCGCGGCGTTGAAGAAGGCCGCGGACGCAGGCCTGCCCCTGCAGAATATCCGTTCGCCCGCAGGCTTCGAGCGCCGGCTCAACGACGTGACCTGCTCCGGATGCCACCAGACCCGCGGCATCGGCGGCTTTCATTTCCCGGGGGTCGACTGGATGGCGGCCCACCCCAACAATTCCACGGTCGTGCCGGCGTCGCCGCATTTCTTCGGCGACCAGATCCGTCGCCGCGATATTCTCACCGCGCTGCGCGACGGCAAGCACCCGGATTTCTCGCGGGGATTCTCCAGCCGTCCGCAATTGCGCGGTAGCACCGAGCTCGCCGGAACCGAATATGAGGACGGCTGGGGCGCGCTCTGTTATCAGCTGAAGCCCGGCGGCGCCGATGATGACAAGAGCTTTCGGTCATGGACCTGCACCGAGGGGCTGGCGTGCCAAGCTGTCGACAAGGCTTCGCGAATGGGGATGTGCTTCGTCAAAAGCCGATAGGAACATCGGTTGCGGCGCGCGCCGCTTCCCCCAGATTGACAGTAGGCTCACTAAACGTGTTTCATCCCGGCAATCGCCTGCCAGAGCGCGCCGGGAAGGAAACATGGACGACATCATTATCGTCGGAGCCGGCATTGGCGGATTGACGCTGGGGCTTGCGCTGCACAAATGCGGAATCCCCTGCCGGATTTTTGAATCGGCGGCCGAGATCAGGCCGATCGGGGTCGGCATCAACCTGCTGCCGCATGCCACCAAGGAACTTGCCGCGCTCGGACTGGAGCCGGCGCTGGCGCAAGTGGCGATCGCGACGGCGGATGCGACCTTCTTCAATCGCTTCGGCCAGTTGATCTATCAGGAACCGCTGGGCCTGGCCGCAGGCTACGAGCATCCGCAATTCTCCATCCATCGCGGCGATCTGCAAGTGGTCTTGCTCGATGCGTTCCGGGTGCGGGCAGGGCACGACCGGCTGATCACCAATCATCATTGCACAGGCGTCGAACAGGACGAGACCGGCATCAATGTCCATTTTTCCGATGGACCGGGCGGCGCCGGCCGCAGCACCGTCCGCGGCCACGCCGCGATCGCCTGCGACGGCATCAACTCGGCGATCCGCAAGCAATTTTTTCCGGACGAGGGTGAGCCGCGCTATTCCGGTGTCAACATGTGGCGCGGCGTCACGCGATGGAAGCCGATGCTGTCGGGCGCCAGCATGGTAAGGGCTGGATGGCTGTCGCACGGCAAGATGGTGATCTATCCGATCCGCCAGGCTTCCGGCGCCGACGGGCTGCAGCTCATCAATTGGGTCGCTGAAATCGAGACAGCGACTTATCGCAAGCGCGACTGGAACCGGACGGGATCGATCGAGGATTTCATCAACGCCTTCGCCGACTGGCATTTCGACTGGCTCGATGTGCCCGCGTTCATCCGCGCTGCCGACAGCGTGCTGGAATTCCCGATGGTCGATCAGGACCCGCTGCCGCGCTGGAGTTTTGGGCGGGTGACGCTGCTGGGCGACGCGGCGCACCCGATGGTGCCGCGTGGTTCCAATGGCGCCGGCCAGGCGATTTTGGATGCGCGGGTGCTGACGTCCGCGTTGCTCGAAAGCGGCGATCCCGTTGCCGCGCTCGCCTCGTATGAAAGCCAGCGCCTCGAGGCCACCACCCGCATCGTGCTGACCAACCGAACCAATCCGCCCGACGCAATCCTGCGCGAGGTGTTTCAGCGCACCCACGACCGGCCTTTCAAGGCGATCGACGATGTCATCAGCCGCGAGGAATTGGTCGCGCTATCGGAAGGCTACAAGCGGATCGCCGGTTATTCGCAGCAAGCCTTGTTTTCGCAGGAAGCCTTGCGCAAATGAGGACGCTGAAAATCATGCCGCTTCGGCTCAATCCGCGCTAGGCTATCGCGTCAGGAATATCGGTCGACAAGAACCGAGCTCTGACGTCTCAGGGGGAAAATGACGATGGCGATTTCTGAGACTCAAAGCAGCGGCGCATCGTCGGTGGATGTCGCCCAGTTCATCGATCAGCAGCCGGTCGGCCGATTTCAGATCCGGTTGCTGCTGACCTGTGCGGCGGTGCTGTTCCTCGACGGCTTCGACACCCAGGCCATCGGCTATGTCGCGCCGGCGCTGGCCAAGGAGTGGGGCCTGACCAAGGCCGCGCTTGGCCCGGTGTTCAGTGCGGGCCTGTTCGGCCTGATGATCGGCGCGCTGCTGTTCGGGCCGCTGGCGGACCGCGTCGGGCGCAAGAAGATCATCATCTTCTCGACGCTGGCATTCGGCATCGGCACGCTCGCGACCTCGTTTGTCCGGGACGTCAACACGCTGCTTGTGATCCGGTTTCTGACCGGTCTGGGTCTCGGCGGCGCCATGCCGAACGCGGTCGCGATGACGTCCGAGTTCAGTCCGCATCGCCGCCGCGCCACCATGGTGATGATCATGTTCTGCGGGTTCTCGGTCGGCGCGGCGCTCGGCGGCCTGCTCGCCGCGGCCCTGATTCCGCAATTCGGCTGGCGCTCGGTGTTTGTGGTCGGCGGCGTGGCGCCGCTGCTGCTGGTTCCGATCCTGGCGCTGCGGTTGCCGGAATCGGTGCGGTTCCTGGCGCTCACCGGGCGCGCGCATCAGCGCGTCGCCGAGCTGCTCAGCTTCATCAGCCCGAAGGCAGCGTTCCCGCCGGCCATGCAATTCGTCGTGAACGAACCCAGACTGGCCGGAATTCCGGTGCTGCATCTTTTCAGGAGTGGGCGGGCCCCGGTGACGCTGTTGCTGTGGGTGGTGTTCTTCATGAGCCTGCTCGATCTGTATTTCCTGTCGAACTGGCTGCCTACCGTTCTCAACGATCTCGGCGCCTCGGTATCTGAATCGGCGGCGATCGGATCGATGTTGCAGGTCGGCGGCGTGGTCGGGACATTTGCGCTCGGCAGCGTCATCGATCGCTTCTCGTTTCGCGCGCTGGCGCTGGTGTATTTCATCGCCGTCTTCGCGGTCGGCGCCATCGGCCAACTCGGCCACTCCGTCGTCTTCGTCACCATGGCGATCTTTGCCGCGGGCTTCTGCATTGTCGGCGGCCAGATCGCCGCCAACGCGCTGGCCGCGACGTTCTATCCGACGGCGGTCAGGGCCACCGGCGTCGGCTGGGCGCTCGGGATCGGTCGGGTCGGCTCGATCGTCGGGCCTCTGGTCGGCGGCGCGCTGCTGTCCATGAAATGGAGCACGGGGGCGGTCTTCATGGCGGCGGCGGCGGCCGCCCTGTGCGCGGCGCTGGCAGCGTTCTCCTTAAGCCGGCTCGCGGGCATGGGAGGAAGCGGCAAAGGCGCCGCCGATCAGCAGGCGCCGTTTGAGGCCTCCTTACGTGCATCAACCAGCGCCGGAACCTGAAGGGGGATCAAGCGATGAACGACGCGGAAAAAGACAACAAGATACGCAATCGCGAGATCGCGGAAAACGAAGCCGAACGGCAAACCGTCGGCGACATCCGCGTCAGCACCTGGGCGATCGCGGTTGCGGTGGTTATCGGCCTCGCCGCCGTGGGCTGGGTGCTGGCCCACAACAACTAGAGCTGCCGTTTCGATAGAATCGAAACGGGGCTCTAGATTATTGATTTGACGCGTTTTCTTGACGCGAACCGGTCGCCACCGCGCTTGAAAGCACTCTACCGCGCGGATCATTTACGCGTAGTGGGTGAGACGCTTGCCCGGCAACAGATCGTATGCCGACCGCCATCCGGGCAGGCCTGCGATGCGGGCGAGCCACGCGTTCACGGCCGGATGACTGACCGCAAAATCGTATCCGGTTTCGTCGCTTGGATAGGATAGATAGGCCATCATCGAGAAGTCGGCGATCGTCGGCCGGTCCCCGATGGCGAACGCACATCGCTGCAGGCGATGGTCCAATATCCCAAGGAAGTCGTCGAGGCGCTTGCGGAAGTGAGCCAGCACATGCGGGTCGGGAGACGGCGTGAATGTCCTGATATAGCGATAGGTCGCCATGTAGCCGGTCAGCTTGTGATTGTCCCAGAACAGCCAGCGCAGCATGTCGAACTGCTCCGCGGCGTTTTCGCCGCCAAACCGGCCGTATTGTTCGGCGAGCTTCAGCAGGATCGGCGCGGTCTGGGTAAGCCGCACGCCATCTTCTTCCAGCACCGGAATTTCACCCATCTCGTTGACGGTTCGCCGCCACTCGGCCGTTCGCGTCATGCCGCCGCCGAAGTCGGTCCACACCGGCTCGAAGGTCTGGCCGCAGAGCGTCAGCATCAGCGCAAGCTTGTAGCTGTTTCCCGATTCCGGGAAATAATGCAGCCGGTAGGTGGACATCGCCGCTCTCCTTGTCTGCTCCGGGCTCATTGTCTGCTCTGGACCCGGCAGGAAGCCCGGCTTGCGACCAAGTCATATTTGGCTGCCATTGACATAATTTAGATACGTTTAATCCTTATAACAGAACATATGTTCTGTATAGATAACTTCCCGCAACGATGACTGTCAACATGACCGCAGCTATTGAACGCAAGATCAGCGAGCGCGAGCGCCCATTGATGGAAGCGACCCTTCGCATCATCGGCCGGACCGGGCTCGACGGCGTCACGCACAGGGCCGTTGCGACTGAGGCGGGAATGTCGGTTGGGGCGGTCACCCATCACTTCGAGACCCGCGACGTGCTGGTGGACGCGGCGCTTCGGTTCGCCTTGACGCGCGAAATGAATCGTTTGCGTGCGCTCGCTCTCAGTTTGCAAAGCAAGGCGTTCGATGCGGAAGCATGGGTTGAGGCGCTTGTGAACTGGTATTCCCGGGAACTCAAGACCGAGGCCAAGACGCATATCGCATGCTACGAGGCATTCCTGGCCGCGGCGAGGGGCGCACGTCACCGGCCGGTCGTTGTCGAGTGGTTCGAGACCTGGCGGCAAAGCGCGGAGCTTGCGCTAAGAGCCGCCGGTTCGTCCAATCCTCGCCGTCATGCCGATCTGTTCGTCTCCGCCCTGATCGGCATCCTGTTGCAACAATTGGCGGCGCCGCGCCGCGGCTTCCGGCGAGAGGCCAAAGCCGCGCTGCTGGAACTGGTCCATAAATTGACTGCCGGGAAGTGAAGCGCTCACGCCACCGCGCCGGATGCCCGCAACTGCCGGATCGCGGCCTCGTCGTAGCCGGCCTTGCGAAGAATCTCATCGCTGTGCTCGCCGATGCCGGGCGGTTTTCTTGGCGAAACCTTCTTGCTGCCGTCGACCCAGATCGGGCTGTTGATGGTGAGCATGGTGTCGTTCTCGAACGGCACCAGTACTTCGTTCTCGAGCATCTGCTTGTCATTGGGAATGTCGTCAAGAATGCCGACCACGCCGAACACCAGGCCATTGCCGTCAAGGATCTTCCGCCATTCGGCGAGGTCCTTGGTGGCGAAAATCTCGTCGAAGATCTTGATGAGTTCCACCGAGCGCGCATGGCGGTCGGCCTTGGTGGCAAATCTGGGATCGGTAATGAAATCCTCGCGCCCGATGCAGCGCGCCATCGCCGGCCATTGCTTTTCTTCATTGAGCAGCGAGATGATGATCCAGCGGCCGTCCTTGCACTGGTAATGGTTGGTCATCGCATTCAGCGCATGCTCGCGGGAGCGACGTTCGCCAAATTTTGCGCCGCATAATTTGGCCTGAGCGAGCACCGAGGCGGCCCAGATGCCATTGGCCATCAGGTTGGAGCTGACATGCGATCCCTTGCCGGTACGTTCGCGCTTGTACAGCGCGGTGACGATCGCGCCGTAAAACGCCATCGCGCAGGGGTGATCGCCCATGCCGGCGATCGATCGCGCGGGCGTGGTGTGTTCGTCGGCGCGGACCAGGTCCATCAGGCCGGAGCGCGCCCAATAGGCGTTAGAGTCGAAGCCGGGCTTGTTGGCTTCCTCGCCCTTTTCGCCATAGCCGGTGAAGGAGGCGTAGATCAGTCGCTCGTTGTGAGGCGCAAGATGCTCATGAGTAATGCCGAGCCGCTGGCGCACCGCCGGAGGGTAGTTGGTGATGAAGACGTCGGCGTCGGCGGCGAGCCGGTGCAGCACGGCCTGGCCTTCCGGCTTGCTGAGATCGAGCGCCAGGCTCTTCTTGTTACGGGCCTCCAGCATCCATGCGAAATTATGCTCGCTGGAGGGATAACCGGGCAGGTTGGGCAGGTTCCGATAGGGGTCGCCGGTTCCGGGCGGCTCGATCTTGATCACGTCGGCGCCGAAATCCGACAGCACCGTCGCGGCCGCGGGCGCAGCGATGAAGCTCGCGCAGTCCAGAACCTTCAGCCCTTCGAAGATGCCCTGTTCCATAGTCACGTCGCTCCCGTGCGATTTGTTGCTGTTGTTCCCGCGTGGCGGAATACCGCCGCGATAGCCCGGATGGCGCCATTTGGCAGAGGTCGGGGAGGGGATGCAACGGCGCTTTCCGGGGCTCTGCCGTGCCCAGGGGAGCTCGCGACATCAGGCACGACGGTGACCTGCCAGCCTCCGACAAGCCTCGGGCAAGCCGCGAGATGACCGCAATGCTGGCCTAGGCCTCGCCCGAACGGAGGGGCAATCATGTCATCTTTTCGTCTCCGGTCGATGTCCGCCTTGCTCCTGGTTGTGGCGCTTTGCTCGAAGCCCGGCGCGGTCCGGGCGGGCGATCTCGAAGATTGCAACGCCGCCTTGCCCGCAAACAGCGAGCCGGCCTGCACCGCGGTCATCAATGAATCGTCGCGTTCGGTCGATGATCGGTTGAAGGCCTATGTCGGCCGCGCCCGCGCCTATCTCGAAACCGCGCGGCTTGATCAGGCGCTCGGCGATCTCAACACGGCGATTTCCATCAATCCGAACCTTCCGGCCGCGTTCTTCTGGCGCGGCCAGGTCTATCGCCGCAAGGGCGACGTCGATCACGCGATCGAGGATTTGACGCGCGCGATCATCCAGGCCGGCGGGATCGATCGCGCCTCCTACCTGGCGCGCGCACAGCTTTTCACGGCCAAGGGCGACTACGCCCACGCGATCGCCGATTTCGACAGACTGTTGTCGGTCACGCCCGACGACAAGGCGGTGCAGCAGCAGCGTCAATCGGCGATTGCGATGCAGACCGAGCTGGCAAGGGTCCGCGAGGGGCAGCCGGCGGCGCCTCCCCAAGGACTGGTCCAAGCACCTGTTCAAGGCCCGATCGCGGCTTCACCGCCGCAGACGACCGTGCCCGGGACGGCCTCGTCATCCGCCGCGCCCCTGATCGAGCAGGGCAGGCAGCTCGTGGCTCAACGCAGGTTTGCGGAGGCGCTTGCGCGTTTCAATCAGATCCTGGCCGGCGATCCGCGTAACGAAGCCGCGCTGCGATTGCGTTCCATCGCGTTGTTCGCATTGAACCGTTTCGCCGAGAGCAAGGCGGACATGGATACGCTGATCAAGTTGAAGCCGAACGACGCACAATTGCTGGCGACGCGGGGCATGACGTCGATCGGCCTCAAACAGCTCGATCAGGCGAGCGCCGATATCGATCGTGCGATCAGCCTGGACCCGAACAATGCGGTCGCCTATCTCGGGCGCGGCATGGCCGACAGGATGACCGGAAAATTCAAGGAGGCGATCGCCGATTTCGACCGCTCGATCGCGCTCAATCCGAAAGAAAGCTCGGCGTTCACCGAGCGCGGCCAAGCCTACATGTCGCTCAACCAGATCGACAAGGCGGTGGTGGATTTCGATCAGGCGATCGTGCTCAACCAGGCGAACGATCAGGCGCGCGCCGCGCGAGGGCTCGCCTTACTGCTGAAGGGCAGCAATGCGGAAGGCCTGGTGGACATCAAGAACACGCTCGACCGAAATCCGAACAACCAGCTCGCGCAGCTCGGCCAGGGCCTGGCGATGCTGGTGTCGGGCCAGTACGACCGATCGATCGTGGCGCTCAATCAGCTGGTCGGAAAGTCGGCCGCCTTCGAGACGTTCGCGCGCCTGCTCCGGGCGCGCGCCTATATCGGCCGGCGCGACACCGACAGCGCCATGGCGGACCTCGATGCCGTGCTCGGCAGGCAGCCCAACAATTCGGACGGCCTCCTGCTGCGCGGCATGGTCTGGTCGGCGAAGCATGACTATGCCAAGGCGCTGGATGATTTGAGCGGTGCGATCGCCCAGCGCGAGAGCGTCGAGGGTTATTTCGCGCGGGCCAAGACCTATGAAGCGCAGAACAATTCTACCAAGGCGGCGCAGGACTACCGCCGCGCCACGGAGTTGCGGCCGGCCAGCGTGTTCGACACCCTCGTCCAGGGGGAATCGCAGAAGAAGATCAAGCAGCTTGCGAAGCAATTGCCTTGCGGCAGCGACGCCCGCGCCGGCGCGAATTCGGAGTGCCTGTAGGCGTTCGCCCGCGCGTTTTGTGACCGATAGTGCCCGGGCTGACTCAGGCACTGCAGCAAATTGACGATTGTCATGGCGGCCACCTTGCCGGCAGGCATCATTACCTGATGCCTGGACACGCGAGCGAGAAATCCCGTGGTCCTTCGGCGTATACGAAGAGCCGCCGGAAGGCGGCTCTCAACTCAGACGACATGCTCGCAGATCAAGCGCTTACTCGCGTGGGTGGTTCGGGTACGGACCTCACCATGAGATCTCACCATGAAAAGACAGTCGAAAGTCTATTGACTCGTATCAATATATTGATAACAATCAAAACATGAATAGAATAGCTTTGATCACCGGCGCGACCCGCAACCTCGGCTTCTCGCTCGCTGAGGGGTTGGCGCAGCGGCTTGAGCCCACCGACACCGTTTATTTGACGGGACGCGACGCGGCTCGCGTCGCCGAATCCGTGCATCGTCTGTCGAATGCCAGGGCGGATGTGCGCGGCGAAGTCCTGGACGTCGCCAAGCCCCACGCGGTCGAACGCTTCGCGGACCTGCTGGCCGGGCGCCATGGCGGCGTCGACATCGTCTTTTCCAATCATTACGCGCGGGTGCAGCCTGACGACGATCCGCGCGCCGTGATTGATCACTATGTCGAGGCCAATAATCTGGGCACGACGCATGTTCTGCGCAACTTCGCTCCGCTGCTGCGCGATGGCGGGCGGCTTTTCGTGGTTGCGAGCCGGGCCGGCAGCCTGCGCGCGCTGGCGCCGGCGCTGCATCCGCGGTTCGAAAACCTGCAATCGCTCGACGACGTCGATCGCGCGGTCTGCAACTGGCGCGACGCGGTGCGCTCCGGCCGCGCGCCAGGCCAAGCCTGGCCGGCCTGGATCAACATTCCCTCCAAGATCGGCCAGGTCGCGGCGGTGCGCGTGCTCGCAGGCCAGCGGCGCGAGGACGATTTGCGGCGAGGGATATTGATCGCATCGATCTCGCCGGGTCTGATCGATACCGGTGCGTCTCGCGCGTGGCTCGACATGACCGGCGCGCCGCAGCCGGACGAGGTCGCAGGCCCGCTTCTGGACCTTGCGCTCGACCCCTCGCCACACGAATCCTACTACGGCGAACTGGTCCATGTCGGCCGGGAAGAACCGGGCCCGTTCGGCGCGGTGGTGCGCAGCGGGTCGATCGTGCCGTGGAAGTGAATCGCAAAGGCAAATCGTCCGGGCCGAAATCTCCGTTGCGCAAACGCGTCGATCAAAAATCCTCGCGTCCGGCTTCCGAACAGGAGCGGCTCGGCATGCTGGTCAAGCGCGCCGAGCAGGCGATGGTCCGGGCCAAAAGCGCGGCCTTGAAATCCATCGGGTTGACCCCGTCGCAATACGTTGCGTTGTTCGAACTCGATCAGCAGTCGGGGATCACTGCGGCGACGCTGGCACGCGCCTGCCTGGTTACGCCGCAGGCCATGATGATCTTGCTCAAGACCATGGAGCAGCAGGGCCTGATCACGCGATCATCGCACCCGCGACATCCCAACGTGCTTGAGCTGCACATGACCGAGGTCGGACGTGAGGCGCTTCACACCGCACGTGAGCGGGTCGACCCGATCGAGCGGCGGGTGTACGGCGCGTTCTCGCCGAAAGATCTGGGCACTTTTCGCGAGTTTTTATTGCGCTTCATCGAAGCGTTCGGGGCAAGTGACTTTTAAGAATGCCTGAACCGTTGCGGCGACGTCGTCCTGCACGAATCCTCAACGGAGTCCTTCATAAGGACGGCTGGATTAATCGCCGGATCCTCTGGCAATGTGATATTGCGGTGGGATCGCCCCGTCCATTTCGAAGGCGACTTAGATGGCTATTCGTTCTCGCTTACGCGCCTGTATCCGTTTCGCGGTTGCAATGCTTTCGGCGGTCTGTGCTTGTCATGCCATCGTGCACGCGGAGTCGCCGGTGCCCGACAGAGTGTCGCTCAGCGAGTCGACGATCACGTGGAGCACTGTCAAGTACGCGACCGATGCGGACAACGGATTCGTCAGCGGGTCGCTCGACAAGACAACCATCGTCGATCGCACGTTCAGGACCTACGTGATCGAGAATCATTATCTGAAGGTAACGCTCCTGCCCGAATTTGG
>Ga0137409_10005301_pt1 | contig 13446 bp, 9 predicted proteins | sample CZODoug1_16funga_FD_122059 | JGI IMG/M metagenome (GOLD analysis project Ga0137409, IMG submission 122059) | Vadose zone soil fungal communities from Angelo Coast Range Reserve, California, USA - CZODoug1_16fungal (Hybrid Assembly) | ecosystem: Environmental > Terrestrial > Soil > Vadose zone...
GCCATTTGTTGGAGCATCTTGCTGGACTCGGCACCCAGATCCGTGCCGGTGATCTCGACTTGTTTGCCCATGTATGTTGCGGCGATTCTCTCGGCGAGTTTGTCGGCGGTCTGGTAGTAATATTCCGAGATTTGGCGATGGCCTTCCTCATGTTCGATCACATGTTGGGTTACCCCGGTCGGCACCCAGATGTTGATGTTGAGTTGCAGCGTCACCTTGATCTGCGTGATGGTGACGGTCGCGTGTGTGGCATCCGTTTGTCGAGACTCCCCGCGGACACTGGCGTTGGACAGGAAATCGGAATCGCACTCCGCGCTTTCCCCCGGGGCTAGGGGTGGCATATCGGTCGGCGGTGTAGCCGGGTCAAACGTGCGGTTCGCGAAAGCAACCGGTTGCTTGCTGATTGTCGGCACGGGAGCTTCCCTAAGCTGCCGTGGCGATGAGCGGTCCCGCCACGTGAACCAGCCGAAGATAAGCACTCCCAGCAACACGCAAAGCACAATTAAGCCGCGCGAGGGCAATACCGCCTCCGCATTCCATTCTCCGAATAAGACAGCGCCCGAACCACGAGTTTGTGGGTGGCGAATGTCGCGAAAGGTACTCTCATCGAGCCACCGACCCAACTCATGAGAAGTGCGCATAAAAAAGATTTGACAGGGCCGAGATTGTTATCGCGCTGGGAAAAGCGTGGAAGAGGAGTAACCGAAGATGAGACGGTGAAACCCCTTAATGAAGTCCAGGAAGCCCGCTGCGCCACTGTCCTACCCGACTGCGGGGGGGGAAGTCAGTGGTGCCATGGTGGCCCTAAACGAGCACGAAGCTGGAAACGGCCGTTAGAGCCTAAAGCCCACTGCGTTCTCCTCTACTCGGAGAGATGTTCGGTAACCCAACTTTACATTTCATTGACCGCACGGGGAAGTGGGGCCTGTGCGTTTAAGATGCGCAGGGCCGGGCCCTTTTCTGTCCTTAGGGACAGCTTGTCGCCTCCTTTCTCGTTGTATAACCTTTTCTCACTGAAGCAGTTACGCCTAACTTCAGGAGCAGGTAGCGGGAAAGGTCCCACCGTCACGCTGCTTTGGAGGCAATCCTTATGAAGTTTCCTCGCCGCGCGGCCGGCACTCTCTTTCTCTCGCCCTTGACCGCTTTACTTCTCTTGCTGCCAGGCTGCGGCAGCTATGGGGGCGGAGGGGGTGGTACGACACTCCCAACCACTCCGACGGGCCTGACGGCCACAGCAGGAAATGCGCAAGTGATGTTGGTTTGGACCGCCAGCACGGGGGCGACCAGTTACTACATGAAGCGCTCCACAACGACCGGGGGACCTTACACGCAAATCGCGACGCAGACAGCTACGAGCTACACCGACACGGGCCTAACAAACGGGACGAAATACTACTATGTCGTTTCCGCGTACAACTCAGCGGGCCAGAGCGCAAATTCCACAGAAGTAAGTGTGACTCCGGTAGCTCTTCCAACGCCACCTCCGGCACCGACGAACCTCACAGCAACAGCCGGCAACGCGCAGGTGGCGCTCACTTGGGCCGTCAGCACTGGAGCAACCAGCTATAACGTGAAGCGGTCCCTAACCAGTGGCAGTGGCTACGTACAGGTCGGAACCTCGACAGCGGCCACTTTCACCGACATGGGTCTGACCAATGGTACGACGTACTACTACGTTGTATCTGCCGTGAATGCCAGCGGCGAAGGTGCGAACTCATCTCAGGTGACCGCAACACCTGTTAATGCGGCGCCTGATGTGACGATTACCATCGATCCTACCAAGACCAAGCCCATCTCCCCATGGATCTACGGCATCAATTTCTATTCCGGCATTTCCGGCGTTCCGCCGCTCTTGACGCTGGATCGTGCAGGAGGTAACCGCTGGACGGCGTACAACTGGGAGACTAATGCGTCCAATGCCGGCAGCGACTACATCTACAACAACGACAACTACCTGAGCAGCAGCAATGTCCCCGCAGAGGCCGTGCGGAGTTTCATTGCTGGGGACCAGGCTAAGGGTGTGGCAAGCCTAGTAACCTTCCAACTTCAAGGCCTTGTGTCCGCTGACGAAAACGGCCCTGTCAGCGTCACCAATCCCCCCGATTTGACACGCTTCAAGTACGTGGTCGGCAAAAAAAGTACAGTCTCCGGTGTTCCATTCACCAGCACCCCCGACACAGCCGACGCCAACGTGTACATGGACGAATTCCTCTGGGCCCTGAACCAGAAGCTCCCGGGCAGCATCTTCGCGGCCGGCGCAATGCTGCCCACCTTCGTGAGTCTGGACAATGAGCCGGAACTCTGGAATTCGACTCATTTCGAAGTACAGGGCCATAACGCCATCACGTCGGACAACTACATCACCAAGACCATCAATCTTACGAGAGCCTTGAAGGACCAGTTCCCCAATGTCCTGATCTTCGGACCGGTGCACTACGGATTTCAGGGCATCTACAATTGGCAAGGGGAATTGAGCGCCACGCCCAGTGGCACGAACTGGTTCCCGGACAAGTACCTTCAGGCAATAAGCACCGCTTCGGCTGCGTACGGGAAACCTTTGGTGGATGTCTACGATTTCCATTGGTATGCGGAGGTCTACGACGCCAGCGGAACGCGCATCCTCAACCTGAACAACAACCTCACCGATGCCCAAGTCCAGCTTATCGTGCAGAGTCCTCGCAACCTGTGGGATCCCACGTTCAATGACGACAACAATGGCAATCCGTGGATCTTCAATGAACTTGGTCGTAGTCCGATCACCATCCTGGGTCGGCTCCAGGCCAAGATCAACACCGAATTCCCAGGCATGAAGATCGCCATAACGGAATACGAGAACGGCGGCTGGAACCACATCGCGGGCACCATCGCCCAGGCAGATAACCTCGGCATCTTTGGCAGCCAAGGAGTTTTCGCAGCCAACTTCTGGCCTCCTGGCGGTACGTATGCTTACGTTCTCGCCGGGTTCCGGGCGTTCCGCGGCTTTGACGGGGTAAACGCGAACTTCGGGGACACCTCGCTGCAAGCTACTTCCAGCAATGTCAAGAACGTGATCGTGTACGCAAGTTCGGATAGCATCACACCGGGCCGGACCGTCTTCGTTGCCATCAATCGTTTCACTTCCCCCCAAGTCACGGCGATCAACGGCCAATCTCTCTCCGGCACCGCCCACCTGTATCAAATGACCGCGTCTTCGGCTCAGGGGCAGAACCCCGTGCAGCCTGTGCCCGCTGGACAGATGCCCGTAAGTGGATCGTCGTTGACAATCACGCTTCCGCCACTGAGCGTCACTACGATCGAGATCAGGTAACGCCTGCCTGCCAGTGGCACGCTTCCCGTGAATCACGTACTCTGCCGCTAACACGCAGAAACCCGACATTGTTAAATTTGATGTTTTGTACGTTTCCGCACGCCAAAATATGAAGATGAAGAAGCCTATCGAAAGTCCCGGTAAGTCCAGACAAGGTTAACGTCGGTGTGTCCCGGTCCCAAGTACAAGGTTGAGATTTGCAGCCTCGGCGAACGCGCGGAAGTCCCGGTCGCGCGTGATAAGAGGAATGCCTTGGTCGATACAGCTTTGGGCGATCAGCGCATCGCCGAGACGCGCCTTGCCTCGCTTTGCGAGCACCTTAGCCTGCAACGCTCCCGCCCGTTGCCAGTAGCCAGATGCGACCTCGATCAGAGGTACTTCTGAAATTGTTTCAGCTACATCCGAAGGAAGGTTCGCGTCACTTAAGAGCTCCGTGAGCACAACGGGCACCATTACTACCTGGCGGTCTTCCAAGGCACGATCGAGCAGCTGTACATCCTCGCCACTGCTCCCTTCCAGAAAGGCAATCCAACTGCTTGTGTCGACCGCGATCACCGGTCGGCCTTCAGCTCTGCCACCGTGCGCGAGAAGCGAACCTTGCCTCGGAGTTTGCGCAGGCGAGCATAAGTCCGCGAGGCCGCAACCAGCTGTAGCCCAGTACGGACGGTCTGGGTGACACCGGTACCGCTAGCTCGCTGCGCCTTTTCAAGAAGCTCCAGCGGCACCTCCACTGTAATCTTCCGCGCAGTATCCATAATGCCTCCCATTATACCATATTCGAGACCAGCATTGAATATGGTGTCGCGTTTCCAGGTAGCTTCCGAGTCGCCAACTATAAGGCAAGTGAAGGAGACCCAGCTACCTGTGCTTCGTTCGGCGCGTTCAAAACTTCCTCTTTTTTGTGTCTCAACCCGAAACGGGCGTTAACCGCTGAAAATGTTTGCGCTCAGGAATTCATTGCGGAATTTGCCATGCGGATCGTACTTCTTGCTCAATTGGATAAAGTCGGGCAACTTCTTATAAATAGATTTCAGCTCCGCCGGCGGCATGCTAAAAAGCTTTCCCCAGTGCGGCCGGGCCTTAAATGGAGCTAATTCTCTTTCAATCAGCGGCAACAGTTTCCTGACCGCCGGCCAGTCCTGTTTCCAAGTAAAGTGGATGCTAATGCAGGGTTGTTCGTAACAAGGACTCAGCCATAAATTGTCGGCGGCAATCGTACGGATTTCAGAAATCATTAAGTGCGGGCTGACCTGGTCGCGTAGTCGTTCAACCGCCAGAATTGCTTCGACGGCATGCTGACGGGGCACGAAGTACTCCGATTGCAACTCTTTACCAGCGCTAGGCGTGAAGCCCATTCGAAAGTGCGGCAGTCGTTCATACCAAGGACCAGGCACGCCCATCTGCTCCGTACAGTTCTCAGCGGAAAGTTCAGCAATGGGGTGCAGATTCCTGGTAGCACGTTGCGCCCCGAAGAATTCCGCGGGTGCGTCAAAGGCTTGCCCCTCTTCAACGCGGCTTTTGATCCACACTTCGCCGATACTCTTGTCTTGCCAGTCGGTAAACAGGCTGACGCTGTACGCGCTTGATTCGATGGCGTCAAAGTGGTTTTTCACTTCATTGAGCGGCAGATTTTCATACACGTACTGCCGCATCATGAACGCTGGCTGAATATCGAGGGTGATCTTTGTAATTACACCAAGCGAACCAAGCCCAACAACGGCTCCCAGAAACGCTTCGCCGTCTTGATAGCGGGACAGCTTAACCACCTCGCCGGCCGCCGTCACGATTTCAAGCGCTGACACTGCCGTCGCGAGATTGCCATTCTTTTCGCCCGAACCATGCGTCGCGGTGCTACAAGCTCCCGCTATGGAAATATGGGGCAACGAGGCCAGATTGTGCAACGCATAGCCCTGGTTATGGAGGTACGGGCACAGTTGACCGTAAGTCATGCCCGCATCGACCGTCACGGTGTGCGCCTCCGGCTCCAATGCAACCACTTCGTCCATCGACTTCAAAGATAGGAAGTTATGTGTGCTGTCCGCTATATTGTTGAAGCAGTGACGCGTTCCCAGTACCTTTAGTTTGCTCTGTTTCTTAACGTAACTCCGCACCTGTTCAAGCGAGTTGGCGGAGTACAAGCGGTCAGTACTGTATTCCAGATTGCCCGCCCAGTTCTGCAGTCTGTTTTTTGACGCCCAGGCCAACAGAGGTGAGATAACCGGGCCTGCCAACAGCGCACCGAAGACCCTGATAAAAGTCCTCTTATTCATGGCTATAGCCCAAACAGTATCGACACCGGCCACCGGAACTTCCTCTTCCCCGGCTTCGAAAACGGGGCAATTGTACACCTATTCAAAAGAAATGATGACCAGGGCCGTATGCAACGGTTGACGGAACAGTGCGCTGCAGTGATCAGCTCAAGCGATCCCGAGTCTCTTCTGCATCTCCTCGAGAGACATTCATACCAGCCCTCTGGCGCCTCAGGAGGCACATCTGTGATGAGCAGCGCGACCCGTATCCCCTCATTTGTGAGGATATCCTCCAGTCTTCGAGCTACATCTCGCTTTTGTGTATGCACCGCATAGATCTGGCACCGACGACCACGCGCCAGTTCTGCTTTTACTTCTTCCACCAGGCGCCGCTCCTTGGCGTAGACCTGCTTCTCGCTCAGATCTGGCGTCTGCACAATGAGGATTCTTTCCCGCCGCTGCGTCTCCGGGCCGTATTCCCACCCAAACAGATTCCCGAGACGAAACGGCCGGTCTGGATAAAGCAGCACGAATATCGGCAATTGACAACTCGATTCGGTGTGCATACGATTCGACCGCGTTTTATTTCTGAGACTGACAGATCCCCAATTCCCACTTTGCGAGTAACATCGCCGTCATTCGGCCCCACGGGAGGTGAACATCATGACTAAGAGAGTCTTGTATCCGCCGATCGCTACAGGCGTGATCCTATTAGCTTCGTTAAGCGGACTGAACGCGCAGCAGTCTCCTGACGAGGCGATCTCGATCGGCAGCGACGACATAGGCGGCGTGGTCATGAGCGCCAAGGGGCCGGAGGCGGGCGTTTGGGTGATCGCGGAAACGGCCGACCTGCCGACCAAATTCGCAAAAATCGTCGTTACTGATGATAGTGGGCGCTACGTACTGCCGCTGCTTCCGAAGGCGAACTACAAGGTATGGGTGCGCGGCTACGGGCTCGTGGATTCCCTACCCGTGCAGACTACTCCCGGAAAGATCGTCAACTTGACTGCAGTCGTCGCGCCGAACCCACGTGCAGCGGCGGAATACTATCCAGCCATCTACTGGTTTTCGATGCTGCGGGTGCCAGATAAGGGCGAATTCCCCGGGACAGGGCCCAGGGGCAACGGCATTCCGGAAAACATGAAGAGCCAGGGCCAGTGGTTGCACTTGTTGAAAACGGATAGCTGTTGGTCGTGTCATCAAATGGGCGAAAAGGCCACCCGGGAAATTCCAAAGACCCTGGGCCATTTCGACTCGTCGACCGCGGCCTGGACGCGACGCGTACTCTCGGGACAAGCCGGCAACAACATGATCAACGGCCTCGCCCAGCTAGGGCCAGAGCGAGCAGTGCCGATGTTCGCGGATTGGACCGACCGCATTGCGGCCGGCGAGTTGCCGCCCATCCCTCCGCGACCACAAGGTGTCGAGCGAAACGTGGTCATTACCGAGTGGGACTGGGCCGACCCTAAGGCATATCTGCACGATGAGATCGCCACGGACAAGCGCAATCCCACATTGAACGCCAACGGAGCAATCTACGGCGCTGCCGAACTGAGCGTTGATTATCTGCCGGTTCTCGACCCGGTGGGCGCTGTAACGAACCAGGTTAGAGTGCCAGTTCGCGATCCGAAGACGCCATCGAGCGCTAACGACAAGCCGCCTGCGTCTTCGCCGTATTGGGGGGACGAAGCAATCTGGCATAGCCAAGCCAACGTCCACAATCCGATGCTCGATGAAAAGGGACGAGTGTGGATAACGTCCAGAATCCGCCCCAGCGAAAATCCATCCTTCTGCAAAGAAGGTTCGGGCAATCCTTCGGCGGTCTTGTTCCCACTCAAGACTAGTGGCCGGCAACTCGCTATGTACGATCCAAAGACGAAGCAGGTTACGCTCATTAACACCTGTTTTGGCACACATCACTTGGTATTTGCCGGGGACGCCAACAATACATTGTGGACGAGCAGCGGTGGCGGAGGAGGAGCCGTAGGGTGGCTAAACACGAAATTGTTCGACGAGACCCACGATGAAGAGAAGTCACAGGGATGGACGGCGCTCGTACTCGACACCAACGGCAACGGTAAACGGGATGAATATGTGGAGCCTGATCAGCCCTTCGATCCTACCAAGGACAAACGCATCAACGCTGCTTTCTACGGGGTTGCCGTGAGTCCAGTGGATGGGTCGATCTGGGGAACGGTGTTGGGATTCCCTGGCGCAGTCGTTCGGTTAAACCCTGGACCAAATCCCCCGGCAAGCGCTCTTGCAGAAATCTACGAACTGCCATGGAACAATCCAAACGCGCTTGTTCACGGGTTCTCGCCGCGCGGGCTCGACGTCGATCGCAATGGCGTTGTGTGGACGGTGATCGCCAGCGGGCACTTGGCGAGCTTCGACCGGCGCAAGTGCAAAGGGCCGCTCAACGGGCCAACTGCAACAGGACAACATTGCCCCGAGGGTTGGACGCTCTATCAACTACCGGGACCGCAGTTGAAGGGGGTTACTGATCCAGGAAGCGCCGAGGCCAGTTATTACGATTGGGTAGACCAGTTCGACACTCTCGGACTGGGGACGAACATGCCGATTGCCACCGGCAACGGAAATGACGCGCTACTCGCGCTGTTGCCCGACACCGGGAAGTTTGTTGTGCTTCGTGTCCCGTATCCCATGGGATTCTACGCGAAAGGGATGGACGGCCGGATCGACGATCCAAACGCTGGCTGGAAGGGAAAAGGACTGTGGGCAACCTACGGCACTCGCACTCCTTTTCACGCGGAAGGTGGTAAAGGAACGACGAGCAAGGTCTTGCATTTCCAGCTTCGCCCCGACCCACTCGCGCACTAGACGGTTAACTCGCGCGACAAACGCATTTCGGATAACTGGGAAAACGTCCGGTAATTGGCTTCAAAGCCGCAATGAGGGGGGAGACACAATCGCTCGAGTTGTCGGTAAACCGGGTGCGCCGTGAAAAGGCGGTGGTCCACAGCAGGGGTATGTTGCACGTCACTGTGTCGCGAGCGCGGACTTCCTGCAATCCTCGGCGCCGGCGTGAGGCCAAGCGATGGTGAACATCCGGAGATCGCTGCGATCGCTTGCTTCGCGTCCCGTTTTCCCGGTTGTCGCCGTTGCGACACTGGCCCTGGGCCTCGGTGTCAACGCCGCAATCTTCAGCCTGACACGCGAAGTCCTGCTCCGGCCACTCCCCTACCGCGATGCCGATAGGCTCGTGCGGGTGTTCGAGACCAGCCGAGCGCTGGGGGTGGCGTCCGCGCCGACCGCGCCGGTCAACTACGTCGAGTGGCGCGAGCGCGTGAACGCGTTCGAGCAGACCGCAGTTTTCCGTCGCGTCGCCTTCAACGTGTCGATGAAAACGAGCGCAGTGCAGGTCGAGGGATTTCAGATTGCACCTGCATTCTTTCCAATGCTCGGCGTCGAACCAGCCCTCGGCCGCGGGTTCACGGGCGAGGATGCACAGCCGGGTCGCGACGCAGTCGCCCTGCTGAGCAACGGCTTCTGGCGTCGTCAATTCGCCGCCAATTCGGCCGTCGTCGGCCAGTCGATCGACGTTGATGGAACACCGTGCACGGTCATCGGCGTCTTGCCATCGAGCTTCAAAATCTTCCGCGTCCTCAATCGTGAAGTCGATCTTTTCCGGCCGCTCGTTCTCGATGCCACCGACCGCGAACAGTCGATAAACGTTTACGCCAAACTGAAGCCGGGCGTGTCGTTGAACAGCGCGCGTGCGCAGATGATGACGATGTATTCGTCGCTGCCGATTCCCGATCACCTGTGGACAGCCGACGTGGCGCTGCTGTCGACGAGCTTCGCTGCCAACTCACGGCCGATTCTGCTGGCGCTCGAATGGGCAGCCGCGCTCGTGCTGCTCATCGCCTGCGCCAACATCGCCAACTTGCTCCTAGCCGTCTCCGCTGGACGACGGAAGGAGCTTGCCATCCGGCAGTCCCTCGGAGCGAGCCGCTGGCAGATCGCACGGGACTTGGCAGGCGAGACGCTGATCCTGACGGTTGCGGGCGCTGCGCTCGCGATCCTGCTGGCAACGTGGATCGTCGCAGCTCTGAACGCCGCGGTAAGCTTTCAGGACATCAATCGCCTCCAGCCGTTTCGTGTCGACGCCTGGGTGCTGGCGTTCACGGGCGGGCTGACGCTCGCCCTCACGCTGGTCTTCGGCGTGTTGCCGGCTCACGCTGCGGCTAACACCGATGTCGTCGAGGCTCTGAAAGATTCGACCCACGGCGTGACGGTCGGCATGCCGAACCGTGGACTGCGTCACGCGCTCATCGTTGGGGAGCTGGCGCTCTCGATCGTACTTACGGCATCGGCGCTCGCGCTCACGCGGAGCGCTCTGGCTCTACACAGCCTCGCACGGGGCGTGACGGTTAACGGCGTGATGACCGCGCAGGTAGCATTGAACGATCCGCGGTACGCCGACACTGAACGACTTGTTCGCGTCGCCGCCTCCATGCTCGAACGCCTCAGCACATCGCCGGGCATCGATGCAGCGGCGCTCGTCAACTATGCACCTCTCTCGGTGATTCGCGTGGGCGTGCCGGTCACCATCGAGGGACAAGCCCCACCCCCAGGTCAACTGTGGATCGCGCGATACTGGGTTGCCGCGCCGGGTTATTTTCACACAGCCGGGATTCGACTGCTCGTCGGTCGTGATTTCACTTCGGCCGACGATCGGACGCGGGGCGGCGTCGCTATCGTCAGCGAGACCTTCGCGCGACGCTTCTGGAACACCTCCGATGTCGTCGGTAAGCGTCTGCGGCCGACATTCCCTAAGACCAACGCGTTCTGGATTCCACGCGCGAGTGGCGAGATACTTACGATCGTCGGGGTCGTCGGTGACGTGCGTGAGGATGGTTTGCCCGACGCCGCCGGTCTGCCGCAGCTCTATCTTCCATACGCGCAGAACCCGACGAGCACCGTGACACTGATGGCGCGCGTGAGCGGCCGTCCGGCCGAGAGAGCTACGCGCGCGATTCGGGACGCAGTGCGCGCCGCCGATCCGCGGTTGGCGGTCAGCTACGAGCAAACCTTCGACGACGTGATCCAGGAGACTTTCGCGCGCCCGCGCGAGCTGGCGTGGCTCGTCGGCGCCTTCGCCGTGCTCGCACTCGTCCTTTCGGCCGTCGGGGTGTATGGCGTGATGGCGTACCTGACAACCGCACGGACGCGCGAGATCGGCATTCGCATCGCGCTCGGCGCTACACCCTTCGACATCGTGTCGCTCATCGTCGGCCGCGCGATAACGCTGACGGCGGTTGGTGTCGCGATCGGTATCGTCCTTGCGTCGATGGCGCTGCGGCTAACGAGCGGCCTGCTGTTCGGCGTGGGTCCTTTCGATCCAGTGACGCTTCTGACGGTCGCGGTGATACTGGCTGGAGTGTCGATCGTCGCGTCGACGATCCCGGCCTTTCGCGCGGCACGGCTCGCGTCAGCCTCGTTTCGCTGAAGGTGTGTGTGAGCCTCTGTGGCGCGGGGCCGCCACCAACAGCAAATCAGGCTGTTGCAGTTGCCTAGGTACCGATTGGGACTGTGCACATAGAGGTGGCTGCACTCGGCATTTCGATTCGAGCGAGCACGAGATAGCTCCCGGATTGTCGGCTACTCGGACTGCTATTCCCGCGTCTTGAGGTCTCTCCTCTCCACTGGACACTGCACGTCAAAGCAGTTTCCGTGAATCACTTCGATTCCTCTCGAACGGGCCTGCTCGGCTCGGCCGGCGTCTAGTTCAATGCCGTACCGGACCATCCTTTTCTGGGAGGTGATGTCCGCGAAAGCAGCACCATCCCCGATGCAAGGATCGATGGCCGAACACTCTTGGTCGGAGAATCGCAGAAACCGTGGATCCGTTGCGCCTCGGGCACGGGAAGAGGGTAAAACCCCAAACGCTCACGTCCGGCAAGACGCATGGTAACCCCCTGTTAGTCTCGACTTTGAGGATTTGCGGTTCGAAATGCATAGCCGCTGATGGGAAACTCTTCGCCCAACGAAATTCGTGATTGAACACGCGGGGATCCTGACGGTCGAAATGATGCTCCCAGCGTTCGAGATGAACCTACTTGGAGGCGGCCTGGACTTTTGTGCCGTAGTCGAGACTGGTGTACCAGTTGCCGCGGCCTTGCGGAGTGAGGTCCATGAAGTGCCAGATGGGAGCCAGCAGGTCGATGCCGCGCTCGGGGATGTCGGGCGCCATTCGAGGATGCGCGGAGTAGAAGTGGCGCAGAGTGCCGTCGGCATCGCGCGTGAACACGGAAACGGTGGAGTCCTGATGCCCTTCGCGGTCTTCGCTGCCTAAATCGTACTTGAAGGTGCTGTCGCCGCCGCTGAGGAGGCGCAGCCTGTCCCAGCCGCGCGTGCGAGCGTGCGCGCGCAGAGTGGGCACATCAGCGGCGGCGACCACGGCGAAGTCAAGGTTCTGAGCGAGGTGGTGGGCGACGCCGTTCGCGCCGTCGAGCCAGGCGGTGCACATTGGGCAAGCCTTGGTCTGCCGCTTTCCGTACATCAAGTGATAAATGACGAGCGAGCGATTCGGCTTGGTGAAGAGTTCGCTCAGACGGACGGTCCGCACAGGCGCATCACCACCGTTGAGGTCGCGCGGGCCCTCTTCAAACGCATAGTCCTGAATAGGAGCGCCCTGCGGAAGATGGCGGCGCAGCTCAGCGACGCGTTCCCGCTGGCGCATGAGTTCGATTTCCGCGAGGCGAAGCTCTTCGCGCTTGCCTAGATACTCGGACGATTCGTTGGTCAAATTGGTCTGCCGGAACGTTCCGTCAACGATTGTGTTTACCATGAGTCGTTCTCTCCACAGGTGATTCTCTCTCCGGCAGCAAGGAGACACAATGGGCAAGTAGAATTACTGCCGGTTTGCCGGTGATCCGCTCGGCAATCAGTCTGAGCCGAAGTCCGTTCAGTTTCCGGTAACGCAGTTTCACAGGCCTCACCTTCCTCATACCAACGATCCACCCAGGAAAATAGCAGTATGGCGTAATAGAGCGTCCCAGCTGTTACTCATCTCTGAGCGCGACGTTCGGGTCTAGCCGCGATGCGCGCCACGCCGGCAGCCAACTGGCGACCACCGCCACGGCCGTAATCGTCGCGATCACAAAGGCGATCGTCACAATATCTGTCGGTTGCACACCAAACAGCAGCGACGCAATCAGCCGAGTTACGGCAAGTGCACCTGCAAGGCCAATGGTGAGACCCAACGCCGTGACCTGAAGTCCTTGCTTCATGATCTGTGTGAGCACGTGGGAGCGAGTTGCACCGAGGGCGACCCGAATGCCGATCTCGCGCCGCCGCTCGGTAACCATGTAGGAGAGCACACCGTAAGTGCCGATGGCTGCCAATAGAAGCGCCAGTCCTGCAAAAGCGCCCAATAGCTGCGCCAGAAGTCTCGGCCGGCGAATCGATTCGGCGAACACCGAATCCATGTCGCGAAGCCGCACGACGGGAACCGCGGCGTCCACTTCCCGAACCACTCGCTGGATCGTCCCTGACAGCGCCGCCGGTGGCAGCGTCGTCCGCATCACCACATTCATACTCGGCGGAGCGACGCCGTGCTGGTCAAGGGGTACGTAAAGTTCAGTTCCTGCCGGACGCTCCACCCCGCGTTGCCTGACGTCCTTGGCTACTCCGATCACCGTATGCCAGACATCATCGCTAGCGCCAAACGAACCACCCGGAGGCCGCAGACGATGGCCAATCGGGTTCTGCCCCTTCCAGATCCTTTTCGCCAAAGTCTCATTGACGATGGCTACCTTGCCTTGCGACGCGGTGTCGGTTCGCTCGAAGCCGCGGCCGGCGACGATCGGGATGCCCATCGTCCCGAAATAGTCGCCCATGACGAATTGGTAGTAGTCGATGATT
>Ga0137409_10005302_pt1 | contig 13445 bp, 11 predicted proteins | sample CZODoug1_16funga_FD_122059 | JGI IMG/M metagenome (GOLD analysis project Ga0137409, IMG submission 122059) | Vadose zone soil fungal communities from Angelo Coast Range Reserve, California, USA - CZODoug1_16fungal (Hybrid Assembly) | ecosystem: Environmental > Terrestrial > Soil > Vadose zone...
GAGCACCCAACGCACGGCGTCGATCACATTGGACTTGCCGCAACCATTGGGCCCGACCACGCCGACCAGGCGGCCTGGCACGTCGATCTGGGTCGGATCGACAAACGACTTGAACCCGGCGAGCTTGATCTGCCGAAGACGCACGAGAAGCCTGAAGGGAGGAAGCGCGCAACAACAACGAAACGGGACAATCGAAGCAGTGACGAAACCAGATCAATCGGCGCGCGCAAGTTGTGAAACTAGTTATGAAACCCAGGCCCAATTATACTTTTCGCCAGAGCGAAATCGCGCTTGCGGCACTTATCAATTGCCGTCATGCGCCCCGAAACATCGAGTTATGCACAGCCGTTGTACCGGATGTTCACCACGTGCTCACCGCTTGTTGACCACTTGTGCACTTCGGAGCGGCCACAGGTCCACAACTTATCCACAGGTTCATCCACAGATTCCTCAGATGCAGATGAAACGTGATCTCGTCGAGAAGCGCGCGACCATGACCAGCCGTCCCGCTCGCAAGCTCGCCACCTTCCCCAATCCGAATCGCGAGCGCGACTATCTAATTCACGTCACCGCGCCCGAGTTCACCTGCCTTTGCCCACTCACCGGACAGCCCGATTTCGCGACGATGGTGTTCGATTACGTGCCCGATCGACGGAATGTCGAATTGAAATCGCTCAAGCTCTACCTGTGGAGCTTCCGCGACCAGGGTGCGTTTCATGAGGCCGTGACCAATCAGATCCTGGATGACCTGGTGCACACGCTCGCGCCGCGCTTCATGCGTGTGACGGCGCAGTGGTACGTGCGCGGCGGCATCTTCACGACCGTGGTTGTCGAACATCGCAAGCGCGGCTGGCGGGCGGCGCCCTACGTCGAACTCGGCAAGATCCCGGTCGTGGGCGGCTCAACACAATGAATCCAGATCTCGACCGTCTGCAGCCCTATCCGTTCGAGCGCCTGCGCGCGCTTCTGGCCGGCGTCACGCCACCCGCCGGCGTATCAGCAATCAATCTTTCGATCGGCGAGCCCAAACACGCAACGCCACAATTCATCATCGATGCGCTGACGCGCGCTGCCGGCGGGCTCGCGGTATATCCGACAACATCGGGTAGCGACGAGTTGCGCCAGTCGATCGCGGCCTGGTTGATGCGTCGCTTCGAACTACCCAAGGTCGACTTCGCCACTCAGGTGCTGCCGGTGGCGGGCACGCGCGAGGCCTTGTTTGCGCTGGCGCAAACGGTGATCGATCGCACGCGCGCGTCGCCGCCCCTGGTGCTCGCGCCCAATCCGTTCTATCAAATCTACGAAGGCGCGGCGCTACTTGCGGGCGCGCAGCCGGTTTTCCTGGCGACCACGGCCAACTACGCCTTTCGCATGCAATTCGAAATGCTGTCGGCGGCGCAGTGGGCCGATGTGCAGATGGTGTACGTGTGTTCGCCCGGCAATCCGACCGGCCGCGTGATGACGATTGAGGAGTGGCGGCAGCTTTTCACGCTTTCTGATCGCTACGGTTTCGTGATCGCATCCGACGAGTGTTACTCGGAAATCTACTGCGACGAGGCGAAACCGCCGCTGGGCGGTCTGCAGGCGGCACAGCAACTCGGCCGCTCCGAATTCCCGCGCCTGGTTTCATTCGGCAGTCTGTCCAAGCGCTCCAACGTGCCGGGGTTGCGGTCCGGGTTCGTGGCCGGCGACGAAGCGATCATCCGGCAATTCCAGCGCTATCGCACGTATCACGGCACGGCAATCGGCACGACGGTCCAGGCCGCGAGCGTCGCCGCATGGAACGACGAGGCACACGTGCGCGAGAATCGCCGCCTTTACGCGCGCAAATTTGACTTCGCCGCGCCGCGCGTGGCTGCGGTCCTGGCGACGGCCCGGCCGGACGCCGCGTTTTACCTGTGGGCAAAGACGCCGATCGATGACGCCGAATTCGCGCGACGCCTGTATGCCACGAGCCATGTCACCGTGCTGCCCGGCAGCTACCTTGCCCGCACGCGCGACGGCGACAACCCCGGGGCAAATTTCGTCCGCATGGCCCTGGTGGCGACCCCCGACGAGGTCGAAACCGCGGTCGGGCGCATCGTCCAATTCGCCCGCTCGTTGTAGTCGTGGGTGTAGCTGCGCGGCGAGGGCGATCGACCCCTGAGAGAGTGAATGTTGTGCACCCGAAAGACCTGACTGCGTGAGCGTGATGTGAACTCAACCTCGAATTTGCAAGCAATCATCGAGTCGGCGTGGGAGCGGCGCGCGACGTTCGCCCCAACCTCGGCATCGAGCGACGTGCGGGACGCGGTTGCCGAAGTCCTGACGCAACTCGATCGCGGCACCTGGCGCGTCGCCGAGAAGAAAGACGGGCAATGGGTCGTGCACCAGTGGCTCAAGAAAGCGGTGCTGCTTTCATTCCGGCTGGCGGACAACGAGGTCATCCGCGCCGGCGCCGGGCAGAACGCCCTGCAGTTCTACGACAAGGTGCCAAACAAATTCGCCGGTTGGAGCGAGCGCGACTTTCGCGACAGCGGCGTGCGCGTGGTGCCGCCCGCCGTGGCGCGCCGTGGATCGTTCGTCGGCAAGGGCGCGATCCTGATGCCGTCGTTCGTCAACATCGGCGCTTACGTGGACGAAGGGACCACGGTCGACACCTGGGTTACCGTTGGTTCATGTGCGCAGATCGGCAAACATGTGCATCTGTCGGGCGGTGTCGGCATCGGCGGCGTGCTCGAGCCGATGCAGGCCAACCCAACCATCATCGAGGATCACTGTTTCATCGGCGCGCGCTCGGAGGTGGTCGAGGGCGTGATCATCGAGGAAGGTTCGGTGCTCAGCATGGGCGTCTACATTGGTCAGAGCACGAAGATCTACGATCGTGCTACCGGCGCAGTCACCTACGGACGCGTGCCGGCGGGGTCGGTGGTCGTGTCCGGAAATTTGCCGTCCGCCGACGGCAAGTGCAGCTTGTATTGTGCCGTGATCGTCAAGCGCGTCGATGCCAAGACGCGGGACAAGGTCGGCATCAACGCACTGCTGCGCGATGTCGACGATTGACGCGGTGGCGCCTCGTCTCCGGCGCGCCGACGCCGAGCCGCGCTGTGAGTCGAATCGATCGAATCGAACCGCTGCGACCGCCCTGTTTGGTGATTTGCGGGTCTTTCGCCATGCTCGTGGCGTGCGTATCCTGAGCGAGCACGGAGGTCCGGTCTTTGCGCGGTCCATGCGCGATACCTACGCTCCGTTGGCGCCCGGTCGGCGCAATGATCGCGGCAGCCAACCTGCGCGCGACCGCTTACGCGCGTTACTTCGTTTTTCCCCAGCGTCCGCCGACGCCCTGGAGTTCTGACTCATGGCCCTGGAAAAACTTTTTCATCTGCTGGCGGAAAAAAACGCCTCCGACCTATATCTTGCAGTCGGCTCACCGGTCACGATCAAGATCAATGGCGTGTGCGTGCCGATCAATCAGGAGCGTCTCACGCCGCAGGCCGTGGTCGGCCTGCTGGCCGAACGCCTGACTGACACGCACTTCCGCGAACTGGAGGAATCCAAGGAGCTGAACATCGGCTTGCCGGTGATGGGCGTGGGCAGTTTTCGCTTGAGCGCCTTCCTGCAGCGCGGCTCGATTTCAGCGGTGATCCGCTATATCCCGCACGAAGTACCGCGGCTGGAGGATCTGCTCGTGCCGCCAGTATTCAAGGATCTGATCATGGAGCGGCGCGGGCTGCTGCTCGTCGTCGGCGCCGCGGGTTCCGGTAAATCGACCTCGATCGCATCGATGATCGATCACCGCAACGAACTTACGACTGGCCACGTCCTCACGTTTGAAGATCCGATCGAATTCCTGTTCCGCAACAAGAAGTCGATCATCAATCAGCGCGAGATCGGCAGCGACGCGCTGGAACTGCGCATCGCGTTGAAAAACGCGATGCGCCAGGCGCCGGACGTGATCTTCATCGGCGAAATCCGCGAGCGCGAGACGATGGGTGCGGCACTGTCCTACGCGATGTCGGGCCATCTCGTGGTGGCGACGATGCATGCGACCAATAGCGCACACGCGTTGAACCGGGTCACAAGCTTCTATACGCCCGAAACCCGCGGCGCAATGTTCCAGGACCTGGCCGCGTGCTTGAAGGCGGTGATTTCGCAGCGACTGGTGCGCTCGACCAAGGGCGGACGCGTACCGGCCGTCGAAATCATGATGAACGCCGGACATATGTCGTCACTGATCGAGCGCGGCGACGTCCAGGCGATCAAGGAGGCGATGGAGCACAGTCTGGCGCCGGAGAGCCAGTCGTTCGAACAAGGACTATATGAATTGCTGCAAAAGGGCGCGGTGACGCGCGAAGATGCGCTGGCATCGGCAGATTCGAAAAATAACCTGCTTTGGCTCATCAACAACGCGGGCAAGCCCGCCAATCAACACGCGAGCGTGGCCAAGAAAGAGGAGCAGCCAACCTCGTCGTTCTCGGAATTCACGCTCAGCATCTGAGCCGCACGCCAGATCGCACGGGGCGCTGGCGCCTGCGTCACCGGCAATTTGTCCGTAGACTGCGGCCGCATGTCGGCCACCCTTGAGCTTGTCCAACAGCTGATTGCACGTCGTTCGATCACTCCGGACGATGGCGGTTGCCAGCCTCTGATTGCTGCGCGCCTGGCGCCGTTCGGATTCGCCGCCGAAAACATCAATCGCAACCGCACCACGAATCTCTGGCTGCGGCGCGGCACCGCGCGTCCGATTATCGTGTTCGCCGGTCACACCGATGTTGTGCCGACGGGTCCGCGCGAAGACTGGACCTCTGATCCGTTTGTGCCGACCATAAGGTCGGAAGCACTCTTCGGCCGTGGTGCTGCCGACATGAAATCATCGATCGCGGCTTTCGTGGTTGCGGCCGAGCAGTTTGTGCGCACGCGCCCGACGCACGCGGGCTCGATCGCGCTGCTGCTGACGTCCGATGAGGAAGGCGCGGCGCTTGATGGCACGATCGCCGTGGTCGAGCGCTTGCGCGAACGAGCGGAGCAGATCGACTGCTGCATCGTCGGCGAACCAACCTCGGTGCAGCGCCTCGGCGACACGATCAAGAACGGTCGCCGCGGCTCCCTCACGGGCAAGCTCATCGTCCACGGCGTGCAGGGCCACGTCGCCTATCCGCATCTGGCGCGCAACCCGGTGCATGAGGTGGCGCCCGCGCTGACTGAATTGGCGACTCAGGTTTGGGATCACGGGGATGATTTTTTCCCGGCAACGACCCTGCAGATCTCAAACATCAAGGCCGGAACCGGCGCCGGCAACGTGATCCCGGGCGAATGCGAAATTGATTTCAATCTGCGCTTCGCGCCCGTGTCCAACGCAGAGACGCTGCAGCAGCGGATCGAGGCGATCCTGCACGGGTATGCGTTGCGCTTCACCCTGAAATGGACCCTTGGCGCGCAGCCATTCCTGACGCGACCTGGCCCGCTGGTGGCCGCCATTTCGCAGGCGATCGCTGAGACAACCGGCGAACGCACGGAGTTATCGACCACGGGCGGCACATCGGACGGGCGCTTTCTCGCCACGATCTGCCCGCAAGTGGTCGAATTCGGTCCGGTCAACGCGACGATTCATCAGATCAACGAGTGCGTCCGCATCGCCGATCTGGAACCGCTGCGCGCGGTCTACCAGCGCACGCTTGAGTTGTTGCTCGCCGCATGAGCCAGCTGATCCGCAGCGTCGCACTCACGGCGCGCCGCCAACGGCAGCACCTGACCGGGACCAGTTCCGGCAACGCCGACGCGGCGCGCGGTTCGGTCGCGGCTGCGCGCTCTTGCAGAAGCGGTTTTTTTCGTCGCTCACACCGCTGATTGCGGCGCCCAGCATCGTGTCGATTGACGCCCAAGCCAATTTTCGAACCCTGCGCGATGTTCTGCGCTATGCCATAACGCGCTTCAACGAGGCCGGGGTGTTCTTCGGCCATGGCAACAGCGACGCCTACGACGAGGCCGTGTTCCTGGTCATGCGCGCGTTGCATCTGCCGATCGATCGCCTCGAACCATTGCTCGCTGCATATCTGATGCACGCCGAAATCAACATCCTATTGCAACTGATCGAGCAACGCGTCAAGAAGCGCGTGCCGGCGGCCTACCTGCTGCAGGAAGCCTGGCTGCAAGGCTACAAGTTCTTTGTCGACCAACGCGTGGTCATTCCGCGCTCGTACATTGCCGAGTTGCTACGCGACGCGCTCGATCCGTGGGTAGCCGATCCGGCCGCAGTCGGCGACGTGCTTGACTTGTGCACCGGCTCCGGTTGCCTGGCGATCCTGGCCGCGGACGCGTTTCCGCGCGCGCGCGTGGACGCGGCGGATATTTCCGCCGACGCGCTCGCGGTGGCCAAGAAAAATGTCCAGGACTACGAGTTGCAAGGCCGCGTGCGCCTGATCGAGTCCGATCTGTTCGCAAGCGTTGTCAACAAGCGCTACGACGTGATCCTTTGCAATCCGCCGTATGTGACCGACCAGGCGATGGCGCGCTTGCCCAAGGAATATACGCACGAGCCGCAAATTGCGCTCGCCGGCGGCGCCGATGGCATGGCGGTGATTCGGCGCGTGCTGCGCGAGGCACGCGCCTACCTGAAGCGCGGCGGTGTGCTCATTGTTGAAGTCGGCGGCGAGCGCGCAGCGGTGGACAAGCACTTCGCCAAGGATGTTCAGCTCACCTGGCTCACCACCAGCGCCGGCGACAGCATGGTGTTTCTGGCACACCAGGAGCAGCTGCCCTGAACGTTCATGCGTTGCCGTGCCGCGCGTTCATGGTGGACGCCGACCCGGGCGGCGCACTTGCGCTGCCGCCCGCCGTGCGTTGGTCGCTGAACGCACACCCGTCGATTCGCTCCGTGTCGTGCCTTGCGGCCGGCGAGTGCGAGTGTTTGTGAGTGTCCTTGCCGCTGCGTGTCCGTAACTCGGCGCACTACTCCTGATTCGAATGTTGCGTCTCCTCGATCTCGCTCTGGCGCGCGGTGCGCGCATGCTTTATCGCCAGGTTTCACTGGTGGCGTCGCCAGGCGAGCGCATCGGCCTCGTGGGCGCCAACGGCAGCGGCAAGTCGACGCTGTTTGCCGCGGTTCTGGGCGACCTCGCCGTCGACGCCGGTGCGATCGAGGCGCCGGCGCTTGCGCGCATCGCCAGTGTTGCGCAGGACATTGCGGTGTCGGGCGAGTCGCTGCTCGATTACGTTCTGGCCGGACACGCGCCATTGCAGGCGACCTGGACCGAACTGCGCGCGGCCGAGGCGAGCGGCGACGACATGCAACTCGCCCATGCGCATGCCGCGTTGGCCGATCTGAATGAAGGCGAGATTCGCGCGCAGGCACAAGCCGTCTTGTATGGCCTGGGGTTTGCCGCCAGCGCCAGCGCCCGACCACTGCGCGAGTTTTCCGGCGGCTGGCGCAATCGTGCGGCACTCGCCCGCGCGCTGTTGCGGCCGGCTGATCTGCTCCTGCTCGATGAGCCGACCAACCACCTCGATCTGGATTCGGTTATCTGGCTCGAGGCCTGGCTGAGGCGGCAAAGCGGCACGGTGCTCGTGATCTCGCACGATCGGGAATTTCTCGACCGCTGCTGCGAAACAATCTGGCATGTTGACGCCAGTTCGATCCGCCGCTACGCGGGCAACTACAGTGCATTCGAACTCGCGGCGCTCGAGCAGAGCCGGCAGCAGGACGCCGCGGCCCGGTCGTACCAGCGCACGGCTGCGCATCTGCAAAGTTTTGTCGATCGCTTCCGCGCCAAGGCGACCAAGGCGCGGCAGGCGCAGAGCCGCCTCAAGATGCTGGAACGCTTGACCGCGGTGGAGCCGGCACGCGCGCGACGCGAGTGGCGCTTCGAATTTGCCGAGCCGGCACGTCTGCCGGAACGTTTGCTGGACGCGGAAGACCTGCAGCTTGGCTACGGCGAACGCACCATCCTCGCCAACCTGAATTTTTCCGTGCGTGCCGGCGACCGGATCGGCGTGCTGGGCGTCAATGGTGCCGGCAAATCGACCTTGGTGAAATGCGTCGCCGGTGAACTCGCGGCGCAGGCGGGTGAGCTAAGGCGTGGCGCCGGACTTGCAATCGGCTACTTTGCCCAGCATCAGCTCGAGCAACTGCGGCCGGAGGAGTCGCCGCTGCAACACCTGCTGCGACTCGCGCCCGCTGCGCGCGAGCAGGAGCGGCGCGATTTTCTCGGCAAATTCCGCTTCAGCGGCGAGATGGCAGCGAGTCCGATCGGGCCGATGTCGGGCGGCGAGAAGGCGCGCTGCGCACTGGCGCTCATCGCTTGGGATCGACCCAACGTGTTGCTGCTGGATGAACCGACCAATCACTTCGACATGGAGACGCGCGCAGCGTTGACCATCGCTCTCTCGTCCTTCGAGGGCGCGCTGCTGCTGGTGTCGCACGACCGTCATCTATTGCGCGCGGCGACCGATCAGCTATGGCTCGTGCATGACGGTCGCGTCGCCGAGTTCGAGGGCGATCTCGACGACTACACGCGACTCGTGCTCAACAGCCGCCGCGCCAGCGATTCGGCTGCCAGCGCGGGCACCAGCGCAAGCGACGAGGCAAACACGGCGAAGCGTCGTGATCTGCGCCGCCAGGAAGCGCAGCAGCGGCAAAAGCTGGCGCAAGCGCGGCGACCGACGCAAAACCAACTGCAGCGAATTGAAGCGGAACTGGATACCGTGTCCGCCGAATTGCGTGAGCTCGACGCGCGACTGGCGGACGCAAACTTCTATCACGCAGGCGACGCTGCCGACGTCGCTGCGGCACTGAAGCGACGCGGCGATCTGGCGCAGAAAGTCGATACGCTGGAGACGCGTTGGCTGCAGTTGCAGGCCGAACTGGAAGCAATCGAATGAGCGGCAGCGACGCGCCGCTCGCCGGTGTTCGCGTGATCGACCTCACCCGCCTGCTGCCGGGCCCGGTCGCGACCATGCATCTGGCTGACCTCGGCGCCGATGTCGTCAAGATCGAAGATTGCGAGGCGGGCGACTATCTGCGGACACTTCCGCCGCAAGTCAAACTGGTCGGCCGCGGCAAGGGCAATCCGATGTTCGAGGCCGTTAATCGCGGCAAGCGCTCGCTACGCATCAATCTCAAAGTGCCGGCGGCGCGCGACTTGTTCTTTCGTCTGGTGGCGACTGCTGACGTCTTGATCGAGAGCTTTCGTCCGGGCGTGATGGCGAAGCTTGGGCTCGGATACGAAGCCCTGGCCGCGCGCAGCCCGCGACTCGTCTACTGCTCGTTGTCGGGCTACGGACAGGACGGACCGATGGCGGCCCAGGCCGGTCACGACATCAACTACCTCGCCGTTGCCGGCGTGCTCGATCAGATCCGCGCCTTCGAGTCGCCGGCGATTCCGGGAATTCAGATTGCCGACTTACTCGGCGGCGCAATGAGCGCATTGCCGCCATTGCTGGCTGCGCTGTATGCCGCGCAGCGGACCGGCCGGGGCCGCTTTATTGATGTGGCGATGGCCGAGAGCATGCTTGGCCATCACTTCTTTGCCACGGCGCTGGTCGATGCTGGAACGCCGCCCGTGGCGGAGCGCACATTGCTAACCGGCGGCGCGCCCTGTTATCGCTGCTACGAAACGTCGGACTCCCGCCTGCTCGCGGTGGGCGCGCTCGAGCACAAGTTCTGGAGCGCGTTTTGCGAGGGCGTCGGCTTGCCTTCGCTCAAGCGCAAGCATTGGTCGCTGGGGGAAGCGCCCGGATCTTCGCAAGCACACGCGACGATGGAACGGATTGCGGGGCGTATTCGCGAGTGCAGCGCGGCCGAATGGGAAGCCGTATTCAGTGGCATCGATGCCTGCGTGACGATCGTTGCGACGCCGGCCGAGGCGCTTGCGCACCCTCAGTTTCTTGCGCGCGGTGTCGTGCACAAGCGCGGCGCGGTGTCACACATCGGCCCTCTGGCCCGCGCCAGTCGCACTACCTTTACGGCGCGGCCGGCACCGCGCGCAGGACAGCACACGGTGGAGCTGCTGCGTGAACTCGGTTGCGACGCGGTCGTGATCAACCATCTGTTTGTCAGCGGCGCTGTGCGCGGCGAACGTGCGCCCGGCACGCTTTGAGCCATGAGCACACGCCGCTCCGACCGCTCGGCACAGGACGACAGCGCGCCAGCGCGCCGGCGACTATTGCTGGTGCGTCATGGCGCTGTCGACTATTTCGACGCCGACGGCCGTCCGCATCCGCCGGACACGGTGCCGCTCACGACGCAGGGCGTGGCCCAGGCCCGGGCGCTCGGCGCAGCGCTGGCTCGCGCCGACGTAAGGATCGATCGCGCGATTTCGAGCGGGCTCCCACGCACGCAAATGACAATGCAGCACTTGCTGGCAGCAGGGGCGCTGTTGTCGGGAAACGCGCCGACCGAGCACTGGCCCGAATTGCAGGAAATTCGCGGTGCCCGGCTGGAGGATATCGCCGAGCCCGACTTGAAGAAGACCTTTACCGCAGCGTTCGCCGGCCCGGTGCCGCTCGCGACTCGCTTTCTCAACGGCGAAACGATCGGCGAGTTGCTAGCGCGCGTATTGCCCGCCGTGCAACGCCTGCTGGCCGATCGTTCCTGGGACACCGCACTGATCGTGGCTCACGGCGGCGTTAACCGCGCGCTATTGTCGTGGTTCCTCGCGGGGGAACCGGTTTTTTTTGGCGGTCTGGCGCAGGATCCCGGCGCGCTCAATATCATCGATATCGCGACGCCGGACGAGAGCGATGGTCAGGTAGACGAGGGCCGGCAGATCGCCGCGGCAAGCGTCGTACGGGTCGTCAACTATTGCGCGCTGGAGCCATTGCAGACGCAGTCGCGCCTTTCGACCATGGAGCATCTGCTCGGGCAATATCGGCGCTGGCGCAGCCAACGTAGTTCGTAGTTCGGCTCGCGCCGCCATGACCTAATGTGCGCCGATCTGGCCCTTGCGTGACTAGCTGCCCGATATCAACCTTGTGCGCGCCCTAGGGGCCGACGTCGCGCATGGTGCAGGAGACTTGATTGACCAATCCGGGCGAGATCACTGAGCGCCATCGCTTCGATAGCGAGCGACTGGCGGCGCATCTCGCGCGTCATCTGCCGGCGTTTCGCGGGCCGCTTGCCGTAAAACAATTTCATGGCGGGCAATCGAATCCGACCTACCTGCTGCAAACGGCAGCCGCCAACTACGTCATGCGCAGCAAGCCCGCCCCGGCGGCGCAGCTGTTGCCCTCGGCGCACGCGGTGGAACGGGAATTTCGTGTCATGCGCGCGTTGGCCGCAGCCGGGATCCCCGTGCCGCAGGTCCTGTACCTATGCGAGGACGAAAGCGTAATCGGCCGCGCGTTCTACGTGATGCAGCATGTCGTCGGACGCATCTTCTGGGACCAAGCGCTGCCCGGTCTGATGCCCGCTGAGCGGACTCGCATCTACGACGAAATGAACCGCGTGATCGCGACGCTGCATTCGATCGATATCGAGCGCGCCGGACTGCTGGACTTCGGCCGCGCCGGCAACTATTTCGAGCGCCAGATCGGGCGCTGGAGCAAGCAGTACCGCGCCTCGGAAACGGAAAACATCGAAGCAATGAATCGCCTGATCGAATGGCTGCCACAGCACATTCCGGCAGGAGGCGGGAGCGCCGTCGTGCATGGCGACTACCGGCTCGACAACATGATCTTCGCCGCCGACGAACCACGCATCGTTGCGGTGCTCGACTGGGAACTGGCAACGCTCGGCGACCCTTTGGCGGATTTCAGCTATCACTGCATGAGCTGGCACATTGCACCGGAGCAATTCCGCGGCATCGCTGGCCTTGATCACGCGGCACTGGGCATTCCAGGCGAAGCCGAATACATCGCCCGCTATTGCCAACGAACCGGCCGTGCGCGGATCGACCACTGGAATTTCTATCTTGCCTATAACCTGTTCCGGATCGCGGCGATCTTGCAGGGGGTCTACCGGCGCGCGACCGAGGGCATCGCCTCGTCGGACTCCGCGCGCGAACATGGCGGCAATGCACGGCTGCTCGCTGAAATCGGCTGGCGTTTCGCTGGCGCAACTTAAACTGCGCGCGCCAATAAACTGTGTGCGCCAATTGCGCCGGCGTGACCGTTCCGGAATAATCAATCGTGGCAGTGAGATTCAGAGAGCGAGATACGGGAGATGGCGCGCCAGCGCCGCGCCAGATGGCCGATGCAATCCTCGCCACGAGGGATCTTGTCAAAGAGTTCAAGGGCTTTGTCGCCGTCAACGGCGTGAGCCTGAACGTGCAGCGCGGGCAGATTCACGCGCTCATCGGGCCCAATGGTGCCGGCAAGACCACGTTTTTCAATCTGCTCACCAAGTTCTTGCGTCCGTCACGCGGGCAGATCGTTTTCAACGGCGCCGATATCACCCGCGAGCAGCCGGCCCAGGTCGCGCGCCGGGGCGTGATCCGCTCATTTCAGATTTCGGCGACCTTTCCGCATTTGACCGTGCTGGAAAATGTTCGCATCGGCCTGCAACGCGGCGTCGGCAACTCCTATCAGTTCTGGCGCTCGGAGCGCTCGCTCAACGTCCTGAACGAGCGCGCGCATGAACTGCTCGAAACGGTAGGCCTGCGCGATCTCGCGGGCGCGATCACGGTCGAGCTGCCGTATGGGCGCAAGCGCGCTCTTGAAATCGCCACCACGCTGGCGCTCGATCCGCAGTTGATGCTGCTCGACGAGCCGACCCAGGGCATGGGCCACGAAGACGTCGATCGCGTGACACAGCTGATCAAGAAAGTCGCGGCGCATCGAACCGTGCTGATGGTCGAGCACAACATGAATGTGATTGCGACCATCGCCGACACGATCACCGTCCTGCAGCGCGGACAGGTGATCGCCGAAGGCTCGTACGATGTCGTGTCGAAAAATCCACAGGTGCTTGAGGCGTACATGGGCACCGCCGAGGCGGAACTGCAGGGCGCTCATGGCTGAGGCGGCCGCACTCGCCCGAGGCGCCGCGCCGCCGGCGACGGCCGCGGCAGCGGAATTTCTGCGCATCGCCGCTCTGCACGCTTACTACGGCGAATCGCACATCCTGCACGGCGTCGATCTATCCGTGCGCCGCGGTGAAGTGGTGACGCTGCTCGGGCGCAACGGCGCCGGCCGCACGACCACGTTGAAGGCGATTCTCGGTCTGGTCGGCCGCCGCATGGGCTCGATCCTGATCAACGGCGTGGAAGCGATTCGGATGCCGCCGCATCGCATTGCGCAACTCGGCATCGGCTACTGCCCGGAGGAACGCGGCATCTTCGCGAGCTTGTCCTGTGAAGAGAATCTCTTGCTGCCGCCGCCGCTCGTCAAGGGCGGCATGAGCGTGGATGACATTTATGCCCTGTTTCCGAATCTGAGAGAACGCCGCGCCAGCCCGGGCACGCGCTTGTCTGGCGGCGAGCAGCAGATGCTCGCGGTGGCACGCATACTGCGCACCGGCGCCACGCTGCTGC
>Ga0137409_10005303_pt1 | contig 13445 bp, 10 predicted proteins | sample CZODoug1_16funga_FD_122059 | JGI IMG/M metagenome (GOLD analysis project Ga0137409, IMG submission 122059) | Vadose zone soil fungal communities from Angelo Coast Range Reserve, California, USA - CZODoug1_16fungal (Hybrid Assembly) | ecosystem: Environmental > Terrestrial > Soil > Vadose zone...
CCCAATGGCGCGGTGCTCATCGACACGCTCGCCCGCGCGCTCAAGGAGCGCGGCTTCAGCCGGCCGCCGGGCTCGCCCCGACTGATCACGCGGCTGCGACGCATCCGTCAGCTCGTGGTGAGCCAGACCGGCCGGATCACGCTGGCGGACGGCGGTGGCGCCTCGCCCGCGCCGGCCGACGCGGGCCCGATGGTGGATGCCGAGCTCGAGCCCGTCGAGACGGAGGTCGGCGCCGCGGACGACGATGCGACGCCGGGCAACGAGGCGGCGGGCAACGAGCGCTCCTCGGCGACACCCGAGGCTCCGCACCGCTCCCGTCGCCGCCGCCGCCGCCGCGGGGGGCGTGGACGGGGCCGCGGCGGTGGCGGCAGTGGTGGCGGTGCCGCCGAGCCGGTGCCCGCCCCAGCCTGAGCGCTTGATCTCGGACGGCCCCGGCGGTAGCGTCGGGGGCGCCCGCACTCGGGCCTACCCCGCAACCGCTTCAGCAAGGAGACTGATCATGGCGGACTTCAAGAGCCTCGACTCGACATTCAGCCAGGCCGTCGCCGCGAAGAAGATCCCCGGCGTGGTGGCGATGGCGGCCACCGACAAGGGCGTCCTCTACGAGGGCGCCTTCGGCCAGCGCGAGATCGGCAAGCCGGCCCCGATGACCCTCGATACGGTGGTGTGGATCGCCTCAATGACCAAGGCGATCACCGCGGCCGCCGCCATGCAGCTCGTGGAGCGCGGCAAGCTCAGTCTGGAGCGGCCAGCCGCCGAGGTGGTGTCCGAGCTGGGCGCGGCCCGCGTGCTCGAAGGCTTCGACGCCCAGGGCAAGCCGCGGCTGCGGGCGCCGAAGCGCCCGATGACGCTGCGTCACCTCCTGACCCACACCGCCGGATTCTCCTACGAGATCTGGAGCCCGGACATCGCCCGGTTCCAGGAGGTCACTGGCACGCCCGGCATCACCACCTGCACGAATGCAGCGCTCGGCACCCCGCTGCTCTTCGATCCGGGAGACAAGTGGGACTACGGCATCAACATCGACTGGGTCGGCAAGATGGTCGAGGCGGTGAGCGGTCAGCGGCTCGACCGCTACCTCCAGGACCACATCCTCGGGCCGCTCGGCATGAAGGACACGTCATTCAAGCTGTCACCGTCGCAGCGCGAGCGCCTGTCCGCGGTGCATGGGCGCGGGCCCGACGGGGCCCTGGCCCCGATCGAGTTCGGGATCCCGCAGGAGCCGGAGTTCCACATGGGCGGCGGCGGCCTCTACGGCACCGTCCCCGACTACATGGCGTTCTGCCGCATGATCCTGAACGGCGGCACGCACCACGGCACGCAGGTGCTGCAGGCGAGCACGGTAGATCTCATGGCCCAGAACCACATCGGGGCGGTGGAGATCGGAGCGCTCAAGACCGCGATGCCGCCGCTCTCGCAGGACGTGGAGCCGTTCCCGGGCATGAGCAAGAAGTGGGGGCTGAGCTTCCTGATCAATACCCAGGCGGTGCCCGGCGGCCGCTCGGCCAACTCGCTGGCCTGGGCCGGGCTGGCCAATACCTACTTCTGGATCGATCGCACCAAGCGCGTCTGCGGCGTCTTCGCCTCCCAGCTGCTGCCGTTCTACGACGACGCGGCGATCGACCTGTTGGGCAAGTTCGAGACGAGCGTGTACCAGAACGTCTAGGCGGCGTCGCCAAGGCATGCCAGGCTCCGGCCTCTCGGGACACGCCCAGACCGTGCTCGGCCCCATCGCTGGCGAGGCGATGGGGATCACGCTGCCCCACGAGCACCTGCTCATCGACTTCGAGGTGATGTTCAGGGAGCCGGCCAACGGCAGCGAGCGGGGCCTGGCCCGGCAACCGGTCAGTCTGGCCAACCTCGGGTGGGTCCGGCACAACTTCAGCTCCAATCTCGACAACCTCCAGCTCCTCGACGAGACGGTGGCCCGCGACGAAGCGCTACTGTTCAAGCACGCGGGCGGCCAGACCTTCGTGGACCCGACGAATCGTGGCCTCGCGCGCGATCCGCTCGCGCTCGCCCGGGTCGCCCGCGCCACCGGCCTCAACATCATCATGGGCTCGGGCTACTACGTGGCCGCCGCGCACCCCCCGGACATGGACCGGCGGACCGCCGATGACATCGCGCACGAGCTGGTCGCCGATCTGACCGAGGGCGTGGACGGCACCGGGGTGCGCGCGGGCTTCATCGGCGAGATCGGCACCACCTGGCCGTGGACCGACAACGAGAAGAAGGTGCTGCGGGCCGCGGTGGCCGCGCAGCGCGAGACCGGCGCGGCCCTGATGATCCATCCCGGCCGCCACGAGCGGCTCCCTCTCGCCATCGTGGACTTCATCCGGAAGGAAGGCGCCGATCTCGGTCGCGTCATCATGTGCCACATCGAGCGCACCATCGCCGATCCGGCGGTGCTGCTCGAGCTGGCCGCGACCGGGGTGCGGCTCGAGTACGACCTCTTCGGCCTCGAGACCTCGTACTACCCCTACAACCCCGCCTTCGACATGCCCAACGACGGGGAGCGCATGCGCCAGATCCTGTTCCTGATCGAGCGCGGCCACCTCGCCCAGATCCTGATGTCGCACGACATCGCCTACAAGCACTGCCTCACCCGGTGGGGCGGCTTCGGCTACCATCACCTGCTCGTCAACGTGATCCCGCGCCTGCGCGTGAAGGGCGCCGACGACAAGATCGTCCAGACGCTCCTGATCGACAACCCCCGACGGGCCTTCATCTACGCCTGAGGGACGGAAGGGAGGGCCACCGATGTCCCCTCGCTCGATCGGTCCGCTCGCGCTCGCCGCCATCCTGCTCGTGGCCGCGCCCGCGTCCGCCCAGGCGCCCGCCGGCCCGGCCGGGGAGATCGCGGTCTCCTTCCACGTCACGCTCGCGCCGAGCTGGTTCGACCCCTCCACCGCCCCGCCGCAGATCACACCCTTCGGCGTGCTGTACGCGATCCACGACGCGCTGGTCCGCCCGCTGCCCGGCCAGAAGATGGGGCCGAGCCTGGCCGAGTCGTGGACGGAGAGCGCCGACGGCCTCGTCTACGAGTTCAAGCTGCGCCGCGGACTCAAGTTCCACAACGGCGACGCGCTCACCACCGACGACGTGAAGTGGAGCTTCGAGCGCTACCAGGGCGCGGGGGCCAAGGAGTTCCGGGCGCGGATGCGGCAGGTGGAGGTCGTGGATCCGCTCGTGATCCGGTTCCACCTAAAGGAGCCCTGGCCGGATTTCATGACCTTCTACGGCACCACCGCCACCGCCGCGGGCATCGTGCTGCCCCGCAAGTACGCGGAGCAGGCCGGGGCCGACGGCTTCCGCCAGAAGCCCATCGGGGCCGGACCCTACCGGTTCGTCAGCCAGCGGCCCGGGGTGGACGTCACCCTCGAGGCGTTCCCGGGCTACTGGCGGAAGGTGCCCAATATCAGGAAGCTGACGATGAAGGGCGTGCCCGACAGCACCACCCGACTCACCATGCTGAAGAGCGGCGAGACCGACTTCGCCTTGTTCCTGGACGGCCCCGATGCGGAGGCGGCGACGAAGGACCCACGCATGCAGCTCGTGGCCACGCGGCATGCCTCCATCTTCTGGATCGAGTTCGCGGAGCAGTGGGATCCGAAGTCGCCCTGGAGCGACCGGCGGCTACGCCTGGCGGTCAACCACGCGCTCGACCGCAAGGCGATCAACGAGGCGGCCTGCCTCGGCCACTGCCCGCCCGCCGGGGTCATCGTGCCGCGCGTGATGGACTTCGCGCTGCAGGTCGCGCCGCCCGTCTACGACCCCCAGAGGGCCCGCCAGCTCCTGGCGGAGGCCGGCTTCCCGAAGGGCATCGACGTGGGCGAGTTCGCGGCCATCCCGGGCTTCGCCACGGTGGGCGAGGCCGCGCTCAACAACCTGAACGCGGTGGGTATCCGGATGCGCATGCGCCCGATGGAGCGCGCCGCCTTCTACGCGGCCTGGCAGGAGAAGAAGCTCCGGGGGCTCTTCCTCACCGCGGTGGGCAATTCCGGCAATGCGGCCAGCCGGGTGGAGTCGTTCATGTACTCCAAGGGCAACGCGGCCTACGGCGGCTATCCGGATATCGACGAGCTGTTCCTGCAGCAGGCCCGCGAGCGGGATCCCGCCAAGCGCGAGGCGCTGCTCCATCGCATCCAGCAGCTCACCATCGATCGGGTGATGTTCGCCCCGGTCATGGACCTGCGCGGGTTGATCGCGATCGGCCCACGGGTCGCGGAGCACACCGTCAACTCGATCCCGATGTACCCGTTCCCGTCCTACGAGGACATGCGGCTGAAGAACCCCTAGCCGGGAGGCGGGCCAGTCGTGGTTGCCGCACCCGGACGCGGAGGGCTATCATCTGGGGCGTGGCGGAAGGCCACCGGGCCGTCTCGGTTCTCTACCAGGCGCTGCTGACCGGCCTCGTCCTCACTCTGGTCACGCGCCGGAGCGAGGACGAGGCGGCGGACTTCGTCTTCCGGCTCTTCCGCCGCCAGCATCTCGAGAAGTTCCTCCCCGGGCTCGCCAAGCTCGGGCTCGACCGTCTGCCCCCCGCGGTGGCCTGTGCGCAGTACCACTACCTCTCCAACCAGATGGGTGGCGTGAAGACCGAGTACGCGTACGAATCCGACCGGAAGGCGTGGGTGCGCTACCCGCCGCCGCGATGGATCTGGTACGGCTCCGCGATCTGCGGCATCCCGAGCCGCGTGAACGCGGCGATCCTCCACGGCTGGCACGGCCACAATGGCGTCACGCTCGGCAATCCGCGCCTGGGCTTCGTCTGCACCGGCCAGACCGTGGACGGCCACCCGGGCCTCGAGGGCTACTACGTCGAGCACGACCGCGACATGGCGGAGCACGAGCGCGTGCGGTTCGCCCCGGGCGAGATCATGCCGGACGCCGATCCGGCCCGCGCCCCGCGCCTCGATCCGGCGGCCTGGCCCGCCGAGCGGCTCGAGGTCGTGGTCTCGCGCTACGCGATGGAGTACGTGCGCACGGCGCTGCCCGTCCTGCTCGGGCTGCTGGGACCCGCCGACACGCGACGGGTCCTGGGCCACGCCGCGCGGTTGATCGGCATGCAGTATCACGACGAGACCGCGCGGCTCCTGGGCATCGCCGACTCGGGCCCGGCCGCCTTCGCCCGATACCTCGCGGCGCTGGCCCGCGCCCAGGGCGAGGAAGTGGAGGTCTCGACCGAGCCCGGCCGCGCCCGCGTGCGCCAGAAGGGCTGGCGGCTCGCGCGCGGCCTCGAGCCGCTCGATCCGGCCGCCTTCGACGCCTGGGCCGAGCTATGGCACGGCGCGCTGGCCGCCCATGACCGACGGCTGCGTCTGGCGGTGACGCGCGAGGCCGGGGCCATCGACTTCGTCATCACCTCACGGTAGAACCTGGTCACCCTGCTCTGCTCGGTCCGCGGCTGCCGTCTTCCGCTCGCGCGCGAGGGGCGACGCCTGACGTGCCCGCGCGCGCATTCCTTCGACGTCGCCCGGCGCGGCTACGTCAACCTGCTGCAGCCCCAGGACCGCCGCTCGGCCCGACCGGGAGATTCCGCCGCCGCGGTGGCGGCGCGGCGGCGCTTCCTGTCCGGCGGCTTCGAGACCGAGCTCACCCGCGCGATCGGCGACCTGCTGCCGATCGCCCCGCCGGACGCGCTGCTCGAGGTCGGCTGCGGCGAGGGCCACTACCTGGGCGCGCTCACGGCGCGCTTCGGGTGCGAGGGCCACGGCGTCGACATCTCGGTGCCCGCGATCGAGGCGGCGGCCGCGCGGCAGGCGGGCCTCCACCTCGTCGTGGCGAACGCCGACCGCGCCCTGCCCTATGCCGCCGCGTCCTTCGCGGCGGTGGCGTCCATCACCGCGCGCCGGAACCCGCCCGAGTTCCACCGCGTCCTCCGCGAGGATGGCCGGCTCCTCCTGGTGATCCCGGGCCCGGACGATCTCGTCGAGCTCCGGGAGGCGGTCCTCGGCCGTGGAATGCTACGGGATCGGGTGGATCAGGCGGTCGCCGCCTTCGCGCCGCGCTTCGCGCTCGAGCGCCACGAGCGGATCCGTCACGTGGCACACCTCGACGCCGCGGCGATCCACGACGTGATGGCCGGCTCGTATCGGGCCGGGCGAGCGAGCCGGCGCGACCGTCTGGCCGCGCTCGGCCCGCTCGCCGTCACCCTGAGCCGGGACGCCCTGCTCTTCCGGCCCGTCAGGCCTTGAGCTGCTCGCGGATCGGCAGGCGCCGGATGCGCTTGCCGGTGGCCGCGAAGATCGCGTTGCAGAGGGCCGGCGCGATGGGCGGCACGCCGGGCTCGCCGACCCCGCCCATCGGCTGGGCGTAGTCGCCGGGAATGATGTGCACGCGCGTCTCCCGCGGCGCGCCCGACATCCGCGTGACCTCGTACGTGTGGAAGTTGTCCTGCTGCGCCCGGCCGTCCTTGAAGGTCATCTCGCCGAGCGTGGCGATCCCCAGCCCCATCACCGCCGCGCCCTGCATCTGGGCGCGCACCCGATCCGGGTTGACCGTGGCGCCGCAGTCCACCGCGACGTCGATGCGGGGCACCGTGATGACCCCCGCGTCGTCCACCGCCACCTCGACCACCGTCGCGACGTAGCTCACGAAGCTGTAGTGGGCGGCGATGCCCAGGCCCCGGCCCTTGGGGAGGGACCGGCCCCAGCCCGCCTCACGCGCGGCCGTCTCGACCACGCGCCGCAGCCGGCCGGTGTCCACCGGGTACTTGTCCGGCGACTCGCCGTGATTCCAGGCGTCCGACAGGGCTTCCGGCGTGATCCGCCGCGCCGGGCCGATGATCTCGAGCAGATAGTCCTTCGGGTCGCGGCCGGCCGCCGCGGCCAGCTCGGCCACGAAGGACTGCACCGCGAAGGCGTGCGGGATATTGGAGACCGCCCGGAACCAGCCGATGCGCGTGTGCGCGGCGGCCTCCGGGTTCTCGATGCGGATATTGGCGATGTCGAACGGCACGTTGATGACGCCCATCCCGAGCTCGAGGGCGTGCTCGTTCTTGGCGCCGTCCACGAAGGTCGAGAAGAGCGTCGGCGCCACGCTGCGGTGCATCCAGGCCACCGGCTTGCCCTGCCCGTCCACCCCCGCTTCCAGGTGCTCCACCGACACCGTGTGGAAGTAGGTGTGCATCAGGTCGTCCTCACGCGTCCACGTGAGCTTGACCGGCTTGCCCTCCATCGCCTTGGACACGACCGCCGCCTCGATGGCGAAGTCGGGCTTGGACTTCCGCCCGAACCCACCGCCGAGCAGCGTGACGTGCACGTCCACGTCGGCCGGCTGGAGGCCCAGCCGCTTCGCCACCAGATCCTTGGTGGCCTGGGGCGACTGGAAGCACCCCCATACCTCGGCCTTGCTCCCGTTGATGCGCACCGTCGCGGCCGGCGGCTCCATCGGCGCGTGCGCGAGGTGGGGGATGTAGTACTCGGCCTCGATCTTCTTCGCCGCGGACGCCATCCCGGCGTCCAGGTTCCCGTTGTCGCGCACCACCTTGCCGGGCTTGCGCGCGGACTCCTCCATCGCGGACTTGAAGGCCACCGAGTCGTAGCTCCCGTTGGGCCCGTCGTTCCAGACCACCTTGAGCGCCCGACGGCCCTGGATGGCCGCCCAGGTATTGGTCGCGACCACCGCCACGCCCCCCACCGGGTTGAACTGAGCGGGAGCGGCGCTCTGCTCGATCTCCACGACCTTCAGCACGCCGGGGACCTTGAGCGTCTCGGCCGAGTCCACGCTCACCACCTTGCCCCCGTAGACGGGAGGCCGGGCCACCACCGCGTAGAGCATGCCGGGCAGCCGTGTGTCGATGCCGTACTGGGCCTTGCCGGTCACCATGGCCGGGGCGTCGATGAGCTTGAGCTGGCCCTTGCCGATGTAGCGGAACTTCGACGGATCCTTGAGGCGGACGACGTCGCGCGCCGGAACCGGCTGCTGGGCCGCGTCCTTGGCGAGCGCGCCGTAGCCGACCCGCCGCCCGCTCTTGGCGTGCACGACCTCGTGGTTTCGGGCCTCGACCTCGCTCACCGGTACACCCCATCGCTTGGCCGCCGCGGCCTCGAGCATGGTACGAGCCGCTGCCCCACAACGCCGCATCGGCTCGAAGAAATGCCGTGTGCTCCGCGAGCCGTCGGTGTCCTGGTTGCCGAAGCGCTTCTCGTCGCCCGGAGCCTGCACCACGCGGACCCGCTTCCAGTCGGCCTCGAGCTCGTCGGCCACGATCATCGGCATCCCGGTCCGCACGCCCTGGCCCATCTCGGAGCGGTGGCAGGTGATGCTGACGACGCCGTCGGGCGCGATGGCCACGAAGACCAGCGGATCGTCCACCCAGCCATTGGGCATGCCGTCGGCACCGTACTTCGGCGGGTCGGCGGCGCGCGCCTCGGAAGCGAAGCCGGCCGCGAGGACGAAGCCGCCCACCGCGGTCATGCCCTGGAGGAAGCCCCGGCGACTCAGGTTCAGGATCTCGAGGGGACGATCGGTCACGCCTTCCGGCCGCGCGGTACTCATCGCGCGGCTCCCGACTGGGTGGCCGCCGCTTGCTTGATCGCGTTCCGGACCCGGACGTAGGTCCCGCAGCGGCAGATGTTGCCGCTCATCGCCTCGTCGATCTGGGCGTCGGTCGGCTTGGGCGTACGCTTGAGGAGCGCGGTGGCCGACATGATCTGCCCGGCCTGGCAGTAGCCGCACTGCGGCACGCCCATGTCCACCCACGCGGCCTGCAGCGCCCGGCCGACCCGGTCGTTGCCGACGGCCTCGATGGTGGTGACCTTGCTGCCGCTCACCGCCGAGATCGGGGTCTGGCAGGCGCGTACCGGTTGGCCGTCGACGTGCACGGTACAGGCGCCGCACAGGGCCATGCCGCAGCCGTACTTGGTGCCGGTGAGCCCGAGCTCATCGCGCAGGGCCCACAGCAGCGGCGTGTCGTCGGGGAGGTTGACGTTGTACCGGCGGCCGTTGACGGTGACTGAGGTCATCGCGAGTCTCCTCTCGTCGTTGAGACAAGCCCTGTCGCGTGTGCCCGACGTCACAGCGCGAATACCACGGGGCCCGAGGGGTGTCAACGTCGAAGACACGAGCCGCCCCTGGCGACCGGCGCCCTCGCAGCGTATCCTTGGCGTCCCGTGAGCGATTACGACGTCATCGTGGTGGGTGCGGGCAATGCCGCCCTGGCGGCGGCGGTGTCCGCCCGCGAGCAAGGAGCCGCGCGCGTGCTGGCGCTGGAGAAGGCGCCCCGCGCGCTCCGCGGCGGCAACACCCACTATAGCGGGGGCCTCCTGCGTATCGCGTTCGATCGGGCCGAGGATCTGCGCGCGCTCGTCCCCGACGCCGAGCGCGAGGTGCCGGGCTTCTACGCGGGCGTCGAGCCTTACCCGCACCGGCGCTTCATGGATGATCTCCTGCGGGTGACCGACGGGCGCACGGACCCCGAGCTGGCCGAGCTGCTCATCGGCCGGTCGTACGAGACCGCCTGCTGGATGGCGCGACAGGGCATCGAGATGGAGCCGGCGGTCTCGCTGTCGGCGGTCCGGGTGGGCGACACGATCAAGTGGTCACCCGGCGCGGTGATCCGGGCGAAGCACGAAGGCGTCGGGTTGTCGGCGATGTGGTTCCGCGCCGCCGAGCGCCTCGGGGTCGAGGTCCGCTACGACACCGCGGTGGTCCGGCTCCTCCAGGACCGGAGCGGCCGCGTGACGGGAGTCGCCGTGCGCGGGCCGGAGGGCCTCGCGGAGCTGTCGGCGAAGGCGGTGGTGCTGGGCTGCGGTGGATTCGAGGCGAACCCGGAGTGGCGGGCGCGCTACCTCGGCCGGCCCTGGGACTCGGCCAAGGTGCGGGGCACGCGCTACAACACCGGCGACGGCCTGCGCATGGCGATCGAGGTGGGTGCGCTACCCCACGGCCAGTGGACCGGCTGCCATTCCACGCCCATCGACGCCGACGCGCCGCCCCACGGCGACCGGAAGCTCACCGACAAGACCAACCGGCTGTCGTATCCCTACGGGGTGCTGGTCAACGCGCGCGGCGTGCGCTTCTTCGACGAGGGCGAGGACTTCCAGTTCTACACCTACGCCAAGCTCGGCGGCATCATCCTCAACGAGCCGGGCGGCATCGGATGGCAGATCTTCGACTCGAAGGTCACGCATCTCCTCGAGGGCCGCTACCAGACCGGGACCCCGCTCACCGCCGACACGCTCGAGGCCCTCGTTGAGAAGCTCCAGCTCGACCGCACCGCGTGCCGGCGGACCCTCGAGGCGTACAACGCGGCGGTGACCGAGGGCCACTTCGATCCGACGGTGCGCGACGGCCTCGCCACGAGCGGGCTGCCGCTCGCCAAGTCCAACTGGGCGCAGCGGCTCGACACCCCGCCCTTCCTGGCCTATCCGGTGACCGGCGGGATCACGTTCACCTTCGGCGGCGTGCGCGTGAACGACCGCGCGCAGGTCATGAGCACGAGCTGGGCGGTCATCCCGGGCCTTTACGCCTGCGGGGAGATGGTCGGCGGGCTCTTTCACGGGAACTATCCGGGCGGCACCGGGCTCATGTCGGGCGCGGTGTTCGGCCGCCTCGCGGGCGCGCAGGCGGCCGCCGAGTGAGCGCCGCCCCGGGAGATGGGCCGGAGTCGGACTGGATGCGTCCCCGGGGTCACGACGTCGCCGTCCTGTTCAGTCGAGCGAGCCGCGAGGCCTACGCGGCCCTAGCCGCGGCTCGCGGCCAGACCTACGCGTTCACCGACGCGTGGGGCCGCCCGCGCACCTGGCTCAAGGGTGAGTACGCCTATCTCGCCCCCGCGGCCGCGAGCGTCCTGCTGGCCCGCTGCAACCTCAAGCACGACGTCGTGGAGGAGGCCGACCTCACCGACGATCGGCTGGGCTCGCATCGCGCCCTGCTGGTGCCCAGCGCCGCGCATCTGGACGACCGGACCATCGAGCGCGTCGAGCGCTGGCTCCGCGGCCCGGAGCGCCGGCTGATCGTCACCGGCAAGACCAACCTCCCGCCACGCCTGCTCGGGCTCACCGCGTGCGGGCCGCTGCCGGTCGAGGGCTATACCGGCTGGCGCTGGCGCCCGGACTCTCCGTTCGGCGGCCCGACCTGGGAGCCGCTCTACGTGAGCGGCTACGCCGGCCACGCGGCCCAGCGGGTCGCGCCCGCCCCGGGCAGCCGCGTCCTGGCCGATCTCGTCGAGCTGACCGGGGACCTGACCAGCGCGGCCACCGCGACCGCGGCTCCCCTGGGCCCCGCGATCGTGCTCACCGACCGCACCGCCTACGTCGCCAACCAGGTGCTCGAGCTCGTGGGCGGCATGCTCCAGGCCCACCTGAACGTGGAGGCGGTCCGTCACTGGGCCAACCCGACCCACTGGGGCGACACGCTCCTCTTCTTCCTGCGCCGCCTGCTCCTCGAGACCGGGCTCGAGCCGCTGTGGCGGACCCGTCTGCGGTCGTTCGGCGCCCACGACGGCGTGCTGTCGTTCCGTCACGACGTGCACGGGATGCGGGACTTCACCTTCCTCGACTACCAGGTGCAGAACCTGATCCCGGCCAGCTACGACATCGAGGACCCGGCCTTCTCGACCAATATCAGCGACGCGATGGCCGCGGACTGGGTGGCCCGCACGAGCCGCCACGACTTCATCGAGCCGGCCCTGCACAACGACAGCTCGATCGGCGACCCGCCCACCGCGATCCACGGCCGCGGCCTCCACGAGCACGTCCGCAACGCCACCAAGAACCTGGGGTTCCCGGTCTACACCTGCGGGCGTCACGCGGGCGGGCACATGCACCCCGAGACGATCGACGCGATGGACTATCTCTACGCCCACGACGAGCGGGTCCTCGGCACGTGCACGTTCTGCTACTACCACATGATCGAGTACGGGGTCCGGAACCCGGCGGTGATGGTCGGCGGGCAGATCGGGGGCAAGCCCCTCACCTACGTCACCGACGTCCGCCGCACGATCGCCACCCCGGGCATCTGGTTTCCCTTCCATCCCGTCGTCACCACCGACGCCGAGTGGCGCCCGCTCCGCGGCTGGGACCGCACCCACGAGTTCGACGCCGCCTACGAGCTGGTCGAGACGATCTTCGGCGGCCACAGCGCCCGCGTCCCCGGCGTGGACGATCACCTGGAGAACGGCGTCTACAGCTTCCAGTACCACCCGGAGCTGGCCCGGGACCCGTCGGTCAACGAGGGCAAGGGCACGCTGGACTATCTGCGGCACGCGATCAACCTGGCCGAGCGCAGCAACTTCTGGATCGCGACGCAGCGCGACCTCTACCAGCGCATGGCCGACTACGAGGCGCTCGTCTTCGAGGTGCGCGACCACGGCCGGGAGGTCACGGTGAGGAACCCGACCGCTCGCCGCATCACCGCGATGGTGATCGAGCAGCGCCGCCCGTTCGGCAGCGTCTGGGAGGGGACCGACGAGCTCACCCACGTCGTCCGGGGCGCCTTCGTCACGGTGCCCCCGCTCGCCCCGCACGCCGCGGTGACGCTCCGCTTCCGGGCGGAAGGGGCCGAGGCCCCGCTGGTCCGGCAGCCGAGCAACAAGGGGCTCGTCGTCCTCGACGCCCGCCACGATCATCGCGGCGGCGAGACCCGCCTCGTGGTCCGCGTGTGCCGCGCGCAGCCGCTCTGCGTCGAGGGGGTCGATCCCGAGGGCGTCTACCGGGTCCGGGTGGACGGCGAGGCCCCGCGCCTCGTCGCGCCCCGTGTCACGCGCACCATCCAGGCCCTGCTGAGCAAGCGGGCCGAGAGCGACGCCGTGCCGGGGCTGCGGGCGCAGATCCCCGGCACGCTCCGGTTCCTCGACCTGCTGATCGTGGGCGACGAGGACCGCTTCGTGGAGCGGACCATCCGCATCAGCCGCCTCGTCGCCGCGGAGGTGGATCAGGCCCGGGCCGCGCTCCGCGCCGCGGTCCCGGCCCGCACCGGCCGCGTCACCTGATCACCCGCCGCTCACTTGTAGTTCGCCTCGATCCGCCCGATGTCGTTCACGCCCCAGCAGCGCGTGAAGGAGTTCAAGGGCATCGTCTTCGTCGTCGCGGTGATATTCGGGCTGGTCAACGCGATCATCAAGCCGATCGTTCAGATCATTTCGATTCCGTTGTACATCCTCACGCTCGGTTTGATCCACGTCGTCATCAACGCGTTGATGTTGTGGATCACGTCGTGGATCACCGAGCACACCACCCACTGGGGTCTCTACATCGAGGACTTCTGGTGGACCGCGATCTGGGCCGCGATCGTGCTGTCGATCGTGAGCTGGGTGTTGTCATTGCTCACCCGCGACGCCGGGCGCCGCGTGCGGGATTGATCGGCACACTGGACACATGCCCGAACTACCCGAGATCGAGGCGCTGGCCGATCATCTGCGGCGTCATGCCGTCGGGCTGACCATCGGGCGCATCGACGTGGCGGCCCTGTCGGTGCTCAAGACGTTCGACCCACCGATC
>Ga0137409_10005308_pt1 | contig 13441 bp, 17 predicted proteins | sample CZODoug1_16funga_FD_122059 | JGI IMG/M metagenome (GOLD analysis project Ga0137409, IMG submission 122059) | Vadose zone soil fungal communities from Angelo Coast Range Reserve, California, USA - CZODoug1_16fungal (Hybrid Assembly) | ecosystem: Environmental > Terrestrial > Soil > Vadose zone...
GCGACGAGGTCATGTACATGATCAAGGGCGACATGAACCTGCACTACATCGACGCCGCCGGGGAGGAGCAGGTGGCGCTGATCCGCGAGGGCGAGATCATCTACTGCCCCGCCGGCGTGCGGCACTCGCCGCGGTTCTCACCGGACGCCTTCCTGCTCGTTCTCGAAAGGAAGCGCAAGCCCGAGGAGAAGGACAGGTTCTTCTGGTATTGCGAGAAATGCCGCGCCCCGCTCTACGAGGCCGTACGGCATGTCGCCGACTACCGCGAGGACCCGGTGTCGCGGGTCTATGAGGAGTTCTATTCCGAAGAGAAGCACCGCACCTGCGGCAAGTGCGGGCACGTCACGCCCAGGCCGACTGCCTAGCCCGGGCCGCGCCCTCCGGCGGCGCGCTCCGCCGCTCGTTCGCCCGCGGTGCGCACGCAAAAAAAATCCTCCGGAAACCTGCCCCGAAGGACGATCAACCGGGCCCATCCTCCATCTACATGTCCATCCCGGGCATGCCGCCCATGCCGCCCATGCCGTGGCCGCCGTGCTCGGCCTCGCCTTTCTCTTCGACCAGCTCCGCCACCATCGCTTCGGTGGTGAGCAGCAGCCCGGCGACGGAAGCCGCATTCTGCAGCGCCGCGCGCGCGACCTTGGTCGGGTCGACCACGCCCATCTCGACCAGGTCGCCGTAGGCCTCGGTCTGGGCGTTGAAGCCGAAATTACCCTTGCCTTCGGCCACCCTGTTCAGCACGACCGAGGGTTCTTCGCCCGCGTTGGCGACGATCTGGCGAAGCGGCTCTTCGAGCGCGCGCCGCACGATCCGGATGCCGGCCTCCTGGTCGGGGTTCTCGCCCTTGATCTTGTCGAGCGCCCCCCGGGCGCGGATGTAGGCCACGCCGCCGCCGGCGACGATGCCTTCCTCGACCGCGGCGCGGGTCGCATGCAGCGCGTCCTCGACGCGCGCCTTCTTCTCTTTCATTTCGATTTCGGTCGCGGCGCCGACCTTGATGAGCGCAACGCCGCCGGCGAGCTTGGCGACGCGCTCTTGCAGTTTTTCCTTGTCGTAGTCGCTGGTGGCGTCTTCTATCTGGGCGCGAATGGTCTTGACGCGTGACTCGATCGTCTTGGGATCGCCCGCGCCGTCGATGAGGGTTGTCTCTTCCTTCCCGACTTCGATGCGCTTCGCCTGGCCGAGGTCCTTGAGCGTGACTTTCTCGAGCGTCAGGCCGACTTCCTCGGCGATGAGCCGGCCGCCGGTAAGCGTGGCGAGATCTTCGAGCATCGCCTTGCGGCGGTCGCCGAATCCCGGCGCCTTCACCGCGCAGGTCTTGAGAATGCCGCGAAGATTGTTCACCACCAGCGTTGCGAGCGCCTCGCTTTCGACTTCCTCGGCGACCACGAGCAGCGGCCGTCCGGCCTTCGCCACCTGCTCGAGGAGCGGCAGCAGGTCGCGAACATTGGCGACCTTCTTGTCGTAGAGGAGCACGTAGGGATTGTCGAGGATCGACATCTGTTTTTCGGCGTTGTTGATGAAGTAGGGCGAGAGGTACCCGCGGTCGAATTGCATGCCCTCGACGATCTCGAGCTCGTTCTGCAGACCCTTGCCGTCTTCGACGGTGATCACGCCTTCCTTGCCGACTTTGTCCATCGCGTCGGCGATGAGCTTGCCGATGTCGCTGTCGGCGTTGGCGGAAATCGATCCGACCTGGGCGATTTCCTTGCTGGTGGTGCAGGCCTTGGAGATCTTCTTCAGCTCATCGACTATGACGATCACCGCCTTGTCGATGCCGCGCTTCAGGTCCATGGGGTTCATGCCGGAGGCGACGAACTTCATGCCTTCCCTGACGATCGCTTGCGCGAGCACCGTGGCCGTGGTGGTGCCGTCGCCGGCGATATCGGAGGTCTTGGAGGCGACTTCCTTCGCCATCTGCGCGCCCATGTTCTCGAACTTGTCCTTGAGCTCGATTTCCTTGGCGACCGACACGCCGTCCTTGGTTATCGTTGGCGCCCCGTAAGAGCGCTCGATGATGACGTTGCGGCCCTTGGGGCCGAGGGTCACCTTGACTGCGTCGGCGAGCATATTGACTCCCGCGAACATCTTGAAGCGCGCGAGATCATGAAAACGGATGGATTTGGCGGACATGTCTGCTCCTGGGGATTCGTGGGTCTACTTCGCTACGACGCCCATGATGTCGTCTTCACGCATCACGAGGTACTCGGTGCCTTCGACCTTTACCGCCTGGCCGCTGTACTTGCCGAACAGGATGCGGTCGCCAGCCTTGACGTCGAGCGGGCGCTGCTTGCCGTCTTCGAGGATCTTGCCCTTGCCGATGGCGATGACTTCGCCCTGGTCGGGTTTCTCCGCGGCGCTGTCGGGAATGACGATGCCGCCCGCGGATTTGCTCTCCTCATCCAAACGCTTCACTACGACGCGGTCGTGCAGGGGACGGATATTCATCATGATCGCTTCCTTGTTGGCGGCCCCGCTCTTCGAGGGGCCATGGAAAGGTAACCGCGGAGCGGTTGGAATGTTCGGCCGCTGACTGCCGGCTAGAGGTGAGAAGCCGGCGGTGGTCTGCTGACGGATCACTACTGAACGTATGCTATGATACTGACCGGTAACTCTCCTGTCAACCTCCGATGCCGGCTGCAAACATGAACAAGATCCCCAAGGCCAACGGGCAACTTCATCTCCGGTCGCCCCGGAAGCGGGACGCGAAGCGGCCGAGCGCCCGCGAGCGCATTTTCGACACGGCGTCGGAGCTCTTCTACCGCAAGGGAATTCGCGCGGTCGGTGTGGAGACGATCGCGGCAGAGGCCGATACGACCAAGATGAGCCTCTACCGGAATTTCCCCTCCAAGGACGAGCTGGTGGCCGAATGGCTGCGCGAGCACGACGCCAGATTCTGGCAGACCTGGGAAGCGATGGCGAACCGCTACCCCAGGGATCCGCGCAGGCAGATCCACGCCGCATTCGGCGTGCTGGCCAAGCACGTTGCGGACCCCAGCGCCCGGGGCTGCCCCATGGCTAATGCGGCGGTCGAGATCACCGATAGAGATCATCCCGCGAGAAAGGTGATCGAGGCGCACAAGGCGAAACTGCGAAGCCGGCTCATCCAGGTCTGCATTCGCATGGGCGTTGCTGAGCCGAGGTTCCTGGCGGACCAGCTGTTTCTCCTGATGGAAGGGGCGCAAGTCACCGCGCAGACGCTGGGCGTGCACGGGCCGGCAAGGAACATCGCCCGCTCCGCAAAGATGCTGATCGATATGCACTTGCGAGCCCGTCATCGCTAGTCGGGCGATATTCTGGAAGGAGCCTCGAGTGAACAACGACCCAACGCCCGAAATGACCGAGGCCCTTGCGAGCATCGAGATGCAGCGTCAGGGGAAGGAAAAGCAGCTCGGTGTACCTGCTTCGTGCGGCTGGGCGCTGCGCGAACTGTACGGGCTCCTCGGCCGCGGGACGCGGACCCCGGAGACGGCTGTCGAAGACGCCGCGCTTCCGGCGAATATCGCGGCCACAACGGGGGCGATCGAGCGACTGAGAAGCCTCGCCCGGGAGACGGGCCAGCGCGCGATGCTGAAGGGCAAACGAACGGCGCAGCTGCAAAGGTCCTGGCGGGACGCGCGATCCTCGGGAAACCGGATTCGAGCGCGACCGGTCTAGGAAAGGCGTCAGAACGGTGCCTTCACCCGGGCGAATCTTATGTTCGCTATCGCACAGAAGTTTGACGCGGCCAAGCTGATGATGGCTCTGGCCTCGCCTTTGTTCCGGCGGCACCTTTGAGATCCTACACATGAAACACTTGCCTGCCTTGGTTCTTCTCGCCGCTTTATTCCCATCGCTCGGATCGGCCGCGCCTGCGGGCGCCGAACCCTCCCGTCCCCCTGAAAATCTCAGCCTTGCCCAGGCGGAGCGTATGGCGGCCGACCTGAGGCAAGGAATGTCAATCGACGACGTGCAGGGATTGCTCGGGAAGCCGCGGCGAACGGCGTTGAAAACCAACAGCGGCAGTTCCGCGAGCCCGCAGGGGATGTTGCAATGGACCTACAACTGGACCGGCGGCACCTCCGCCCCGGGCAGCCTGCGCGTCGACTTCGTCTCCAAGACGCCCAACGCGTGGTACGTCAACAGCTGGGAATGGGCGAACTACTAGACGAACTACTAGAGTGAGGGCGCCTGGCCGGGCGCCGCGGGCGGCGCGTCGTCCTTGGCCCAGCGGATCAGGTTGCAGTGAGCGCAGCTGCCTCTGAGAGGCTTGAAAAAATACCAGTTCTCGAAGAACGCCCTGCCGCAGCGGGGACAGGCGAAGCTCGCCACCCGGACGCCGGCCCAGGCGATCGCGCCCATCCAGGCGAGCCCGACAACGGGAAAGGAAGCGTCTTGCAGGAGCAAGGTGTTGAGCACGTAGGCGAGCACGAACACTCCGGGGATGCAGGCAAAGAGCAGCAGCCAGAGGATCCTGGACCTGCGTTTCAGATCGCGCCAGGCCGGCTCGAACGTTAGAGTGGAACTCGTCACGGCAACGCGCTCTCAAGGCTAGCCACCGGCCCGCACCGGCCGCCGGTCGGCAAGCTGGAATTGATCTTTTCTTTCCTCGGCATGGCCGAGGCATTATCACCCTTTCAGCGAGCCACTCTGTGCGCCACCGCACAGAGTGGAGAAAGCTTCCTATAATCGCCTGTGACCGACCACAACCCGAAACAGAACCGCCTTCTCGCCGCTTTGTCCGCGGCAGACTACGAGCGGCTGCTGCCCGAGCTCGAGCTTGTTCCGCTGCCGCTCGGCTGGGTTCTCTATGAATCCGGGAGCCAGCTGGAGTACCTGTATTTTCCGACCTCCAGCATCGTGTCGCTGCTCTACGTCATGGAGAACGGAGCGTCCGCGGAAATCGCGGTGGCCGGCAACGACGGCCTGATCGGCATCGCTTTGTTCATGGGCGGTGAAACCACGCCGAGCCGCGCGGTGGTGCAAAGCGCGGGGTACGCCTACCGTCTCGGATCGAACGCGATGAAAGGGGAGTTCAGGCGCGGAGGCTCGCTGCAGACCTTGCTGCTGCGCTACACCCAGGCGCTGATCACGCAGATGTCGCAGACCGCGGTGTGCAACCGGCACCACTCGGTCGAGCAGCAATTGTGCCGCTGGCTCCTGCTCAGCCTGGACCGGCTGCCCTCGAACGAATTGCAGATGACGCAGGAGCTGATCGCCAACATGCTGGGCGTGCGGCGCGAGGGTGTCACGGAGGCCGCGGGCAAGCTGCAGGCGGACGGATTGATCCACTACAGCCGCGGCCACATCCGGGTCCTCGACCGCGTGAAGCTCGAAGCGCGGGTCTGCGAGTGCTACGCGGTGGTCAAGCGTGAAATGGACCGCCTGCTTCCGGATTGAAGCGCCGGCTACATCGTGCGCCGCTCCGGAGGCGGGGCGAACAGCCAGCGGAAGATGTACAGCGCTGCAATCGCGCCGACCGCCTGCGCCGCGATGAACCCGGGAGCGTCTGCCGGCCGTATACCGGCGAAGGTGTCGCTCGCAGCGCGCGCCAGCGTCACGGCGGGATTGGCGAACGAAGTCGAAGCCGTAAACCAGTAGGCCGCCGTGATGTAGGCGCCGACCGCTAAAGGAACGGCTGCCGGCCGCGTTTTCGAGATGGCCAGGATCGCAAGCAGCAAACCGAACGCGGCGACCGCCTCGCTCCAGAGCATCGGCCAGCCGGCGCGGATGTGACGGGAAGCGAAGAACAGCGGCTTGCCGAACATCAGATGAACGGCCGCCGTGCCGGCAAAGGCGCCCGCGATCTGCACCGACAAATAGAGCGGCACTTCGCGCCAGGGTAGAGCCGAGCGCGTCGCCTCGGCGATCGACACCAGCGGGTTCAGATGGGCGCCGGACACGGGGCCGAAGACGAGGATCAGGACGATGAGTCCCGCACCGGTGGCGAGTGAGTTCGCGAGAAGAGCTATGGCGGCGTTTCCGCCGGCGAGCTGCTCGCCCATGATTCCCGATCCGATGATGATTGCCAGCAGAAGAGCGGTCCCCACCGCCTCCGCCGCGAGCCGCCTGCCCAGGCTCACGGCGGCGCCTTGCCGATGTGCCTGACCTTGCCCTGAAGTGACAACCGGTCGAGCTTGTCGAGCGGCAAGTTGGCGAGCAGCTCGATTCGGCGTCGCAACATGCCCGCCGTGTCGGAGAAGGCGTGGCGCCTCTGGTCCTCCGTGCCTTCGATCGCGGCCGGGTCGGGCATGCCCCAGTGGGCGGTGATCGGTTGTCCGGGCCAGAACGGGCACGGCTCGCCCGCGGCCTGGTCGCAGACCGTGATCACGAAATCCATGCGCGGCGCGTCGGCTTGGGCGAACTCATCCCAGCTCTTGCTGCGCAAGCCGGTCGTGGGAATCTTGAGTTGCCGGAGCAGCTCGAGCGCCAGGCGATGAACACCCTCTTTGGGGTGACTGCCCGCACTGAACGCGCGGAACCGATCCTTGTGGGCGGACAGGCTGTTGGTGATAGCCTCGGCGAGGATCGATCGCGCCGAATTTCCGGTGCAAAGGAAGAGAATGTTCATCGCCCTTTTTCAACTGCAGCAGGCGTCCGTCTTGCTCGCTGCCTCGGGCTTGGTTCCGAAAACGGGAATGCTCCCGAGCGTATGGAAAGTCTCCCAGGCTACGCCTTGGGGATCCTCGACCCAGTACCTGTCGGACTTGGCGTAGCAGCACGCGGCTCCGGGCTCGTCGTGCGCGGAAATCCGGGCGGTTGCAACTTGCTCGCGCAAAGCCTTGAGTTCTTCGTCCGAATCCACCTGAAACCCCAAGTGGTCTACTCCTGTCGCACGCTCGAGCTGGGAGATTGCGAAACTGATTCGAGGATCGTCGAGCAGCCACTTGGCGTATTCCGGCTTCTCGACTGCAGGAGGGGTACCGAACAGGCCGTTGTAAAAGCGGATACTTTCGGCGAGGTCCTTTACCGAGACGTGGACGTGAAATCTTTTCATGCTGCTCTCCTCTTGCGGGTGGACGGGGAAACCTTGCGTGCCGGCGCGCATTGCGCTGCGTCGCCGCCGCAGCAGTTCTCGGTCATGAAGCCGACGAGCTCGTTCATCGCGCCGAATGCCGCCGAATAGATGAGCGAGGTGCCCTCGCGCCGGCGGGAAGTCAGTCCGGCATGCTTGAGTTGTGCCAGGTGGAACGAGAGGGTCGGCCCGGGCAGCTTCATGCGTTCGGCGATCCGGCCGGCGGGAAGCCCGTCCGGCCCCGCTTCGACCAGCAAGCGGAAGATGCCCAGCCGCGATTCCTGAGCCAGGGCTTCGAGGGCGACGACGGCGTCTTGAGTTTCCATATTTCCAATATTATGGAAACACAGCGCCCGCGTCAAGCGCGGCCGACGCGGGCGGTCTACATCTTCAGGATGCGCTCGGCGTTGCCGTGGGCGATCTTCTCGCGGTCGGCGTCGCTGATCGAGAGTTTCTTCAGGAATTCGATTCCCGTCGTGTTGGCCTCGTAGGGCCAGTCCACGGCAAAGAGGATGGCGTCCGCGCCCAGGGCGAGCAGGGTGCACAGGAACGCGGGCTCGTACCAGTTGCCGCTGGTGGTGACGAGAAGGTTGTCGCGCAGATAGTCGATCGGCTGCCTCTTGAGCCCGCGCCTCGCCGCGGCGCGCGCGGTGTGGTCGTTCAGCCGGTGCATGGCGAATGGGAGGCCTTCGCCGAGGTGCCCGAGGATGAATTTCAGCCTGGGATAAGCGTCGAACACCCCGGCGAAGACGATGCGCAGGAAATGGCAGCTGGTGTCGATGGCGAATCCCCAGCCGGCGCGCGCCAGCTCCTCGTACCCTTTGAAATAGGAGCTCAATGCGTCCGGATGGGCGAGCGTCGGGTGCAGGTAGATGGGCACGTCCAGCGCCTGCGCGGCTTCGAAGATCGCCCAGTACTTCTTCTCGTCGAGGAAGCTCCCTTGCGTGTGCCCGTGGATCATCGCGCCCTTGAAGCCGAGCTTTGCGACGCAGCGCTCGAGCTCCCTCGCGGAGGCCTGCGGGTCGGCGGTGGGCAGCGCGGCGAACGCTGCGAAGCGGTCCGGGTGCGACTTCACCGCGGCGTGCGCGCGGTCGTTCGCGTCCATCGCCATGGGGATCGCCACCTCCGCACCGAAACCCTGGGGCCCCGGCGAGCCGAAGGAGAGCACCTGCACGTCGATGCCCGCCGCGTCCATGTGCGCGAGGCGCTTCGCCCCGAGGTCGGCGTTTTCTTCGACGATGTCGTGGCCGATCTGCTCGCTGCGGCTGGTGAGATAGAAATTGCGGAACTCGCTGGCTGCGACCTTGTCGCGGTACATCGGGGTGATGAAGTGCTCTTCGATGGCGATCGTCTTCATGGCTGCTTCCCTTTCGGCAATCTGTTCGTTCCGCGCTCGTGGCGGCCGATTGCGGCCGTGTTCGCGAGACCGGCGACATAGTGTTCCATATACAGGTGGATGTTTGCGTATACCTTTATGTGGTATTAGGATGGATCGGGCGACGTTCCATTGCTAGTCGGGCGTCACGCCGAGCCCCCGTCACGGAGAGCCCTTTGAACACTGAACTGACTGAACGACAGCAGCGGGAACTCGAGTATCACCGGGACCACGCGAAGGAGCATCGGTCCATCCTAACCTCGCCTTTCTCATGGGAAATACTTGAGCATCCAGGCCAACGCTGGTGGAACGCGTACTGGGAAATGTACAAATACCTGATCAGTTGTGACCTCAAAGACAAGAGTGTATTGGTTGTCGGTTGTGGATTCGGTGATGACGCTCTACGTATCGCGAAACTGGGCGCAAAGGTAAAAGCCTTCGACCTTAGTCCGGAGTCCCTCCAGATTGCAAGAGAACTGGCAAAACGCGAGAAGTTGGAGATCACGTTCGAAGAAATGCCGGCGGAGAAACTGCGATACGAGGACAATAGTTTTGACTACATCGTCGCAAGGGACATCCTGCATCACGTCGACGTTTCAAGCACCATGAAGGAGATTGTTCGCGTAGCAAAACCTGATGCCGTATTCGTCGTCGACGAGATCTACTCGCACTCCATTACCGACAGGATCAGGCGTTCTTCACTGGTCGAGAAGTTTCTCTACCCCCGAATGCGCAGACTCATCTACGGCCCGGGAAAACCCTACATCACCGAGGACGAAAGAAAACTCACTGAGCTTGATATGCGTACGATAACGGCGCCTCTGCAGCCGTACCTGTTCCTGAAGTACTTCAATTTCCTCGTGACCAGAATCGTTCCGGATCGGTTCGAAACACTCGCCAAGCTGGACCGTGTGCTGTTGCGCATCTTGAAGCCGCTGGGCTCATTGCTGGCCGGGCGCGTTCTATTCAGCGCCCGTATCTCGAAGCCGGCCGGCGCCAAGGGGTAGGGCATCTGGAGCTGAGCTAGTCCGGGCGGATTTCACGCCCCGGCTCCCATGACAATTGCATGGAAGCGCGAACGCTCCTAACATGGGCGCGCCATGATGAATCAACGTGACCTGCGCCGCGCCGTGAGGCACGGCGAGCATGAATTGCGCGCCGCGGGCGGAGACGTGCTTAGCCAGCTTCGCCCGCGGAACATCCTGCGCGACGCGCGCGACCTGGCGCTCAAGTTCGTGCGCGACGACGTGCTGCAGGCCTACATTGCGCCGCGCGTCTGGGGGGTGCTCCCCGTCGTCCTGGTTTTCGTCCTGGTCGGCACGGTGTGTTCCATCGACGTCATGATCAAGACGGGGCGCTTCGTGCCCGGAATCCTCGCGCTGTTCGTGGGCGCGGCCGTCTGGGCGGGCGGGGTCACGGGACAGATCTACGCGTTCGCGATCTGGCTGGAGGGAAGGGCGGCCCAGAGAGACCGTGACGAGCGGGGCATCCACGTCGAGGTGCCCGCGGGGCTTCTTGCCTACCTCAAGTACGGCCGGGCGCTGGTTCCCTGGATATTGATTCTCGTGTGCGTGGCGCTGCCGATCGCGATCATGGCGCCGCGTGCGCCCCTGGCGGCCCTGCTGCTGTTCACGGCGGCGCTGCTCGCGCCCTTTCTTTTCAAGAAATTCGACACCTGAGGCTCAGCGCACGCGTTCCGCTCATCGCGTTCCGCTCATCGCGGCCCGCGTGCGAGCCTGAGATCGCCGGATTTGTACGCCCGGCTGGCGGACTGGTAATAGCTGATCGCTTCCTCGAGCAGCTGCGCGGAGCGCGCGTCCTCCGCGCGCGGCTGTCCGCTCTCCGCATCGACGATGCGGTAGCGGCCCTTCGGCTTCAGCTCGACGACGACGCCGTCCCGGTAGTAGCCCACCGTCTGGTAATTGGCAAAGAGCGCGCGCGGGCGTTTCGCGCCTTCGCGGAGGATGTCGTGGCCGAAGAACCGGGACGGGTAGCTGAAGTCGAGCAGGCCGAGGACGGTCGGGCCCACGTCGATCTGCGATGCGATGGTGTCGATGCGCCCGGGCCGTACCTGCGCGGGCGAATACACGATCAGGGGGATGTGGTAGTTCTCGAGCGGCAGCTCGGTGCGGCCGCGCCCCTTGTGGGTATGGTCGGCAACGATCGCGAAAAGCGTGCGCCCGAACCAGGGTTTAGCGCGCGCGCGGTCGATGAATTGTCCGATGGCGAAGTCGGTGTACTTGACCGCGCCCTGGCGCGTTCCCGGAGGCAAGTCGATACGCCCCGCGGGATAGGCGAAGGGACGGTGATTGGACACCGTCATGATGTGCGCGAAGAACGGCCGGTGCACGGCCCAGCGCTTGTCCAGCTCGCCTAGCGCGAGCTTGAACAGGTCCTCGTCGGCCACACCCCAGATGTTTTCGTAGGAGATGTCCTCGCTCTTGATCGCGGTGCGGTCGATGACGGTGTAGCCGTTTCCCGAGAAGAAGGCCTCCATGTTGTCGAAATAGGCGTAGCCGCCGTAGAGGTACAGCGGCTCGTAGCCCTTCTCCTTGAAGACCGAACCCAGGGAGAAGAGTCCCTCGTTGTCCGGCCGCTTCACGATCGAATAGCCCGGTGTCGGGGGAAACGACAGCGTCAAAGCTTCCAGCCCGCGCGCCGTGCGCGTGCCGGTCGCGTAGACGCGTGTGAACAGGAGCCCGTCCCGCGCGAACTGGTCCAGCCGCGGAGTCAGCCCTTCGCGGTTGCCGAACGCGGCCATGAAATCGGCGCTCAGCGCCTCGACGGAAATCAGGACGACGTTGAGCCGCTTCTCCGGGCCCTTTCCGACGATGTCGCGCTCGAAGGGCGGCCTGAGGTTTCCTCCCGGGGGCCGCACCCCGTCGAGCTGACCCGCGAGAATCCGCCCGGCGCGCTCCGGAGGCAGGGTCTTGTAGAAGCGCTCGTAGTCGATCTCGTTGGCGCGAAAGGCGTGGAAGAAATCGAAATAGCCGTCGCCCGCGAGCTCGTTCAGCTGGGCGTCGTTGGAGAATTCCTTGTAGCGGGCATCGAGTGCCCCGAAGGCGACGAAAGGCGCGAGGGCCCACAGCGCCACCGCGCGCGAACGCGCCCCGAGTCCCGCCGCGGGTGCCGAGACCAGCGGGCCGATCCTGCGCACGACCCCCCACCACAGCAGCAGGGAGGCGATGCCGACGAGCATCAGCAGCAGCGGCATGTTGTACGACTCGCGGATATTGCCGATCACTTCGTTGGTGTAGACGAGGTAGTCGACCGCGATGAAGTTGAAGCGCGAGGCGAATTCGTTCCAGAAAACCAGCTCGGAGGCGCCGACCAACACCATGACGGTGCACAGAAGCAAAAGCACCAGCGCGAGGACAACCCGAAGGCCGCCGGGACGGCGCTCGGGCCACCAGGCGAGCAGGGCCGCGAGAGGCAGTGCGGCGAAGGCCGCCACGCCGAGATCGAAAACGGCGCCGATCGCCATCGCCGGGAGGATCCGCCAGGGCAGGAACAGCGAGGGCTCGCCGTTGTACACGGCGAGCGCGAGGCGCGTGAGCGCGTTGAACGCGAGGAACGCGACGATGAGCACGCGCAGAATCGCCAGGCGGGAGGGGAACAACAGTGCGTCGATCGAGCGCAGGGACATGCGGGTAGCCGGGGCCTATTGTCCCACCGGATGCGCTATGATGGTCGAGCCTTGCGAAAGAGCGAGGAGGCGGTCACGGACCCCATCACCCAGGAGGAGAAAACCATGTTGCGTCGTCGTTCCTTGCGCGCAGCGCTTGCGGTCAGCTTCGCCGCTCTTTGCGCGATTTCCCTCACCCCGGCGCTTGCTGATCACGATTCGGGCGACGCGCGGGACCTGCTGAACGCGATCAAGAAGGCGCGCCTCATCGATCTTTCCCACACCTGGGAAATTCATTCGCCCGTCGCCGGGGTCAATCCACCCTATGCGTTTGCACTCCAGGACACGCACGCCAATACGCTGAACAAGTTCAATGACGGCGGTCAGCTCACCTACGCGTCAGAGGTGATGCATTTCAGCGGCCAGCACGGCGCTCCGACCATCGACGCGATCGGACATATCGGCCGCAACGGAAGCCTCTTCGGCGGACTCGACGCTGTGGCCTCGACCAGTAACCTGGACGGGATCGGGACCGGTACGAACCACGTGGGCGCCAATCTCGCCATCGATCAATTTCCAACCGACCTGTTAGTCAATCGCGGCATCCTGCTGGACGTGGCGCGCTTTGTCCGGGGCGACTCCAGCCCGCTGGATGCCATTACTCAGAAGGAGATTACCGCGGACCTTCTGGAGCGGACAGCGAAGCACCAACACGTCAGGCTGAAGAAAGGGGACACGGTCTTCATCCGTACCGGATGGGGTCCATACTTCAAGTCCAATCCGGACCTTTACAAAGGAAACGATTCGCCCGGGCCCAGCCTCGACGGCGCGGACTTCCTGATCAAGCACGGCGCGCGCGTGGTCGGCGACGACACGCTGACATTCGAGATGCGCCCGCCGGTCGTCACCAGCCCGAAGTTCCAGATCTTTCCCGTGCACATGCGCGTGATCGCCGACTCCGGGATCTACATCATCGAGAATCTGAACCTGGAGGAGCTGTCGGCCGCGAAGGCCTACGAGTTCGCGGTCGTCGTGCCACCATTGAAAGTTCTGGGCGGCACCGGCTCCGCGCTGCGCGCCTTCGCGCTGGTGCCGCGCGAGGATTGAAGCGCACCGCTGGTGATCGAGGGATAATTATGTATAGATCGATTGCCGCCATTGTTCTTGGCGCGTTGGCATTTCCGGCATTGGCCCAGATGACGCCGGCCGGCGTGTGGCGCACCATCGACGACAAGACGGGTGAAGTGGCATCGGAGGTGCGCATTACGGATAACGCGGGCGTGCTCTCCGGCCGGGTCGAAAAGCTATTGCGCAAGAACGCCAAGCAGGACGATGTTTGCGATAAATGCTCGGATGACCGCAAGGACAAACCTGTGCTGGGAATGGAGATCATTCGCGGCGCCAGGAAAACCGAAGGCCGCGACGTTTGGGAAGGCGGCAAGATTCTTGA
>Ga0137409_10005309_pt1 | contig 13439 bp, 11 predicted proteins | sample CZODoug1_16funga_FD_122059 | JGI IMG/M metagenome (GOLD analysis project Ga0137409, IMG submission 122059) | Vadose zone soil fungal communities from Angelo Coast Range Reserve, California, USA - CZODoug1_16fungal (Hybrid Assembly) | ecosystem: Environmental > Terrestrial > Soil > Vadose zone...
GTTAGACTCACAACTTTTCCTCTTGCGCCCCGCCTGAAAACAACCCCGCTTCCGAAACCTCCGAGATCTTGGCTGCCACGAAATTCATTTTTGGAAACTGGGAGCAGCTCAACGCGCCCTTTTGCAGAGCTCGCATACAGTCGATCGCTCTCGCGGGTGATGGTCAGAACGTAACTCTCCGATCTACGCTGACACTTGTACTTGCCTTCAAATACGGCGAATTCAGCTGAACCTGATCTTGACGTTTGGACGGACGGGCGGATCCAGGCGAGTAGTCGCTGAATACCAATGAGAGAACTCCCTATAACAACTAACGTCAGAAGCAACAAACCGGGCAATGACCTCGCCAGCCTGACGAACGAGATCCGGTTGCGGCGCTGGGATTGCTGGTATCTGGGAGCATATGAGGGTAAGTAACCCCTGTCCCGGTTGTATCCGGTGCGTGCGACGCTAGTGGCCCTGACTGGCAGCAACGTCATTTCCTGGCTAGTGAGCGCCTGACTTATGCCATTGAAGTCAGCCGGCGCGCGGTTCCAGTCGGAACTTATTAACAACTTATCGCCGTACAACTCCACGTTCCTGGAATGCTTCGCTTGCCAGTCAATCCATATGGAGGTGATCAGATTTCCCATGCTCGAGTCGCTAAAGAGAAGATTATGTGGAAGCGGATTGTGGACAGAGCGTGCTTGGGCCAACTCCTGCCGGTTTACATTTCGCAGCCAGATGAACTTATAGATGTAGGGTACGGCGATCCCGCGTTGTTCCAGATAGCGGCCTAACGAATGGACTTGGTTGGTACTCTGACGGGTGGCGTCATGCCAATCATCTCAGTACTTCACACGAAGGACGTCGCCACGCAACTCCACCGAATCACGTTGATGAGTCTTAACCTCAATGACCGCGCAGAAGCTACCTAACAGAAATCTTCCAATCTCCGGTCCGTTATCCCGAGCGGGAATCATGATCTCCGGTGGCTTGGCAAAGACTGCTAGGACAACGATATCAATATCCTCGACTGTCTGCCCGGGACAATTTACGTCCACCAGAATGCGGACGTCGGAATCCCGATCCTCTTCGATCCCGACCCAGAACTTCCTAATGATATCCCGGAGCGATTCAGCAGCTGCACGCTCATCGGATTGACCACTTCCTATTATGTCGAGGCGTATCACTGCTCGGGCTTCCTTTGCGCAAATTTGTCGTCTAAGCTAAGAAGTAACGATGGCGAGGAACAGGAACTTCTGATATAAAAAGCGGCTACTAGTTTGTTTTCTTTGACAGTCGAACAGGCGAATGCATGAAGCGGCCCACCAGTACTAAGTGATGAGCGCCGGGAACTCACTCCTGAGAACCCCGGTCAGCCGAAAAAGCCGCTCCAGCATACTCCCAAATGGGAGGGTAAATAAAGGCTGTGAGGAAATCCCGCAGGGAGGGCTACTCTGATGGGAACCTCGCGCCGTCCGCGACCGGCTCGCCTGGCGTCGAAGCTGCGACAGATCCGCATCCGCCTTGGTCTCACCCAGGAGCAACTTGGAGAGTTGCTCACCACGCGCAAATCGCCCGTTTATCCGGGCCACGTTTCAGAGTTTGAAAGAGGGAAGCGAGAACCTTCCTTGCTTGCGCTGCTGTCCTACGCCAGAGCTGCCGAGATTCAGATGGAACTGTTGGTCGATGACAAACTCGAGTTGCCGTCCAAACTCCAGTTGCGCAGGCGGGTTAACCTCTAAGCGTTTTGCTTATCGTCGCGACCCACATCGGAGGTCTTACAAGCCCGAGTAAAACCGGAAAGAGCGGTCCACCCTGTAGCTAACACAACTCGGATGATGACGGCTGAACAGATAGAACAATAGGCGCGGAACCTCATCAATCAATCGCCAAAGCGGCTGCAAACATTACGTTTATGTTAGCGGCGGTGTTACCATCTCTCGCTGTTTTAATCTATTCACACGACATGGTGATGATTCAGTCGTAGTTAGGGTTCGCGTCGACTCACGCGGTTGGCGGTCTGAATCTATTCACACGCTAAGGTGACAGGCTTGGAGCCGTTGCGCCGAACTCACACGTTGTAATTCTAAAACGGTTCACACGATATGGTGATTGCTCTACACCGTCACAAATACTATTCACACGGTATGGTGGTATTCGAGCTCCAAGAGTTGACCTGACTATTCGAAAGCTTCCACCCAGCTTCGCATGTCGACTAAGAAGTACAAACCAAAGGACGATGCTCTTCGGCGCCACCCGTTAGCCGAGGCTGGGTGGAGACTGGAGATAGTGTCAGACGATCGCGCCAGCCGTCTTCGCGTGTATGAAGCCTTTCCACCGGGCGCCGAGCAGCCTCTCGCGGATGTGTCTCGATGCCCCGAGCCCGATTGCAAGGGCATAGGACGCATCCATCAGAAGCGTCTCACCAAGACTGCCTATAGGGATAAGCCGCGCGACTCACGATTTATCGTACTTGCGTTGATGCGGAGGCAACTACAATGCACCAGCTGCGGAAAATTGTTTACCGAAACACCGGCCCTGATTGACCCAAAACTACAGATCACGACTGACCTACTCGAAGCCGTGAGAGCTGAACTCGAGGGTTTCGAAACGTTTCAAGCGATTGCCAGGAAATTTGCGCTCTCGGGGTCCTATGTTGCAAAAATCGACGCGACGATCATAGAGAGAGCAGATAAACTTCGAACTGAAAGGCGTGATCTCTTCCTACCCTCCCATCTCGGAATCCACAACACGCGCATTGCCGGCACTGATTGCGCTCTTTTGACCGACCCGAACGAAGGCAGGGTGCTTGAAGTCACTATGTCACGTGAGCCAGAAGAGATCACTGCAAGAATCGAGCGCTGGTTCGATCGGAATCAATTTGCAGATGTTCGCCTGGTTTCAATGCCCATGAAGGCACGATATCGCGATCTCATTAAGTCGCTTTTCCCGCAGTCTAGAATTCTGGTTCCGAAGGATTACCTTGAGGAGCTGGCAAATGAAATCATGAGGTCGTTAGTAGTCAAGGCAGGTCACTACATTGCGAGAAACAAAGAAGGCAGAGAGGCGACTTGTGAAATTCTCTGTAAGCGACCAAGCAAGTTGAAACTATCCCAGAGACGACAACTTGAGAAGCTGCTCTCAGTGAGTGATTTACTTCGTTCAGCTTACGAACAGAAACAATTATTCCTGCAGTTGCTTGTTTATAAAATTCCGGAACGTGCTATTGAGGCATATGGTGAATGGTCAGAGAATGTACCCGCCGTCGTACGCCAGGATTTCTCACCTCTGATTGAGGAGGTGCGTCACTGGCGGGAAGAGGTATTCTCAGCGGTTCATTGGAACTTTAAATACTATTTAGGTGATTTGGAGAAGATGATAGACCAGCTCAATAAGAAGGGCCGTAACTACTCGCTCGAGACAATTCGCGGACGTCTTCTTTACACCCATCGGTTCCAGGATATTGACCAGATCAAACCCCACACCTCAGGCGAGAAATACTTCTCATTAGAAATAGCCACTGCCCAAAATGTGTTGCCACCTAAGTTCTATCCAGAATTGGGATCCTCCGTTGAAAAGATAATCCAGTTTCTGGACGAGATACCATAGGCGGTTCCCACCACAGCGTGTGAATAGAAATTGTTAAAACTTTCTTATTGACGCGGAGTCGCGTCTGTGGATTACTTGGAAAAGCGTGAAGCCCCAACGGGAGTTGACCCCGGAGAGGCTTCTTAACCTTCAACGAGGAGTATAGCCCCGTTGGCAGTCCGCTCTGTCATTGTCGGCGATCTTCCTCTCAAAAATCAATAAGGAGATCGTCAAATGGCCACGCAGTTTAGAAAGGGCACACCCACGCCGGCGACCGAACAAAGCCAAACCCACCAGAACCAATTTCCGAGCCATGAAAATCGTTCCAACGAATCTGCCACTCGTCGCAGGAAAAGAAAAAGGGAGTCGAGGCAGCACACCCTCTTTTCACCTCCACACCAGGTCATCGGCGTAGGATCGAACCCCAACCCGGAACAATTACGACTTCCCAACATGCTAGTGCTGCCGTTTACCCCACGCCCAGTGTGGGTACGACCGCAAAACAACTACGGGAGCAACCGTTGGGTTGTATTCAGCCCCAAACTCGGCAGAGTAGTAATCCTGTACAGCGATCTGGAAAGAGATCACTGGGTGCTCTTGGAGGCTGATCCCAGGATCCTGAAGTTCTGTGAACAGCCCTTGAGGATTTCCGTGCGGCTGGCCTCAGGTACCGTCCAGACCATCTTCGACATGTGGCTCAAGTGGCAGGACGGTCAAGAAGAACTGCGCGAAGTGAAGTACAAAGACCAGCTTCATGGCTCGCCTCGCGCACATCGCCAATTGGAGGCTCAGGCCACATGGGCCAGTCTGGTCTCCTTTCGTTACTCGGTAGTGACGGAGGAGGTAATAAGAGCCAATCCTATTTTTCTGGCGAACTGGAAGCGAATTCTGTCCTATCTGGGCCCCAGATCTAGGGGAGATATTCGGCGTGAAATCGATCAAGTCAAATCGCTGCTGGCGAAGTTCGGAATGATGCCCATCGGCCAGATTGAATCCAGGTTAAGCCATCTGGATTGCATGTTGGTCCGTACCGCGCTCTACCTGCTCATCCACTCCGGAGGGGCCCGGGCTCTCGGTCTCGACACACAAAAACTCGACGGGTTCACGTTAGTGGAGGAGGTGCGCCATGATGACTAACCGACGCTTCGAATTTGATTGGTTGAATCCCGCTGATCGTGACACCAGGTTCTGGGCCACCGTGGATCCCTCAATCCTATCCGAAAAGTTGGCGGCGATTTACACACCACGTGCCGGTGCCGTCCCGGATTATCTGGCCGGCGAGCCGCTCGAAACGCTCTACGAAAAATATGGTAAGAAGCTGCCAGAGCTTATTCGACTTACAAAGCGTTGTGTCCAAACACATGCCGATGGTCGCATCTGGGGCTTTCGTGGCCTGATTCCGTTCAAGCATCTGAAGGAGTATGAACGCGTAGCTCTGGTTCAAAGACGCACGCTGGATGAAAAGAGTGGATGCTCGGGAGCTCTGCGACAACTTTTTGATCTTCACCCGCCGGTTAAAGAGGTGGTTGACAATCTCTATTTGAAGCAGCGGAAGAAAGAGACGGTCCATGAACCTAGAATCCCGTTGAAGTCGATCCACAAGCGGTTTCTCGATTCCTGCCGCGACAGAGGACTCATAACTGAGCAGTACCCCTTCTGTGTGAAGAATCTTGGACGTATAGCGTTGTTCCGTTACTTGCGTGACCTCGAGAAAACTCAACAACAACTGGCAGCAGCCGCGCGCTTCGGCAAGGCTGCGGCCAGAAAGCTCAGAGCCAGCGCCTCACCCGGCAAGGAGATTGTTGTCACAGAGCCTTTTCAGCGAGTGCAGGCCGATGGGCATCGGATCGACGCGCTATGCGAGATCGAAGTGCCTTCTCCGCTTGGCGGTGTAGACAAGAGCGTTCTACGGCGCTTCTGGATTCTGTGCATCATTGATGTTCTTACTCGCGTGATCCTGGGCTATTGCATTTGCCTCAGACGCGAATACAACAGCAATGACGTTTTGCGTTGTATTAGAAATGCGATCGTGCCCTGGAAACCCATGGTTCTGACGATTCCTAATTTGCGCTACCCGTCGGCGGGCGGCCTGCCTTCCGGCATCATTCCAAAAGCGGAATATGCGGTATGGGATGAGTTGCTCTATGACAATGCAAAAGCAAACCTTTCCGACCGCACACGTCAGAAACTTCTGGATCTCGTAGGCTGCGACGTCAACGCGGGCCAAATAGATAATCCTGATAGGAGGGCAATCATCGAACGCTTTTTCCGCACCCTCGAGGAGAACGGCTATCACCGGATTCCCTCAACGACTGGCAGCAATCCTTCCGATCCGCGACGGCAACATCCCGAGAAAACCGCCGTCGCTTTGAACATTACGCTGGAGCATCTGCAAGAACTCACCGACGTGATGATTGCCCAATACAACGCGACCCCTCACTCCGCTCTTGGCGGGCGTTCACCGCTCGAATACCTACGGCACTTCACGAACCGCGACGACTTTCTGTTGCGAACTGTTCCCGAGCGGGATCGCCACAATCTCTCGCTACTCAACTTCAACACGAGTCGGGTTGTGCGAGGCAACGTGAAGAAGGGAACTGCGCCCTACGTTGAATACATGGGTGTTCGTTACCGGAACGAAGTGCTGGTGAAAACCCCTGAACTAATCGGTGTCAGACTAGATCTCAGTGTCAATCCGGACGATCTTCGTTCGCTCGTTGCCTATTTGCCTGACGGTTCCGAACTTGGCGTGCTAACTGCTCACGGGTTATGGGGCAGAACTCCGCACACTTTTGAAATGCGTGACGCCATCCTTGAGCTCAAACACAAGAAGTTACTCTTCTATACGGAACAACAGGATCCTATTCACGTCTACATAGATCTCCTAACCACTCAGAAGCAAAAGGGGTCCGCCAATAAGCTGGCCGAGGCCAAGCAGGCGCTGGGTAACGCTTTTCCTCCGCCTCCGCCTCCGCAGGCTTCAACGCCGCCTAATGCTAAAGCAGTCGCTCCATCGCCCGTACAGCGATCTGCTGAACGGAAGAGCAAAGTACCGGCCGTCATCAGAAAGACCCTTACATTCTAGAGGAGATTCCACGTGCCTGAGACAGTTACAGCGCCGGACTACGTCCGCCCGCATATAGCTCCACATTCGCATCCCATAGAGACCACGCACTACGTTCTAGCAACGCTGGCGATGGATGACTTTTGTGACACTATCCGTCGTTGGACCAGGCAACGGTGTTCTGGCGCCATTATCTACGGCGCGCCACGTCGCGGTAAGACCAGCGCGGTTCGTTACCTGGCTAAGGTTCTGCCGGATCTTCTTGGGATACCCGTACCAATCATCAGTTGCGTTTGTCGTGATTACAAACAAGCGGTGGAAGGGACCTTCTTTGAAGATCTGCTCAAGGCCGCTGGTCATTTACTCGCGGAAAAGGGAAAGCCGAGCGCGAAGCGCGATCGCTTGACCGAGTTCCTCACAGAGAAAGTCCGCCTTACCGGCCAGGACCGCGTGATCATGATCATCGATGAAGCTCAGAAACTGCATGAGGCTCACTACAAGTGGTTGATAGATGTCCATAATGAACTCGACGCTGCGGACATCAGTCTCGTCGTATTTCTCGTGGGCCAACAAGATCTGGCCCATCAATATTCTGCCTTCAAGCTCGCTAACAAGACACAAATCATCGGACGTTTCATGGTCAATCAGTTCTGCTTTCACGGGCTACGCTCGGCCGGCGAGATCGGCACTTGTCTCAAAGGTTACGACGAGGAGTCGGAGTATCCGGTCGGCAGCGGCTGGTCATTCACCCGCTATTACTTTCCCGCGGCTTTTCAGAGCGGGTTTCGCCTTGGGCAATTTCAGGATCTCGTCTGGGAGTCGTTTAAGGAGACTAAGGAGCAGTTCGGGTTGCCGGGCGCGCTCGAGATTCCGATGTACTATTTTTGTCGCACCGTTGAGGCAGTTCTAACTGAGTTCGCATCCCTCGAGGAAGACCACCCCCTGCTGTCCCGGCAAACCTGGAAGCAAGCCGTTATCGATTCCGGCTTCGTAGAGGCTGAGCGCTATGTCGTTCCTCTCAACCAATAGTCCTGTTTTTGCGCCACAAGCTTTTTGCTGGCGGCCGGACTCGATCCGGCCGTATGAGTCCCTGTGGTCTGTCTTTCAAAAATTAGCTCAACTTAATGCGACGACGGCATCCGGAGTAATTGAGCTGCTTTACGCCGGCGGCGCCATCAACAGCAGGCTGAAGGCCAACCGCAAATTGGATCTGCTGCGCTTCGGTCTGCTCGACCGCGAGCAACTGGCTGAGTTCCTGCATCTCGAACCAGGACAGGTTTATCAGGCCTCCGCGTTGGCTTACCTGAGGGAGGACGAGATTACATCGCTCGCATCCACACACTTGAGGTATTGCCCTTGTTGTCTGCGCACTGGCTTCCACAGCCCGGTGCATCAATTTCTTTTTCTCAAGCGATGTCCAGCGCACCATAAGGAGGTACTGACCGATCACTGCGCGGTCTGCAACTGGGGGCCCGTCCCCTATGATGTGAGCTCGATCGGCGATACAACATTTCTCGGCGGTGAGTGTTGTCTAAAAGCCTATCGGCGGGAAGGGAAGCGTCTTACAAAAAAACCTCAAACGAAATTCGGCACCATTGTCAAGTTGCTCGTCCGGCGTTGCCAAATGGGAAGAATTGATCAACCCATTGAGCGTTGGCTTGGACCAGAAACTGGAGCAACCGCGCGTGGGCCAAAGCTTCTTAACCTGGTTCGTTATTGGCAGGATCTGTGTTCGTCGCCGACGCCCGAGGCAAAGAATACTCGTCACAGTCTGGGTGCTGCATCCACCAGGCGCGGACACATTGCGATTAGATCAGAGTCCATCGACACTACCCACGAGGTAGAGTATTCCGACAATGATGACGCGAAGCGTTCGCTCTTTCTAGTCTACAAATCAATCTACCGCCACGTCCTGGCAACTTGTCTTCGATCACACCGACCGTGCGTCAACTACCTGATTAGGCGCATGTCGTCTGACTGCAATCTGGGAATGAACCGGGGGAAAATATGCGCGTCGGCGCAGGCGTTTATTATGTGGCGTATGTTCTTCGAAAATGCCTACACGCCTAACCAGCTTACCAACGGATTTCGTGGCAGACGCTCACGCGCGATCGTTTACTGGCGTGGAACTTCTTTCGCCTTGCCCAGCCAAGCTCTTTACCGAATCTTTGCGCTCGAATGCCTGGCTATTTTCAGTGAATGCTTGTTACTTGCTGAACATGATTATCGGACTAAGACCTTCTCGTTCAATACAAGCCGCGTCACAGAAGGGCGACTGCCGTATTGGTCGATTGAGAATAAGGATGATGGTTCAATGATTATTCACTGGTGGCCGCGCTCGGTAAGTAGACAGGCGTTCTCCTTTACGTCCATGCGAAAGGCTGGCGATATGAATCCTTGCTCTTTCAAACCTAAGAATTGGAGTTAGGCTTTCTAATCACAGCTTGAGTACCCTTCAGTCGGGCGGGAACGCCGAACAAGTCCCCCATAAGTCTCTGGTGTCCAAGACTCTCAACTTTGCGGTATTGTCAATGCTGCTATTCCGCCGCAACCAGCAGATCATAATCGTTCGGCCTTTGGCAAGCTTTGGCTTCTCTTGCGGCTAGATAAGCTCGAAGCAGTCGAGGCGAACGATAACCCTTTGGTAGATCCAAATCTGAAGTGGAATGCCTCAAGCAACCACAGATCAGGGAAGCCGCGGAGCCTTCAAATTGCAACCCGAGCGTGCCGCAAACCAAGCAATCACACCACCAATGAGACTCGTCGTCACTGCCGTCAGGGAAAAATACGACACAACTTCCCGTGTACCATGAGTCATCTTCCGGCTCAGGTATGTCCCCGAAGCAAACATAAACGTTGCGCTGCACGTGTGCGGCCAGGCGACGAGCTTTCTCTTTTTCTTCCTGGTTGGGGAACGGTCCCTTTATCTCGAACCAACAGTTCTGCTTAGGCAACCAAAAATCAGGTCGATAAAAAAGCCCACGCAAGTTGAAGTACTCTTCCTCATATCTGTACTCGACGTTCATGTGGAAGAAAAACATGGCCCACCGCGCCTCGGTTTGGCTTCGGAATAAAATCCCATGAAACCAAGTTGGCCGCGCTTCGTTTATCCTATCTCTATCGAGCCTCATAACTCACACTAATGATCGCTGACGGGAACATCACCGGATGCCTGCTTTCACTTCTTTGTCGCCTTTACTAGGTTGTTTAACTCAACTGGCTCCCAGTACACCGGGAAGGGATACTTCTGTTCTGACCACATCACCGCTGCCTGTTCTCGTTCCGCGTACGCCAAAAACTTCGCCAAGACTCGCTTTCGTCGTTCCGAATCGTAACCGTTGATTATTTCACCTAAATCCGAATCGAGGAACAGTTGATCCTTTCCGGAAACTAACCCGTCCCATAGTCTCTTTGCCAACCGGACCACATAACGCAGACTTTCTTTAGTGAAATTCTGAACGTACCAAGTATCAATTCCCGCATATTTGCTTTCGAAGAATTTATTGGTCTCCGGCTCCCCTTGGTCTGGTCGTTGCGCTAGCACGGCATGCCAGTCGACAAGACAATCCAGCTGCAAAACAGCTGTTTTGAGGCGGGCACTATTGCCCATCAATGATTCGATCCGATCCCCATGTGCATACCGCTCCACGATCAGCTTGTCCCGCCGGATGTTCGGAGTTCCCCAACCATATGTTAGTGGCCAAAATAGCAGGAAGCTGTCAGATTCATTTTCCTCGGGACCGCCCACGGCCTTCACAAGCCGGGGAAACAGGGCTCGAAGGTATTCAGTTTTTTCTCTGACCACGAGGGCATACGAGGCGAGCACGTACAACGCCAGCAACGCCTCCAGAGCGGGAACGGTGTAGCTTGTATGCTCCGCCAAGGACGGCGCCGACTCCTCGTGTGGTGGAGGGGACTGGGCCCTGCGTAGACCGTGCGATGACTCAAACACTTCGACCATGAGATTTGCCACTGCATCGAACCATTGAAGTGAAGCAGAGAACTTGATTAGGAGCAGGCCTAGAAGCACCAGTCGGCGCATCGCTGGCAGGAAATCGCTTTCCTTGATCGCGCCTATCTGTTTTGCGGAGATCCGACCGTCTGGATCGAAATGAGCCTGCCAACCCAACACGAGCCGATCTCTCAGTTTCTCAAGCGCCACGTGAAGGTGATTAATCTTGTCACCCACGAGCAATTGTTCGACATAGGATTCAAACTCTTCATCCGTCGCTGTAAGGACCGGCAAGAGCGTAGCCTCACCGCTACCTAACCTGGTTCGCTCCTCCAATCTGATTTGGGGCATCAGCCGCCCAATACGCGTCTGGACCTCATGGTTAACTCTCGGTGTTATGTCGATCAGATCGACCAGTTCCTGTCGAGATTTCACCAGCCTCTTTCCAGTCCCTCCGGTTTCCGATCCGCCTGGCTTGATCCATATTTGACCCTCCTCCAAGTAAATCCGATTGTTATCGCCTCTGATCTGGGCTTTCGCCACGAACGGGCGCTGCGGCTGAAAAGGGAACCGCAGAACCACGAAATCAACGTTCGTGCTGGACCTCAGCGACAGCACTTCAAATTCAGGCACAGGGTCGAGATAGTTCTCGACTAATTGACGAATGCCGGCATCGTCGTAGTCTGCAGGATTGCAGCCCGTAATGGTTCTGCTTTGTTGATCAGCTCCAATGACTATGTACTTTTCCTTGTCCTCGCCCACGGCTGAGTTCGCGGTCGCTTGAATATCCTTCACCATCTCCGCGCGATGATACTGCGATCCCCGTGGCCAACTCGTCTTCAGCTCGCACTCCGGGTGCTCGCCGACCGCGAGGATGAGTTCCTCAATATAATTACAAATCCTGAGCGAGCGCTCCAACGCCAGCTCTGGGACAGCTTGTTCCGATTGAGGGTTTGGCATGTCTTAGATCACCGTCATGGATTACAGATTTACTTTGAAGCTCGCCTACGTCGCAAGTGGCTGCCCATCGCAGTGATGTTAGCGGGGCCGAATGTTTTCGCTTTGTAACACGCCATCATAGCCTTCTGCGTTGTACTTTTCGGTATAAGTAAATGAGTGGCTGCAGGCTGACAGGCAATAGCCTACGCCCCGGTGCGGCTAGAGAATTTCGCACGAGATTTTGGCGGGACCGAAGCGTCGCCCTCCTTCACAACTTCATGAGGATCAGGAGGCTTCTACGTCGGCTAATCGCATGAAGTCAACGAAAGCCTTGTAGGTATCAAGTACTTTTTGACGCGCAATCTTGTCGCTGCGGATGCGGATAATCTCGCTGAGTTGCGCGGCGCTTGTACAAGACTCTCTCATTCTAGCCAGCAGTCTAAAAAAGTCAGATCCATATTCCGGTTCTACCATCTCTAATACTTTAAGCGCATCGGCGAAGGATTTACCATTCTCAAGCTTCTTTCGAGCTTCAGGATGACTTAGTACTTGCGGAAGTTTTCTAACATCAACGGGTTCGAGTTTTGCCTCGCCAACCCATCGACAAAAAACATCGCCAAACGCGGGATTACTTCTCAATTCTTCACGCAATTCGCGGCGTTTGAAAAGCTCATCAAAATAGCTCCACTTCCGCTCACCGTCTTTTGCATATTTCCCGCTGTCAATGTTCAGAAACCGCTCGATCATAAATCGGTAAGCCTGATGAAAACGATTGACTGTTGTTTTGCTCGCGCGGAGGTATGCGGCGATGTCATCATGAGTCATACCCAGCTTTTGACTCATATGATAGATTTGCCCTGCCTTTTCATGAGCTTTCCATTGGATCTTTCCCGCAATATGAAAATCAGAAAGGAGAATAGCGATTTCTTTCTCGTCTACGTTAAACGGTAGGATTCGAGCGGGAATTTGTTTCCACCGCTGATCTCGGGGAAACTTCTTATGCAGGCTGCGATAACAAACTGCGCGGCAATTACCTTCGATTGTTTTCCATTTACCACCACCAATAGATTGGACGATAATACGTTCTCGCAAACCTCCGTTTCGCTCAATATCTTTCCTTAGCGCTCTGACCTCCGGCATGTCTCCAATCACGCTATCCAAAGACTTGCTCCCGCGCTCAAGTTTCAGTCGATAACGGATCCGGGGGTTGTCTTCGTCCAGGATAAGATCACGTAGTGGCAAACTCTGATGGCTTAACCTAATTGTCTTTCCGCGGATTACGACTTCCTCAGCGAAGCTGCTTTTAGTCATTGTGTTCCTCCTGGCGCTCAGTTGTGTCTGCCGACTGGTTCGACTCACTCAAACCGCAGCTCGCTGTCCTTGGTTGGTGCCAGATGAATGAAAAACGGAAGGTACACTCTTCCAAAACCCCTTAAAGTATGCTAAGGATTGGCGCGGATCCTCGAGGATCCTTAAGGGGTACTATGGCGGAGTATACCATGTCACAGGTAGTCAAAAAGACTAACCTGTCGAAATCCACTCTTGTCCGCTGGGAGAACAACGGTCTCATCCCGAGGCCGAAGCGTAAGGTTCGCACGAAAGCGCGGGTCTATACGGATGAAATAGTGAAGAAAATCATCGAGTATCGGGATCTCGAAGAAGATCCGCCATCTAAGCCCATCCGACCTAAGGCTAGAAAGAAATGAGCAAATGAAGTGAAAGTGCTACTGGTAGAACCAAAGTACTACACGCGCTATCCGCCGCTCGGTCTCTTAAAGCTCTCGACCTTCCATAAACAGAGAGGCGATGAGGTCCGATTTGTTCGTGGACTCGTCTTGGTGACCGACTTTTATCCCGATGAAATAGATATAACAAGCCTGTTCACTTGGGCGTGGAAGCCGGTCTGGGACT
>Ga0137409_10005310_pt1 | contig 13439 bp, 12 predicted proteins | sample CZODoug1_16funga_FD_122059 | JGI IMG/M metagenome (GOLD analysis project Ga0137409, IMG submission 122059) | Vadose zone soil fungal communities from Angelo Coast Range Reserve, California, USA - CZODoug1_16fungal (Hybrid Assembly) | ecosystem: Environmental > Terrestrial > Soil > Vadose zone...
CCGGTAGCGAGCAGTTTGTCGATGCCGACTGCGGCACGCTTGGGTTGACGCAGGCCGGGTTACGCAGCGTCACAGGAAGCCAGTCCGTCGCGGTCTGCTGGCAGCGCTGACGCTCGAGCGCGAACGGCTATGCTTGACGCATGGCCGATTCGCGCAACGAGACACCAACTCCCACGGAAATCAATGTGCACTCGAAATCGCGTGTGCTGGAGATGGTTTTTGCCGACGGCAAGGTGTTTCGACTGCCGTTCGAGTTCCTGCGGGTTTTTTCTCCCTCGGCCGAAGTAAAAGGACATGGCCCAGGGCAGGAGACGCTGCAGGTCGGCAAACGCGACGTGACGATCACGCGGCTCGAGCCGGTGGGCTACTACGCAGTGCAACCGGTCTTCTCCGACGGTCATGCGAGCGGGATCTTCTCCTGGAACTATCTCTACGAGCTCGGTTCGACCCAGGACCGGTTGTGGGCGCAATACCTCGAGCGGCTACACGCCGCCGGTGGGAGTCGTGATCCCGCGGATCCGCGCAACGCCACGCTGACACCCGCGAGCGGCCCGTCCTGCGGCCATCACTGAGCGCGGCCGCGATGAGCCAAGGTCCTGAGACGACCGATTTCGGCTTCGAAAAGGTCGCCGAAGACGACAAGGCACGACGCGTCGGCGGCGTGTTCGACTCGGTTGCCGCGCGTTACGACTTGATGAACGACCTGATGTCTGCGGGTCTGCATCGTTTGTGGAAGGCTTTTACCGTCCGCCAGGCCGACGTGCGCCCCGGGATGCGTGTCCTCGACATTGCGGGTGGAACTGGCGACCTCGTGCTGCGTTTCGCACGCCAGACCGGGCCGTCGGGCCAGGTCTGGCTCACCGACATCAACGGCTCGATGCTGCGCGAGGGGCGCAATCGTTTGCTCGATGCGGGCCTGTTGATTCCGATCGTTCAATGCGACGCTGAAGCGTTGCCGTTTCCAGATGACCACTTTGACGTCGTGACGGTGGCATTCGGCCTGCGCAACATGACACACAAGGACCGCGCCCTGTGTGAAATGCGGCGCGTGTTGCGCCCCGGCGGGCGCTTGCTCGTGTTGGAGTTTTCCCGGGTGTGGGCGCCGCTCGCCCCCGTCTACGATGCGTACTCGTTTTCCGTGCTGCCATGGCTGGGCAAGAAGGTCGCCGGCGACAGCGAAAGTTATCGTTATCTCGCTGAGTCGATCCGGATGCACCCGCCGCAGAAAGTTCTGGCGCAATTGATGGAACAGGCGGGTCTCGAAGGCGTCCAATGGTTCAACCTGGCCGCGGGCGTTTGCGCCTTGCACGTGGGCAAGAAGTTCTGAAGCGTTCGCGCGAAACAAACGCGCGAACAAAACCAAGGGGACACAGATGAAACGTCTCATCGCGCTGGCACTGGTCGGCGTGTTCGCCGCGTGCTTTGCATTCGACGCGGACGCGCAGCGCCGCCTCGGTGGCGGACGCAACCTGGGCAAACAATCGCCGCAAGTGGAGCGCCAGGCCACCCCACCGCAACAGTCGACACCCGCGCAGCAAACGCCGGCGCAGCAGGCGACACCCGCGCAGCAGGCCGGGGCGGGGGCCGGAGCCGCGGCGCGTCCGGCAAGCCCGTGGAAGGGCGCCCTGCTTGGACTTGCCGCGGGCCTTGGGCTCGCCGCGCTCGCCTCTTACCTTGGTTTCGGCGAAACGCTGACGGCGATCCTGATGGCCGTCGTCGTCGGACTTGCGGTTGTCGCGTTGATCGGCTTTGTGATGCGGCGTATGCGCGGTGGCGCCCAGCCCGCCTACGCGGGCGCTGGTGGGCGTGCGAGCAATGGCATGGACACGCCTGCCGCCAAGCCCGCGGCCCCGATTCAACTCCCGGCGCAGCGCGCGGGTGTCGACGCGCCCTCGGGCGCTCGTCCCGGTTCGGCAATGGACGAATTCGCGCGCGCTGGCGCCCCCGGCGCGCAGCAGCCCTGGGGCGTGCCGGCCGGATTCGATACCAACGCCTTCCTGAGCCACGCCAAGGACTACTTTGCCAAGCTGCAGGCGGCGTGGGATCGCGGCAACGTCGCTGAGTTGCAAGAGTTCACGACGCAGGACATGTTCGTTGCCCTGACGCACGAATTGCACGCGCGGGCCGGTGGCACGCTCACGGAAGTGCTGTCGCTCGACGGCACCTTGCTCGGGATCGAATCCTCCGCGACCGAGCATCTTGCAAGTGTGCGATTCGCGGGTTCGTTGCGCGTCAATGGCGAAATCGAACCGGTCGACGAAGTCTGGAATCTGACCAAGCCCGTTGACGGTTCTTCTGGGTGGCTGCTGGCCGGTATCCAGCAGCTGAGCTGAACGGGCGTTTCTTAAGACGCACTGGGCGACTTCCACCGCGGCAACAGCGGCCTCCGCGATCGGTGGAGCCCGTTTTGCACGAATAGCGTGTAGCTGGGAGTCGCGCCGCAGCATGCACTGGCAAGCAACCGTAGACTGCGCCGGAATTTTTGATAACGCAGCCATCGGCTCTTCCTTTTGCGCTTCGATCTCCAGTTCCCGTACGAAACACCGCGGCTTCGCCTGGTTCCGGTCGAAGATCGACACGCGGATCTGATCTGGGAGTGGTCGCGCGATCCTCGCTTCAACAAGCACGTCCTGTGGCGCCAGCCGCAAATCCCGTTGCAGGCCAAGCTCTTCGTCGACAGCGCACTCGCGGCCTGGAAGGCGGGACTGGGATTCAGCTACTTCTGCGAGAGCAAGGACTCGGGTGAGACACTCGCGCGCGTCGAGTCGCGGCGTTCGCGCCGGAGGCGCGAAATCGGCGAAGTGGGCATGCTGATCGCGCCGAAGGCGTGGAATCAAGGGTTTGCCACTGAACTCACCTACTTCGGCCTGTGGTTCTGCTTCGAAAACCTTGGCTTGGAGGCGGTCGCCATCGACGCCGCAGCGTCCAATGGTGCGAGCAACCACCTCCTGGAGAGCCTGGGTCTGCATCTGCTCGGCGAACAGCAATTCCCGCTTGCCGAGGGCGGATCGACGCGCCTGAACCGGTTCGTATTGACTCGTGACGAGTTCGAGGTGTTCTTGCTGCCCCGAATGCTCGCTGAGGACTACTTGATTCCCGACGAGGGGACTCTTCAGCCGACGGCTGCGACCAGCATCGCTAGGGTCGAAGCCGTGGGCGCAGTCGCATTAGTCGAGCCGGCCGCCGCGGCAAACGCGGAATCGCTCTAGCCCTGGCCGGTCTCGCTTGCGGCCGCCTTTCGGGCGGCCGTTTCTCTTTCTGCTGCCGATGCGTGGCGGTTTGCGACAATGCGCGCCCGATCATCGCTCGTTCGCCGGTCGTTCCATGCTCGATCAATTCGCGTCGCAAGCCACCGTTGCGCTGCTTAATCATCTGCTCGCGCGAGAGACCTGGGCGCGCGAGAAACTCGCGCCGTTTGCCGGGCGCCGGGCCCGCATCGAGGCTTTTCCGATCGTGCTGCTGCTTGGCGTGGCGAAGGACGCGACATTCGAGGTCACAAGTGGCGAACCGCACGTGACGATCGCCGTTGATGGCGCGCAGTTGCCGGCGTTGCTGTTCGATCCGCAGGCGCTGTTACGCAACGTTCGCTTGAGCGGTGACGCGGAGTTCGCACAGGCCCTTTCCGACGTTTTGCGCAACCTGCGGCCGGAACCCGAAGAAGACCTCGCGCGTTTTGTCGGTGATGCGGCGGCGGTACGCATCGTTGGATTCCTGCGTGCGGTTGCGGAGCAGCTGCGCGAGGGGGGTGCGCGCCTGACGGCGACCACCGCCGATTACTTTGCTGCCGAGAACCCGCTGCTCGCCGGGCGCGACGAAGCCGCGAAATTCAGCGCCGATGTGGCGGCCCTGCGCGATGCCGTGGAGCGCTTCGCCAAACGGGTCGAACGCCTCGAAAACGGCTGACGATGCTGCGTTCGCTGCGTCTCGCGCGCATCCTGGTCACTGCGTTGCGCTTCGGCCTCGACGAAGTCGCCTTTTCGAGCCTGAAAAGTCCGTGGCTGCAGCGCGTCCTGCGCCTCGCCACGGTCGGTCGCAACCTCTCCGCACCACGGGCAGTGCGGTTGCGGCTCGCATTGGAGGACCTCGGACCGATCTTCGTCAAGTTCGGCCAGGCGCTGTCGACGCGGCGCGACCTGTTGCCGGGTGACATCGCTTCTGAACTGGCCAAACTGCAGGATCGGGTCCCGCCCTTCGACTCGGCGGTTGCCGTGCGCGAGATCGAGCGTGGCCTTGGCCGCTCGATCGATGACATCTTCCAATCCTTCGAACGCGAGCCGGTCGCCAGCGCCTCGATCGCACAGGTGCATCTTGGCGTGCTCAGAGCCGATCCTGCCAGGGGCACCGTTCCGCGCGAGGTTGCGGTCAAGGTGCTGCGCCCCGGCATGCGTGCCGCGATCGAGAAGGATCTCGGCCTGCTCGAGGCGGGTGCGACTCTGATCGAAAAGCTGTGGCACGACGGACGGCGCTTACGCGCGCGCGCGGTGGTGGCCGAGTTCGACAAGATCCTGCACGACGAGCTGGACCTGATGCGCGAGGCGGCGAACGCGTCGCAACTGCGCCGCAACTTCGCCAACTCGCGCCTGCTGCGGGTCCCCGAGATGTATTGGGATCACTGCTCGGCTTCGGTGCTGGTGATGGAGCGCATGTATGGTCTGCCGGTGAGCCAGGTGGAGCAGCTGCGTTCGGCCGGCATCGATATCAAGCAGCTTTCGGCGAACGCGGTCGAGGTGTTCTTCACCCAGGCGCTGCGCGACGGTTTTTTTCACGCCGACATGCATCCGGGCAACATCTACGTCGGCGTCGAAGGCGAAGACTTTGGCCGCTGGATCGCGCTCGACTTCGGCATCGTCGGCACGCTTGCTGACAGCGACAAGAACTACCTCGCGCAGAACTTCCTCGCGTTTTTCCGCCGCGACTACAAGCGGGTGGCGGAGCTCCACGTCGAAAGCGGATGGGTACCCGCGGCGACCCGCGTCGATGAACTCGAAAGCGCGATCCGGGCGGTCTGCGAACCGATCTTCGATCGCCCGCTGAAGGACATCTCGTTCTCGCAGGTGCTGTTGCGCCTGTTCGAGACATCGCGCCGCTTCAACGTCGAGGTGCAACCGCAGCTGGTGCTGCTGCAGAAGACTCTGTTCAACATCGAGGGCCTTGGCAGACAGCTGGATCCCGACCTGGACATCTGGAAAACCGCGCGACCATTCCTCGAGCGCTGGATGGAAACGCAGATGGGCTTCAAGGGACTGGAGGAGCGGCTGCGCTATGAAGCGGCACAATGGAGCCAGCTCCTGCCGCAGTTGCCGCGCCTCGTGCACCAGGCGCTCACCGACACGTCCCGGCAGGAAGCCATCCTGCGTGAGGTGCGTCAGCTGCGCATGGAAACAGCGCGCCGCAATCGGCTGGTGCTGGTTGGCGTGACCTGCTTTCTTGCGCTGGTCCTGATGATTGCTTGGGTCTTCTTCGGCATGCCGTTGCCGGGTCGCGATTCTTGACGGGCCGCGGGCGTCGCGGCACGCTGGACGTGGAGGAAGAGCAAATGCCCGGATCGCAATGGTTGCGCGCGGCCAGCGTGTGCGTGGTGTCGCTTCTCACGGCTTGCGGAAGTGGCAATGGCGGAGGGGGCGGTGCGCCTGAGCCGCCACCATCTGCCAGCGCTCCGGCAATCAGTCTCGCGCCGGGTGGCCGTGCAGCAGCGGCGGGCTCGAGCGTTTCCTTCAATGTGTCAGCGACCGGATCGCCAACGCACTATCAGTGGCGGCGCAACGGCGTCGATATCGTCGGCGCAACCGCGCAGACGTACACGCTGGTCGTCGCGCTGGCCGATGACGGCGCCCGATTTTCCGTCGTGGTCGGCAATAGCGTCGGCGAAGCGACAAGCAGCGAAGCGAACCTGACGGTTTATCCGGTACCGCCGCTGCTTGCTCCCTGTACGGCGGGTATGGCTGTCTTCAAGATCACACCGGCACCGGTTGAGGTGGGTGGAGTAGTTGGTGCGGCCGCGGGCGGATGCGACGGTCCGCTGCGCAGCGTGCGTTGGACCCAGACCACCGGCGCCACGGTCGAAATACTTTCCGACAAGACCGGCGCGATCAGTTTCGCGCCTGCCGCCGCCGGAACGTATTCCTTCCAGGTCTATGCAATCGACGTCAATGGCGCGGCCGCAGCCACCACGGTAGATATCGGCGTGGTTGCCGCGACTACCGCCACGCGTATTGCCGTACGTGCCGACCAGGCCGTGCGCCAGGGCGGCAACGTATCGCTGCGAGCGTGGCCTACGCTGGAAGCGGGTGATTCGCTGCAGTCGGTGACATGGAAGCAGATTGCCGGCCCGGCCGTGGTGGTGGATACCAGTGATCCGCTGCGCGCGCTTTTCACGTCTCCCATGGTCAGCGCGGACACCGCGCTCGGTTTCGCGGCGACGCTGCGCACAACGTCGGGCAAGGTCGTCACCGACGACGCAATCGTGCTCGTTGAAAGTGTTTCTCAGGCGCCGAACTCGAATGAGTTCGTCTTCGCCGGCGACACCGTTTCGCGCGTTTATCCCTACAAGCCGGTCGGGCCGTACGCGGCGGCGTTGCAGCGCTGCGTCTACGACCCGCAGCTGCAATGGACCGGAGCCGGCAAGAACACCTGTTCGCTTGCAACGCTGCCGTTCATCGCGCAGGACACGGGGGGCAACGAGCCGACGGCGGCGCAAGTCATGGATCACGTCGTTGTCTCGCATGACTGGATGGGTGCCGTGTTCGAGCAGTTCATCGGCCGTTCGGACATGGCCGATGTCAGACGCTTGCTCAACGGTGTCACGGCCGTGGTGATCGGTGCACACGTCAGGCCCTCGTTCTACTTCGGCCTGACCGGAGCCATCTATCTCGACGCCGACAACTTCTGGCTGACGCCCGAGCAACGCGACGTGATCGACGAAACCCCGGACTTCCGCTCCGACTTCGATCGCGACCTCCAATACTCCGGCCTGTGGCGCTACACGCTGAACAACAACAACATCTTCCTGTTCTTCCCGCCCACCACGCGCAGCACGCGCACCGTCGACTACCTGGTGTTCGAGACGGCGTGGCTTCTCTACCATGAGCTCGGGCACGCGGGAGACTTCCTGCCGCCCGCGGTGCGTCCCGCGCTGAATACGGCCCTGACGGCCTGGGACAACATCGGCCCGCGTTATGGCGCGTCGCAACTGCCTTCCGACCTTCTGTCGCAACAGTTGCCGCTTACGTCGTCGATCATGCGTGCACTGGCGCAGGTGAAATTCTTCGGCGTCACGGCCGATGCGACCCAGCGCACGTACACGCCGCAGCAGGTCGGCGGGTTTTTCAGCGGCGATCGGGCGAGCGACGAGTACAACTACTCGACGACGCGCGAAGACATCGCGATGCTGTTCGAGGAGTTCATGATGTATCACCGCCATGGCATCCGCCGTGACGTGGCGATCACCGACAAGATCACGCCGACCACGACCAGCAACACCCTGATCGTGCGCTGGGGTCAGCGTGGCAGGTCGGCTGCCACGGCGGTGGAGCCGCGCGTGAAGCTTGCAGTTCAGAACATCGCGCCCTGGGTTGATCCGAGCCTTGTAGACATGCTGCCGCCGCCGCTGGACATGCGTGCGGGTGAAAGCTGGAACTCCAACCTCATCCTGCCCGCGCCGCCGGGAACGGTGCACGCACTGTCACTCACGACGCCGGGTGGGCGCGCCGCAGACGCATGGTTGCTGGAGCGCGCCACCCGGCGTGCCGGCAAGACGACGCAGCGGCCGGTCGGAACGGGAGCGGCTGCGGCGGCGCGATAGCGCCGCTGCGCCCGGCTGGTGTACCGCAACCCGCGGCTCATGCCGCGTTTGACGCATCCCGGCGCGGTAATGCTTGCCGGCCGCCGCCGGGGGTCTCAGCATTCGCAACGATGACTGTGCGCCACAACGTTTTCGCCTACCTGTTGCTCCTTCGACCGCCGATTGCCGGTGAATCGGGCGACATCGACGCCGCGTACAGCTGGGTGCGCCGCAAGGCGCTCTGGTTGATCGCCGCTTACGTCTTCGCGTTGTACGTAACCATCTGGCCGGCATTCAGCTCACCGCACGACCTGCCTTACCGAGTCGTGGCGGTAGTGGGGACCCATTTCCTGCTGTGGGTCATCGTTTCGACGATCGCCACGTGCTGGGTCGGATTCCGCGTCGGCTACTGGGCCTCGTCGATCGGCGGCGCGATCCAGGCCATCGTCGCGACCGCCCTGCTGTGCGTCCTTTATTTGTCGCTGCACGCCGATCCGGACTGGGAGCGGGCGTCGCAGCGCTGGATGAGCGAGACGTTCGGCTCGGTCTGGTTCTTTTTCGCGGCGCTGATCGTGGTGGCCTACGGCGTACCGGACCTGGTGGCGCGTTTGCGCCGGCGCGAGCGCGCAGCGGTCACGCGCGCGTTGCAGGCCGAAGCCTCCACCGAAAAACTGGCGCGCAAGACCGCAGAATCCGAGCTGCGCCTGCTGCAGGCACAGGTCGAACCGCATTTCCTCTACAACACGCTCGCCAACCTGCGTTATCTGATCCAGAAAAGCTCGCCCGACGCGTTGCGCATGACTGATGCGTTGATCGAATACCTGCGCACCTCGGTGCCGGATATGCGCGCGCAACGGGTGACGCTCGGGCGTGAGGCCGATCACGCGCGGCACTACCTGGAGATCATGCAGATGCGCATGGGAGGACGCATGGCCTACGCGGTGGACATGCCGGACGCGCTGCGCGCGATCGAGGTGCCGCCGCTGATCCTGCTCACGCTGGTGGAAAACGCCGTCAAACATGGCATCGCACCGCGCATCGAAGGCGGCGAGGTGGCAGTGAGCGCGCGCGAAGAAGGGCGGTTTGTCGAGCTCGGCGTGACCGATACCGGCGCCGGTTTGCCGGATGCAGCCGGCGCCGGCGAACTCAGCGCTGACACGCTTTCGACCGGCGTCGGTCTCGACAATCTGCGCGGCCGGCTGCAGCTCGCGTATGGCGAACCGGTTTCGGTCGAGTTGGTCCCCAATCTTCCGCGCGGCACGCGCGTGCAGCTGCGCCTGCCGCGCGAGATGCCGAAGGCCGAGGCGCCTGCCCCGGAGGCCCAGGTGCGTGTGATGACTCTCGACGACGCGTGCTCCGGGGGTTTGCTCGTACGAGCGCGCGGCGGTCGGAAGTGAGCGCACCTACAGCTGTGATCGCCGACGACGAGCCCATCTTGCGTGCGCAACTGGTCGATACGCTGGCTGCCTTGTGGCCTGAGCTGGTGATCATCGGCGAAGCCGCGCATGGTGAGGAGGCGCTGCAGAAAGTGGCGCGCGAGCGGCCGGATATCGTGTTCCTCGACATCGAGATGCCGGGATTGAACGGCTTGCAGGCGGCCGCGCAGATCAAGGGGCTGGCTCACATCGTGTTCATCACCGCTTATCAGCAATACGCGGTGGAAGCGTTCGAACGCGGCGCGATCGACTACGTTCTCAAACCCGCATCGGAGGCGCGCCTGCGCGAGACGATCGAGCGACTGAAGGGGCGGGTCGGCCAGCCGCCGCCCACTCAGGAGGTGATGCACTCGGCGCTTGCACAGATCGCCGCGGCGCTGGGCAGGCCTGACGCCACGCAGTTGCGCTGGATCCAGGCGTCGGTCGGACCACAGCTACGCCTGATCCCCGTGCGCGATGTGTTGTTCTTCCAGTCCGACTTGAAGTACACGCGCGTCGTCACGCGCGACGGCGAGTCTTTGATCCGCAAGCCGCTCAAGGAACTGCTGGACGAACTCGATCCGGCGCAATTCTGGCAAGTGCACCGCGCGACGATCGTCAATTCAGAGGCGATCGCCCATGTCGTGCGCGAAGACGACCGGCTGACGATCGCCCTGAAACAGGGGGCCGAGCGGCTCGAGGTAAGTCGCAGCTTTGCGCATCTTTTCAAGAGCATGTGAGCTGGGCGCGCGCCGCCTGTCACTACCACTGTTAGCCGGTCACGTCCTGGATGCGGTGGCAGCTCACATAACGCGGCGCTCAGCTGCGCTTGTCTGCGGCGGCGAGTGCCGCGAAATCGTCGGCGTACCCCGTGAGCTTGTTGAGCAGCACCGACTTCTGTTCAGATGTCGCAGTATTGATGAGCCCGGCAATCAACTCGGCGTTGCCGCGCCGGTATTCGGTCATGTGGGTGCGTCGATCTGGATCGTGCGGATCGGCGAGTCGAGCAAAATATTCGCGCAGCCATGCCGCTGCTTCGTCGACCGGTGGTCGTTGCGCCTGGATCCGGTGCAGCAGGGCGAGCAGGTCGCTGCGCCGTTGCTCGCTCTCGTGCACCCACCAGTCTTCGCCTTCGGTCCGCGCGACAAGCGTCCGGTGGATCAGCTCGCGTTGCTCCCGTGACACCGAGCCGAACCACTCGCGTGCACGTTCGAGGCTTTTCTGTTCGCGGTGCTCCAGTGACCGCTTGCCGCCGGTGATTGCGGATTCGCGGCGCGACTTCGCATTGTCCTCGGCGAGTTTTTTCTCGAATCGATCCAGCTGTACGGGCTGTAACGTCAACGCCAATGCGGCGAAATCGGGTGCGGCCTGGTCGCCGATCCGCACCAGGCGCCGGTTCATCTCGAGATTGAAGGCGAATACTTCGTCGGCGCCGACGTGCGCTTCGACGCGCTTTCCGGCGGCTTCGACCAGCTCCGCGTAGCCACGCAACTGGGTTTCGCGGTGCCACGCCAGCAATACACGCAGCCGATCGCGCGCCAGCTGCTGTTGTTTTCCATTCAGATCGAGGTAGTTGTCGAGCGTGTGGAGCAGAAACGTGTCGGCGTTGTTGTAGCCAAGCCGCAACGACGAACAGCCCGCCCCGAACGTTATCGCCGTGGCGAACGCGAGTGCGAACACGCGGCGCAGTCTTTCTCCGGTGTTACGATTCCTCGCTCTCGACAGCATGGCTCTCACTCGCGCGCAATGAATATCGTGATCCTGGCCGCGGGCCAGGGCAAGCGCATGCGCTCGGCCCTGCCGAAGGTGCTGCACTGCCTGGCAGGTGAGCCGATGCTAGCCCATGTACTTGCTACCGCTAGGGCGGTTGCCGCGGCCCGCGGTGCGGCCGCGCGTATGGTTGTTGTGATCGGACACGGTGCCGACCGAGTCCGCTCAAGGTTCGACAACGAGCCTGACGTCAAGTTCGTCCTGCAGGAACCGCAGCTGGGCACGGGACATGCGGTGCAGCAGGCGGTTCCCTTGCTCGACGAGGCGCGGCCGACGCTGATTCTGTACGGCGACGTGCCGCTGCTTCGTGCGGCCACGCTCGCGCGCCTCGTCGACGCAGCAAGCGACGCGAAACATGAAGGCGTTGGGCTGCTCACGGTTACGCGGCCCGATCCAGCAGGCTACGGTCGTGTCGTGCGTGATTGGCATGGCAACCTGCTGAAGATCGTCGAAGAGCGCGATGCGAGCGAAGAAGAACGCCGTCTCATCGAGGTCAACACCGGAATTCTCATTGCGCCTACCGTACCGCTGAAGCGCTGGTTGGCGGGGCTCTCGGACAACAACGCGCAGCACGAGTTCTACCTGACCGATGTCATCGCCCAAGCGGTGCGCGAAGGACTGCGCGTCGCCGCGGTCGCTGCCGAGGATGTCGACGAGACGCAGGGTGTCAACAGCAAGGCAGAGCTGGCGGGGCTCGAGCGTGTGGCGCAGCGGCGCATAGCGGAGCGCCTGATGCAGGACGGTGCGACGCTGGCCGACCCCGCGCGTATCGATGTGCGCGGCGAACTTTCCGTGGGCGCCGACGTGTTCATCGACGTTGGCTGCGTGTTCGAAGGCAAGGTGGTGCTCGCCGACAGCGTGCGAATTGGTCCGCACAACGTCATTCGCGACTGCTCGATCGGTGCCGGATCCGAGGTGCTGGGTTTCTGTTTTCTCGAGCGCGCGGCGATCGGTGCGCAGGCGCGGATTGGCCCCTTCGCACGCACGCGGCCGGACGTCACGCTCGGCGACGAAGTGCACATCGGCAACTTCGTCGAGGTAAAGAACTCGACCATGGGCGACGGCTCGAAAGCCAATCACCTTGCCTATGTCGGTGACGCGACCGTTGGCCGGCGCGTCAACGTCGGAGCCGGAACGATCATCGCCAATTACGACGGCGCCAACAAGCACCAGACCGTGATCGAGGACGACGTTCACACGGGTTCGAACAGCGTGCTGGTCGCGCCGATCACCGTGGGACGTGGCGCAACGGTTGCCGCCGGATCAACCGTTGCGGCGCAGGTCCCTCCCGGCAAGCTCACCGTCGCACGTGCACGCCAGACGACCATCGAAGGGTGGAGCCGGCCGGTCAAGAAACGCAAGTAAAGACAAGTGGCGCGAGCCGCTAGAGCAGCACTTTCGGCGCGAACTTGCTTCGACTCACGCTGAAGAAGGTCCGGATGTTGCGCACATTGGCCTGCGCCGTGAACAAGCGGTGCACCAGTGCGTGGTACGCCGGCATGTCGGGCACAGCGACAACCAGCACGAAGTCGGGCCCGGGCGAAACGCGATAGCACTGCTGTACCGGCGCCTCATCGCGTACGCGCGCCTCGAATTCGGCCTGCTTTTCCGCGCCCTGGTGCTCGAGAGAAATTTCGACGATCGCGGTCAGTCCGGCGCCGAATTTGTCCGGCGCAAGTACTGCGATCTGGCGCTCGATGAAGCCGGCGTCCCGGAGGCGTCTGACCCGCCGCAGGCAAGTGGGAGGGGAGATGTGAGCCCGCTCCGCAAGCGCTTGATTTGTCAGCGAGCAGTCGTCCTGAAGTAAATCAAGCAGCCGCAGATCGACTTGGTCGATGGCACTTTCGGATTTGGAAGAAACTTCCATGAGTAACTGTATAAAGGAATAATCATTCCTTGTGTCTATGGTGTGGAATATTAGTTCAAATTCTTGCAAAATTCGCAACCCTATTTCTGGTTCACTCCCATAGTATTCGCCTCCCATCCCGCTTTCCTGTGAGGCTCAGAGCATGTGCGGAATCGTCGCTGCAGTCGCCCAACGCAACATCGTTCCCATCCTGGTTGAGGGTCTGCGCCGGCTCGAGTACCGCGGCTACGACTCCTGTGGCGTTGCAGTACACGCCGATGGGGGCCTGAAACGTGCGCGTAGCGTTGCGCGGGTTTCTGAACTCAATGCGCAGGTCGAACAGATGCCTGCCTTCACGGGCATCGCACACACGCGTTGGGCAACCCACGGCGCGCCGACCACCAGCAACGCCCACCCGCACTTCTCGGGCAAAGGCGGCACGCCCCGTATCGCGCTCGTGCACAACGGGATCATCGAAAATCATGAAACGCTGCGCGCGAAGCTGCGCAACGCAGGCTACGTCTTCGAAAGCCAGACGGACACCGAAGTTGTCGCACACCTGATCGACAGCCTGTACGACGGCGATCTGTTTGAAGCGGTCCAGCAGGCCGTGCGTGAACTGCATGGC
>Ga0137409_10005311_pt1 | contig 13438 bp, 13 predicted proteins | sample CZODoug1_16funga_FD_122059 | JGI IMG/M metagenome (GOLD analysis project Ga0137409, IMG submission 122059) | Vadose zone soil fungal communities from Angelo Coast Range Reserve, California, USA - CZODoug1_16fungal (Hybrid Assembly) | ecosystem: Environmental > Terrestrial > Soil > Vadose zone...
ACGCGGTCTGGAAGTACCTCGCGCTTCTGACCGGGCTCCCGAGCGGGAGGCCGGTCTACGATAATCCGGTGTTCTCGTTCGGCCCCATCTCGGTTGCGGCGAACCTCGCGGGGCTGGCCGTGCTGCCGGCGGTGGTCTGGATCGCCCATCGCCGCCGGTGGGACCTGCTGGGCCTGGGCGCAGGCTGGGTACTGGCCCTCCTCCTGCCGGCGATCCTCTTCCCGCTCATCACCTACATGGCGGACCGCTACCTCTACGCCCCCTCGATCGGCTTCTGCTGGCTGCTCGCGGCGGCGATCGTGGCGGTGAGTCGCCGGGCCGGATCAGCACCGGTGCGCGCGGTCGTCGTGGCGCTCCTCACCGCCCTGCCGCTCACGTTGTTCACATTCCGAACGATCGAGTACAACCGCGCCTGGGCGGGCTCGGAGCCGCTCTGGACGTACGCCCTCGCGCGGAGCACGGACTACCGGGTCCGCAACAATCTAGCCCAGGCCCGGATGTACGAGAAGCGGTGGGATGAGGCCGAGCGTCTCTACAAGCAGGCGGCCGGAGCAGAGAACTACGTCTCGCATCAAGGGCTCGCCGCGGTCTACTACAACACGCACCGATACGCGGATGCCCAGGCGGAGATCGAGAAAGCGCTGGAGATCGCGGGCCGTCGGGGGATCACCTATGACGACCGGGCGGAGCTTCAATACACGCTGGGGGCGATCTACTGGGTGCAGTCCGAGCCCCAGAAGGCGATCGAGGCATGGGAGGCGGCGCTCCGGGCCAATCCGCACAACGAGCGGGTGGCGCAGTGGCTCAGGACGGCGCGCGGGGAGCCGGCGCCGGCGAAATAGAGGGGGCGCCGCGGCGCGGCGCCCCCGAATCGGTTTCCAGTTTCCGAAACCGCGAAATTGCCGAACGCTAGGAAGTCTTCTTCCGCTCCAGGTCGAACCGGAATACTTCGACTTTGTCTCCGTGCTTGTGGCGCCACTCCTGGACCAGGTGATCCTTGTCCTTGAACGTCAGCGTCAGCCCTTCCATGTGCCCCGACGACGGCGACGGCAGGTTGGTGATGTCGTACATCGTGAAGTTCAGCGCCTTGGCGTCGCCCTCGCCCTTCATCCGCGGCTGATTCCCCTCGGCGCAGTAGTGCGTCATCATCACCTTGTCGCCGTCCGGATGATAGACGGTCATCATCGAATGGTCCGTGCCGGCGTCCATCCGCTCGACCAGCGCCGATCCGCCCGCGACCAGCTCGTAGCTGACGACGGTCCCCTTCTCCCCCTTGCCCACCTCACGCCATTCCCCGACCAACGCCTTGAGCGCGTCGAACGAGGCCGGCGTCTTGACCATCGGCATGTGCTCCTCCGCCGCGAAGCACGGCATCGCGGCGAGCACGAAAATCAATGCGAGAACCTTCTTCATCGAGCCCCTCCTTTTTCCGGTCCTTCGAAATGGATGGTCCCGGCGGCTCAGCCCCGAATGTCGGGCCGTACCCCGGGTGGAAACGCGAGCGCGAAGAACGGCGGGACGACGCCGATCTCACGCAGGTAGAGCGCTAGCTGCCCCTTGTGATGCACCTCATGCTCGACCACGTACCAGAGCCCCACGAAAGCCTCTCCTCGGGGACCCATTCGGGCGTCTGCAGGGTCACTCCCCGGAACCGTTCGAGGTGCTCGCGAAGATCCGCGATCTCTTTGCCAGTGTGAATCATCCGCCCCCTCCCGAAGCTCGGGATTCTACCACCGCGCTTGCCCCGAGCACAGGGGCGCGCTACGATTTCGCCATGCCCGCGCCGCTGATCGTGGAATCCGAGGAGGATCTCAAGTCGATCGTCCAATCGGCAAAGAAGGTCGCCGTGGTCGGGATCAAGGACGGGACCGATCCCAAGGCCCCGGCGTACCACATTCCGGAGATATTGCAGAAGCTGGGGCTCCGGATCTTCCCGGTGAACCCGAAACTCCAGACCGTGCTCGGGGAGCGCGCCTATCCCGATCTGGCCTCGCTCCCCGAGCGCGTCGATATCGTGGACGTATTTCGCCGCCCGGACGCGATCCCGGCCATCGCCGACGAGATCCTCGCGCTTCCGCCGGAGAAGCGGCCCTCGGTCGTCTGGCTGCAGACCGGGATCAAGAACGACGCGGCGGCCCAGAAGCTCGCGGCCGCCGGGATCCGCGTCGTCCAGGACCATTGCCTCGGCGTCTATTCCGTCCACTACCGCCCCGAGACCTCAAAGACAACGCCCCCAAAATCCTGAATTGGCCGCAAGGATCGGATAGACGCTCTCCCGCCTGACGACTAGCCTTGAGTGCATGAGATCACCGATGGGTACCACCAGAACGGCTCGCGCCGAGACCTCGGCCCCCACGGACGATATCCGCTGGCGCGCGGTCGTCGCGAGGGACGCGCGCCTCGACGGGGTCTTCGTGACGGGCGTTTTGACAACGGGGATTTACTGCCGCCCGTCCTGCCCGGCGCGGCGGCCAAAGCGGGAAAACATCCGCTTCTTCGGGCGGCCGGAGGAGGCCGAGCGGGCCGGGTTCCGCGCCTGCCTTCGATGCCGCCCCAAGGAAGCGGGGCAGACGCATCCGCACGCGGACATGGTCCGGCGGATCGTCCGGGTCCTGTCGGAGAGCGCGGAGGAGCGGTTCACGCTGACCGTGCTCGCCCGGGAGGTCGGCATGAGCCCGCACCACCTTCAACGGACCTTCAAGCGGGCGACCGGAATTTCGCCCAGACAGTATGCCGACGCGCTCCGGCTCGGACGGCTCAAAAAGCGGCTCCAGGGAAAGGACTCCGTCACGATGGCTCTCTACGAAGCGGGATACGGTTCGAGCAGCAGGCTCTACGAGACCTCGACGCAACGCCTGGGAATGACCCCTGGCGCCTACCGCGAGGGAGGGCGCGGGGCGCGCATCCGGTACGCCGCCGCCGAGACCCCCATCGGCCACGTGCTCGTCGCCGCCACGGATCGGGGAATCTGCAGCGTGAGGCTCGGGAAGTCCGAAGGCGCGATGGCGAAGGATTTGGGTCGCGAATTCCCCGCCGCGACCATCGACCGCGATCGGGAGGGACTGTCGGAATGGGTCGAGCGTCTGACGCGCCACCTCGAAGGCCGTGAGCCGGGGCTCGACCTGCCGCTCGACGTCAAGGTGACCGCCTTCCAGTGGCGGGTCTATGAAGCCCTCCGCGCGATTCCGTACGGGGAGACGCGGACCTATCGGGAAGTCGCTCGGTCGATTGGGGCACCCCGCGCCGCCCGGGCGGTGGGACGCGCGTGCGCGACGAATCCGGTGGGAATCATCATCCCCTGCCACCGCGTCGTGCGGGAGGGCGGCGCCCTGGGCGGTTACGCTTGGGGGCTCGGGGTCAAGAAGCAGCTGCTGGAATCGGAGCGTCGAGGAGCCGGCCGAGCTCGCCGGCGCTCGTAACCGGCACCCGACAGGCGTAGTTCTCGCACACGTACACGGCGGACGCGCCCCCGACCGGCGTCTGCGTCTTGACGAACGGCGCGAGCGCGTGGAGCGTCTTGGCCTCTTCGGGCGCGTTCCAGAGCACGACCTTCCGCGGCAGGAGCCGCCGCCCGACTTCCCGCGCCATGGCGCGCGCCTCCGGGTCCGACTTCTCCCCGGCGATCACGATCTCGCGAGTCGGTCCGAGGGCGAAGTCGAGCGCCCCGAGGAGCTGCGCGTGCGCGGTGGGCGACTTGGCGGCCGTGCCGGAGAAGGCCCGGAAAATCGCCGCGGCCCTCTCCTCGAGCGCCGGATCGCCGGTCACGCGGCCGAGACGCAAGAGGACGAGCGCGGCGACCGAGTTCCCCGAGGGCGCGGCGCCGTCGTAGATCTCCTTGGCCCGCGCCAGGAGCGCCTCACCGTCCTCCCCTGTGAAGAAGTAGCCCCCCGCCTGAGGGTCGCGGAAGAGCCGCTCGATCTCACGGATCAATCGCAGCGCCGCGTCCAGGTGGCGCGCGGCGAAGGTCGCCTCATAGAGCTCGAGCAGCCCCCACGCGAGGAACGCGTAATCATCGAGGTAAGCCGGGTGGGCCGCCTCGCCGTCCCGGAATCGCGCGAGGAGCCGGCCGTCCTCGCGCACGAGCTTCGCCGAGAGGAACACGACGGCCCGCTCGGCCGCCTTTGCGTACGAGGGTTCGCTGAAGGCCTGCGCCGCCTTGGCGAGCGCGGCGATCATGAGGCCGTTCCACGAGGTGAGGATCTTGTCGTCCTTGTGCGGGTGGACCCGGCGCTCGCGGGCCGCGAATAGCCTCTGCCGCGCCGCCTCGAGCCTCCGCGCGAGCTCCACCGGCTCGATCCCGACCTCCGCGGCGATCGCCGCGGGATCCTCGTCCAGGTGCGGAATGTTCGTCCCCGGAACGCGCCCCGTCGCCTCGTCCCGCCAGTTCCCTTCCGCCTCGATCTGGTACGCGTGGCAATAGAGCGCGGCCTCCTCGGCGCCCAGGATCGTCTCGATCTCGGACCGGCGCCAGAGGTAGAACTTCCCCTCCTCCCCCTCGCTGTCGGCGTCTTCCGCCGAGTAGAACGCCCCCTCCGGGGACGTCATGTCGCGAAGGACATAGGCGGCGATCTCCTTTGCCACCGCGCCGTAGAGCGGGTTCCCCGTCGCCTGGTACGCCTCGACGTACGCGATCATCAGGAGCGCCTGGTCGTAGAGCATCTTCTCGAAATGCGGCACGAGCCATTCGCGGTCGGTGGAATAGCGATGGAACCCGAAGCCGACGTGGTCGTAGATGCCGCCGCGGCGCATCGCCTGGAGGGTCGTCTCCACCATCTCGAGCGCGCGGGGCTCGCCGCCGCGGAGCCAGTACCGGAGGAGAAACGTGAGGATGTGCGGGCTCGGAAATTTGGGCGTCCCGAAGCCGCCGTACGGCTCGTCGAAGCGCGAGGCGAGCTGATCGAAGCCGAGGCGGAGGGTCTCCGCGCCGAGCGCCCCGCCGGGGCTGCCGGCGAAGTGCGGCTGAATCTCGCTCACGATCCGCTCGGCCGTCTCGGCCACGCGGTCCCGCTGCTGTTCCCACGCGCTGACGATCTGGTAGAGGATCTCCTTCAGCCCCGGCCGGCCGAAGCGGGCCTCGGGAGGAAAATAGGTGCCCGCGAAAAAGGGGCGCCGATCCGGGGTGAGGATCACGGTCAGCGGCCACCCTCCGCTCCCGGTCAGGGCCTGGCAGACGGTCATGTAGATCTGATCGACGTCCGGCCGCTCCTCGCGGTCGACTTTGACGGGGACGAAATGCTGGTTCAGGATCCGGGCGACATCCTCCTGCTCGAACGACTCCCGCTCCATGACGTGGCACCAGTGGCACGTCGAGTAGCCGATGGAAAGGAAGATGGGCTTGTCCTCGCGCCGCGCGATCTCGAACGCTTCCTCGCCCCAGGGATGCCAGTCGACGGGGTTCGAGGCGTGCTGGAGAAGGTAGGGGCTCTTCTCGCGGGCGAGGCGGTTTCGGTGCGGGGCGCCGGTCACCCGACCCGCTCGATCAAGCCCCCCGCGACGACGCGGTCGTCTTCGTAGAGAACGAGCGACTGGCCCGGGGTCATGGCGCGTTGCGGCGCGTCGAAGCGGACGTCGGCGAGCCCGTCCGGAAGCGGCGTGAGAACGGCCGGCGCGGGCTCATGCAGGTAGCGGATCTTTCCGCGGACGGCGAGCGGGCCCGCCGGAATGTCTCCGGCCGTATAGGAGACGCGCGCGATCCGGGCGTCGCGCCGGAAGAGCGCCTCCTCCCGGTCGACTTCCACCGTCCCCGTCGCGGCGTCGATCTTCGTCACGTAGAGCCGCTCGCTCGCCGAGACCTGGACTCCGCGGCGCTGGCCGATCGTGAAGGCGTGGATCCCGTCATGGCTGCGGAGCGCGCGGCCCGAAGCGTCGCGCACCTCGCCGCGCGGAGAGGCCGCGAGCCGGTCCGGGAAGCGCTCCTTCATGAAGTCGATGTAGCTTCGCCCCTCGACGAAGCAGATGTCCTGGCTCTCGCGCTTGTCCGCGACCGAGAGTCCGTGCTCGCGCGCGGCGGCGCGGACCTCCTCCTTCGACCAGTGTCCGATCGGGAAGAGGGACTTCTGGAGCACCGCCTGCTTCAGCCCCCAGAGGACGTAGGACTGATCCTTCGCCCCCTCCCGCGCCTTGAGGAGCGTCGCGCGCCCCTCGGCGTCGAACCCGCGACGCGCGTAATGCCCCGTCGCCACGTAGTCGCAATCGAACCGCTCCGCGGCGCGCATCAGCTCTCCGAACTTGAGCCAGTTGTTGCACTGGACGCACGGATTCGGCGTGCGCCCGCGGAGATATTCGCCGACCAGATCCTCGATCACGTGCTCGCGAAAGGCGTCCTCGAGGTTCAGGACATAGTGCGCGAATCCCATGCGGTGGGCCACGGCGCGGCAGTCGTCGATCGCTTCGAGCGTGCAGCAGCCGCGGCTCGGCGAGGGTCCCTCGGCGTAGCACCAGAGCTTCATCGTGACGCCGATCACGGTGTGGCCGCCGGCGAAGAGAATCGCGGCCGCGACGGAGCTGTCGACCCCGCCGCTCATGGCGACGAGCACGGTCGATGGCCGGTCCGGAAGAAAGTTCTGCATCGTGCTTCCCCTCGGGGCTCTAGGAGGCGAGCGTCGGAGAGCCCCGGCGGAGCTTTTCCACGACGCCGGGCAGGATCTCGAGAACGCGGTCGATTTCGGCCTCGGTCGTGGAGCGGCCAAGGCTGAAGCGGACCGCCGTCTGCGCCACGGTCGCGGGAACCCCCATGGCGAGGAGGACGTGCGAGGGATGCGACGAGCCGGCCTTACAAGCCGCGCCGCTCGAGACGGCGATGCCCTTCATGTCGAGCGTGAGGATCAGGTGCTCCCCCTCCGCGCCCACGAACGAAATGTGGGCGGTGTTGCAGACCCGGGGCGCCGCTACTCCATGGCGCACGACGCGCGGCACGCGCGATTCAATGCCGGCCTCGAGGCGATCCCGAAGCGCGGCGACGCGCGCCGGAACCGATCCGAGGTCCGCCGCGGCCAGCTCGCAGGCCCGGCCCAGCCCGACGATCGCGGGGACGTTCTCGGTTCCCGCGCGTCGGCCCTTCTCATGGTCCCCGCCGACCTGAATCGGCGACGGCCGAAATCCCCGCTTGATGAAGAGCCCGCCAGCCCCCTTCGGGCCGTAGAACTTGTGCGCGGTGATCGTAGCCATCGTCGCCTGCCACGCGCCGACGTCGATCGGGATCTTCCCCGCGGCCTGCACGGCGTCCGTATGGAACGCCACGCCCTTCGCGGCGCAGATCGCGCCGATCTCCGCCATCGCCTGGATGACGCCCGTCTCGTTGTTCGCCGCCATGACGGTCACGAGGATCGTGTCGGGCCGGATTGCGGCCTCGATCGCCTGAGGCGCGACACGCCCATCGGGTCCTGGGGCGACGCGAGTCACCTCGAACCCCTCCTGCTCCAAGAAATCCCCCGCGTGCCGCACCGCGTCGTGCTCGATCGCGGTGGTCACGACGTGACGCCCCTTCGAACGAAGCGCCCGGGCCGCGCCGATCACGGCGAGGTTGTCCGACTCGGTCCCGCCGCTCGTGAAGACGATCTCCCCGGCGGTCGCCTTGAGAAGCGCGGCGACCTGCGCGCGCGCCTCCTCAACGGCTCCGCGCGCCTCCTGCCCGTAGGCGTGGACGCTCGACGCGTTTCCGTATTGCTCGAGAAAATAGGGCTGCATTGCTTCCAGGACCTCGGGCCGGATCGGCGTCGATGCGTTGTGGTCGAGGTAGATGCGCGCCATGGAAGTCTCCGCTGGACAAGGGAATCGACTTTGGGAGGGATCCCCCTAAGTCTATCAAAATCAACGGGCCGGACGCAATGGCGCCCGGCCCGCGGAATGCGATATCGACGCGAAATTTACTGCTTCTGACCCTGCGCGGAATCGGCTGGGGCGGCCTCGTGCTCCGGGCTCTTCGCCGTCTCGGGCGCCTGGCCCGTATTCTCGGCTGCCTTCGGCTCCTCGGACTTCGCGGGTGCGGCGGCCTTCTCGGTCGCGGCTGCCGCCGGCTTCGCGGCCGCGGGCTTCTTCTCGGCAGCAGCCGTAGCGGTCGCCTTCGGCTTCGCAGCCGGTGCCGCCTTCTCGGCGGGCGCCTTCGCGAGCGCGGCGGACCGCGACATGATCTTCACGGACTTGACCGTGGTCCACTCGAGCGGCTTCGACTGCTCCCCGCCCATCATCGGATTCGGCCCGACCGGCGTGTTGGCGATCTCGTTCAACACGGAGATCCCGTCGATCAGGTGGCCGAAGGCCGTGTACTTGCCGTCGAGAAACGCCGCGGGGCCGTGCATGATGAAGAACTGCGAGCCCGCCGAGTTCGGCGTCCCGCTGTTCGCCATCGAGATCACGCCCGGGAGGTGCTTGTGGCCGTTGAACTCGTCTTTGATCTTGTACCCGGGATCACCCGTGCCCAGGTCGGGAGCCTTGGGATTCTTCGATTTCGGATCGCCGCCCTGGATCATGAAATTCTTGATGATCCGGTGGAATCCCGTACCGTCGAAGTAGCCCTGGCGCGCGAGCTTCTTGAAGTTCGCGACCGTCGCCGGCGCGTCCTTCTCCCAGAACTCGATCACCATGCGTCCCTTGGTCGTCTCGAAAACGGCGACCTCGTCGGCCGTTTTCGGCGCGGCCTCTTTCACGGCTGCCTCCTTCGACGCGGCGGTGGCGGGTTTCGGAGCGGCCTCCTTCGCGGCGGCCGCCTTCGGCGCTGCTTCCTTCGCGGCGGCCGCCTTCGACGCTGCATCCTTCGCGGGAGCCGCCTTCGGCGTCCCCGCCGGCTCCTCTGCCCAGGCGAGCGAAGCCGTCAGTACCCCCACGGTGATGACGAGCCCTAAGGCGCGAACAGGTGCATGAAACATTGATCCTCCTTGATTCGGGTGTGTTCGACCCACGTCAATCCCCGCCCCTCTCCTTCGATTTGAGGAGCCGGACGATCCGCCGCTGGCGCTCCAGCTCGCGTTTCGCCGATTCGGCATAGGCGGGGTCGTTGAGAACGGTCTCGAAAACCGGGATCGCCTCTTCATGGCGGCCCAGCTTGTCCAGCGCCTGTGCCCAGCAGAAGTGAAGGCATGCGCTGCTCGAGTCCTTGGCGAGGCCCTCGCGCGCCACCTCGATCGCACGCTGATAGCGGTTGGCCTCGTAGTACGCGTACGCCATGTTGCAGTAGACGCCCTTGTAGTTGTCCGGGTCGATTCGCACGACGTCCCGGAAGAGTTCCACGGCCCGGTCCACGCGGTTCGATTTCGCGTACGCCTGCGCGAGGTAATACCGGTCGACGGTGCCGAGGGAATCCCCGACCGCCTCGTAATGCTTGATCGCGACCGGAAAGCGCTCCATCTTGAAATTGACCCAGGCAAGCTGCTTCTTCGCCTCCACGTCGAGCGGGGCCAATTTCAGGACGCGGTTGTAGGCCGCGGCCGCCTCCGCATAGAGCCCTGCCCTCACGGCGCAGGTGGCGAGGGCCTTCGCGGTTTGAGTGTTCCTCGGGTCCAGCTCCGCGGATTTGTAAAGCGCGGCGAAGCCCTCCGGAGTATTGCCCTCCCGCGAGTAGATCTCCCCCATCTGCCGGTAGGCCTGCGCCAGCGTGGCGGGGTTTCCCTTCGCGAGCCGGATCGCGTCCGCGCAGACGGTTCTCGCCTCCCCGTACTCTCCGATCTCGGTGAGGGAGCGGACCAGGGCGAGCCGCATGTCGATGTCGGTGGGCGAGAGCGCCACCGCCTGCCGGTAGGCCGAGGCGGCGCGGGTCAGATCCCCCGTGGCGGCGTAGGCGTCGCCGAGGGAGCGGAGCGCCGAGACCATCTGGCTTGGGACATGGGTCGCGCGCTCCAGGTGCGCCATCCCTTCCGAGTACTGCCCGCGCGCCACTTCCACCTGCCCGAGGCCGGCGACGGCCTCGAGGTCGTTCGCGTCGGCCTCGATCGCGAGCCGGAACTCCCGCTCGGCCTCGTCCAGGAGGCCGCGCTTGAGGAGATCACGCCCTGCGGCCACGTGGCCCCTGCCGGAAACCGCGGCCTGGGTCTTGCCCGGAGGCGAGATCCCGTTGCCCGGAGCCGCCTGGCGCGGGGCGCTGGACGCGCATCCGACGGCCGCACAGAGGGCCGCGAGGCACAGGGCTCGCAATGCGTTCGGCGTGAATCGCTGTCGCATCTTTCTGTGCCTCCCTGGGTGGGAACCTTGGGCGCGGGTTCCGCGCCGACGAAGTCGACTCAATGGCTCCCGGGCGATGGCGCCGGGGGTGTGCTCGTGTTCTGGGGTGCGCCGGCTTTCTGCTGATCGAGGAAGTCTTGGAGTACCTGGATGCTGCTGCGAGCGCTCTGGGCGATCACGGCCGTGGAGTCGATCGCGACTACCCTTTGCCAGTAGTTGATCGCCTCCCGATAGATCTGGGCGTCGGCAAACGCGACCCCCATGTTGTAGATCGCCTCCTGATTCCGGGGGTCGATCTTCAGCGCTTTCCGGTAGAGGGAGGTCGCGTCGGAGATGCGCCCCAATCCGTACTGCGAATTTCCAAGATTGCAGAGCGCGCGGACGTTCGTCGAGTCGATATCCAGCGCCCGCTTGTACGACGCGATCGCGTCGTCGGGCTTGCCCAACTCCGCCTGGATGAGACCGAGGCTCACCCACGCGTCGGGGATCGGGGGCTTCAGCTCGGTCGCGCGCTTGTACGCCGCCGCGGCGTCGTCCCGGCGTCCCGCCTGGATGTAGTAGTTGCCCAGGTTGTATTGCGCCGCCCCGTCATTGGGATCGATCTGGATCGCTTTCTTGAATTCCCGAAGGGCGTCCGCGGGCCGCTTCAGATCCATGTAAACGGCACCGAGGCTCACGTGCGTGGCGGAGGCGTTCGGCGCGAGGACCGCCATCTTTTGGATGGCCTGGAGCGCGTCCTTGGGTTTCCCGGCGCGCCGATAGGCTGAGCCGAGGGCCAGATAGGACGAAGGATCCTTGGGTGAGCTCCGGACCAGCGCCTGGGCCTGCTCGATCGATAGAAGCTGCGGCGATGGGGCGCTCGCGGCGGGACTCGGGGCCGGGGACCCGGCCGATTGGGCAAGTGCGGCCACCACCAGCGCGAGAAGCGCGGCGGAGGAGATCAGAGCTAAGGGGAAGAGGCCGGGGCGCTTGGCGATCATTTAGTGGTGCTCTCACGAGCCGGAGAGCGTCGGCAACGCTATCGACTTCGTACCCCGAAGTCAACCCGGTTCTCCCCCGCGCCGGGCCCGTCATCGCGTCCCGGGCGGCGCCGGCCCGCGCGCGGACGCCGCGGCGCGCTCGAGGAGCAATTCGCGCTCGCGGCCGTTTCGCGCCAGGGCGGCCGCGCGCTCGAATTCCGCGCGCGCCTCGTCGAAGCGGCCGAGCTTGACGAGGAGATCGCCGCGCACGCTCGGGAGGAGGTGGTAGGCCTTGAGGGCCGGCTCCGAGGTCAGCTCATCGACGATCGCGAGGCCCGCCGCGGGGCCGAAGGCCATCGAGACCGCGACCGCGCGATTCAGCTCCACGACGGGGGACGGCGCGAGCTGGGCGAGCACGTCGTAGAGCGCCGCGATGCGCTTCCAGTCGGTCTCCGCCCCGGTCCGCGCCCGCGCATGACAGGCGGCGATCGCCGCTTGGAGCCCGTACGGGCCGAGCACGCCGCTCAGCTCTTCCTCGCGGGCGAGCGCCGCGAGACCGCGGCCGATGAGCAGCTGATCCCAGCGGCCTCGGTCCTGGTCGAGCAGCAGGACAGGCTCGCCGGACGGCCCGACCCGCGCGCCGGACCGCGACGCCTGGATCTCCATCAGGGCGACGAGGCCGTGGACCTCCGGCTCGTTCGGGGCGAGCTCGGCCAGGATCCGGCCGAGACGGAGAGCATCCTCGCACAGCGCCGGTCGCATCCAATCGTCCCCGGCCGTCGCCGCGTAGCCCTCGTTGAAGACTAAGTAGAGCACCTCGAGCACCGACGAGAGCCGCGCGGCGAGCTCGGCTCCGCGGGGCACCTCGAAGGGCACGCGCGCCTCGGCGAGGGTCCGCTTGGCGCGGACGATCCGCTGGGCGACAGTCGCCTCCGGGACCAGGAAGGCCCGGGCGATCTCGTCGGTCGTCAGGCCGCCAAGGAGGCGCAGGGTGAGCGCAACCCGGGCATCGGTCGAGAGAATCGGATGGCAGGCGATGAAGACGAGTCGCAGGAGGTCGTCATCGACGTCGTCGTCGGTCGCCGCCTCGCGCTCCGCCACCGCCAGGTCCTGCTGGATCTCGAGCTCGCGACCGATCTGGTCGTGCTTCGCATCGAGGAGCGTCCGCCGTCGGATCAGGTCGATCGACCGACGCTTTGCGACCGCCATGAGCCAGGCGCCCGGGTTGTCCGGGACGCCTGACTCAGGCCATTGCTGGAGCGCCGCCACGAGCGCGTCCTGGGCGAGATCCTCGGCCAGTCCGACGTCGCGCACGATGCGAGTCAGCCCGGCAATGAGCCGGGCCGACTCGATCCGCCAGACGGCGTCGATCGCGCGATTGGTGTCGGACGCGGTCACCGGGGAGCGCCGTCCTCCGGGCCGAAGACCTGTCGGATGCGGGACTCGCCGCCGCCGACGATCTTGAGGAAGCGCTTCGCGTAATCGATCGCCTCCTCCCTGGACGACAGCTCACACAGAGCCCAGCCACCGATCAACTCCTTCGCCTCGCTGAAGGGTCCATCGGTCACGCTGAACTTGCCGTCGGCGAGGGCAACCTTGGCACCGAGCGCGCTCGGTGCGAACCCGCCGGTCTCGATCAGGGCACCGGACTTGGTCGCCTCCTCCATGAAGGCGCCCATCTCGGCGAATAATTCGGGTGTGGGAGGTGGCATCGGGACGTTCTCGTCGCCAAGGGTGTACATGAAGAATCGCATCGTTCGGATCTCCTTCGCTGGCTGTCTTGAGGTTGCTATTTGGCGGAGAGCTGACTGGAGCGGCTCCCCCGCCCAGTGGGTCCGGCCGTGAGCTCGTCGGCGAACTCCTCCGCTTCGAAGACCTGCCGGATCTCGATTTCCGTTCCGTCGCTGAACGGGCCGCGCTTGGCCCATTCGATCGCCTCGTCGAGCGACTTCACCTGCCATAGCCACAAGCCCACGACCTGCTCCTTCGCGTCGCTGAAGTGCCCGTCGACGACGGTACGCTTCCCGCCCGCGAACTTGACTCGGGCGCCTTTCGACCTGGCCCGGAGACCTTCCGCCGCCAGCATCACGCCGGCATTCACCAGCGCTTCATTGAACCGGCCCGTCTCGGGGTAGGGCGTCTCGTCCGGGACAGCGCCGGTCGGGGAATCCCTGGTGGCCGTGACGATGACCATCACTCGCATCGTCGTGTCTCCTCCTTCTCCGGTGAGGGACCCCAGGCGTCCGACGTTTCTCGACGGCTCGGCCTGGCTCCTACTCACACGTCGAATGAGGCTGGTCCGAAATCGACATGCTGCTCAACTGGTG